>Ga0073928_10001760_pt1 | contig 40231 bp, 41 predicted proteins | sample PaiPotPPA55metaG_FD_76969 | JGI IMG/M metagenome (GOLD analysis project Ga0073928, IMG submission 76969) | Iron sulfur acid spring bacterial and archeal communities from Banff, Canada, to study Microbial Dark Matter (Phase II) - Paint Pots PPA... ... | reverse complement strand
TAGATGGTGCAGATATTGGGATGGTTCAGTGCCGAGGCGGTTTGGGCTTCACGCTCAAAACGCTTGAGGGCAACCGCATCACCGGCGAACTCTTCTGGCAAAAACTTCAACGCTACCAGCCGACCCAGTTTGAGATCCTCCGCTTTGAAAACCATTCCCATGCCACCGCCCCCGATGACATCGAGTACGCGGTAATGCGAAACCTTCTTCCCAGCAAGCGAGCTTGATTGAAGGGGCGCCTCCGCGGTGACCTCTCGGGGTGCGATTCCCGGCGCTGACTCCAGGTACTCGCTCGTGACCATGAATCGATAACCACGCCGCGCCAAGGTCTCGATATACCGAGGCTCGTCAGCGGAATCCCCTAAGGCGCGCCGCAAGGCCTTAATCGTCGCATTGATGCTGCGGTCGAAATCCACGACCGTGTCATTCACCCACAGCCTGCTCTTGATTTCCTCGCGGGTGACAATCTTGCCCTCCCGTTCAAGGAGCATCCGCAAAACCTGAAACACTTGTTCTCTCAGGAGAACCTTATTATTAGGATCCGGCGCCTCAATCGATCGTAGTTCGCCAGTACTGAGGTCGAGCTCAAAGGCTCCGAACAGAACGCGTCGTGAGGGAAGGGTGTACATGGGAACGGCACACAAAATTCAGAATAAGAAACTGTACCAATGCGACCCGGAATTGTCGAAACAAAGCGTCTCCACCACCTTCATACGCGTTCCAAGTTTTGATTCGGCCAATAACGCGCTGGGGACGAGCCTTAATCAGGTCGGCAAGTGGGGCTTCTTCAAGAACGCGCTATCGCGTGGGTCCCTGTGCGAGTTCTTTAGCGCCGGCAATAAGCTCATTGCGGCTAGATCGGCTTCAGGTTGATCCTAAGCCCGGTCTAGCCAATCGAACGCTTCATCTCGCTGGTTTCGAAGCGATAAACTGAGCGACCAGGAATGCTTCCCGTGTACTCTATTTCGCAACCAGCTCTTTCAAAGCGACGTTCGGTTGTGGCCAACCGCAACGACGGACGAGGCGCAACCTTTCATTTCACCCCGCCGGCTGAGGTGCAGTAGTCATCGGGTCTGGTAACCGATATTTTTGAGCTGGGCGTATTCGGCTTTGGCTTGTCGATAGACGGCAACATCAGGGTCGGTATTTTTCCAAGTGTTAAGGAATTCTTCATAGGATTCGCGGGCGGATGCGTTATCGCCCGTCAGCCTCGCTGCCCGAGCGAGTTGAAGCCGGGCCAGCGGGCCGGTTATAAATTCCGAGCACAAGCCGGGATTGTCGATCAGCTTCTGGAACTCGCCCGCTGCTGACCGGCCATCGCCCAACTCCAAGTAAGCCAGGCCGCGGATGTAGGCCGGGTAGAGATAATCGAACGACTGGGTGTTTGCGAGGTCGTACTGGACGGTCCCGCGGAGCAGATCGACGGCGGCTTCGGGATCGCGCTGCTGCAACTTGATCGCGGCGCGCACTGTCGGAACAAGATACTTCTGCACAATTGTGTCCACTGGTGCTTCCTGGCTGACTCCGTCCGCGAGTCGTTTGGCTTCGTCGGTTCTCCCCGACCGGGCGAGCGAGAGAGCCAGAGTCATTCTTTCGTTTCGGTCCAATTTACTCTGAAGTGCCTGGTCTTCGATTTTGCGCGCTTGGAGTGCCCTGCCCGCCTCAGCGTTGCGAAGGGCAGAAAGAACAAGGGCATCAGAAATATCTCCCGGGTCCGAAGACAGCTTCGATGCCTGTAGTCGTAAACGATCTGCGGAATCAAAGTGCCCCTGCTGAGCCTCAAATCTCGATCGCTCGCGCAAGAACACGACTCGATTAGGGCCATGCGCTTCGCCATCGAAGATCCGGTCGAGAGTGCCCCGATCACCTTCGAGGAATGCAAGGTTCAATCTATCGAGCCTCAGTCCGAGGCTGTCAAATTTAAGGGCCTCCGCTTGAGCCAGCCATGACCTCGCCTCATTGAACCTACTAGCGACTATGTTGGCAAAAGCAGCCCAGGAAAAATAGAGTGGACTCGGCCCCAGCCGCGCCGTCTCATCCTCTACATCGGCCGCACGCTTAAGCTGGCCGAGTGTACGCAGGGTAACCCCCAGATTATTATGGAAGAATACGTCGCGAGGAAAGAGTTCCAGCGACCGAACTAGGACGGAGTAACCCTTGTCGAGTTCGCCAGTTGCGGAATAGTAATTAAAGATACTCGACATTCAGCCTGTTCTTTTCCGTCATTCGGTCGCGCAATTGATGGGCGCGTGTGTATGCAGCTGCCGCGAGGTCGTAATGGCCGAGAGCTGCGTTGGCCGCGCCAATGCCTTCGTAGGCGAGCGCAAGGTCAGGGTCAAGTTCGATTTCCCTCTGAAACAGAGACAGCGCTGTTCCTGGGTCGCCAGCCAGGAAGAGCTTGACTCCCTCATTGCCCGTCTGGAGTGCTTCCAAGGAGGGGCTGAGCGCTTTTTCCAGAGGCTGATTGAAGCGGGCCAGCGATTCGGCTGGCTCCCCGAGCTTGCTCCGAAGGCGCACGGCCGTCGCTCCCAACTCATGGACTACCTGATTACGAGCGCTCATGTCGGTCGCTTCCTCAGCCAAGGTCGCTGCTGTTCCGCAGTCGAGCGCCCTGATCTCCAGGTGATATCGGTTACCGGCGTCGGCGATGGAATCAGCGATCACCATCTTGCTATTGGTCTTACTGCAAATCTGGCGTGCGACCTCTGGGGTAATCTTGGTGGTCGGCGCAAGTTTCGGTTGCCCCATGGTGGCGTACGTTTTATCCAATCCCAGCAGGTTTAGGTATGGCGTCTGCTCCATTTCATAGCGCAATGCAGTGTTTAAAGCACCCTCGAAAACAGGGTCGCCGGTTCGGTTGTCGACGTCGGCCAGCACGATCGTGTCGGTGGGAGCGAGAGTGATGCGATGGCGATAAACCTCGTAGCACCAGGCACTAAGCGCTCCAACCGCGAGCAGCACGCTTGCTGCCAGCGTCTGCCGCGTCCGCCGTCTGGCTGGATGAACCTGGGGCGTGATTCGTGCGAGACCATCCTCACTGGGTACGATTTTCGGCGCTGACTCCCTGTACTCGGTCCTGACCATCAATCGATAGCCACGCCGGGCCAAGGTCTCGATATACCGAGGGTTGTCTGCTGAATCCCCTAGGGCACGGCGTAGAGCCTTGATCGCCGCGTTGATGCTTTGGTCAAAATCCACAACTGTATCGTTCGGCCACATCCTGCTCTTGATTTCCTCGCGGGTGACAATCTTGCCCTCCCGTTCAACGAGCATCCGCAAAACCTGGAACACTTGTTCTCTGAGGAGAACCTTATTATTAGGGTCGGGCGCGCCAATCGATCGTAGTTCGCCAGTACTGAGGTCGAGCTCAAAGGCTCCGAATCGAATGCGCTCTGAAGGAAGGGTGTACATGGGAACCGACATAGACACAGACCAAAGAACTCTACCATTCGCCCCGGAATTCTCGAAGTAAAGCTGAAGAGTAGCATCAAGCCGCGGTTAACTTCCTGACAAATCAATAACTTCCTGGTTTCACTCCCATTTCATCGCAAAATCACCGCCCTTCCATTTACACCCTAAGGAGGCAAGCGTAAACAGAGCATCATGCTCATTCATGATGCGAGCTTAAATCAAGGATGGGGAGAAACCAGGTTCATTTGTCCGGAAACAACCGGTCATCAGGACTACAGACTCCCACAACGAAGGGCAGTGGATCGTGGAAATCCGGAAGAAGTGGGGGTACTCACGAAGCAGATCCGTGTCTTCAGTGTGGATGACCATCCGGTCATACGGGAGGGGATTGCTGCCGTAATCAACAGCCAGGCGGACATGCGGGTCGTGGTCCAGGCCTCCACCGGACGCGAGGCGATCGAGTGTTTTGCTGAACACCAACCCGATGTCACTCTCATGGGCGGTAAGCTTCCCGACATGAGTGGCATCGACGCTATGATCGCGATCTTAAGGAGATTTCCGGAAGCACGCATGATTATGTTTTCGACTTCCGAGTGCAGTGGCGAAATCCAGAGGGCTCTGACCGAGGGTGCGCGCTCTTACCTATTCAAGAGTATGCCGCCTAGGCACCTGGCGGAAACGGTTCGTACGGTGCACGCCGGGAAAAAACACCTAGCATCGTGCGTGGCGGCACGTCTTGCTGAGCATCTCGGAGACGAAGCACTGACGGAACGTGAAGTGAATGTGCTCCGGTTACTCGCAGCGGGAAATCGAAACCGGGATATATCCCAAAGCCTGCTAGTCTCCGAAGAGACCGTGAAGTCTCACCTCAAGCACATCAGCGAGAAGTTGAGAGCTGCCAATCGCACCCAGGCTCTCGCGATCGCTATAGGGCGCGGGATTGTGCAGCTTTGAAGGTGAAGGACAGCTGTCCTTGGGGTGGAAGGGAAGCCACTACCAGGTCTTGAGGGCTCTACGAAATCGGCACGGGTGACACCTTCTTCCAATGTGTTCATGTAGCCATGATCAACACTTCCTGCAGCGTCAGTCCTTTGTACTTAATGCGCCACTTAAATCACCTTTAAGTCACCAATTAAGCCAATAGTTCCGCCTCTCACTGCGGCCGAACCGGAATTCCCAGCTTGCGGATCCGGTAGGCCAGCGTGGTGCGCTTCATTCCCAGCCTGACCGCTGCCCCATTCGGTCCCCCGGTCACCCAATTCGATTCCCGAAGGGCGCGCAGCACGTGTTCGCGTTCCATCTCTTCAAGGGTGCTTAAGCTCGTAGTTGAAGCTTGGGTTGTGTCTTGTTTCAGTTCTTCCAGCGGGACGCGGAGGGACGTTCCGGGTGAGAGAATCACCGCTCGCTCTACAAAATTCTGCAACTCCCGCACATTTCCTGGCCAGCGATAATTTGCCAGCACTTCCATGGTCCGGGCCGGAATGGTTTCAATGCGCCGATTCATTCGCTGAGCATATTTGTCCACGAGGTGGCGGACGATCAGGGGTATGTCCTCGCGACGCTCGCGCAAGGGAGGAACCACCAGCGGGAAGACATGCAGCCGGTAGTACAGGTCGCTGCGGAATGTTCCCTCTTCCACCATCTGTTTGAGGTCGCGGTGGGTTGCCGCAATCACGCGCACATCCACCTGCTGCGTGCGGGTGCTGCCCAGCCGTTCAAACTCATGCTCCTGCAGGACGCGCAGCAGTTTGGCTTGCATATCGAGCGGAATATCCCCCACTTCGTCCAAGAACAGGGTTCCCTTGTCGGCCAGCTCGAATCGGCCAGGTTTCCGCATGATGGCACCGGTAAAAGCACCCTTCTCGTGCCCGAAGAGCTCGCTCTCCAATAACCCGGAGGGAATTGCCGCGCAATTCACCTTGATAAATGGCCGCTCCCGCCGAGCACTGCGGTTGTGAATGGCTTGCGCGATCAGTTCCTTCCCCGTACCGGTTTCGCCCTGAATCAGCACCCCGGAGTCGGTCGGCGCCACGACCTCAACGTCGCGCAGCACACGTTGCAGCGCAGGGCTTCTGCCGACGACCCCTTCAAACGACGGCTCCCTCGGCGCCTCATCCTCGACGTAGACTTCCGGCTCGCCGAATTCACTCTTCAGCTTCTGCACTTCCGCATGCAGCAGCAAGTTGTCCAGGCCCAGCGCGACCTGGTCTGCGGCCAGCAACAAGAACCGAGTATCCTGCGCAGAGTAACTGTAAGGCCGCGAGCCAGCTATACTGAGAACTCCAAAACAGCCGCCAGGTGCGCACAGTGGTAGGCGACAGAGCGACCGATATCCCACTCCCATTGCGTTTTCCGCCTCTTTCCGCACTGCCAGCCAGTCATCCTCCTGCCAGTCCACAACCCAGAGCGCCCTTTGCGCCTGGTACACCGACCATACCGTAGTATCCTCGACAGGCATTCCCGGCCGCGAAAGCTCTTCGACGCCATAAGATTTCCAGCTACCGGCTCCATCGGCTTGGTCGTACATAGCGATGTTCACAAAGTCGCATGGAAACAATGGCTGCAACAAACTAACAAGATCGCGCGAGAGAATCTCAGGATCCATCGAGGCAATCGACCTGGAGATCTGCGCCAGAGCTTCGTAGCGTGCGGCCAACGATTCGAGGGCTGTCGAAGCATGCGCCAACGTTGGTTGCCCGGCCGCGTATACAAAAGGTGTTTGTGATGTCAAACCAAATTCAACCGCGCTCATGATTAGCTCCTCACCCAGATGTCACGAGAATGCAGCAGGATTGATTTGCATACAACCCTAGATAGAAGGATTTTTTTTTACACGATCGAGTGGTTTTTCGCTTACATGATGAAGTTAGGCTCCACTACCACTTTCGAGTAGGACCCCGCTAACCTATTTCATGGGATCGCAGCAAACCGCTTGTACGGCCGTAAGTGTCTTGACCGGGCTGGCAGCGCGTTTCAGCCAGCGAGATAAAAGCTGTCAAGACTTCGCCACCTGCCAAGTTCGTCGGGTTCTGGCAACCTCGGATCCGGATTGCGAATTTCCTTTCTCAGCTCTCTCAACCCACAGTTCCTTCAAGGGGTTGCGTCACTCCACACCAGCTGGTTCGTCGTTTGGACGCCTCATTGCACCTGCTCTCGGTTGGAGGGGGCCCAGTCGTGAGAAAAATTCTTCTTATAGTTTTCTCGACTCTGCTGCTCCTTGTCCGTTGTTTTGCCGAAGGCGACCCCGTGACACCAGGATCAATTCGTGGCGAGGTCGTCACTAAGACTCGAAACGGAGAACCTGCCGTTTTGCCGGACGCACGCATCGTCCTTCACGGGCCCACGAAGAAGGAAACCCAGTCGGAGGCACGGGGAGAATTTGCGATTGATGGCCTTCCCCCAGGAATTTATAACATCGAAGCAAGTGCTCCTAGTCTTAATGCGACGCTAACCGTCGAAGTGAAGACCGGCACGACTTCTGTGGTGTCGATCGAACTCGGCATGGCATCTGTCGCCAGCGACGTAACTGTCGCCGCGGGCGAGCATCCTGTAGTCGAAGAATCCGCAGAGAAAAGCACGATCGGCGAAAGACCCGCAGTGGCCGGTCGTGATTGCTGGAGACCTCAATCTGGATGCTTCCAAAAATAGTGCGGCCGCGGCATTCGCCTCCGCGGGATTTCAGGATGCGATCGCGAGCCCACGCACCCCTACGACTCCAGCCCGCCACCCGTTTGAACCGGGTCGCCCGATTGATTGGGCTTTTGTTCGCGGGCCGATACGTGCCAGCCTCGGCCGGGTTCACAAGCATGTAAAGGCATCGGACCACTACCCAATATCCTTCACCCTGACCATGTCACCAAGCTCATCTTGAGCTACCACCGCCGGTTTCAAACTCTGCTGCAAACCGGAGGGCTCTGTGCCATCATTAGCCTCAGCAGCGACCAGTCGACTGGCGATAGCGAACAGACCGCTCACGGACATGCCACACATCAGCACTCCCGTAACACTCTCTACCGAACCCAAAACCCGCCAAGCCCTCGGGAGAATGACGTCCCCATAGCCGACGGTCGAATAGCTACTGGCGGAAAAATAGAAGCAAGATTCCCAAGTTGGAAGACAACGCCAGCGATAAAAGCCTGCCCACAGCAGAATCTGCACAATGTGCAAAACCATCATGGCGGCAGAAAACTGCACGATAATTACGCCTGCACGCCATGGGCTTAGCCCATTCTTGCTTCGGGTAATATAGGCTCTTGCCAAGCGGATGAGAACGGCCATCCCCGCGCACTGCACCCAAAGCGTGATGGACACGAGAATGGTTGCAACTCCGGCCTCTCGAGCGAAGACCATGGCGGTTTCTGTCGTTTCGGTTGTTCTACGAGACTCTTCGTTTTACGCAGCCGATGAAGCTCTTTCGCAGTTCACCCAAAGTTCAAAGTTAGTTCCAAGAATGCCCAATCCTGCCCGGCTTCGATAAAAGCGTCGCAACTGGCCGGGTTCGTCCGAGCTTCCGGTACATACGACCGAGACCGGATTCTGCGCAATTTTGTTTGAATTCCGCCAAACGATCCTCATAGGGCTGGTTCTCCAGAAAGTCAGGCCCATTCGATCCCCACACAACAACGGTCTTTGAGAAGCACTTCCAGTTCCAAAGACGAACCACTCCCCAGCGCTGCGGTCCCGCGCAACCCTCGCGCTGCATCGATTGTTGGGCCCTCCCATGGTGCCCGCCCGTTGGCCTCGACCACTTCGCCTGTCACCTGTCAGACTGTTGTCACAAACCAGCAGAATCCTTACAGGCCTATTGACAGAATCTCCTCCTGACCGTTTGTCTCATCTCGATCTGCCACCGTTGCCGTAGAGGCTCACCGGTTCCGGTGTGACTTTCTCCGTTCCTTCCCACGCGGGTCCGGACCGACCGACCCCCGCCGGAACCTACCTCCCCTTTTCGAGCTTTCGAGAATGAATTGAAGAGAAACCGTTGACAACCGGGGCTTAACCCTTGTCGTTCGGCGAGTTTGATGCAGGGGAACTGTACAATTGCAGTTGCTTCGATTCTGCTTTGCAGACAAGGTTCGCGAAGGTTGTAGGAGTCGAATCTCGATAAGTGGCAAAACCGGACAGCCGAGAGGAACATCGCTTTCTTGACCGGAAAGATCATTCTTGGTGCATATTGGCTGATGGCCAGTTTCAACCACTCTAAGAATCTCAACTACCTGAGCGAATGTGCGAAAGCCAGAAGGACACACCGTCCGAAGCTGGCTGTGGCGGGAACCGAAATCATCCTGCTGCTCGGTGGCATCAGCATGCTGCTGGGTGTCTATCCCGTAATCGGGACTATTCTGTCCATCCTCCTTCTTAGGGGGCGTGTCGTTTCAGATGCATACCTTCGGGAAGATGGACGACGCGCAGATGAGGCAGCTCGACATGATCAATTTCACGAAGAACATGGCCTTGGCCGGGGCACCGTTGAAGTTGTTACCGTTGCCTCGCCCCTGGCCGATGGGCCTTCGGAACGGTTAGGTATGCTGATCGATGTGCAGCCGGGCTCGGTGTAAGGGTAGGCCGGGAAGAATTTCTCAAGTGTGGACCTTGGAGTCAGGGCCTGATGGCTGGTCGGGAAGGATAATTTCTCGCCGTCCAAACAACCGCGCATCAAGCGAAAAGGCTCCTGGCCCGAGGCAAACGACTGCCGCAGCAATCACCATCGCTAAAGCAGCTGTCATGTGTCCCTCCAATACAACAACCCCAGAACGCGGGAACCAGGAGAGGCCGCTGGCAACCGCAGCTGCGGCCGCTGCAAACCGAGTCAGAACGCCGACAAGAAGTAATATACCCACGGCGGCCGTAAGCCCCGCGAGCACTCTCAGCCATCCAGACTCTTGCGCATCGTCGAAGAGCCTGGTTGCCTGAACCATAAGCGCGACTCCCGCACCTGCCCGCAATAGCAGCAGGCCTAACCCCGGCCATCCGTCAGGAAAGGTTGAGAACATTTGCGGCTGCGATCACTTTCCGTGGCTAACCGGTAGAGTAGACGTTTCACCCACAAGGCGAATCCCTAGTGTTTGGAATTTTTCGGTACCACTTTTGAGGTAGAGACGGTGCTGTAGTGGTGGGCTAAAGCTGAATGAATCCTCGGCGGACTCCAATAGCGACCGCCTGCGTTCGATCGGTTGCGCCGAGCTTTTCCATGATGTGTTTGATGTGTACCTTGACCGTCTCTTCCGTGATGAAGAGCTTGTCGGCGATATCACGATTGCGGTTACCGCCGGCAATCTGCTGCAAAACCTCGACTTCGCGCTCGGTGAGCGCCTCGTCGCTGTAGTGCTCAGCCAGATGCACAGCAATCTCTGGTGGAATTCGTTTCTTACCCGCATGCACTTGCCGAATGACTTCTACAAGTTCCTTGGGCGGCATGCTCTTGAGCATATACGCGCGGGCGCCGGACGCGAGAGCCCGTTGAATCTCCACATCGCCCGCAAAGGTAGTCAAAATGATGATGTGTGCTTCCGGAAACTCGGAACGGATCGCAAGCATCGCGTCGATGCCGCTCATATCGGGCAGACGCAAATCCATGAGTGTTACGTCCGGTTTTTGTTCGCGAAAACGCCTAATAGCGTCGTGGCCATTGGATGCCTCCGCCACCAGGAGCATGTCCGGCTCATTTCGAATTACCGTAGCGAGACCCTCATGGAGAAGAGGATGATCATCGACGCTCAATACACGGATCTGTGGGGACACACTCATTTATCCGACTCGCTTTCCGGACATTGGCTCAACAGTATTTCGTCGATACAATCTCGCTGGCCATTTGGACGCCGACACCGAACGTCGGGATTCGAAAGCAATCTTGCCGGGTACGCGAAGATCAACTTCCGTTCCTCCTCCGATGCGGCTCAAGATCTTGAGGTTCGCGCCAATTCTTTCGGCCCGCTCACGCATGCCTGACAGTCCAAAGTGACCATCGCGGCCGGATTCGACCACTTGAGGATCGATCCCGCAGCCGTCGTCGCGGACAAAAATGCCCAAATGGCTGGCCGTGTATTCCAGTTGCACAGCTACGCTCCGTGCCCGCGAATGGCGGAAGGCGTTCACCAAGGCTTCCCGCCCGATGCCGTAAACATCGTCACGAATGATCGACCGCAACTGCAAAGGCTCACCCTCCACGACGATGCGAAAATCAATCCCCAATTGGGTGCCCAGCTCTTGTGGAATTCGCGCAAATGAACTTTGCAGATCATGTGGGCTGTCCGCGGGTGACCGCAGCCCTCGCAGCGTATTGCGGCCCTCCTCAATGACCTGTCCCATCAATTGCAGAACGCGATTTAATGCTGGGCGGGTGGGTGAATCTTCGGGCAACTGACCTAGAGCGACGTGAAGCTGCATGGAGGCGCTTAGCACGCCTTGTAACAAGGTGTCGTGCAACTCCTGCGCCACCCGCGTGCGTTCGGCAAGACGTTCCTCGAAGCGCGAGTGGAGTTTCCTGGTCATTTCAAAAACCCACACGCGATATAAAAGGAATGTCAGCCCTGCTGCACCGGCAACACAGATCAGAGGAAACCACCACCGCTGCCACATGGGTGGCCAGCCTTGGGATGTCGCAACGGCAAGTACTCCTTCCGTTGGCAGCACACTTGTGGTCCGTGGTGGCTGGAATCCGGGGTTCACCAGTAGCGCGGCGTATTCGAAGCCGGGGTGAGTAGAGTTCGACCACTTGGAATTCGAATGAATTCTGGTGAAAGGCTGTAACACAAAAGGCTGCACAAACCAGGTCATGTGGCCGTAATCGTCAATGGCCCTCGCGTACAGAACGATCTGCTGCCCAGCCCGACCTCCAATCACCCTCCCGCCAATCGTGCTTTTCTTCTCGGCATCCCCTCGTCCCGCCACCGGAACGCTAGTAAATACAATCGCCGGGCCGGAACCCGGGGCAGCGGTCTGCAAAGTGTTGCAGCCAGCGAGCAACAAACAGCAGAACAGCCAAAATGCCAGCTTTCCGGTAACGGCCCGGCGAACATACGCGGGTATATACGGCACTGCGTTCGACCGCGCTCGCTGAACCCGAGTTTTCATTGCGTTCACCATCGCCCAGATCTCGAACAGACTACTCGGGCAATCCCTAACGAACTCCTCGCTAGAAACTGAGGCGTGCTCCAAATTGGCCGACCCGTGGTCCCGGTAACCCGTTAAGGTCCTGCGGCAGGATCTCGCCAAACCCAGCGCTGCCGATCTGCGTGTTGGTGCCACTATACCCATGGCGATTGAGTACGTTAAACATCTGAAAATATAGATGCAGCTGACAGCGCTCGCCGAGCCGTTGCAACTTGCTCACTCCGAGATCCTCCACCGCGAAACCAGGATTTCGAAGCCCGGCAAGATAGCCGGGCGCGTTGCCGAATTGCCCATTGGGCGGGTTCACAAAGCAAGCCGGGTTGAAATAGTCTCCCCCGACGTGCACGCGGGAATGCTTGTTGAAATCACAGCCGGGGACCATGTTCGAGTACACATTTATGATGCCCGGATAGAACACATTTGCCGGAACCCGAATGGGCATGCCGCTGGCGTAGTGAAAATCTCCGCTGATCGTCCATCCACCCACGAACCCGTCGACCCCAGGGCTTCCACTGCCGAGCAAGGCTTTTCCGCGACCAAAAGGCAGCTCATACAGAGCGTAACCTTTCACGATGTGCGTCTGATCGAAGTCGGAAATCGTGTGCCGCTCCTGCTGGAGGTGATAGACGTCCTGCAGTGGACCGGCGTAGAACAGATCCTCGAAGGCAGTATCCACGTCTCCATGAGACGAAGACCAGTTGTAATTGGCCAGCAGGGAAAGTCCACGGGTTGTCTGTTTCCTTACGCTGAGTTGCAACGATTGGTAGTCTGTATTGCCGCGGGGTGAACCGACGTAATACAGCGGTCCGAAAGTAGCAGCCACGTTCGGGAACGGCGCCACGGAAGCCCAACCGGGTCCAGTGAAGCCGGGCTTCGTCACGGTCGCAAATTGCTGTCCGGACTGAACCAGCGCGGTGTAAGTCGACAGAACGGGCTGGTTCGCGTCCACATATCCGCTTTCAAGATGATAGCCGTGGTTTTGAATGACATTGGCCTCAACCAGCACGCCACGGCCAACTTCGCGCTGCACTCCGGCGGACCATGCCTGCACATTGCCCAACTCCAACATGCGAGGATCTATTGAGACCATCCCAAATTCAGTGAAATTGGGATTCTTGCCGATATTCACTGCCTTGCCTGGATAACCCTTGTCCCAATCAAACGGAGTCAGCACTTGGTTGTTCAAAACAAAACCGGGATTGAAGCCATACGGGACTCCGCTAAAGGTATTCAAATTGAGCGGAACGTAAAACACTCCGAACGATGCCCGTGCCACTGTCTTCGCCGTGATCTGGTAGGCCCCACCGAGAAATCCAGAGAAATTGTGATAGTACTGTTTGCTTTCGAATGAATCGCCCCCGTTGTTGGCGAATACCAGGGCTCCTGGCTGGCCAGTAATGGGATTAATCGCGGTGGTGTCGAAGTTCGACCAATGGCCGTATTTCTCGTGATAGCGGCCGTTGAAATCCCAGCGCAGGTCCGCATTCAGGGTAAATCGGGATGAGACCTTCATATTGTCCTGGGCGAATAAGGACAAAGACTTTCGCCTTCCGTAACTACGATTGGGCTCGCTGACCAATGCCTGGTTCACATCACCCAACAAGAAGCTGGCAAATCCGAACCCTGCACTGGGTCCGAAGATCCCTGCGGTCTGCGCCGGATCGAAGACGAACGTAGGCACTCCGTTGTCGCCGTGGGAGTTGAATTGCTGCGCCCGGAATTCGGCGCCAAATTTGTAAGTATGGCGGCCGCGAATCCAGGAGAGCGTGTCGTCGTAAATGAAGGTGTTCGCCGCGTAGAAGTCATTGAACTGGCTACCCAGCTGTGTTTCGTCGATGGGTAGACCGTCAACGTAGGTATGATCGGTGCCGTTGATGCCCTGGAACTTGACGATGGGGAAATTTCCTGCGCCGAAATCACCTAATCCCAACATGGTCGGCCAGTCACCCTCACGCGACCGTGCTGCACTCGGATTGCGGAAGCGGTTGAATGTAACGCTGAACATATTCAGCAGAGCGCTTGAGACTGCCCAGGAATCGCGTGCACGCAGCGATGGTGCTGTTGTGTTGTGGTCATATGCATTGGCCATGGGCCCGCCGTCTGAAGATCCGGCTGACCAGATTCCGCCCTGATCCGAAAGCAGGCGCGGAATATACGCGTAGATGATCGATCCATCCAGGCGCTGTTTTTCGGTCGCGTTGTAATCAATCTTCACGCTGTATTCATTGCTTTGGTACCAGGTGGCCGGGCTGTTGAGTGGCAGTGCATTGTTATTCGTGAGAGTCGGTGCGAGCGGTCCATAGTACTTGTCGTACAGGCCCGCAATCCTCTGAGAAACCGTGCTGATGCGGGAGGCAGGAATGATATTTCCCGGGAACGCATCCCCGGTCTGCGGATCAATAATTGCGCCCTTGTAGACAGACTGGCCTGCGCTGTCGGTTCCGAGCACGACCGACTTATCCAGAAGCGCGCTAAAATTGCCGTTGAGAAAAGCCGTCGTAGGAACGGTGGAGGACAGCGCGCCAATTCCGTCGTTGGCAAACGTATAGCGCTCCCATGCTGCGTAGAAAAACAGCTTGTCTTTCTTAATCGGGCCACCAAGGCTGGCGCCATAGTCATATAAACTATCAGCCGGTTTATCGAAGCCCCGCTGACAACTCGCGGTCTGCGACGGATTGCCATCAGCGGCGTCCAAGCATAGCGCCTCGTTATAGATGTCTCCCCAGGATCGTGCGTCGAACGCCTGGTTGTGCATGTAATAGAGGCCGCTGCCGTGCCAGGCATTTGTTCCAGACCTCATTTCATAGCGGAACACGCCTCCCCCGGTGCGACCACCATCGGCGCTAACGCCGGCGCTTGTGACTTGAAATTCCTGCACCGCTTCCATCGGAGGGCTAGATTCGCTGAGATAACCGCCAATCTGTGACACCGCCGAAGTGCCGTCAATCATGACCTCTTTGGTGTCGCTCAGACTCCCATTAATGTGCGAGGCAAAATCTTTGTCCGATGGGTTGGGGCCGTTGCCTTCGACACCGGGGACGTAGTCAAACATAAACGTTGCGAGATTCCGGCCCCCTTGCACATTGAGAGGCAACTCAGTAACCTCGGCATTTCCTAAATTCGTTGAGATTGACGACGTCTGTGTTTGAAGCTGTGGTGTGTCTCCGACAACGGTGATGGTCTCAGACTTCGAGCCCACGGTGAGGACGATGTTAATGTCAGTTGCCTGGCTGATCGCAAGATCAAGACCCAAATGGCGGTACTCCGCAAACCCATCCTTCGCACAAGTAACCCCGTATTGACCGATGGCCAGGTTCAAGAACGTGAAGCGACCAGCTGTGTCCGTTAGGGTAGTGGACTGGAGATTATTGGTCGCGTTGGTCACGACGACCTGCGCACGTGCGACGAGCGCGCCGCTCGCATCTTTGACAGTTCCGTTGATCGTGGCACGGTCGGATTGCGCGAACATTTCGCCGGCGTTGAACAAAAACAACAAGACAAGTGCGAAGCACAATTTCATCTGACCCCCACAATCCTACTGCAATGGACGGGCAAGGCCAGCGTCGGAGGACTCCGCCGTCGCTGTTCGGAAAGCAAAGAAAGGTTACACGATTGTTGTCAGGTTTGCATCTCATGCCCTGACCTAGGTTTCTGCCCGCAATCGGCAAGCCAGCCGTAAACCATTACTTGCGCGTGTACACACGTACGTAGTCCACCAGCATGCGCTGGGGGAAGACAGTGGAATCGCTCGGGCGGCCCGGAAAATCTCCACCAACCGCCAGATTCAACAAGAGAAAAAATGCGTGGTCATACACCCACGGTTTACCATCCGGCAGGTCCGCCGGGGTTCGCGTGGCGTAAAGCTTGTCGTCCACATAGAAACGCACCACTTGCGGCTCCCACTCTATGGCGAAAACGTGGAAGGAGTCACTGAACCGCCCTCTCGGCAGCCGATAAGCAGCGGTTAACCGGTTCGTGCCAACGTATCCCGGACCGTGCAGGCTGCCTTTGATGGTGTCTGCTTCGGAACCGGTGCTTTCCATGACATCGATTTCCCCGCAAGCCGGCCAGCCCTTGACAGAATAGTCGTCCCCCAGCATCCAGAATGCTGGCCATGCGCCTTGCCCCGATGGAACTTGGATCCGTGCCTCGAATCTGCCGTAACGCTGGCTGAATCGTCCTTGTGTCTTCAAGCGGGCTGAGGTGTAGCTCCGCCGCGCTCCGTCGCTGCCCGTAAATCTTTCTTTGAGGGCCTGGATGACGAGATTGCCATTCTCTTGCCGAATGTTCTGGCTTCGTGAGGTGTAGTACTCGAGTTCGTTATTTCCCCACCCGTTCCCGCCGGTCTCCACTACCCATTTTCCGGGGTCCGGTGGAGAACCGTTTGGCGCGTCAAACCCATCGCTCCAGGTCAATACCCAACGACGCTTCGCGGCGGAATCGGTTATCGCGGCTTTCGGTCGGGCATGGCCTTGCAGACATGAAGCAAGAAAGACGATTGCACCCAAGACATGATGTTTAAGAACGGGGCCGCCGATAGAGGTCAAAATGTCGTCACGTATCGATTGATGTAGCAGTCAACTGCCCACTGAGTTGACCCGCACAACCAACCAGCATATAGGGAAGCTCAGCAGGCCGAATCCCTTGGTACTGGAACCCTGCGATACCACTTTCGAGGTATGTGACAGCAACACAGCGCCGAATTCGAGTGGAATCGACAGGACTTATTCGCTGCACGGACCACGCATGGACATCGCGAGATCACTATTGCCGCTTCAGACTGAAAGTTCACGGTGAGTCTCGCCAAACTACCTCGAAGGTGTTACATAGATTTGAACCTTCCGTGGTAACGAAAAAACACTGCATATTGGGATGCGCTCTGATCTGCGATTTTGCGAGAGTAGCGATCACACGGAACACCAGGCGGAAGTTGAGGGCGCGAGGAGTCGGGGATGATGAGGAATCTCGAATTGCCAGCCCGAATGAGCCCTTGCCTCCGGCTTTTCGTCGAGTCGCTGCTCGATGAGGTCGACGAGCACCGCGTTGCGCACCGCGGGTCTCAAAAGCCTGACTTTCAACCTGCGCTTTCAAGAGCGATCAAGAGGAAAGAACTCAGCGAGGATCGCCAGCATGAATGCTCACACTTCGGGTAGTTGCTGTGCCCTTCACGTGACCAGCCTGGTTGCGCCTTGTGGAAGACGGCGGGACTTGGTTCGATGCGGATGCACAGACTCGGTTTCTGGCTACGCAATTCGCGTGAGTGCGATTTCAATCCTGTCCGAAACGCAAACCGCTTGCGGGAAATGCGGGTCCGACTAGGGCCCGAATGGCGTCGTGCGCACCGTTCCATTGAGTAGCAGTAACGGGCTTCTCAGCACCGTTAAAACTCAATAAGTTACTGTGCAAACTTCCCCTGTCATACTGGAGACACTACAGAGATCCCGACTGACCGCTAGTTGGTCCAAGATTCTAAGGTTTTGAGAGAACGACCGGCACCTCTATCGGAGGTGAACTGCACTCGCTATCAGACCGACCATGGCACCGGTCAACACAAGCCACGCTGCATTCACGCGAAAGTGAAGCAAAGCGATCAACGATGCCACGGCTAAGACAACCGTAAGCGAATCGACGAGGGATGTCCGTCCAAGCTCCCAAGTGACAGCAGCCATCAGTGCGAGCGACGCGGTGTTCACCCCATCAAGGAAGGCCCCTGCAGGCTTGGACTTTCGAATACGCGGCACCAGCGGGCCGCTTATCGCTACCAGTAGAAATGCAGGAAGGAAGATGCCCATGGTGGAAATGACAGCGCCGCGAATTCCTCCAAGAATGAAGCCAATAAAAGTAGCCGTTGTGAAAACGGGTCCCGGCGTTACTTGCCCCACAGCAACGGCATCTACAAGCTGCGCATCCGTCAACCAGCCTCGATGGGTGACCAGATCGGCGCGCAGGAAGGCCAATAGCACATAGCCGCTGCCGAACACGGTTGCCCCTAGCTTCAAGAAGACCAAAAATAGCGAAAACAGGCTGAACGATGCTGTGGTGGCCAGGATGCCGCCTCCAATCGTCAAAACGGGAAGCAGCGAGAAGGACACGCGCGACGTTCTCAGAGCAGGCGCGCACGCTACTGCGCCAGCCACGAGAAGCAAAAGCAACGGATGCAAACCGAAAACAGATAACACGAGGGAGAGCAGGGCGACGAATCCAAGAAATGTTGTCTTTACCGCTGTTCGTCCAAGACTCCAAAGGGCCTGAAGAATGACTCCGATCACGACCGGCTTGATTCCATAGAGGATGCCTGCGGTCGCGGGGAGCTTGCCAAAACGGACGTATAGCCATCCAATACCGGCGACCATCAATGTTGCTGGAAGAATGAAGCAGATACCTGCGATCAGCAGACCTCTCCAACCCCCGCACAAATAGCCGATATGAATCGCTAACTCGCTTGAACTGGGTCCAGGTATGAGATTGCTTGCGCCGAGCAAGTCGAGGAACTTTTCACGGGAAAGCCACTTGCGCCTCCGGACAAGCTCGTCCTCCATGATCCCGATGTGGGCTGCCGGTCCGCCGAAGGCTGTCGTTCCCAGCCGCAGAAAGAACAAAGCAAGCTCATCGAGAGGAACCTGTCTCTTTTCGGAAATAGATTCTGGAGACGCAAGGGCCGGTTGTTCAGCCATGAACTGCGGCCCGTCTTTCCGCTAACCACGCGTCAAGAGACCACGTGCCAGCACCAACCAGAAGCAGAAAGATGAGACCGAGCAACATGCTCACATCCGTGCGGGCTTCATGCAGCGTCCCCCAAAACCCGTTTTTTGCAAGCGTGACGATTTTGGTCGAATATAGTGCGACGGAGATATCAATGAGAAGCGGCACGGTCGCCAACCCTGTAATAAGACCAAGCAACAGCAGAGAGCCACAAACAATCTCAACCACCCCGACAAACGGCGCCATGACCTGTGGCCAGGGAATGCCGATCTTCACAAAGCGTCCGCCCCCGAGGGAGTCAGGGAACAAAAACTTCTGTATGCCTTCCGCAAGGAAAACCCAGCCCACCAGAACGCGAATCAGCAAAACTGCTTTCGCCGCGCGATCCGCCCAGCTTGCATCTGCGTTTGCTGCCATTGTTCTTTCTCCTCACGACATGCGAGCCTTCAAAGATGAAGTTAACCCGGTTCATAGGTAGTCGAACAGGGTCATGAAGCCAAAGTCCATGTGTAGCTGCTGATGGCAGTGGAACAACGTAAGTCCGGGATTGTCCGCTGTAAAATCCACTTCGACTTCCTGATATCCACCCACCATCACGACATCTTTTATCAACCCAGCAGTCGGTTTGCCGGCGAGTTTAGTCAGTTCAAAACTGTGACGGTGAAGATGGATGGGATGGATGTCGTCGCTGGCATTGCGCATACGAAGACGGTAGCGTCGGCCTTGCTTCAAGTGAAACGAGGCAGGGACGACTCCCTGAATCATAGGGTAAGAGACATCGTTAATCGTCCATCGGTTGAAACCTGCTTCGGCGGCGTTGCCCTTTGCGAACGTCATCTCGAACGTCTCGTCCGGCGAAAGTGCAGTTGCACCGGCTTTTGCGAAACGCAAATAGTCCCAATGAAACGGCTTCGGCGGTGACCACACAGGCTTTCCTTTGTGTCCCGCATATTCCACGACAATGCCCATGCCGTGACCGCGATCGTCATCCGCGAGATCACCCATGATCCACACACCCGGCTGATTCATCTCGACGAGGGCAGAAATGCGTTCAGCCGTTCCTAGCCACAGCACTGGGACTTCGGCGGGCGTCGGAACCGCATCGCCATCTAACGCGATAACCTTGAAAGAATGCCCTGGCAACGCCAAGCTGCGAATCTCGGTCGCGCTGCCATTCAGAACATGAAAGAGCACGCGCTCGCCCTGTTTCACGCGCACCGGCTCGCCATGCCCCAACATCCGACCATTGACCGTGAAGTACCGATAGCCCACCTCATAACCGTACGGCATCCCCTTCGCAAGTGAGGCCTTCATCGCGGACTCGCCACTCGACTCCAGTTCCTTCAATCGCGTGGAGGGAGCCAGGAAATCTTTCGCCATATCGCCGCCTTGACTGAAAGACGGTTCGAATTCCTTTAGAACGAGAAAGACTTCCCGGTCGTAACTCCCAGCCTCACGCTTGGGTTCGATGTACACGGGGCCGACTTGGCCGCTGTACTGTCCTGAGTGGAGATCGGCGCCCGCCCGATTATGCGTGTGATAGAAACGGAAACCGGATGGTCGTGGAGTGAAAACTATTCGCCGCATTCCGCGCGCTGGGATGAAGGGCGTTCCTTCTTCGGCAGCGCCATCCACGTCCGTGGAGACCATTTGGCCATGCCAGTGCAACTGCTCAGGAGTGTCGGTGTCGTTGTGGACTTCGACCGTGGCCGGCTGACCTTCTTTGAAACGCAGTAGGGGGCCTGGGAATTGACCGTTGTATGTGATCGTCGAAACGATGTGTTTCGGGGCGATCTCGACCGGACTTGCGGAACTTCGTAAGACGTAGTCGGGTCGGTTCGAATCGGACTGAGAAGAACTCGCTCCGAAACTCCCTAATCCGAGCGTAGCCCCTAGGCTCAGCGGATTTCTGAAACGAACCAGCCCAGCACCCGCTACCATCCCCGTCATTTTGAGAAAGTCTCGACGTCCGGCAAGTTCCTTGCTCAAGGTTGCTCCAAGAGTACGTAATCTGGGTGCGGTTAGTTTATTCTGGGTGCAGCCGTTTTGAAACAGATCCCCTCGCCCCCCGCGATACGCTACATCTTCTTCCGTTGGAATGCCTCAGCAAAGTATGGCCATTACAGCAAGGCACCGATTTTTACTTCGACTTGACAACCCCACTATATTTCTGCAATTATCGAAACATGCCAGTGGCTCAATCAAAGAGATCTATAGAAAAAGTGGCCAAATACGCCGATATGTTTTCAGCGATGGGCACTGAACCTCGACTTCGGATCATGCAATTGCTCCTATCTGCGCATCCTGATGGCCTCGTGGTTGGTGAGATTCAGCAAGAACTCGATATTCCCAATTCGACCCTGTCGCACCATCTCGACAAGCTGAAGGCAGAAGACCTCGTACACGTAGAGCGTGAGAGCACTTTCCTGCACTATACCGCGAACACCGATGCACTTCAGGAATTGCTCCAATTCCTATACGCGGAGTGTTGCACACGAAACAAGGCCGTCAGACCGGAGCAAATCATTCAAATTTGTAAGTAAAGAGGATCACATGAGCACCGATATCAAAGAAGTCGTAAGGGAGAAATATGGACAGGCGGCATTGCGAGTGACGAGCAGTGGTAGCTCCTGCTGTGGAGCGACAGCATCCAGCGGGCTGGGCTGCGATCCAATTACAACGAACCTCTATGACGCAGCGCAAGCTGGACAGATTCCTGAAGAGGCTCTGCTCGCTTCCCTGGGGTGCGGAAACCCGACTGCTCTGGCGCAATTGAATGCCGGTGAGGTTGTCCTTGACCTCGGCTCAGGTGGTGGTATCGATGTCCTGCTCTCTGCCAAGCGGGTAGGGCCGACCGGGAAAGCCTACGGCTTAGACATGACCGACGAAATGCTTGCGCTCGCCAACGAGAACAAGCGCAAAGCTGGAGTTGAGAATGTCGAATTCCTTAAGGGTGAGATTGAGCATATCCCTCTGCCCGACAACTCAGTCGATGTAATTATCTCGAATTGTGTAATCAACCTTTCAGCGGACAAGGATCGCGTGTTGCGAGAAGCCTTTCGTGTGCTGAAGCCAGGCGGCCGCTTTGCCGTGTCCGATGTTGTGACTCGTGGCGAGATGCTGCCTGAAATTCGGGAGAGTGTGCTCCTTTGGGTTGGGTGTGTTGCGGGTGCACTCGAAGAGAATGAATACCGGGCCAAACTGGCATCTGCCGGCTTCGAGACGATTGAAATTGAGCCAACGAGAATTTATCGCATAGAGGACGCACGGGAATTTCTTTCCGGCCAAAACATAGACGTCGACGCGATTGCGCCGCAGGTTGACGGCAAGTTCATGAGTGCCTTCGTGCGGGCCGTGAAGCCGGAGCGAAAGGAACTCTGCTGCGGCCCAACCTGCTGCCAGTGAGGAACATCATGCAAGGGCAATATAACGTCTTGTTCCTATGCACCGGAAATTCGGCTCGCTCCATCATGGCTGAAGCAATCATGAATTACAAAGGTCGACCGAACTTTACTGCCTACAGTGCCGGGAGCCATCCATCGGGCGCGGTTCGTCCGGAGGCCATCACGCAATTGGAAAGTGCTCATTTGCCAACCGACGGTTTGCGGAGCAAGAGTTGGGTAGAATTCTCGAAGCCTGACGCACCCCAACTCGATTTCGTCTTTACAGTCTGTGACAATGCTGGGAAGGAAGTGTGCCCCATCTGGCCCGGTCAGCCTATGACGGCTCACTGGGGAGTTACCGATCCGGCTGCCGTTCGTGGGACGGCTGAAGAAATCAAGCGAGCTTACCGTGATGCCTTTGTGACTCTAGAACGCCGCATCGGTCTATTCCTCTGTCTTCCGCTCGCTACCATCAGCAACCTGGCAATCAAGAAAGAAATCGACAAGATCGGCGACCAATGAAATTCAATTTGTCCGCTCGCATTATCGCGGAGTTTGTCGGAACCGCATTCCTATTGATGGCCGTAGTCGGTTCCGGGATCATGGGCCAGAAGCTGTCTGGGGGAAACGTTGCGATCGCCTTGCTCGCGAATACAGTCGCGACTGGAGCAGCGTTGGTGGCGCTCATTCTCACATTCGGGCCTGTTTCGGGAGCGCACTTCAATCCAGCGGTATCGCTCGCAGATGCGTGGCAACGAGGCATGCCTTGGCGCGAAGCTCCCGGTTACATTGGGGCTCAGGTCTTGGGCGCTTACTTCGGCGTCGCCAGCGCTCATGCAATGTTCGGATTGCCTTTACTTTCGCTGTCACGACACAATCGGGGTGGCGTGCCTCAGATGTTCAGCGAATTCATCGCGACATTCGGTTTACTCGCAGTGATCTGGGGTTGTTCGCGACTTCGCACATCTGTGGTGCCGTTTGCAGTCGGGGCATACATCACAGCGGCTTACTGGTTCACCGCGTCTACTTCGTTTGCCAATCCCGCCGTGACTCTGGCGAGGGCGGCGACAGACACTTTCAGTGGCATTCGTCCGGCGGATGTTCCGGGATTCATTGTGGCACAGTTGCTGGGGGCAACGGCGGCAACGACACTGTTCAGTTGGCTCGTCCCGAGCCTACCGGCTGTTGCGCCTAATGTTGTGCTCCCGCACGCGATTGACGACCTGAAAACCGCATCATCCAGATAGTCACATTTCTTAAGAGGTAAGAGAAGCTGTTTGTTGAGGCGGTAAGCGCACAGCTTGGTAAAGCTGAACCCTCAATCCGGCCATGCAACAGGCGCGAGATGGTCAGGGGCCGCCAACGCTTCCGGCGGTTGAGGAACCCTCACGGCTGGCGCGGAGTTTTTGTTGGGTATGGAACGTCCGGGCGAGGGTCGGGAACGAAACCGTTCCGATTGGGCATTTTTACGCGAGGCAGCGTCGTTTCATTTACCTCCGCTTCCTTGTCCAGAATTCCGTTGAGGTAAAGAACGAATGCCGTAATGGCGTAAGTTTGGTCAGGGGTAAGGGTTCCGGGGCGAGCGTACGGCATTTTGCGGTGGATGTAGTCCCAAACAGTGGTCGCATAGGGCCAGTAACTTCCAACAGTGCGCAGTGGATGGCTGCTCTTCAGCGTGCCTTGGCCTCCGGCCAGCGCGGGATATTCCAACATTCCTTGACCGCGATCTCCATGACAATTCGCGCACAGGGTCTCATAGATACGCTCTCCTTGTGCGACCGTGCCGCGTCCATTGGGTAAGCCAGAGCCATCAGGGGCTACGGAGATGTCCAGTTCGCGAACTTCTTCCGGTGTCGCCGGTCTTCCCAATTTGTACTGTTGGCTTTGTCCGAGGGCGGCTATCGCTACGGCGCTGAGAGCGCAGGTGATGTAAAGTGCGGTTTTATTCATGGCTGACCTCTCCGTTGGCGTGGACGTACCAGATTTTGATTCCGTTGTAGTGGTCGGTGGCGTTGAGTCCGCGAACCGCGACGAGTTCCTCTCGCGTGGGCTGCAGATAGCCGGTTTCGTCCGTGCATCGCGATTGAAGTGAAGTTTCCTTTCCGTCCCACCACCACGGAAGCCGAAAACGCGTGAGTGCCTTCGGGAGGATCGGCTCATTGAGTTGCGCGTCCTGCCAAGTTTTTCCGCCATCGGCGGACACCTCGGTCTTGTTGATTCGTCCTCTGCCGGACCAAGCTAACCCAGTGATTTCGTAGAAGCCGGGGCCCGACAGCTGCTGGCCTCCAGCAGGCCGCGTAATCACGGACTTGGCCTCCATCACGAACGTGAACTGCCTGGCGGTTCCGTCGGGCATGAGGTCCGTGTAGTGGGCCGTTTCATAGGCGCTCATATAAGGCTGATCAACAACTTGCACGCGGCGCAGCCACTTTATGTTCACGTTGCCTTCCCAACCGGGAACGATGAGCCGTACGGGATATCCCTGCTCGGGGCGCAGCGCTTCGCCGTTTTGGCCGTAGGCGACGAGCACGTCATCAAGGGCCTTCTCAAGAGGGATGCTGCGTGCCATTCTGCCCGCGTCTGCTCCCTCGGCAACCATCCAACTAGCGCCCGGTTTCAGCCCCACTTGATCGAGCAAGGTTCGCAGCGGCACACCAGTCCATTCACTGCAACTCAAAAGGCCGTGGCTTCTCTGCGGGGTGCTGGCGGGGCGGGCTATCTGCTCCCCGCCACTATTACCAGCGCATTCCAGGAAGTGAATTCTCGAAATCGAAGGCAGGCGATGGAGATCTTCCATGGTGAAGATCAAAGGTCTCTCCACCAAGCCGTGAATCATTACCTCGTGTTGCTGAGGATCGATTTCAGGTACGCCGGAATGAAGGACTTCGTAATGCAATGCCGAGGGAGTGATGATGCCAAACAGATCCTGGAGCGGCGTTCTACTGTAGCTGGATGCCGGTGTGCTTGTGTTTGGCAGAAAGCGAACGACCGATCGCTCGAACGGCGACCGCTCACCGTAGGGGCGCGGCGGCGCTCCTAAGTCCTTCGGAAAACCCGTTCCCCACACGTGCATGGCACCAAGAGTTGCGCCCGCTGTTGCCAGAAATCCTCGTCGAGTGAGTCGATTTTGCATCACCATTGGCTCCTTTCATCGAATATTGACGATGTTCTATGAATATGAGCGATCTCTGTTCAGTCTGTGAGTCACGTTGTCATCACACGTTGAGGATCACACGCGCGGTGCGAGGAAATTCAGCCAAACACTTGCGGTTTACCCGGTAATACATGAAAGTTCCGCGACGCTCGGCAAGGACAAACCGCGAGTCTCGGAGAATCTTCAAATGATGGGATATCGACGACTGCTGAATCGGAAAATGCTTCACGATCTCGCAGACGCAAACAGCTTCGTCATTGTTGGCCAGTAGATTGAGAATGCGAATACGCATCGGGTCGGCAAGGGCTTTGAAGCAACAGGCGTACTCCTTCGCGCGAGAGTCCGTGATCTTGGCAGACCTCACCTCGGGGCAACAATTGGCAGTCGGGCATTTTATGGTCGCTGGCACGGCGGTGTCGAGGACAAGAGTGCCAAATTCATCGAAGAATGTCAATGAATGGTGAGCGCCCTTCCTGCGCGGCCCCTTCTCATGAAGCGGGGGGCCGGGTGATAAAGGAAGAAATTCTTGGAACTACCGATTCGGCACCGGAAGTAAGGTGTTGGGAGGGAAGGTGTCGCGTTGATGGAATAGGCAGAACTCTATCTAGTTCACCCGCGAATATAGGCGCCTCTTCGGTCAACCGCCGATTCGGGATGTCAAATCACCTCCGACGAGCCAGCTCTTCAACCATTGCCCCCTGAAGTTTATCGCTGCAATTTTCATGGTCCAGTTATGGTCCAGTAACTGTTTCTCGCCGCTCTTGGAACGCTTCAGGGAGCCATCCGTGCCGCGTAGTTTCAGTTAGTTACGAGTAAACGCGATGCTGTCACGGCAGAGGCCGCGGGTTCGAGTCCCCGTCATTTCCGCCATCCTGATCTCGACTGTCCTTCTAAGCTCGACGCGAATGGGGTTGATGCAAAAGTAACGGCGACTCGAAGCCGTGTTGATTCGAGGCAAATCTCGGCAGGCTCAGATTTGTACACCTTGGCTCCAAGCTGGCTCCAACCATTGCCAGAGAATCACGAGCTAGTGCAGAAGGGAAGTAGAGGCAGCGCGAGAAAAATGTCTGCTCGACAGTTTAAGGCCGGGGACACATCGGGGACACAAGAACGTATTTCTTCCTGTTCCTAGAACGCCATCCAGTGCGTCCGTCTTCCTGTGGTTTCTTAGAGTCTCCCGGATCATCGCGACAGCAGTTGAGGGTGCGGGTGTATACAGCCACAGCGTCAGTGTCGGGCCTCGAGACTTCTTCAGGTCCTTTCCTCCGCTGCAGGGTATGGGAGCGCTGGACGATGTTGCAAATGCCGCGGGATATCTTGCCCGCGATCTTTCGGCCTTTGTGAGTCACGGGTCGAGCGGCAAAGTAATCTCGATATGAAGAATCCTTATTAGAGGGTATTTCATTCCATTGACTGCGCGTCCGTATTTTAGCCGTGGGCCTTAATGAAAGGACTTTTCCGATGATTCGCAAATTAGTTGCCACCGACAACGACGCCGCGACCGCCATGGTTCGCCTGGTGCTCGGCGTGATTTTCTTCGCGCATGGTGCCCAGAAGATGCTGGGTTGGTTTGGCGGATACGGCTTCACCGGGACAATGGGCTTTTTCACCGGCGTCATGCACATTCCGGCACTGTTCGCATTCCTGGCGATCGCCGCAGAATTCCTGGGCGGACTCGGCCTGATTTTTGGGTTCCTGACTCGAATTGCGGCACTAGGTATCGGTTGCAATATGATCGTGGCCGTGGCGATGGTACATCACCATTTCGGCTTCTTTATGAATTGGACAGGAGCGCAGAAGGGCGAAGGCTACGAGTATCACCTGCTTATTCTCGCCGTTACGATTTTCTTGATGATTCGCGGCGCGGGAGCGGCTTCCATCGACTGGATACTGTCATCGCCGGCAACGCGTGCGTCCCAAGGGCAGACTGCGTGACAAAGCTATGAAAGAGGCCGCGAATCGAATTACAGCACCCCGGCTCTGGTGGGTGATGACGAGAAGCCACCACGCACTAAGGCTCCTGGCCGAGCGGAGCATCGCAAATGCGGGACTATGCCTCACCGATATCGCAGCACTCGAAGCCCTGTTGCATAAGGGTCCGCTCAGCATCTCAGAGATTCAGGACAAGGTTCTGCTGGCCAGCGGCTCCATGACGGCGGCAATCGACCGTCTCGAAAAACGCGGACTGGTCGTCCGGAAGTCCACCTCAAGTGATCGGCGAGCGCGAATCGTGCAACTCACGCGGGAAGGTAAACGAGTGGCGGCAGCGCGCTTCAAAAAGCACGCGAGTGACCTTGAGGATCTTATGTCGGTGCTTTCGGCGAACCAGAAGCAGCAGCTATACGAATCACTGAAGAAGCTCGGATTGCTCGCAGCACAGAAACTTCGTGGTTCCAGCCAGCAGATTCAAAAATGAGACATCAATGAGGTTGGATGCTATCCATGAACGTCGGCCGACAGGATTTCCTGTTCAAGGCTGCTAAGGGGAAATTGATTCACAAGCGCATTCAATTCGGAGATCCCGCAAATATCAGGAGTCATAAAGATGCAGATCGGTGTCGACAGCTTCGGAGCCGTCATCTCTGAACCGGCTACACGGACTACTCTCAGCCCGGTCCAGCGCATTCAGAATCTAGTTGAGGAGATTGTGCTCGCCGATCAGATTGGTCTGGATGTTTTCGGCGTCGGCGAACACCACCGTAGTGAGTCGTTGACTCCGCCCCAGTCGTCATTCTTGGTGCGGCGGCTACGCGCACAAAAAACATTCGCCTTGCTAGTGCCGTGACCGTTCTCAGCGCGGCGGACCCGGTTCGAATCTTTCAGGAATTTGCCACTCTGGACCTGATCTCCCACGGTCGTGCCGAGATTGTTGCGGGACGAGGATCGTCCATAGAGGCCTTTCCACTCTTCGGTTTCGATTTGGACGACTACGACTCGCTCTTCTCGGATAAGCTGGGTCTTCTGCTCAAGATTCGCGAAAACACCCATGTTTACTGGACTGGCTGAGATCGGTAAAGAACGCGGCTGGCCCCCAGCTACGCGCGCACAATTTGACGCTCTGCGCGCACCCACAGGTGCGCTGCTCATCGGCGATGCCGAAACCGTCGCACAGAAGATACTGTATGTGAATGAAGTCCTCGGCGGACTTGCCCGTATTACTTTCCAGATGGGTGTGTCGGCGCTCCCGCACGAAAAGATGTTACGGTCGATCGAGCTTCTCGGAGCCAGGGTCGCTCCCATCGTCCGTAAAGAGCTCACTGCTGTCACTACGCGTTCCTAATTGAGAGTTCCGAATCGGATTTGGAAGAGTGGGAGCCTCGTCGGCGTGCGTACCCTACACCGTAGTGTTAGAAGCATCCCGGCCAAGAGGCAACTCTGGGGTCGGCTTCATCAAATCCCCGAACCTTCCCAGTTTTGCCGTCTAAGGCGGACTTTTCCTTGGGAAACTCGATCACTTTGGCGCGCCCGTTGCGGGGTACCGACGTCACCTTTTTTGGAAAGAGATCTCGAACATAAAACTGGATCACCTTCGCCATAACATCATCCCAGTCAACCGCACATCATAGAATTGCTTGAAATTTGCTGCCTTATTTGATGCACTCTGAGATCCTACGGTCTCAGCGTAAGCCCACCGTACTCGGTTGTTGTTATCGCTTTCTACGTCGCAATTGGGCAGCAACGACCTCTCCTGTTTGCGCCGGTCGTTTATAAACTGCTTGGCCGTTGCAAGTCCAATCCCGCTATTGCCACCAGTAATGAGTGAAAGTTTTCCTTCCAGCTTACCCATGTATTTTCTTCTTGTCGTGATTGGGCCAAAAGGTCCTCATTGCCCAGTGACCAGCACCATGCGGAAGCGTGCTTTACCTTCCATCATGCGAGCGTAAGCGTCCGCCGCCTGTTCGAGAGGCACCGTCTCGATCATCGGCCGGATGCTCTCCAGAACACTGAAGGCAAGGGTATCCTCCCCATCAATCGGCGTGCCGGTCAGGCTCCCGTAAATCGAGCGCCCTCCAAACACGAGCGGGAACGCATTCAACCTAAGCTCGTCCTGCGGTACACCCACCACGATGAACTTGCCGTGAGCGGCAAGGCCAGATACCAGTGGACCCATCGCTTCACCGCTGGTTCCCGTTGCGAGAATCGCTCTCGCCCCGCCCATTCGTTGCAGGATTGCAGCGGCATCCTCGGCGGTGGTATCGATGTAGACGTGTGCGCCCAAGTCTTTCGCCAGCTTTTCCTTGTCGCGTCCACGCCCGATTGCGACAGTACGGAATCCCATATGCCGCGCAAACTGGATACCAAGATGCCCAAGTCCACCCACGCCCTGCACTGCGACCAGATCTCCGCCGCGCAAGCCGGCGTTGCGAAGCGCGTTGTAGGTTGTAATCCCCGCGCAGAGCAGAGGAGCGGCCTCTGCGGACGTGAGCTCATCCGGTACAGACGAGACAGCACGCGCTTCGGCCATCATCACTTCCGCATACCCTCCATCCGTGGTTACTCCCGATATCACAGGGTTCTGACAATTCACGATGTCGCCGCGTCGGCACGGTTCGCACACCCCGTCCTCTCCGGCAATCAGGCCGACCCCAACCCGTTGGCCGATTTTCCATCTGGACACTCCGCTGCCCCGGGCTTCAATACGGCCCACAACTTCATGTCCCGGAACACGTGGCAGACCCAGGCCGGGGTAGATGCCGGTGATCGTGGCCGCATCGGTGTGACAGATGCCGCAGGCTTCCACCCGAATCCGAACTTGGCCCGGCCCGGGTTCAGGAATTGTTCGTTCGACAACGCGAAGGCTGCCTGGCGCCGAGACCTCGACCGCTTTATATGTGCTTGCCATTTGAATCTCACTTCACTTTCTGCATCTTGAGCGATGCGTTGACTCCCAGTAAGGTGAATTACGGTCTGACCGCATGCGCCGAACCCCATGGTGAGCCCGGGTTGCGCCAGACGTCGCATACCAGCGGAATGGAAGCTGTACGCACCCGTCGCGATTTGTGCCGTACCAGAGGCATTTGCAATTCTCTCGACCTTTACCCGCCTCTTAGTCCGATCAGATGACGGATGAGACCGATCGGTCGCATCGAAAGCGAGATAAATTTGTTTAGTGAATTCGCACGATGAAGTAAGGATAAAGATTATTGAGGGCTAAACTGAGAGACCTGTCCTCTGGGGAGAGACGGCTACATCAAAGAAGCGACAGGGTAAGAAGATCAGCGCCCTGCGGCCTTTTGGCCGCGAAGTGCCATGCACGTGGAAGCCGCTTTCGCGACCAATCGGTTTTCCTCGTCGGTAATGGTGCACTCAACGTAGCCGATCGTCTGGCCCCGCCGCACGACCGTTCCTTCCGCTTTGAGTTGCGCCTGCCACACCGGGCGAAAGAAATTGATTTTCAATTCCACGGTTGTAAAAGACTCATCTGGGGCGAGAGTGCTTGCAAACGCGATGCCCATCGCGGCATCAGCAATATCGCAAAGAACTCCGCCGTGGAGCGTTCCCATGGGATTTGCATGCTGTGGCCCGACTTCCAATACCACCGTCGCCCGTCCATCAGCAATGTCTTTCGCCTCAAATCCAATCAGACGCGCAATTGGAACGTCGTTTGTCTTGGCGCGTTCCCTGAAGTCGGCTTGCGAGGATGTTTCTTGAGCACTCATGACTTGTGAGCTCCGGTCTTCGATTTCCGGGCACGAACTTTGGTTTCGAGATATTCCTCGAGATGACGGACGGCAAGGTCACGAGGCTCTTCCTTCTTCTGCAGGCGGCTCACCATTAGGCTGCCTTCAAGCGTACTTGCAATCAAGGTGGCCAATTTCGCCGAATCGACATCGGCACGCACCTCGCCTCGTCGTTGCCCATCCTCGGCAATCGATTGCATCCGATCAAGCCAGGAACTGAGAGCTTGGCGAGCCTTCGCCCGCAACTGGGGATTGCCGTCGTCGGAATCGACGGCCGTGTTGAGCAGCGGGCAGCCTCCCGGCACCAGTCCTGTACGCCGATCGCGAAAGTTCCGCACGATTTGTTGGAGACGATCAACGGTATTCGGTATCTCCTCTGTTCCTTCAAAGCGCGCATCCATTGCGATTTTCCAGGCATGGTCGAAGGCGTCTCCCGCAAGCTCTTGCTTGCTCTCAAAATGGCGGTAGATTCCGCCCTTTTCCAGTCCCGTCGCTCGCATGAGATCGGAAAGCGCGGCGCCGTCGTATCCTTTTTGATTGAAGATCGGCGCTGCCTTACGAATGATCTCATGCCGCGTCTGCTCGCCTTTGCGCACGTTCTGCTCCTCGGAAATGTCAACTCCGCGATAATACGGTCGCTGACCGCACGATACAAGTCTTTGGATGAGACCGACCGGTCCCAGGTCGCATTTGATATGAAACCAGCGAGAGGAATTAGCCATGCTCAAATGCTGGCGTCGGCTTCGCAAAACCTACGAGGGCCTTCGAGAACCTACATCCGGCTCAAGCACATCGAATCTGAGGTCGCCGTGGGCCAGTGGCTCACCGCTTTGCTGCTGGTCGTAATGATGCTCCAGCACTACACGCGAGTCGTTCCATTTCCTGAAGGTGCGCCAGCTTACCGTGCAGACTTTGCCTGTCGCCCCGACCAACTCCAGTGTCCACGCAGAATGGGTCTCGTCCTCGACATCTCCAGGAATCGCCGTTTCGCGAACGGATATTGATACACCTCCGACCTCGGCCATGGCATGGAGGGGAACCAGGAAGTTTGAAAGAAGGGAACGCACTCTCGCCTTTCCCCGAATCGGTTCTTCGATGGCTTCACTGCTTCCCTCGACGTCGTCGGCATAAAACTCGTCGAAAATCTCGAGATATTCTTCGTAGCTTCGGGCGATCTCAGCATGGACGAGGGCTGCGTTTAGGGCGCGCTCCGCAGCCCGAGGTTGTGGGTACGGGTCGGGATGAAATGGATCAGCTGAGACGAAACTACGTTGGCCGCTCATATCCTGGAGCCTTTGATGACGCAAGAGACCGTGCGGTCGCATAAGTTATGGCTGGAGCGATTGCGACGCCCATGCTCTCGAAGCAACGCGGCTCAATTAAACAAAGTATGCTTCCGAGGCGCTACCACGAGTGGGCCCTACCATCTAAGAGGTGTGATTTGAGCCGTGGCGGTCGTCAGGCCGGGGCGGCTAGCCCCTAGATCGAGGAGCCGCTAGAGATATGAGGCCATGGTTTTTGGGAAGGTGTTATTGTGTGCGCGCGATGCGACCGAACGGTCTCGTATGTCATCTGATCGAAATGAGAGGCAACGCGCAACGCACAGCCCTACACAGATGGTGGCGACCCAAGTAGAGGTGAGTCCATGTGGATAGTCAGACTAGCTCTTAATCGGCCATATACCTTCGTTGTTGTTGCGATCCTCATTCTCTTGCTGAGTCCGGCTGTCATTCTTCGCACTCCGACCGACATCTTTCCGAATATCGACATCCCGGTCATTTCCGTCGCGTGGACGTATACGGGACTAAATCCCGAGGATCTGGAAACCCGGCTCACCACTCCTTTCGAGAAGGGCCTCACCACACTCGTAGACAACATCGAGCACATCGAATCGACGACCTACAACGGAACTGCGGTGGTAAAGATCTATCTTCAACCCGGAGCCAGCGTGGACCGCGCGAACTCGCAAGTGGTAGCGCTTTCCGGCTTCATTCTGCGGCTTCTTCCTCCGGCCACGCAGCCGCCTGAGATCATCAACTTCAGCGCTTCTAGTGTGCCCGTCCTTCAGCTAGGGGTCTCCGGAGCCGGAATGTCGGAACAGCAGCTTAACGATCTCGCGCTCAATTTCTTGCGCACTCAGCTCATTACGGTCCCGGGCGCCGTCATTCCTCTACCGTACGGAGGCAAACCACGGCAGGTCATGATCAACATGGATCAGAACCTGATGCAGGCTAAAAATGTCTCGCCCAACGATGTTTTGAATTCGGTCAATGCACAAAACCTAATCTTGCCGTCTGGGACGGCAAAGATCGCCGATAGCGAATTGGACGTTCGCGTGAACGTCACACCTCGCACGGTCTCGGAGCTTGGTGATCTTCCCATCAAGCAAGTTGGAGCCAAAACGATCTACCTGCGAGACGTAGCGCGGGTAAGCGACGGGTTTGGCATTCAAACCAATGTGGTACGACAGGATGGGCATCGCGGCGTGCTGGTCAGCATTCTCAAGGCTGGAACTGCGTCGACTCTGGATGTCGTGTCGGGAATTCGAAAGGTGTTACCCCGCGCTGCGTTGACCTTGCCGCCGCAATTGAAAATTAGCCCGATCGCGGACCAGTCCTTGTTTGTGCGGAGCGCGATCGACGGTGTGGTTCGCGAAGCGATCATTGCCGCGGCGCTCACTGGAGTCATGATTCTTCTCTTCATCGGCAGCTGGCGAAGCACGCTCATCATCGCAATCTCCATCCCGTTGTCGATCCTGAGTTCGATTCTGGTGCTTAGTTTTCTGCACGAGACAATCAACATCATGACCCTGGGAGGGTTGGCGTTGGCCGTTGGGATTTTGGTGGACGACGCGACGGTTGAGATCGAAAACATCAACCGCATCCTCGAAGAGGGTCACGAGACCGAGATTCGGCACGCCATTCTGGATGGCGCCCAGCAGATCGCCGTACCCGCCCTGGTCTCTACACTGTGCATCTGCATCGTCTTTATGCCGTTATTTCTGCTTGGAGGCGTAGCACGATATCTGTTCGTTCCGCTGGCGGAGGCGGTGGTCTTTGCGATGCTGGCTTCCTACATCCTTTCGAGAACGCTGGTGCCGACCCTGGTGATGTACATGCTCAAGCTCAATGAGGGTCGCGGGGATAGTCGCAATCCATTCGTGCGTTTTCAAAAGAAATTCGAGAAGGGCTTTGAACGGCTTCGCACCTCTTATCGAAGTATCCTGACGCGATGTGTGGAAGCCCGACAGGTCTTCATTCCAGCGTTTCTTGGGATTTGCTCGTGTGCTTTTCTGCTGGTGCCCTGGCTAGGCCAGGACTTTTTCCCCCAGTCTGATGCCGGTCAATTCATCCTCCACATTCGCGCCAAGACAGGCTCCCGAATCGAGGAGACTGCGCGCCTATCGGATCTGGTCGAAGACGCGATCCGCGAGAAAGTTCCGCCGGCAGAGCTGGACAACATTCTCGACAACATCGGACTGCCGTATAGCCCGTTGAACACGATGCATTCGACGTCGGGAGTTATTGGCGCCAACGATGTCGATGTGCTCGTCTCGCTTCGCGAGAATCACAGGGCCACGGCTGACTATGTCCGCGAGCTGCGCGAAGAGCTGCCGCGGGAGTTTCCCGGAGTGAGTTTCTATTTTCTTCCCGCAGACATCGTGACCCAGATCCTAAACTTCGGCCTCCCTGCACCCATTGACGTGCAAATCGAGGGCGCGAATGTGCAGGCCAGCCATGAAATCGCTGACAAGATCCTGACCGAATTGCACCAAGTGTCGGGTCTTACGGACTTGCATATCCAGCAGCCGCTCGACTATCCGACCCTCGAGATAAACGTGGACCGAACCAAGGCAGCGCAGGCGGGCTACACGGAGCGGGACGTGGCCTCAAGCGTTCTGAATTCCCTCAGCGGGAGTTTCCAGATAACCCCGATGTTCTTTGTTAACTGGAACAATGGCGTGAGCTACAACCTGGTCGCGCAGACACCGCAGTACCGCCTCCAAACAGTCAAGGATGTCGAGAACGTTCCCATCGCGGGCGGCAGCAAAGCCAATCCCGAAATTCTGGCTGACGTGGCTTCGATGCAGCGGTCACGCGAAATGGCCATCGTTTCCCATTACAACATCCGTCGTGTGGTCGATATTTACGGGGCGGTTCAGGACCGCGATCTCGGAGCCGTAAGTCGGGACGTGCAACGAATCGTCGATGCCGATCGAAAATCACTGCCCCGGGGAACGTTTATTACGATTCGCGGTCAAGTAGAAACGATGCGCAGTTCGTATCTCGGTTTAATCATCGGATTGGGTTTCGCGATTGTACTTGTCTACATGCTGATCGTCGTGAATTTCCAGTCCTGGCTTGATCCCTTCATCATTATTACTGCTCTGCCGGCTGCCATGGCGGGCATCGTTCTTTTTCTGTTTTTCACGCACACAACCCTGAGTGTTCCGGCGCTGATGGGCGCTCTGATGTGCGTCGGGGTGGCGACGGCTAACAGCATTCTCGTGATTTCATTCGCGAAGGAAAGGCTACAAATCCATGGCGACTCAGTGAAAGCCGCGATCGAAGCGGGTGTCACACGTTTTCGTCCGGTCATCATGACGGCGCTTGCCATGATGATCGGCATGGTGCCGATGGCGCTAGGTCTCGGGGAGGGAGGAGAGCAAAACGCACCTCTGGGACGCGCGGTCATCGGAGGCCTGCTTTGCGCCACCGCAGCAACCCTGGTGTTCGTTCCATCTGTCTTCGCCGTGTTTCATGGACGCAAGTCGGAATGAGGCATTTGGAGGTATGCAAGAGTGTTCAAGATCAGCCAACGCGGAATGGAAAGGCTCAAACCATGAGAACAACAAATGAAACCAAGAATCTGGAAGTCGCCACGGAGTTGGCTGAGAACGATCTAGATGCGAATAGCTCAGGTCCAAACAGCCCAGTTCCGAACGATCCAGTTCCGAACGACCCTGGACGTGCATTCAGCAAGCGAGCAATGGCGATTACCGTGATGGTTACCGCCTGTGCTGCCTTAGCGATCGTCTCCGGACTACACTCGCGCGTTAAGGCTGAAGCCAGATTGCGAGAGAACGCGCAGGCTTCGGCGATTCCTTATGTGGACGTGGTCTCCCCGAAAGCGATTGCAGACGCCGATGAGATCGCACTGCCAGGGAGTACATCAGCCTTCAATGACACTCCCATCTACGCGCGGACCAGCGGCTACGTCAAGCAGTGGTACGTAGACATCGGCGCACGTGCCAAAAAAGGTCAACTTCTCGCGACGATTGAAACCCCGGAACTTGACCAACAACTGCAACAGGCACGGGCCGATCTGGAAAATGCAGAAGCGAATCTCCAGTTGGCGAAAATCACGGCGGCGCGCTGGCAGCACCTGCTGGAGACGGATTCTGTTTCGCACCAGGAAACGGACCAGGCCGTCAGCGATCTCCACTCGAAACAGGCTCTGGTGAGTTCAGGTAAAGCTAACGTCGAACGCTTAGAGCAACTCCAAGCCTTCGAGCGAGTTACGGCTCCCTTCGATGGTGTGGTTACGGCACGCAACACGGACATCGGGGCGCTGGTGCAGGCCGGTGACAATTCGGGACCGAAAGAGTTGTTTCACATGGCAGCCATTCAGACGCTGCGAGTCTATGTTGCCGTGCCCGAGATCTACGCCGCATTTGTGAAGAACGGAGAACAGGCGAAGCTCACGCTCGATGCACTTCCAGGCGAAACGTTGACCGGCACTATCGTACGCAACGCCGATGCGATTGATGCGACCTCCCGCACTCTAAATGTTGAGGTCGACGTTCCCAATCCGACAGGGCGCCTGCTGCCCGGCGCCTATGCGTTTGTGCATCTCCGCGTTCCTCCACATCCCGGCTCGGTTACGATCCCGTCAAACGCCTTGCTCTTCCGCGGCGAGGGATTGCGGGCAGGAGTGATTCGCAACGGTCATGTCGAACTCACTCCCATCGCAATCGGGCAGGACTATGGGAGCACGGTCGAGGTGATCTCCGGACTATCGGCGCGCGATACGGTGATTGTGAACCCCTCCGACTCGCTCGCCAATGGAGCCGCTGTACAGCTGGTCGCTAAAAACGCTAACGGAGCAAGGCAATGAGCAAGGCAATGAGAATGAAACGCCGTGGCATCGTTCTCGTGAGTGCCATTGGATCCCTCCTGTCCGGTTGCATGGTCGGTCCCAGATACGTCAAACCTACGGTTCCCGTGACGCCGAACTTTGAAGAGACAGAAGCGCTGAAAGAGGCAGACGGATGGAAGGTCGCACAACCAGACGACGACCTTATCCGCGGAAAGTGGTGGGAGCTGTATGGCGATGCAACGTTGAACGAGATCGAAGAGCAGGTGGACTCGTCCAACCAAGATCTGAAGATCGCCGAGGCGAATCTACGTCAAGCGCGGGCTGCGATTCGCTTCAATCGCGCCGCGCAAGCACCGACCATTGGAAGTTCTCCCAGCATCTCTGAGATTCGAGATTCCGCGAATAAACCTTATTTCCCGTCCAGCTTAGCCAACAATGGCAGCGGAGATTTCGTTCTTCCTCTTGACCTCTCGTATGAGGTCGACCTGTGGGGACGTGTTCGCCGCAACGTAGCATCTGCCAGGCAACAGGCCCAGGCAAGCGCAGCTGACCTGCAAACGGCTCGGTTGAGCCTCCATGCCGAAGTTGCGGTTGACTTTTTCGAGATTCGCAGCGCCGACGCCCAGGAGAGACTGCTGAACGATACAGTGAAAGCGTATAGCGAAGCGTTGCGGTTGACGCAAAACCGCTTCGAGGGCGGCGCGGCGCCAAAATCGGATGTCGCGCAGGCACAGACGCAACTTCAGGCTGCCCAGGTGCTCGCATCCGACATTACCGTCCAACGCGCGCAGTACGAGCATGCGGTTGCGATTCTTATTGGAAAACCTCCAGCGGCATTCCGTCTGGCAGTTTCTCCGCTGAATCTTGTGGCGCCCGCGCTGCCCAGCGTTCCCGTTACTCTGCCGGCGCGACTACTTGAGCGCCGTCCAGATATAGCTGCAGCGGAACGTCGCATGGCGTCCGCCAACGAACAAATCGGCATTGCCAAGGCGGCCTATTATCCGACTCTCAATCTGGCCGCGAGTGCAGGACTAGAGGGCTCTTCGATTTTGAATTGGCTTACTTGGCCTAGCCGTTTCTGGGCTGTGGGGCCAGAATTTGCAGAGACGCTGTTCGACGCTGGGCGACGGCGAGCCAGTTCTGAATCGGCCCGCGCTGGATATGACGCGGCTGTGGCTGGCTATCGGCAAACTGTCCTCGATGCATTCCAGCAAGTCGAGGATAACCTGGTAGTTCTGCGCGTCCTCAGCACTGAGTCGACGCAACAACGGCAGGCGACCACTGCTGCGGAGGAATCGCTCAAGCTGTTTCAGAACCGCTATGCCGGGGGTGTGGACACTTACTTGCAAGTGGTCACATCGCAAACCACCGCCTTGTCGAATGAGAGAAATGACATCGATATTCTGAGACGACGCCTCGAAGCGAACGTGCTCTTGATTAAGGCCATGGGTGGCGGATGGGATGTCTCGAATTTACCTCAGTCATAGAAAGGCCGATTTCAATCGCCAAGGTGGTTCCTGAAATGACGACAGCGCATGATCACCGGGGCCCTCATATCGCTCTGGAGTGCTCCTTGGCAAGCGAAGTAGTTGCGATTTCGCCCTTCGTGGACAAACTCATGCTCTTGCTCAGGAATTGCGGCTGTGTTGCTGAAGGCGTGAGCGACGTTGAGATCGCGTTGCGGGAAGCCCTGGCAAACGCCATCATTCACGGAAATCATGAGGATCGCCGAAAACACGTGCATGTTACCTGCAGCTGTGAGCCTGACGAAGTGTCAATCGCTGTAAAGGACGAGGGAAAAGGGTTTGACACTAATAATGTCCCCGACCCTACAGCACCAGAAAACATCGGGTCGGTTCACGGCCGTGGCATCCACGTGATGAAAGCGTTAATGGACGAGGTTCGCTTTGAGGAAGGTGGAGTCGTTGTTCATATGAGAAAGAGCGCCGGCGAAGCTCCAAAGCTGGGAGAAGCCAGCTCATGAACCTGACCCGTCTTGACTTAGACAATCGAATTGTCTAGCATTTTTCTGCTGCTGATAGGGCGCATCGGCTCGCAAGCCGGAGGGGCATTGCCCGCCTACGACGATGTCAACGTAGAGCGCGCCTATGTCGAATCTCGAACACCTGAGAAAGCAAGCCAAGCTATATCGGCGTTGGCACCGCGAACGCTATGACCCTGTCGCGGTGCAAAACAGGTCCGTTCCGGCCCGTTTCGGAGACTTGTTTGACAGAGAATCCTGGAGGCAGGCTTCAGGCTCAGCGATGCACAGGAGCTTGTCGCCCGAAAATCCGGATTTGAGAGTTGGCCGGCGCTGATTAAAGGAGTCAGGAGCATGAAAGAATCGCCCGCTTCCACCGTGGGTACCTCGGTCATCGTCGCGTCAGAGCCGCAGGTCTTTGTCTCGGATCTCGAAGCCGCCACCGCGTTTTATGTTCACAAACTTGGTTTCAAGGGCGTGTTGTCCTATGGAGAACCGCCCTTCTGGGCTCAGATCGCTCGCGATGGGGGGCGGCTGAACCTGCGAAGGGTCAGCGGGCCCGTGTTCGACAGTGGGTTTCGTTCCAGGGAGGCCGACGCCGTTTCTGCGACGTTTACGCTCGACGACGCCGAACCGCTCTTCCTGGAGTTTCAGAAGGCCGGAGTCGCGTTCCACCAGACATTGAGAACCGAGCCGTGGGGCGCCCGCACGTTCATCGTGCAGGATCTGGACGGAAACCTCATCGCATTCGCGGGAGGCTAGTCCGACCAGAATATCGCACCAAGTCCTGCTCGGTCCCAGCCAGGCGACCAACAGCCCGCTATTTGAGAGCCAGAGTTATCTGCCCCAGGTGGTAGGACATGTGGTTGGTTCGACTCAGCAGAACAGCCAATCGGTTCCGGGTCGGATCTTTGGCATAGTCTTCCTCCGACATTGCATGGTGCCGCTGCAACCACTCGTTCTCGGAAAGAGTTGCAAACTGCGAAAGTAGTTTGCCGTTCACTTCGTCCCAATATCTTCTCAGCTCTCGCACAGGGGGCAGCTGTGCCCCTGCCTTGTCAGGACTGGAAACGAAGATCGCGTCGAGTTCCGGATGCAATCGCTCTCCTAGACCAAGAATCGGGAACATGGCATCGTGAATGGCGGTGAGGTGTCCCCATAGATAGATGAGACGGTTCCTCCCCGGAGCTACCTCTTTCAAAAGTTGGTCTTCCAGGAGGTTGGAAAATATCTTATTAACTCTCTCCAAGACAAGTCGCCATGAATTGATTGCCACCTGCACTGACAATTTGTGGGATATCATTAGCACAAGCCTCTCTTTGTATTCCTGTCCATACTTCATGCAGCCTTGCCGTCACCCCGGGAGTCATTGGATGCTGACGAGACCGTTCAGTCGCATTAATTGCCCTTCTTCCTGGACGCTTAGGAGATCACTTCGATTGCATCGACCCGTGACGGATAAAACGCTAGGTACTCTTTAATATTGGCGACTGCGTCATAAGGTTTTTCGTACGTCCAAACGGCGTATTCCGACTTCGACCCCCCGATGGGAATGCTGAAATACGTACAATCACCCTTGTACGGACAATGCATTATGAAAAAGCGCCCCGCTTCAGCAAGGTCGAAGCCGGATGAGGCGCCGCCTCCGCTGCGCTGCGCTGTGCAGGGCTTCGCTCCGCTACGGCGGCGCTAGAGAGTAACTGCGGTA
>Ga0073928_10001759_pt1 | contig 40237 bp, 41 predicted proteins | sample PaiPotPPA55metaG_FD_76969 | JGI IMG/M metagenome (GOLD analysis project Ga0073928, IMG submission 76969) | Iron sulfur acid spring bacterial and archeal communities from Banff, Canada, to study Microbial Dark Matter (Phase II) - Paint Pots PPA... ... | reverse complement strand
CGGCGAGGCCCGCCAGCGCGGCGGCGACACTCTCGTCGCCCTCGCAACTCCCTGAGGTAAATGGAAAGGTAAAAAATGTTCGTAACCGATGTCGTCATTCTTGCCGGGGCTCGCACCCCAATGGCTCGCTACATGGGCTCGTTTGACGCTACCTCCGCGATCGATCTCGGCGCTGCCGCCGGACGCGAAGCGATTCGGCGCGCCGGAGCCAATCCATCCGATTTCGAGCATGTGATTTTCGGCAATGTTATGCAAACCAGCGCCGGCGCCCTGTACGGCGCGCGCCACGTGGGGTTGAAGGCCGGTCTGCCCGAAGAAACGCCCGCCGTCACCGTCAATCGCCTGTGCGGCTCGGGTATAGAGTCGATCAGCCAGGCCGCGCAGCGAATTCTCCTCGGCGAAGCGAAGCTTGTCCTCGCGGGAGGCATGGAGAATATGTCGCAGTCTCCGCACGTGATTCGGGGCGCGCGCGGCGGCTTCAAACTCGGTGAAGGCAAGCTCGAAGATTCCCTCGTCTCCGGCTTGTTCGATAGCTATTGCGGCTTCAGCATGTCGGAAACCGCGGAAAATCTCGCCGCCGAACAAGGAATCACTCGCCAGGCTTGCGACGAATACGCGCTCCGCAGCCAGCAAGCCGCCGAAGCAGCTTTCCGCGCGTGTCGCGTGAAAGATGAAATTGTTCCCGTGGAAGTCAAGAAGGGGAAGAAAACCATCACGGTCACGGAAGACGATCACCGCCGTCCCGACACCACCATGCAAACCCTCGAATCGCTGCCGCCCGCTTTTCGCAAGGACGGCATCGTCACCGCCGGTAACGCCAGCGGCATCGTCGATGGAGCCGCCGCCGTCGTTCTCACTCACGCGAAGATGGCGAAAGAGCGTGGCTGGAAGCCGCTCGGCCGGACCGTCTCGTGGGCCGCGGTCGGCGTTCCGCCTCGCATCATGGGCATCGGACCCGTTCCTGCGATCAAGAAAGCTCTTGCACTCGCGAACCTGAAGCTCGATCAAATCGACCTGATCGAAGTGAACGAAGCTTTCGCTGCGCAATATCTCGCCGTCGAAAAGCTTCTTGGCCTTGACCGCAACAAAACCAACGTCAACGGCGGCGCCATCGCGCTCGGCCATCCGCTCGGCGCCACCGGAACGCGCCTCGTCCTCACGCTGCTGCTCGAACTTCGTCGTCGCAACGGCCGCTACGGAATTGCCAGCGCCTGCATCGGCGGCGGCCAAGGCATCGCCATGATCGTGGAATCCGTCGCCTAGTCCCTTGCGGGCCACCCCTCGAGACGAGACCACTTCGAACGCTTAACGGGTTCCGGGCATCGTGCCTTCGGGTGTACAGTCTCGGAGACGAGGTTCCTCATGCGGCTACTCCTTGTGGAAGACGACGCTGCAATTCAGGGTTTCCTCAAACGGGCCCTCTCGGAAGCCGGATATCTGGTGGACACGGCGAGCGACGCAAGAACAGCCGAACTTCGAGCGCTCGAAGGCGTCCACGACGCCTTCATCATCGATCTTGGACTTCCTGACATGGATGGACTCACCTTGATTGCGCGGTGTCGGGCCCAGGGCAGCTCGGCTCCCGTGTTGATCTTGTCCGCGCGTCGCTCCGTTGACGAACGCGTACGCGGATTGGAGCAAGGGGGCGACGACTATCTCACGAAACCGTTCGCTCTCGCGGAACTGCTCGCGCGACTCCGGAATCTCCTGAAGAGGTCTTCCGGACCGCAGCGTGATTCCGTGCGGCTGGAAGCCGCGGACCTGCAGCTCGACCTCATCCGCCATGAAGCGCGGCGCGGCGAGCACTTGCTCCAGTTAACGCCGCAGGAGTTCTCCCTGCTGGAATATCTTTGCCGAAACGCTGGACGCGTGGTCACGCGCACGATGATCCTGGATCACGTGTGGCGCATGCGAATCGATCCTGCAACCAACGTCGTGGATGTCCACATCTATCGCTTGCGAAGTAAAGTCGATAACGAAGGCTTCACGCCGCTGATTCAGACCATCCGTGGCGTTGGATACATGATCCGGCATGCCTAAGATCTTGCGTACGACCGCGGCTTGGCGCATTTCAATTTGGACGAGTCTGGCGTTCGCCCTGGGAACGGGTCTCGCATTCGCGATCGTTTACTTTCTGGTCGCCCAGACCATTCGAGGCCGCAGCGATGCATGGCTGAGCGGCGAGGCTGAGGTTCTTGCGCAGGTGTCCGCGGATACCCCGAAGGACCGGCTCTACGGCAGAATCGTTGGAGAAGTGGCGGAACTTGCCACCCGCGAATTGCCGGACGAGCGCAATTCACGCGGGCAAAAGCTGAATTCCGTGTTCTTCCTCGAGGAGTACGCTGATGATACGCAGAGTCCCGTGTGGGTCGGGCCGGGCTCGAGCGACGCGTTCCTGAAGTCCATCCAGAACGCCAACCTTGGTCAGGCTCCAAGGTCGATAGCAGTGGAGGGCTGGCCGACCTCATTCCGAGTAGTCGCCCGGCCGGTAGATGGGCACGAAAAAACGATTTACCTCGGGCTCTCCAATCGTGGAGATATGCATGTGCTCCACAATTTGACCCGCCGTTTTCTCCTGCTCTGGGGCGGTACCGTCCTCCTCGGCTTTCTCATCTCCTACATGAGCGCGCGCCGCACGCTTCTTCGGGTCGAGCACATCACGGAAACCGTCGCTCGAATTGGGAGCCAAGACTTAAGGGAACGATTGCCTGAGTCTGCCAGGCGCGACGAGATTGCGCGATTGGCGAGAACTTTCAATCTCATGCTCGACCGGATTCAATCCTCGGTGAATCAGCTTCGCTCCGTAACGGATGCGGTGGCGCACGATCTCAAGAGTCCCGTAACTTCGATTCGAGGCACGCTCGAGTCGGCGTTATGCAATGACTCCTCCGAGAATTGGCGTGATTCCGTCGGCCAGGCGATCGAAGACCTGGATCGGCTCTTGAACTTGCTCAACACAACGCTCGATTTGGCGGAAGCTGAGGCCGGCGCGCTTCACCTCGATCGCACCACCGCGGACCTTTCCGCCCTGATTCAACAACTGGCAGAGCTCTACCAGCCGGCCATGTGCGAACGCCACCACGAACTGACGACGGACCTTGAACCTAATATCGTTGTAAGCGCTGATTTGCCTTTGTTGAGTCGCGTTGTCAGCAACCTCCTCGAAAACGAAATGATTCACCTGCCGGCTGGATGTCACATACATATTCAGTTGCGCTCGCACCAGGACTCAGCAGAATTAGTGCTCAAAGACGATGGCCCTGGCTTTCCCCGTGAGATCGCTGGCCACGCGTTCGAGCGGTTCGTGAAGGGCAAGCATTCTCCGGGCCACGGCCTCGGGCTGGCTTTTGTCGATGCTGTGGTAAGAGCGCACGGCGGAGCTGTTACGATTTCGGATGATCCCGCGGGCGGAGCTGTTATAACAATGTCGCTGCCGGAATGTCGCCGCAGTGAGAGGTCAGTTTTCGGGGTCGCCCTCGCGGGCGCAATCACCTCAGCGCAAGAATGATCTTGGAACTTCGTTTTGGTTTTCTTACGGGGAAGGGGAGAGGCAAATGATTAAAGGGTTCCTGATAGGCTTTGTTTTGGCGGTTGTCCTCTTGATGGGTGGCGTTTACCTCTACTTTGCTGAGGGTATGGCGCCCGCGGCCACGGCGGATTCTCCGATGCCCTTTGAGAAGAAGCTTGCGGGCATGTCCCTGAATGCGCACATCGAGAAGCAACATCTCGGTGATTCTCCTGTGCCCGCTGACGAGTCCGCTTTTCTTAGCGGCGCGGAAGTTTACAAAACGCAGTGCGCAGCCTGCCACGGAATGCCCAGCCAACCCCCCGCCGACTATGCCGCGACGATGTACCCCAAGCCGCCACAGTTGTTCAAGGGCACGGGTGTGACCGATGATCCGGCGTCTGAAAGTTACTGGAAGATAGCGAATGGCATCCGGTTGACCGGCATGCCCGCCTTCAAGTCCAAACTGAGCGATACCCAGCTTTGGCAGGTCAGCCAGTTAGTCGCGCATGCGAATGAAATCCCTGATTCCGTCAAGAGGGTGCTCGTCCCTGATGTTCCGGCTCCGCAATCGGCCACTCCGTCGGCTCCAGTTCGCAAGTCTTTCTGAAGAAATCTGAAGTTGAGCACACCGTTGCCACCTCGAGTCGCTCAATCGCCGATAACGCCATGTATTCGAACCTGATCGTAACGAAAATGAACGATTCGTCATCCATGAGACACCAGGAATTCATCCTCAACTGATACGTTTTCGCATCGTAGTCTGGGATTGCTTTTTTTGCGCTCCAGTCTCACGGAGCGGCGGACGCAAGTCCGAAACGGTTCAATATCTTTGGACTCTTGGCGATGTCTGGATTAATTCTCCACAAGCCTCTATCAAGAGGAGAACTTCAAATGAATCGGAAAGCGTGGAAGTTGGTTGTTGGCGCGGGAATTGTGGTCCTATCTCTCGTTGTCTCGGACGCAGTGCGTGCTCAGGTTGCTAGCGCCACATTGTCTGGCACCGTCACCGATCCTTCAGGCAAGCCAGCTCCCAACGCGAAGATCTCCGTCAAGAACGTGGCCACCGGCCAATCGACAGACACCCAGACCGATTCGGCCGGTCTCTACAACGTGCCGAACCTTGTCCCCGGCGATTACGAGGTATCCGTTTCGGCCGAAGGGTTCAGCACCAATGTCATCAAAGTCACGATCGCCCAGGGCGCCCAGCAAACCATGAACTTGACGTTGGGTGGCGTGCTCTCACTCGGCGACCTCGGTTTCTCGACCACTCAGACTCAGGGAAGCGCCCAGGATCAGGCCAGGCTCGACAAACGCTCTCACATGCTCAAGGTCCACCAGCGGATTGGCCTGATCGATACCGCTCCACTAATCGCTAGCGTTATCCTGGGAGTGGGAGCTGGCGGCAAGAGCACCAGCACCGCCGATCGCTGGGCCCATCTTGCTCTCGGCTCGGTAACGGGAGATTTGTATTTCATCAGCGCTTACTATGCGATTCGCGCGCCCAAGATTCCGGGAACTGAAACTCACGGGCCCATCCGCGTGCACAAAGCCCTCGCGTGGATTCATGGTCCGGGGATGATCCTGACGCCTATACTAGGCGCGATTGCTTTCGATCAAAAGAGCAAGGGGGAAAAGGTGCATGGGATCGCCTCTGCGCATTCGGCGGTCGCGATCATAACCGCCGGGGCTTACGGAGCCTCGATCTTGGCGGTATCTATCAAGTGGTGAGAGTGCTGATGACTCGACCAACGAAAAGAATACGATCGGTCTTCGCGGTCATGGCTGTGTCTGCGCTCGCGATTTCCGCGCTCGCCCAAACGGAGACTCAATGGCTCCTTGAACAATCCACTCTCACGTACCACGTCTCTCATCCGCTGCACCAGACCGAGGGAGTCAGCCACGCAGCGAAAGGCAAGGGCGTTTGTCATGCGGGACAATGCGATTTCTTGATCGCGGTGCCGGTGAAGTCGTTTGATTCCGGAGACAGCAACCGCGATCTTCACATGCTTCAGGTGACGCGCGGTGGCCAATTCCCGATGGTCAGCGTGCGCACCCATCTGCCCGAAGACGCTGCGGGATCAGCAACGATTCACGCCGATCTGGAAGTCCAGTTTGCAGGTCAGACCGCCTCATACAAGCAAGTCGCCTTGCAACTGGCGACTCAGGGAAACGAGGCCAAGATATCGGGAACGATTCCGGCCACGCTCACCGACTTTAAGATCGATCCGCCATCGCTCCTATCGTTGCCTGTGAAGAACGAAATACCTATCCGCGTCGAGATGACCTGGCAGAAGCAGAAATGATATGTCAACCGGACGATTAATGTGTGCGGTTCTTTTGGCCTGCGGGTGTGCGAGCTCGGCGCCCGCGCAGGATGATGCTTCAGCGTCTGCTCCTGCTTCTAACCCGGTGTTGATACACAGGCCTGTTACTACTACCAAGGCTCCAACCAGTCAAACCATCCCTCTCACGGTGCCGAAGAGCACCGCGGTACAAGTTGTCCTCGACAAGGAAGTGAGAATTCACAATGTTGGGCAGTCGGTCCGCGGTCGGGTCGCTGAACCTGTGTTTGCTTTTGACAAACTCGTGGTGCCGGTGGGAACTGAGGTTACAGGCCGGATCACTCAGCTCAAGGGCGTTTCTGGTGGAAGACGCACTCTCGATGCTTTGAATGCCGATTTCACTCCTCCCCGCAACGTCCAGATCGAATTTGACGATCTGCAACTGAGCGACGGTCGGCACATTCCGATCCACACCACCGTTACACCCGGCTCCGGACAAGTGATCCAGTTCGTCACCGCGACGGATCGAGGGAAAAAGAAGGGCGTAAAAGACATTGCGTCAGAGAAGGTGGATCAGAAAAAACAAGAAGCCAAACAGCAGTGGGACAATGCCATGAAGCAGGTGCATCAGCCCGGCAAGATGCACAAGATTATGAGGTATGCCGTCGCCGAACTTCCCGTCCATCCGCAATATATTGACGCCGGAACCGTCTATTTCGCCGAGCTTCAGGAGCCGCTCGATTTTGGAACCGAACCCTTGACTCTGGAAATTGCGGCGTCGATTGACACGCCGCCACCTCCCGGCAGCTCTGTGCACGTGCGGCTCGTGACGGAGCTGAGCTCAGCGACAGCACAGAAGGGTGAGGAAGTCGAAGCCGTCCTCTCGCAGCCACTATTTGACGGAACTCGCCTGATCCTTCCTCAGGGAAGCCGCCTCAAAGGCTCCGTGGTTCAGGTTCGGCCGGCCCGCCACCTCAGCCGCAATGGGCAGCTCCGCATGGTGTTCCACGAGCTTGTCTTGCCGGACGGCGTCGAGCAAAAAGTGGAGACGACCTTGGAAGGCATTCAGGCGGGCAAAGGACAGGACGTGAAGCTCGATTCAGAAGGCGGCGCTGAGGCCAACTCTCCGAAGACCCGGTACTTAGCAACTGGAATCTCTGTGGCGTTGGCTCTTGCATCCTCTCAAGGTGGCGACCACGACGCCCCTGACGGCGGTGCTGGCGGCAACACCAACGGTCGAATAGCAGGTGGGGCCGGGGGATTCAAACTTGTGGGCCTCGTCATGGGTGCCTTCGTTCATTCGCAGCCATTTGGCATGGCGATGGGCGCATATGGCGCAAGCATGTCAATCTATTCACATTTCATCGCCCGCGGCCGCGACCTCGTATTCCCGAAAAACACAGCGATGGAAGTTGCTATTGGGACTCACGCATCCGCTCCTCCTCCGACTTCTCCGAAGCCTGTTGATTCGGGGACGACGAACCAGTGAAGGTCTCACGATCCAGTATCTTGCGCCGCACGCTTGTATGGTTACGGCACTCAAGCAATGCCTCCGCATGTGAGAAGAGGGGCAGTTCGTAGATCGGCGAGCAGCTAGAGCTGTGAGAGCCGCGGGGGAAACTCCCATGATGGTGTGGATATTGATGGGCGTGTTTGTGGTCTTAGCTTTCCTCTGCGTCTCGGCCTTCTGGCGCAGCGATTTTCGGAAGCGGGGCCGCTAACCTGCGTTGCCCTTGAGGAACGTATTCTAGGATGGCGCTACACGGCTCCCGCGCCATCCTAGCGCCTGCTTCAAATGCGCACAGTTTCGACGGAGCATGGTGCGTGTCGGGCGACGGATTCTGCTACGCCGCCCACCAGGAACCGCTGTACGCCGCGGCGGCTGCTGTGCGCCCGCCGTTACAGTTGGCCCATGCCGCCATCCACATTGAGTTCGGTGCCCGTGATAAACGACGAATCCGGTGTCGCGAAAAACAAGACGGTTCGCGCCACTTCGTCCGCCTGACCCACGCGTTTCATGGGCACCTTCGCAATCAAGCCGCTCAGAATCTCCTCCTGCGCCGCTTTCGGCAGCCCCATCCGCTCGATGATCGGAGTCTCAATGGGACCTGGGCTGACAACATTCACGCGGATGCGGCGGTCAACCAACTCGGCTGCCACGGTCCGCGCAAACGAACGCAGCGCAGCCTTGCTCGCGGAATAGACACTCGCACCGGGCATGCCGATGGAGTCGGCCACCGAGGCGTTCAGGATGATAGACGCGCCGTCATTCAGATGCGGGATCGCGCGCTGGATCGTGAAGTACGCTCCCTTTACGTTCGTGTCGAAAATTTCGTCGAAATGCTGCTCGGTAGCCTCTGTCACCGGAACAAATTTCCCGATGCCTGCGTTCACGAACAGGACGTCGATCTTGCCCAATTTCTTTGCCACGTCGGCGAACAGCCTGTCGATGTCGGCTATCTTTGAAACGTCGGCTTGCACCGCAACGGTTTCAGGGCCCAGCGCCTTCGCCGCTTGCTCGAGAGTCTTCGAACTCCGTCCCGCAATTGCCACGCGAGCGCCTTCGTCGCGAAACACTTTTGCGGTGGCGAGCCCGATCCCGCTGTTCCCGCCGGTAATGACAGCTACCTTTCCTTCAAGTCTTTTCATCTTGTTCTCCTCGACATAGGACGTGTTTCATTGGAACTCAACGTGGCCTCTCTGGCTCGTCGCGAGAGTTCCGCGCTACTTCGAGGATTTGATGAATATATAAATCTTAAAGATTCAGCGTTACCCGTCGCGCCGCAAGCGCCAACCTCATCGCGGGCCCTCTTGATAGAGACCCATCACGTTCCCCGCGGGATCGCGGAACCTCGCGATCCACGAAGTGCTGCCCGGGGAGTCTTGGTGCGCAGCCTCGATGACTATGCCGCCGTGCGCTACAACTTGAGTCAGGGTAGCGTCGATAGCGTCGACCCAGACATACGGCAGCAGGCCGGGCTCGCGCGCAATACTCAAATTGGTAACCCAGGCTCCGCTCACGTTTCCCGTGGCGTCATCGAAACTCGGACGAGCAGTGTCCCTGTGCCGGATGTTCCAACCGAACACTTTTTCGTAGAACGCAGCCGACTGGTGAACATCCACAGCGGGAATCTCTATGTAGCAGAAACGCGGCCGGCGCAGCAGCGCGAGCCGGGAAGCGGCCTCCGAAATTTTGGCCCCCCATTCTTCGGGGCTCACGTCGCGCGCGTGCCGCGCGAACAGCCAGTGGTGACCGTCAAGGTCTTCGGCTCCGTATTGAAATTCGCCGTACTCCGTTTCGTGAGGCTCCTCGACGATTTTGGCGCCCGCCGCTTTCGCCCGCCGGTAGTGCCCGTCCACATCGTCAACGAACACCGTTAAGCTTTGAGTTCCATAGCCGAGTTTTGCCGGGCTTGTGTTTCCTTCTCTCGCTTGCCGCACCATGATCCAGGCGTTGCCGAGATGCATCTGCGCGCCGCTAACAGGCTCTCCGTAACGGTAGTGTTCGACGAAGCCGAACGTTTTGCTGAGCCACGCAATACCTTCGCCAACGTTTTGATAGACGACGTGCGGCAGAATAGCGTCGGGCGGCACGGAGCGATTCTCGATCATTGTCATTACCTCACCAGGCCCCCTGACTTCCTCTTCGGCATGAAGCTATCTCATAAATGTGCCCGAAGGGCGGGGCTTCAGCCCCGCCGTCAGACCCGCAATAAGAAAGGGCTTTAGCCCCTGAAGCCAAGCTGTTCGATCCAACCGAGCATTTATCTTCGTGTTCTTTCTTTTTCTATCTGTGTTTATCTGTGTTCATCTGTGGAACTCTTCTTTTTCACTCTCCACCGGTCTCCCAATCTCCCAGTGATGTCCGAAAGGATCAACGATGCGCCCCACTCGCCAACCGTACCCTTCGCTTACGGGATAAACCTCCGTCGCTCCAGCCTTCACCGCCCGCGCGAACATCGCGTCCGGGTCCGCGACGGTGAAGATCATTCGCACCGAACCCCCGCCAATCGTCTCCGGGCTGAAATTGTGATGCTCGGGAGATTCATCGCTCACCCAAAACTCCGCGCCATGAACGGAAAGTCTCGCCACCACGCCTTTGTCGTCGCCATCCAGGCGATAGACTTCCGTCGCCCCGAACGCTGATTTGTAGAACTCCACCGCTTGCGCGCTGCCTCGCACCGACAGCCACGGCGCGATCGAGCACCGAAACGAAACGCCCGCCGCCCGGTCTGAAGCCATCTGCCCCTCCTCAGCTTTCACTTGATGATCACTCTCAGTGAGTCCCGCGATAATGATTGGCGAGGTGAAAGATGAAATGCGTGCCTAGCGTGATCGCGAGCAGCAGAATCCCCACGGCCATCGGCCTTCGCTTTCGCCACAGCGCGAGAATCGCGACGACGAAAACCGTCTCCGGCAGCACAATCACGCCCACCCACCACGGCACGGGTCCCAGGTCCCACTTTGGAAACAGATAAAACATCAGCCATACGAGACCAAACGCACCGAGAGCCACTCCGGCGGCAATTGCCACGCCGGACGCCACTCCCACAGCCTTCTTTCCAATGTCGTTCATCGCCATCTTCTCCCGGCCGCCCGAGTCTTTTCCGAACCAGGCCCTCATTCGACGCGGCACCGAATACTTGAAAATTGCGGTCGTGCTTCCCAACGCCCAAAAGAACGCGGCCCAGTCGTTCTCGATGAAATCGAGCTCCCGCAGCATGGCGCTGGCCCAGTCCTGGCTGTCGGATGGCGCGTGCCGCAGCACCGCGCGCAAAAGCTTCGACGCCAGCGTGCGAACGGGAGACATTAGCTTCTCGCTCCGCTCAACGCCGCGCGCCCCACTCGGCCCGTCGACCGCAAAAGGCCGTGCTCGCGCGCGAACCGCATCCCATCCGGCGTCAGCCGATACAAGTGCCGCGGAGGTTTGCCGATCTCGGCCGTTTCCCACGAGGTTTCGAGCAGCTTCCGTTCCGCAAGCCGCATGAGAATCGGGTACAGCGTGCCGGATTTCAGTCCCGTGTTCCGGCTGATGTCGTATCCGTATTTCCAGTCCTTGGGAACTTCCAGAAAAGCGTCGAGCACCTGGAGCGTTTGAGGCGATAGTCGCAGTTTCATGCGCCAAACTCTACACATGTAGATGTCACGTGTCAACTCCTCCCGTCGGCATCCCCTTCCGCGATATAGTTCTAAACTGGCTCTGAACCCGTGACGCTATGGATGATCTTCTAAAACACGCTGACTCTCTTTCGCTCCTCTGGAAGTGCGTAGCTGCCGTTGTCGGAATCCTGCTGATTCACACCTCGTTTCGCGTGCTCGAACAAACTCTGCCCCGGCGTTTTGGCCGCGCCGACGCGCGCTATAAGGTCCGAAAGTTCGTTGCTTTTTCCGGGTACTTCTCAATCCTTCTTTTTCTCGCGATCCTTTTCGAAGACCGCCTGGGCCGCCTCAGCCTTTTCCTCGGCATCGCCGGCGCGGGCGTCGCGGTGGCCCTGCAGGACGTGCTGGCCAGCATTGCCGGCGCTTTCTCGATCGGTTTTTCGAAGCTGTACGACGTGGGAGACAGAGTTCAGATCGGCGACACTCGCGGGGACGTCATCGACATCGGGCTTCTGCGCACCACCTTGATGGAAACAGGCGCCTGGGTGAGCAAGGACTCCTACAACGGCCGGCTCGTTCGCGTCCCCAACAGCATCGTCTTGAAAGCCACCGTCTTCAACTACTCCCAGGGATTTCGTTTCATCTGGGACGAGATTAAAGTCGTGTTTACGATCACCAGCGAGTGCCAGTTTGCACGTGAGATGCTCGTGCGCGTCGCCGGAGAGGCTGTTGGCGGGTACCTGGCCGAGGCGAAGACCTCGTGGAAGATTATCAGCGATAATTATCAGAGTGCGAATCCTCCGCTGGAACCTACCATCACGCTCGCCGTCAATGCCGGATCGCTGGAATTCGGTGTCAGCTACGTGGTTGACTACGACAAACGGACCACCATGCAGGATCAGTTGTTCACTCGAATCGTGCAGGAAGTCGCGAACAGCAACGGCCGGCTCGAGTGGGCCTCCTCGGGAGTCACGGTCATTAACCAGCCGCTGCCTCCCGACGCGACCGCAGCGCCGCCACCGCCCGGTGCCGGCCGCGCGGCTGGCTCGCATTAATTTAAATTTCAGACAAATCAACTCAGCGCGCCCGCATCGTCCACGAGAACTCCTCGCCCTCCGGAAAGACGCCCACCATGTCAAGCACGTGTACGTTGCATTATTCAACGGTTGTTGGTTTTTTCAACGCTCCCGCCGGCTCAGCAAGCGGTTCCGACGCGGCCCCCTCTCAGAATCGAAAGGGCTTACCCCACGCTCAGCGAGGAAAGGAGATTGGACCGGTGATTGCACAGAAGCAGGTGGCTAATCTCGGGTGCAAGGTCACAAACAAGGGAGAAACCGCATGGCAACCAAGAAAGCACGCAAGAGCACGAAGCGACTCAAGAAGTCCAAAAAGCTTGAGAAGACCCTGAATCTGCAGGTCACGCCGGTCCACGGCCGCGCGTAGTAGGCGGGCATCGGCCCAAGTTTGCGCGGCTCCCGGAACAAGGGACCCGTGCAACTCCTTCGTCGAGGAGATAGCCGGAGATCTTCGCCTAGGCGCTCCCAATGCCGCTCCCGAAAACACGAACGAAGCATGCCGGAATCAAGGCACGCGTCCGCGGCCCTCGCTCTTCACGAAGCGCATCGCCAGTCAAGTCCAAAGCCGAGTCGTTTCTCAATCTTCTTAGTCAACAGTTTAGCCAGTCCTCCTGTGCGCAGGCAGTTCCGGCCATAGATCGCTCCAGCTCCGTGGAGTTTTTCGAGCGGTATTATTACGCCAATCGTCCGGTCATCGTTCGAGGGCTAATGAAGAACTGGAAGGCCCTTCAGCAGTGGTCACCTGACCACTTCGCCCGGAGGTTTGGAAACTGCAGCGTGGAAATTGTCACCGGGCGCAGTCGCGACCCTCATTACGAATCGAACTTTCTCAGCCATCGCACCACCCTTCGGATGAAGGACTACGTGCGGATGATCAACGAGGCCGGCGAGAGCAACGATTTTTATCTTTCGGCCAGAAACTTCTTCTTTCAGCGCAAAGCATTCAAATCCCTGATGGACCACATGCGCTGCCCCAGGGGTTTCTTGAACCCGAAAACATTCAGAAGAGCGCCGAATCTGTTTTTCGGGCCAAAAGGTACGGTGACGCCGCTTCACCATGATGGTCTGAACGTCCTCTTCGGTCAGATCTATGGCCGGAAACTGTTTAAGCTGATTCCTCCATTCGACATGGACAAAGTCTACGTCGAACGAGTTTGCTTCAGCGGTGTGGATCTAGGGAAGGTGGACTATTCCAGGTTTCCTTTGATGCGCGGCGCCTCGATTCTGGAAGTGATCGTCGAGCCGGGCGAGTTTTTGTTCATTCCCGTCGGCTGGTGGCATTGGGTTAGGGCTCTCGACATCAGCATCTCCGTTTCGTTCACCAATTTTGACGTGAAGGGCGGGCCCGTTGCCTGGCGTTTCTGGGAGTGAATCCGCAGCGAGCGCCAGCCCAGCTTAGTTGGCATCGGTTTTCCCGTACAAGAAAGCTGTGAACTCCGAGCCCTCCGCGAACTTCGCGGCCGAAGGCCGCTTTGGGAGTGCGGTAGCTCGCTTCGGCGGCCTTCATCTGCAGTAGCCGCACTGTCGACCGCCAGCCCTTCGCGAAATTTCAATTGGCTGTGTTGACTTCCCCGCTCAACGCGCCGTTCAACGCCACCTTGTCATCCCGAATCCCCGCGCCGGGTTTCAGGGTTTGCACTTGTAAACCCTGAGCTCAACAAAGACGGGGTGAGGGATATGCTTTTCGCCTTTGAAGGCCGCTTCACGTAGGATTTCAACAGAGCCCTTGCAATTCCTGTTTGTCCTCTTGCTTACCGAGGGGAGTAGGTGTACCCTGCCTCGGTAACCGAGGGGAGTACGTGAGCAAACCCACTGACTTGGTTCAAGGCACCCTGGACCTCTTGCTGTTGAAGATCCTCGCGCTCGAGCCGCTCAACGGCTTCGCGATCAGTCAGCGGCTCAAGCAAGTTTCCGGCGATATTCTGCAAGTCAGCGACGGCTCGCTCTATCCCGCCCTGCACAAGCTGGAACAGGAGGGCTGGATTTCCGCCGAGTGGAAAGCGACGCCGAACAATCGGCGAGCGAAATTCTATTCGCTCACGCGCCTCGGCCGAAGACACCTCGAGAAGGAAGCGGAGAATTGGGGTCGGCTCTCGACGGCAATTTCGCGCGTCGTCAAGCTCAAGGAAGCGTGAAGACCCCGCGCACGGAAGGAGACCCACATGTGGCCGGAACATTGGATTTACACGATTCCACTCCGATTGCGCTCACTCTTCCGGCGTCGAGAAGCGGACCAAGAGCTAGACGAGGAACTCCGGTATCACGTCGAATGTAAAACCGAGGAACACATAACCCGAGGCATGACGCTGCAGGAAGCGCGCCGCGCAGCGATGCTGGAAATAGGCGGGGTTGAGAAGCGCAAAGAAGAATGCCGCGACACGCGCCACGTCAACTGGATCCAGGACTTGCTACAAGACGTCCGCTACGCCCTCCGCATGCTGCGCAAGTCTCCCGGCTTCACCGCCGTGACTGTCCTCACTCTCGCCTTGGGCATTGGCGCTAATACTGCTATTTTCAGCCTGACCTACGCCGTGATCCTAAAGAGTCTGCCGGTGCCAAACCCGGATGAGTTGGTCCGCTACTCTTTCAGCGAATCGGGCGTGTCAGACCTTTCGATTTCCGGTCCCGCGTACGACGCGCTCCGGAAACACGAAACCGTGGATCAAGACATTCTGGCTTGGAGCGGAGCCCATCTCACAGTTCGCGAGAACGGCAACGTAACGGACGTGCGCGGCGCGCTGATCACAGGGAACGGCTTTCGCGTCCTGGAGCTTGTGCCGTATATCGGGCGGACGTTTGGTGAACAGGATGACGCGCCCGGCGGCGGACCAAACGGTGATCAAGCGCTGCTTGGATTTTCGTATTGGAAGCAACATTTCGACGGTAGGAAAACCGCGCTCGGTCAGGCGCTGTCGATCAATGGAAGGTCGGTAAGAGTGGTCGGCGTGCTCCCGCCCGACTTCGACGGTCTGATCGCCCCCCAGCAAGCCGATATCGTCCTGCCGCTTTCGTTCGAGGAAATCATCAACACGCCGACTCCGGAGCGGCACGGCCCTCCGGGCGACAACTGGCTGACGGTAATCGGCAGGCTAAAGCCCGGAGAATCGCTCGAGTCGGCTCGTGCAAATTTGCAAGCCACAGAGAAAATCGTGCGCGAGGAGGCCGACCCGAGCCATCGGTTTATGGGCGGGCTCCAGTTCCATGTCGAAAGCGGCGGGTCAGGCAGATCGTTCCTGAGGGCCGATTATAGTCAGCCATTACTGATATTGGAAGTACTGGTCGGGCTGCTTCTGCTTCTTTGCTGCGCGAATGCGGCGCTCCTGATGCTCGCTCGCGTCACGGGTCGGTTTCGCGAATTTGCCGTTCGCGGGGCTCTCGGCGCGTCGCGCGGGCGCTTGCTGCGGCAGATGCTCACCGAAGTTGGGATCCTCGCGGCGTGCGGACTCGGGCTTGGCATCTGGCTGGGATGGGCAGCGGCGCGCTCGCTGGTCTCGATGCTGGGGACGATCGGCGAACCACCGGCACTGGATGTCACCCCCCAGACCCCGATCCTGGCATTTGCGGCGGGCGCGACTCTAGTCTCCGTCATAGTTGCTGGACTTTGGCCCGCGTTGCGCGCCAGCCGCATCGATCCCGCTTTGGACTTGAAGCGCAGCGAAGCGGTTTCGTCTTTCTCGTCGAATCGGCTCGGCACTTGGATCGTGCCGGCTCAAGTGGCTCTCAGCATCACGCTGCTGAGTTCGGCCGTGTTGTTGGGCGGGACCTTCATCCATCTGTTATTGGAACATTCGGGTTTCCGCCCCGACGGCGTGACCATCACCACTGTCGATTTGAGCTCCGTGAACCCCACGCCAAAGCAAGCGGGCCGGGATGTTCGGGATATTGCGAAGGCTCTCAAAGCCGCCCCAGGCGTGGAAGCTTCGACCATCCTTTCCGGTCTTCCGATCGATGGTGATTGGACCGCATCGCACTACTTTTCATTAGGAAAGCATGGTGCGGTTCATACTGATATGCAGACGTGGGTTGAGCCCGCCTCTCCTGCCTATTTTGAGGTTATGGGAACACGAATCCTGGAAGGCCGCGGCTTCACACGCGCGGACCAGAACGGCGCGCGTGTGTGCGTACTCAGCTTGTCTGCCGCCGCTTACTTTTTCCCGAACGAAGATGCCGTCGGCAGGTTTGTTTACTCCGGCGGTGAGGATCCGCAAAAAGACGGTCAAGATCTGGATCCCAGGAACGCGTGCCGCGTGGTCGGGGTCTCCGAGGACGCGCGATTTCTTTCGTTCCGTGAGGCTCCTCCGCGGGTGCTTTACAATCTGGCGACCGGCGACGACTTGGGAACGCAAGCCTCTTTTGCCGTCCGGAGCTCGAGCGCGCGCCTAGCCGCCGAAGCTATCCGCAACGCCGTCCGGAGACAGGTCCCGGGCGTTCCCGACCCGGAGATATTCACGTTCAACGAGCTGATCGAGAATCATCTCGAAAAAGAACGAATGCTGATGAGTCTTTCTGTTTCCTTCGGGTGCGTCGCTCTGTTGCTCGTCGCTCTCGGTCTCTACGGTGTGCTCGCCCGAAGTGTAACGCTCCGCACTAAAGAGATCGGGCTGCGCCTGGCCCTCGGTGCGCGGCCGCGAGACGTAGTGATGCAGGTAATTCGTCGAGGACTACACCTCGTGATCGTCGGAGCGATCGTCGGCGTACCGGTCGCTCTCGCAAGCATGCGCCTGCTCAAAGGCTTGCTCTTTGGCATTAATCCCGACAATCCGGTCGCTTTTGCAATGGTGGTTCTTCTCGTGTTTGTCGTTGTTGTGGGTGTGAGCTGCATCCCTGCCTGGCGCTCCACGAAAGTCGATCCCATGGTCGCCTTGCGCCACGAATAGGCCATGCGACGACACCTTGAGAACGAAGCCGAGAATTGGGGTCGCCTCTCGACTGCAATTTCGCGCGTGGTCAAACTCAAGGAAGCCTGAACACCGCGCGCACAGAAGGAGACGAATATGCCACCGGAACATTGGATTTACACGATTCCACTCCGATTGCGCTCACTCTTCCGGCGTCGAGAAGCGGACCAAGAGCTGGACGAGGAACTCCGGTATCACGTCGAATGTAAGACCGAGGAACACATAGCCCGAGGCATGACGCCGCAGGAAGCCCGTCGCGCGGCGCTGCTCGAAATGGGCGGGGTCGAGAAGCGCAAAGAAGAATGCCGCGACACGCGCCGCGTGAATTGGATTCAGGACTTCGTGCAAGACGTCCGCTACGGCCTGCGCATGTTGCGCAAGTCTCCCGGCTTCACTGCTGTCGCGGTCCTCACACTCGCGCTCGGCATCGGCGCCAACACCGCCATTTTCAGTTTCATCGACGCTGTTCTGTTGCGCGACCTGCCGGTGAAAGATCCGCAGCAACTCGTCGTCTTCCGTTGGACCGCTCGTCACAACGCAAAGATCCACGGCCACAGCGGCTACGGCGATTGTGACACCCAAAATCCTCCAGGGGATTGCTCCTTCTCCGTGCCGTTTTTCAAAACCATCCGCACAGAAGCCAACACCTTTTCTGGCATGGCTGCTTTTGCTGGCCCGATCGACGTCGACTTCAGCGGCAACGGCGCCGCCAGCATCGCGGAGGGCACATACGTTTCCGGCGATTTTTTCTCCACTCTCGGCGTCCGTGCTTTTGTCGGCCGCCCGCTCACTCCCGCCGACGATACTCCCCCGGCGTCCCCCGCCATCGTCTTGAATTATGCCTATTGGGTTCGCGCTTTTGGCGCTGACCGCTCCGCCGTCGGACGCACAGTGCGCCTCGACAACACCGCCGCCACCATTGTCGGTGTCGCCGATCCGCATTTCACCAACCTCACGCCCGGCAAACGCCAGGATTTCTTCATGCCCATCTCCCTCGCCAACCGCGTTCGCGACGAATGGGCAGGCAACCAGGATTACTTAGCGGACGCCGGCACCTGGTGGGTCGTCATGCTCGGCCGCCTCAAGCCCGGCGTTTCCGCGGGCCACGCGCAAGCCGCCGCAACCACAATTTTCCGGAACGAAACCGTTCACGGCGCAACGCCCTTCTTCAAATCCGAAGACGCCCCCGTGATTGCGCTCCTTCCCGCACAATCGGGCCTCAATGGCGAAACCAGCCGAATTGCTCCGATGCTGCTTCTCATGATGATCGTTGTGGGTTTCGTCCTGCTCATCGCCTGTACCAATGTCGCCGGACTCACGCTCGCTCGATCCGCTGCGCGTCAAAAAGAAATGGCTGTTCGCGTAGCTCTCGGCGCGGGCCGTGCACGCCTGATTCGTCAACTTCTCACCGAAAGCGTTCTTCTCGCCGTCGCCGGCGGCGCGCTCGGCGTCTTCCTCTCCGTTTGGCGCATCGGCGCTGTCATGGGCATGGTTTCCGGAGGCTCTGGCGAGCCCTTTCCTTTTGTCGTTGCTCCCGACTGGCGCGTCCTTACGTTCACCATCGCCGCCACTTTTGCCACGGTAATCCTGTTTGGCCTCGCGCCCGCCTTGCGCGGCTCGCGCATCGATTTGACTCCCTCGCTGAAAGAGTCCGCCTCTTCTCTTTCCGGCGCCGCTGCGTACACGGGACGCGCCTTCCGTCTCGGCGACGCGCTCGTCATCGCGCAAGTTGCGCTCGCCATTGTCGTTCTGATTGGCACCGGGCTTCTCGTTCGCACGTTGCACAATCTTCGCGACATCACTCCCGGCTTCGACACGCGCAACATTTTGCTCTTCGGCATCGATCCCACCATCGCCGGTTACACCGACGGGCAAACTCAGCAGCTCTACAGCAATTTGCAACAGCGCTTCGCCGAGCTGCCGAGCGTCATTTCCGTTAGCTATTCCGAAGAAGCGCTTTTGGCCGGAGGTTGGTCCGGCGCCGAAGTGCACCTCGACGGCGCACCGCCCAAACAAGACATCAATGTCAAGCAGCTTCCCGTCGGCTTGAATTTTTTCTCTACCATGCGGATTCCTATCTTCGCCGGCCGCGAATTCAGTTCCGCGGATTTCGCGGCAGCCGTGACGACCAACACCGCGGCAGGCGCCCTACGCTCCGCAGCGCGAACGGTAAATCCCGCGTCGTCCCCCGCGTCTGCCTCCGCACGCTCTCCGGCGCGTAAAGCCTACGATCACTCTGCGCCCGTGCCCGTCATAATCAACGAAGCATTCGCCAAGAAATTTCTCCCCAATAAAAATCCCATCGGCATGCACATGGGCGGCGCGCAGACAACGGACGACGAGGTTCAACACCCCGGGCCGGGCTACACCATCGTCGGAATTGCCGGCAACACGAAGTATGACCAGCTGAATGGTGAGACTGAGCCGATCATGTTTCTACCGGTCGTCGGCAACAGCGCGCATTTCGAATTGCGCGCGGCCGCCAGTCCCACCGCGCTGGTGAAGAGCGTCCGCGAGATTGTTTCGCAAGCCGGCGACAATTTACCGCTCACCGAAGTGCGCACGCAGACCGAACAAATCGATCACATGCTCTTCCAGCAGCGCATGCTTGCGCGCCTGTCCGGTTTCTTCGGCCTCGCTGCTCTGGTGCTCGCCTGCATCGGCCTCTACGGTTTGCTGTCCTACGAAGTTGCGCGGCGCACGCGTGAACTCGGTATTCGCACGGCCCTCGGCGCACAGCAGCGCGATCTCTTGCGCCTGGTCGTCGGTCAGGGAATTTTGCTGGCGCTGATCGGCGCGGCGGTTGGAATTGGCGCGGCCATCGGCGTCACGCGTTTCATGTCCGCAATGTTGTATGGAATTCACGCCGACGATCCGTTGACGTTCGCCGGCGTCGCCGTTCTGCTCACGCTGGTCGCGCTCGCCGCCAGCTATATTCCCGCGCGACGAGCGATGCGCGTCGATCCCATGATCGCACTGAGACACGAGTAGTCCATCGCGCGACTGATCGCTACTCTCCGGTTTGCGATTTTTCTATAGTACTGGTTCTTGAAATTCACCTCTCGATGTGGTAAAATGCGTTAAATCATAAGATAACCTAATAACTAAATGTGTGCGCCCTGTGTCAAGGGGGCATGCGGGCGGGTTTCAGGGTTTGTACTTGCAAACCCTGAGCGAAAGGGGTGTGTCTGATGGAACACGCGAGACGCCGTTCTCGCAAGAGCGCCGGGACGAAATCCAACGACGATGCCTCGGGAAAGGCCAAATTCTAACAACCGGAACGCGATTAGAAATCGACGCAAATGACTGAAAACATTCACCCGCGACCCATTCTAATAACCGTAGGGTGGGGGGTATGAATATCGCTTCGGCGAAACCAAAACGAACCCTCCATTGCCGAGTCGCCACTAGCTACTGCCTTTCCAGCGGGGGCGAAACAAAAGCCCTGGCCGCTGTGGCGGCTAATCGCAACAACCCCACATTCAAAAATCGCCGCAACTCCCTCACAACAAAGAAAAAGACATTTTCTAATCGCTACAAGAACACCGTTTCCCCTTCGGCGCACCTTCGCCTCATCCCGATCGTTTGGGACCAGTCCCGAGCCTACGTTCGGCGTGCTTCGGAGAAGATCAGTTCTCGCCGCTGGCCACTCGCCACTAGCCACTACTCCTGTTTTCCCGTACCCTACTACACGCCAAAGGGAGAAATTGAGCATGGCGATTGAAAAAGTCGGCGTGGTGGGTTGCGGCTTGATGGGGTCGGGAATCGCGCAGGTGGCGGCCCAGGCGGGCTATCCGGTCACGGTGCGCGAGGTTTCGACGCAGTTTCTCGACAAGGGCCTGCAATCGATCGAAAAGAATCTGGGGCGCCTGGTGGAGAAGGGAACTGTCGCCGCTGCCGACCGCGACCAAATCCGGGGCCGCCTCCGCGGCACGACGAACGTGGACGACCTGAAAGACTGCGACATCATCATCGAAGCGATCATCGAGCAATTGCCCGCGAAGCGCGAACTATGGTCCGCGCTCGACAAAATTTGCCCCAAGAGCGCGATTTTCGCGAGCAACACTTCGTCGCTTTCGATCACGGAGATGGCCACATTCACACAGCGCCCGGATCGTTTTCTCGGTTTGCACTTCTTCAATCCTGTGCCGGTGATGAAGCTGGTGGAGGTGATTCGCACGATCGCGACGGACCCGAAAGTGTTCGAGGAAGTGGTGGCGTTCGCGGGGAAACTGGGAAAAACTCCGGTGCGGACGACGGATCGCACGGGCTTCATCGTCAATCGCCTGCTCGTGCCGTACATCCTCGATGCCGTGCGAGCTTTGGAAGAAGGCGTCGCGTCGATCGAAGACATCGACAACTCGATGAAGCTCGGCTGCGGCCATCCGATGGGGCCACTCACGCTGCTCGATTTCGTCGGCCTCGATACGACGTACTACATCGCGAACATCATGTTCGACGAGTTCAAGGAAAAACGCTTCGCCCCGCCGCCGCTGCTGAAGCGCATGGTGCTGGCAGGCTGGAACGGGCGCAAAGCGGGGCGCGGTTTTTACGACTACGCCGATCCGGCGAAGCCGAAGGCGATGCAACTCACATGAGAGAAATCTCTTGGAAGGGCGGGGCTTCAGCCCCGCCGCATGGGCTGGAACAAGAAGGGGCTTTAGCCCCTGAAGCCGGGGAGTGTTGATGGCTTACGAAAATTTACTCTACGAAGTGAAAGACCAGATCGCGCGAATCACATTCAACCGGCCGACGGTGCTGAACGCGCTGAACCGCAAGACGATGGACGAGTTCGGCGACGCCTTGAATGCCGCGCGGCGCGACGATTCCGTTCGCGTGCTGATCCTCACCGGCTCGGGCGAAAAAGCGTTCATCGCGGGCGCGGACATCAACGAACTGGCACAGCGGACCCCGGTGGACGGCAAGGAATTTTCGCTGTACGGCCAGGAAATCATTCATCGCCTCGAAACGATCGGCAAACCGTCCATCGCCGCTATCAACGGATTCGCGCTGGGTGGCGGATGCGAACTTGCCCTGGCTTGCACGATGCGCATCGCGAGCCGTAATGCGAAGCTGGGTCAGCCCGAAGTGAAGCTCGGTATTCTGCCGGGTTACGGCGGTTCGCAGCGGCTTCCGCGGCTTTGTGGCAAAGGCATCGCGCACGAAATGATTCTCGGCGGAGAAATGATTACGGCGGACGAGGCGCTTCGAATCGGCCTCGTGAATCGCGTCACCGAACAGGCTGAGCTTCTCGCCACCGCCGAATCGATCGCGCGCAAAATCATCGCGAACGCGCCGCTGGCAGTGAAGTACGCCATGGAAGCCATCGAGCACGGGATGGAGATGCCGCAGGAAGAGGGCTTGTTCCTCGAGGCGACTCTGTTCGGCCTCTGCTGCGCTACCGAAGATATGCGCGAAGGCACGCGGGCGTTCCTGGAAAAGCGTCCGGCGAAATTTCAGGGGAAATAGATTCCACGCAAACAGATGACGAATCCCAAGCCCAAAGCAAGGCGGGGCGAACTTCGCGCCGCAGGACTCCGCGTCGGAATCGTCGTCAGCCAATTCAACAGCTTCATCACGGACAGGCTGCTCGCCGGGGCGCTCGACGCCCTCGAACGCGCAGGAGCGAAAGAAGACCAGATCGAGGTCGTTCGCGTGCCTGGCTCGTTCGAAATCGGGATCGCCGCAAAAAAACTGGCGGCGACGGGCCGCTGCGATTCAATCATTTGCATCGGTTGCATCCTGCGCGGCGAGACTTCGCATTACGATTACGTTGCGTCGGAAAGCGCGCGCGGCATTCAGCTCGCGCAGCTCGATAGCGGTGTTCCCATGATCTTTTGCGTCCTTACGTGCGACACCCTCGAACAGGCGATCGACCGCGCGGGACTCAAGGGCGGCAACAAGGGTTACGACGCGGGCCTCGCCGCGATCGAAATGGCGCAGCTCGTTCGCAAACTTGCGAAGAATCCAACTCCGAATCCCACGCACAATCCAGCTCGGGCGGCCAGTGCTCGCCGCTCCCGCCGCTAGCATGAGCACCACTCTTCGCCACAAGTCTCGCGAGTTCGCGCTGCAGATGCTTTTCGAATGGGACATGACCCATCAGGAGCCGGCCGGCGTCGAGCAGAATTTCTGGAAATCCGCGAAGGCGGCGGACTCGACGCGCAAGTTCGCGAATCAGCTTTTCGAGGGCGCTGTTTCGCAATCCGACGCAGCCGACAAGCTCGTGACGGAACTTTCGGAGAATTGGCGTCTGGAACGCCTCGCCACCATCGACCGCAACATCCTGCGCCTCGCGGTGTACGAACTGCGCTTTGGCACTGCGCCCGCGAAAGCGGTAATCGACGAAGCGCTCGAACTCGCGAAGAAATTTTCTTCGGCTGAGGCGCCTGCCTTTCTCAACGGCGTCCTCGACGCGGCGGGGAAAAAACTGCAGGCGTTCTAAGGGGCCGGCTAAGCTTCGATGTGGCCTTCGAAGATTCGCACTGCGCAGCCGCTCACTTTCGGGACAAGACGGCCCCGGTCAGAGCCAACTTCAACGCGAATCTCGCTAGGGCGCCCCATCTCGACTCCCTGTGTGATCACCAATGGATCGCCCGCGCGCAACTTGCCGTGGTGCACGAGGTATGCGCCGAGCGATCCGCCCGCCGACCCGGTGGCCGGATCCTCGACGGCTCCCCAAGGCAGCATGCCGCGCGCGAAAGCACTCCCCCCCGCACCGAGCGCGAAACAGTAAGCCATCGACGCGTGGCTCGAAACCACGCCCGCGAGTGCGCGCGTATTGATATGAATCTTTTTCAGAGTGTCGCGGCGCTTGATGGGCACCATCAAATTGAAAATTCCGGTGGAAACAAATTCAACCGGCAACGCGGAGTCAAGATCGGTCGCCTTGAGGCCGAGAGCTTCGGCCAGCTTCGGTCGATTGATTTTCGCGGGCCTAAAGCGCGCCGGCTTCTGCGTCATCGTGACGAGCGCGGGATGGCCGTCGCGGAAAGTGAATTCAACCGGCAAAATTCCGGCGCCCGTCTGCTGCAGGATGTGCATGCGGCCTTCGGACGACGCCGGCACCACACCCAATTCGGCGAGCAGAAACCACGTCCCAATCACGGGATGGCCAGCCAGCGGCAGCTCGGTGGTCGTGGTAAAAATTCGGAGACGCGCGAGCGCGCGGTTGTTCGTGGGCTTTTGCACGAACACCGTTTCGGACAGATTCATTTCGCGCGCGATGGATTGCATCACGGCGGGCGAAAGCCCGTCGCCATCGGTTATCACCGCGAGCGGATTTCCCGCGTACGGCTTCGTCGTGAAAACATCCAGGGTGTAGAGTCGCCGCTTCATCGTTTGCGTGGCCTTCGAATCGGGCGCGGAATTGATGCTAGATTCGCTCCAACTCTACCAAAGTCCGCTCGTTCCGCACATTCCCGGTGTTGAGGGTGGTCTTCGGTTCGAACAGGACGACATGGACTTCTCCTTCCGCGACGGGAAGATGTTCGACGCCCTTAGGCACGATGATGAATTCGCCCGGCGCGACCATCACATCGTGATCGCGAAACTTCATTCGCATTCGGCCCTGTACGACGAGGAACAGTTCGTCTTCGTGATCGTGGTGGTGCCAGATGAATTCGCCTGTGAATTTCACCACTTTCACGTACGAATCGTTCAACTCGCCAACGATTTTCGGACTCCAATATTCTTTCACGCTCGACAGTTTTTCCTGCAAGTTCACCGCTTCCATTTTTTGATTCTCCCGGGTTCTGAATGTATCGCCGCGCTCAAACCTGCCGCAGGCTGCTCACAAAGAGGATCTTACTCGGACTGAATCAAAGCGCGAGAACCAATTTGGTCACTTCGTCCAGGACGCGCCGCGTGGTTTCCGGGCGCGTGGTCTCGGAATAGATGCGCAGCATTCGTTCGGTGCCGGACGCGCGCACCATCACCCAACCAACGTCGCCGAGATATGCCTTGATTCCGTCCAAATCTTCGCGCGCCGTCACCGGCCAGTCGAGCAGGCGCTTCATCTTCCCGTTCGAGAAATGCTCGATGGCTTTCTCTTTCTGGCCCGGCTTCAAGGTCAGGTCTACGCGACCGTAGTGGTGTGCGCCGAATTCGTCGTGCAGCATCTTCACTAATGCGCCGAGCCGCTTGCCATGCCAGGCCATCACTTCCGCGAGCAGGAGGGCGTTCACAGTGGCGTCGCGCTCCGGCAGATGGAGCTTCGTGCCAATGCCGCCGCTTTCTTCGCCGCCCAGCAGGACGTCGTTTTCGAGCATTTTGTCGCAGATGTATTTGAAACCGATGGGCGTTTCGTGAACCTTGCGCGCGAACTTGGCGGCGACCTTGTCGATCATTTTCGTGGTGGAAAAAGTTTTCGCGACATCGCCAGTGAGTTTTCGCGCGCCAGCGAGATGCCAGAGGAGAATCGCGAAAATCTGATGCGGCGTGATGAAGGTGCCGTCACGGTCCATGGCGCCGATGCGGTCGCCGTCGCCGTCGAACGCAAAGCCGGCGTCGTACTTGCCATCGTACAACGCGCGGCGCAACGCCTCCACATGCGGCTCGATGGGTTCGGGGTTCACGCCGCCGAAAAGGGGATCGCGCGTCCCGCGAATTTCATCACATGGGATTCCGTTGCGGTGGAACAGATCGCGAAGCAGCCCGCGCGCCGACCCGTGCATGGGATCGATCAAGAAGCGCAACTTTGAGGCGCGCAGACGGTCCCAATCCACCAGGCCGAGTAAAGTTTCAAGATACGGAGCGCGCACGTCGAGCGAATGGAGCAGATCGTGGCGCGGTGGCAACGACGGGACGCCTTGGCGCAACACCTTCTCGAGTTCGCTTTCCACCTGCGAAACGATTGCGGGCGAAGCCGAGCTGCCGTAGCTCGCCTTCAGCTTCACGCCGTTCCATTGATAAGGATTGTGACTTGCGGTGATTTGGATTCCGGCGGCAGCGCTGCGCAGCCGCACGAGGAGCGAAATCCCGGGGGTGGGGCAGGCATCGGCCGCGAGCCAGACGGGCGTGCCGGTGGCAGCCACCGTTTCGGCTGCCACTCGCGCGAATCGCTCCGACCCGAACCGCGTGTCGTATCCGACGAGAACGCCGCGCTCGGGCCGTTCCGCGCGAATCACGTATCGGGCAATGGCATGCACCACCTTGCGAACGTTGTCGTTCGTGAAGTCTTCGGCGATGACGCCGCGCCACCCGTCCGTGCCGAATTTGATTTCGGTCATCTTCTGGGAGTATATGCCATGGTGCTTGCATGGAGAAGGCGCGCAACGTTGGAAGGAGGAGCGGAGTTAGACGAGTTAGAGGAGTGCCTTTAATTTCTGCTGCTCGAGCCACTTCACGATCTTGCCCACGTCCTGCGAGCGGTCCCGCGGGCACAAGAGCACGGCATCGTCCGTTTCGACGAAAACGAGATTGCGGACGCCGATCGCGGCTACAAACTTCTTAGGGCTCCAAAAATAATTTCCCTGCGCATCCAAAGCAAGAAACGGGCCAGCCGACACATTGGCGTCTGGCCCTTTGCCGAGGAGTTCGTGGACAGCCGCCCAAGAGCCGATATCGCTCCAGCCGACTCTCGCGGGGATTACGAGGACGCGAAACTCGGTGGATTCCCGCTCACCTCGCCCGGCTGGCTGGCGCGTTGCGGGCTCCATGACTGCGTAGTCGACGGAAATGTTTTCGAGCTTCTGGTAAATTCGCTCCAGGGTTGCGTTATAACGCCGCGTCCCGATCGTCTGGGCCAACTGGCAGAGTGCCTGATGAGTGGCCGGAAGGAACCGCCTAAGACTCTCGAGGAACGTTGACGCGCGCCAGAAGAACATTCCCGCGTTCCACAAGTATTTTCCGGACGCCACGTATTTCCGCGCGAGGCGCGGCTTCGGTTTTTCCGTGAAACGCCGTACCGCAAACGCCCGATTGTTGACTGTGCGAGCCGACGCCTCTCCGCGCTCGATGTAGCCGTATCCGGTTTCGGGGCGCGTCGGCGGAATCCCGAGGACCAGGAGATTTCCGGGTTTGCGCGCCAGCGAAACAGCCACGCTCACCAGCGCGCGGTAACGCGCTGCGTCAGCGACATAGCTGTCCGACGGCAGCACGGCCATTACGGCGTCGCCGTGTTCGTGTATCAAATGAATTGCGGCGAGCCCGATTGCCGCGGCCGTATTGCGGCCCACGGGTTCGGCCAGGACGTGCGACGCCCCGACGTTTGGGAGCTCCTTCCGCACGGCCTCGGCTTGCTCGCTGTTGGTAACGACCCAAAAATTTCGCAAGCCGAAAACGGGAACAAGACGGTTCACGGTTTGCGAGAGCATCGTCGCGCGGCCAGTGATGTTAAGAAGTTGCTTGGGAGTGCGCATGCGGCTGCGCGGCCAGAAGCGCGTCCCCCGCCCGCCCGCTAGCAGGACAGCGCACGGCACGAGTCTTGTGCCCTGGGCGCTCACGAGTAAATCAACCTCGACGATGATTGAGGGTCAACGCCGCGCTCCTCGAGCCGGCGAACGAACTCGTTCAGGCTGCTGGGCACGTATGTACGCAGAAGGGAAGTTCGCGACGCTGGGACGAATTGATACGCACCAAGCGCCGCCGGAATGATCCAAACTTGCCTCGGGCCGTAGGCGGCGCGCTCGCGTTGCCACTCAATGTCTCCCGCGCCTTCCAGAAAAATCACGAGATCGAAATGCTCGTGCGAACTCGCGGCCCCGACGGGCTCGGCGAACTTCCATTTTTCGGTGGCGAAGTAGCGGCACGCGATAAAGTAAGTCTCGCTGACGGGGCCGCGTTCGATCCGCAGCGGATCGAGCTTTCCGCCGCTCTGTTTGCCGAACCGCAGGACGTCGAGCGCCTTCTCGATGTGAAGTTCGCGCGACTTACCCTGCGCGTCGCGGCGGTTGTAATCGTAGACGCGGTAGGTCAGGTCGGAGTATTGCTGAATTTCGCAAAGGACGAGGCCCGCGCCGATTGTGTGGGCTGTGCGCGCTGGGACGAATATGGCCTCGCCCGCGCGCACCGGCACACGCTGAAGGCAGTTTTCCGCCGTTCCATCGACAATGGCGCGCTTGAACACTTCAGGCGTTACATCCGGTTTGAGGCCCACGAGCACTTCCGCGCCGGGTTGTGCGCGCAGCGCGTACCACATTTCCGTCTTGCCGCGGCCGCCCGCCGAGGCATCAAGGCGCTTTGCATATTCATCGTCGGGATGCACCTGCACGGAGAGATTCTCTTGGGTAAAAAGAAACTTGACGAGCAGCGGGAAACCGGCGCTGTGGTCGATCGCGGTCCCGGCCCAGTCGGCGTTCATCGCGGGCCACGCCTCACCGAGCTTTTTGCCCGCGAACGGGCCATTCGCGAACCGGCACTCGAGGCCCGTCATCCAGGCTTCGCCTATTGGCTCACTCAGATTGGATTTTTCGGGGAACAGCGGCGCGAGCGAAAGCGAACCCCAGGGACGGAGACTGAAAATGGGCTCCAGTCGCGCTGGAGAGAGATTCACTTTCCGCTGCCGAAAAACCGGGTGAGCCGCCGCAAACCTTCCTCGATTCGCTCGATTGAAGTCGCGTAAGAAATTCTGACGTGTTCCGGCGCGCCGAAGGCTTCGCCCGGAACCACCGCGACGTGTTCGCGCTCGAGAAGTTGCTTCGCGACAGCCGTATCATTGGGCATTTCCGCGTTGAAATGCGCCGAGAGGTTAGGGAAGACGTAGAACGCGCCCTGCGGCGCCGTACACGTGACTCCGGGAATTGCGCGCAGTCCACCAAGAATCAGCTCGCGCCGGCGCGCGTATTCGGCGAGCATCACGCCGACCGAATCCATCGGCCCGCGCATCGCTTCCAGGGCGGCGTACTGCGCGATCGAAGTGGGATTCGAGGTAGATTGGCTCTGAAGCTTGGTGATCGCCCCGACAAGCGGCGCGGGAGCAAGCGCGTATCCCATCCGCCAGCCGGTCATGGCGAAAGTCTTCGAGAATGACCCGGCGATGATTACCCGCTCCTTCGAGCCCGGCACGCTGGCGATGGAATATGGCCGAGCGTCGCCGTACACGAAATGCGAATAGCACTCGTCGGAAAGTAGCCAGACGCCGTGCTTCTGGCAAACTTCGAGAATTCGCACGAACTCATTCTGCGGAATCACCGCGCCCGTAGGGTTGCTCGGCGAATTGATGATGACGACGCGCGTGCGCGACGTGATTCCTCTCTCGATATCTTCGGCGCGCGGACAGAAACCGTCTTTCTCGCGCGTCTCGACGATTACAGGCGTGCCGCCGGCATACTTCACGATGTCCGGATAACTCACCCAATAGGGCGCGGGAATCACCACTTCGTCTCCGCCGTTTACCAGCGAGCAGATGGAATTGAAAACCGCGTGCTTGCCTCCCACCGTCACGATGCATTCGGCAGGCTGATAGGAGGAGCCGAGTTGTGTCGCGTGCCAGTCGCAAATCGCCTGGCGAAGCGGCGCGATTCCAGGCGTTGCCGTGTACTTCGTGCGGTTTTCGTCGAGTGCTTTGATCGCCGCTCGCTTGATGTGATCCGGAGTGGGGAAGTCCGGCTCGCCGGGACCAAAGTCCACTACGTCCGCGCCGCGCGCCTTGAACCTTTCGGCTTCCTGCATCACCGCCATGGTTTGCGAGACGTTGATGCGGTTCACGCGGTCCGCAAATTGGATTGCTTCTTCGAGTTTCATTCCGGTTGCCGGTTCCATCTTTCCCTCTGCTCCTGGGTAAGGTATCGACCGATTGTGATTGTGCTGCAGCGAAGAACGGCTTTCTTCAACTCACCTTGGCTCGCAGCCGCTCTTCGACGATCGGCGGCACGAGGCCCTGAATCGGGCCGTGCAGCCGGGCCAATTCTCTTACGAGCCGCGAACTGACGTAGCTGTAGGCCTCGCCGGGCATCATAAATACTGTTTCGATCTCGGGCTCGATTTTGCGGTTCATCATAGCCATTTGAAGCTCGTATTCGTAGTCGGACACCGCTCGAATCCCGCGGAGCACGACCCGGGCTCCCTTGGAGCGTGCGTATTCCATGAGCAGGCCATCGAAGACTTCCACTTCGACGTTCTTCCACTCGTAGGTGACGGCTTCGAGCATCTCGACGCGCTCTGGAACGGTAAACAGCGGGTCCTTATCGAGATTGCGAGCCACCGCGACAATGAGGCGGTCGAAAATCATGGCACCACGCGCGATCAAGTCGAGATGACCATTCGTCACAGGGTCAAACGACCCGGGATAGATCGCGGTGACAGCCTTATTTCTTTCAAGAGCCATCCGGTGGTCGATTCTAACCTACAATTTCATGCGAAGCCGCGACAAAAATCCGGCACGCCTGTCTGACTTGCCCGACCAATGTGGCGCGCGAAACAAAAGTGCGGTGTTCGGTCCATGCCACGGGCAAGGCTTCTCGATTTTTGAATGAAACCGCGCTCGTTCGCGGGACGTCCGAGTACAATCCACCGGGTTTTCGGCAGGTCCTTGCGCCACAGAAAAGCTTTCTTATTCACGAAAGGGGCACGGGAATGAGATCGGACCACTTGATTGTTGCAGGATTCGCGGCACTGCTAGTTGCGGGTGTAGCGTCGGCCCAAGGCAATCCGCAGCGGCCAGGACGGGGCGAAATGCCGCCTGGGCAACAGGCAGCGCCGGCGCAGGGAGAGGGCGCGAAGGGCCAGGAGCAGAAGCCATTGCCGCCACCCGAAGAAAAGTCGTCGGTGACGCACCACAGCGCGCGCATCGGCGGCCAGGAAATCAACTACACAGCCACCGCAGCCACGTACGTAATCAAGGCCGACGACGGCAAGCCGAAAGCCGTTTTCTTTTACGTTGCCTACACAAAGGATGGCGTGCCGGATGTTGCGAAGCGTCCGATCTCGTTCGTCTACAATGGCGGGCCCGGTTCGGCTTCGCTTTTCACGCACATGGGAATGGGACCGAAGCGCGTGGTCCTGACGGCGGACGGTCACGGAATGCCCGCGCCTTACTCGATTACCGACAATGAGGATTCGTTCCTGGACGCCAGCGACCTGGTGTTCATCGACGCAGTCTCGACAGGATACAGCCGCCCGGCGCCCGGAGAGGACACCAAACAGTTCTACGGCATCGTCGAAGACGCCACTTGGTTCGCGGATTTCATCTACCAATACATCACGCGAACGGAACGCTGGGATTCGCCGAAATATCTGATCGGCGAAAGCTACGGCACGACGCGTTCAGCGGAACTTTCCGGCGTCCTGCAGGAGCGCCATCAAATCTACCTGAATGGCATCGTGCTGGTTTCCGCGGTAGCGTTCTCGAGTTGGGGCGCAGACGATCGCACTGAATATTTCCTGCCGACGTATGCGACGTCGGCCTGGTATCACCACTTGTTGCCGGCCGATCTGCAGTCGGAAAGCATTGAGCAAGTGGCCCAGCAGGCGCGCGAATTTGCACATGGAGAATACGCGGCGGCTTTGCAGAAGGGCGACAAGCTTTCCCCGGAGGAGCACCAGAAAGTGGTGCAAGACCTCGCGCGTTTCACCGGCCTTTCCCCGAGGTACATCGAGGAAGCGAACCTTCGCGTCAGCCCATTTCGCTGGTTCAAGGAACTCGAGCGCGACAAGCGCCGCACGGTGGGCCGCCTCGATTCGCGTTTCGAGGGGATCGAAGCGGATGCGGCGGGCGAGAGCGTAAACTACGACCCGAGCGAAGCGTCCTATGAAGGTGCGTTCGTTGCCACGTTCCACGATTACGTGAGGCGCGACCTGAAGTGGGAGAGCGACATGTATTACACCGTGTCCGCCAACGTCCGTCCATGGGACCGCACAGGGGATACCCAAGTGGCGGAAGTTCTTCGGGCGGCGATGACGCAGCAATCGAACCTGAAGTTGCTGGTCGTTTGCGGCTACTACGACCTCGCCACGCCGTTCAACGGCATCGAGGAAACGGTCGCGCACATGGGGCTCGAGCCGGTGATCCGCAAGAACGCCAGCTTCACATACTACGAGGGCGGCCACATGATGTACATCGACGAAAGCGCTCACCACAAGCTGCATAAAGACATCGACGAGTTCATCAACTCCGGCTACTCCGTGAGCACGAAGTAGAAATTGGGTCCGGAAGTCAGCCGGTTGCAGTGCGAGCGGCCGGTTTTGCGTCTGCGGATACAGACTCCAATTCCAGTGAGCGTTCGCTGAGGAAATCACGGACCTTGGAGTCCACCTGATCGCGTACGCGACGGAAAGCATTCTTTATCTCTTCGTTTGAACCTTTAGCTGCGGACGGATCCATGATGTTCCAGTGGAGTAAGTGCAGCGTGAACGGGAATATGGGTGCGCGTTCCTTGGCATCATCCGAAACGGTGATCACGTAGCCAAAATGCTCTTTCAGCGATGATTTCACGTCTTTCGCGTGCTGACCGGAAATATCGATCCCTGCCTCCTTCATTACTTCAGCAGCGATTGGATTTAATGAACCGGGCTCGATTCCCGCGCTAGCCGCGATGAAGCGATCACCGGCCAGATTCCGCAGGAAGCCTTCCGCCATTTGGCTTCGCGTTGAGTTGCCCGTCGAAAGAAAAAGAACTTTGGGAAGTCGATTCATGATCCCGCCTCCGTTCTCTCGCCACTCGCAGCAGGATAGTCGGCGTGGACGGTCGGGCCAATCGGGCGAAAGCAGTAGCCTCCCCCGGATCTTTGTGGCAGGTCAGAGTGCCGTCTATGCAGTTCAACCCCTGTTTGGACAGCTTGGCTGCTGTCTGATTGACCAACGCCCTAATCCGACTAGAATGGTCGTGCTTTAACATGATGCAATCAAGCGAGTTGGCCCTAAAGAGTGTCTTGACATAGGGGCGGGGCCAGCCCTAGAATGGATATGCGACTGATCCGGTCGTATATGCATCTATGATGAAGCTCTCGAAAAAGGCGGACTACGGACTCATTGCTTTGAAACACCTCGCGACGCATAGCGGGGCGTCCTACAGCGCCACTGACATTGCAGAGGTTTATGGTATCTCGACGCCGCTGATGGCGAAGGTGCTGCAGAAACTGGCCAAGGGGGGATTGTTGATAGCGCGTTACGGTTCGAGCGGGGGCTACACTTTGGCGCGCGACCCCTCGCGCATCACGGCCCTGGACGCGATCAAAGCCATCGACGGCCCCTTGTTTATCACTTCCTGCGTGACTTCCCACGGGGAGTGCGACTTGTCCACTACGTGCTCGATCCGGGAGCCGCTGCGCCGCGTGAACGAGAGCATCCTGGAAGTGCTCGACAAAGTGACGATTTCGCAGATGACGGACGAGGCGCCGCTGTCTGAGGTGGTTGAATTAAGAGTTTGAAAGTTGGGGTTCGAAATTAGCTGAGGAGAATCGAATGGCAATTAAGCTTCCCGTTTATTTTGATAATCACGCGACGACCCCTGTTGATCCTCGCGTCCTCGACGCCATGCTGCCCTATTTCACCGAGACGTTTGGCAACGCCGCCAGCCGCAACCATGAATTCGGCTGGAAGGCGGAAGAGGCTGTGGAGAACGCGCGCGGGCAGATCGCTCGCCTGATCAATGCGACGCCCAAGGAGATCATCTTCACCAGCGGCGCGACGGAATCGACCAACCTCGCGATTAAGGGCGCAGCGGAGATGTACCGCGAGAAGGGCAACCACATCATCACGCAGGTGACTGAACACAAGGCCACTCTGGACACTTGCAAGCGCCTGGAGAAGTACGGTTATGAAGTGACCTATCTGCCGGTGGAAAAGGACGGGCGCATCAATCTTGAGGATCTCCGCCGCGCGATCACGCCGAAGACGATTCTTATCTCGATCATGTACGCGAACAACGAAATCGGCACGGTGCAACCGATCGCAGAAATCGGGAAGATCGCCAAGGAAAAGGGCGTGTTCTTCCACGTCGATGGCGTGCAGGCTGTCGGGAAGATTCCGGTTGACGTCCAGAAGGACGGCATCGACCTGATGTCGATTTCGGGGCACAAGATTTACGGCCCGAAGGGCGTGGGTGCTCTTTACGTTCGCCGCAAGAACCCGCGCGTTCAGCTTGCCTCTCAGATTGACGGTGGCGGCCACGAGCGCGGCATGCGTTCGGGTACGCTGAACGTGACCGGAATCGTCGGCTTGGGGAAGGCATGCGAGCTCTGCCAGCAAGAGATGGCTTCCGAATCCGCGAAGCTGAGCAAGCTGCGCGATCGCCTGAAGGACTCGATCATGTCGCGGCTCGACGAGGTCTATATCAACGGCTCTGTGGAGCATCGTCTGCCCCACAACATCAATATCAGCTTCGCGTACGTGGAAGGCGAATCGCTGCTGATGGGCATCAACGACATCGCGGTTTCGAGTGGTTCGGCTTGCACGTCGGCGACACTCGAACCTAGCTACGTGCTGAAGGCGTTGGGCGTGGGCGAGGATTTGGCCCACACGTCGATTCGGTTCGGGCTCGGCCGCTTTAACACTGCGGAAGAAGTGGATTATGTGGCCGACCGCGTGGTGGAGACCGTGAAGCGTCTGCGCGAACTCTCGCCGCTGTATGAAATGGCGAAAGAGGGCGTTGACATCAGCAAGATGAAGTGGGTGGCGGCCTCCGATTCGCACTAAAGGGATTGGGGCAACGGCCGTAACGAGTTTCTTTGGACTAAAGGAGCAAACGAACCATGGCTTATTCCGATAAGGTAGTGGATCACTACAAGAATCCGCGCAACGTCGGCTCGCTGGATAAGAGCGACCCGAACGTCGGCACGGGCCTCGTGGGCGCACCCGAATGCGGCGATGTCATGAAGCTGCAGATGAAGGTGAACCCCGAGACGCACGTGATCGAAGAGGCAAAGTTCAAGACATTCGGCTGCGGCTCGGCGATCGCGAGCTCTTCGCTCGCCACCGAGTGGGTGAAGGGCAAGACGGTGGAGGAAGCGCTGGCCATCAAGAACACGGACATCGTGCGCGAGCTCTCGCTCCCGCCCGTCAAGATTCACTGTTCGGTTCTGGCGGAGGACGCAATCAAGGCCGCGCTTGCCAACTGGAAGACGAAGCAGGGTCAAGGCGAAGCGCAGCAAGCCGAGCCGGCCACAGCGCACAACTAACGCGTAACGCGCGGGGGGTGAAGATCGCGTGCGCGAGCGGCAGGTACCTTAGTTCGCCTGTTGGCGGACGCGGAGCTTTCGTTTGAAAGCGACGGCGAGTTGAATCGAGTCCCGAGGCCTCGGGACACGAATTACGAGAGTTTCCATGATCCATGTTACCGAAAAAGCCGCGACCAAAATTCGCGAGCTGCTGACTAAGGAAGGCGTTCCCGCCGAGTCGGGCGGGCTGCGCGTGGGTGTGCAAGGCGGGGGTTGTTCGGGGCTGAGCTACGCGATGCGGCTCGAAACGGAAGCGCGCAATCGCGACAAAGTGTTCGAAGAGAATGGCGCGCGCATTTTCGTAGACCCGAAGAGCTTTCTCTACCTCAACGACACGACGCTCGATTATCAGGAAGACCTGATGAGGCAAGGTTTCGTCTTCCAGAATCCGCAGGCGGCGCGGAGCTGCGGCTGCGGGAGTTCTTTCACGGCCTGAGGTTTTCCAGCGCAGGCACGGCTGCCCCAGCTTTGAAGGTACCGTCGCGGAGAGTCCCCGAATTTCATTCGAGAGCGCATGAGTGTGACGCAAACGAGAACGGATGCCCCCGCTGCAGCGAAGTGCTGGAGCTGCCAGAAGGCTGTGGATGGCCGGCATTTTTGTCCGGCGTGCGGCAAAGTGCAGCCGCTTCCGGCCGGCACCGACTATTTTGCGTTCTTCGGGCTTCCGCAGAAGCTGGCGCTCGATGCCGATGAGCTTGAGGCGCAGTTTCACAAGCTGAGCTGGAAGCTGCATCCCGACAATTTTGTCCGGGCCAGCGAATATGAGCGCGAGCTGTCGCTCGAGCGGTCGTCGCAATTGAACGACGCGTATCGCACTCTTCGCGATCCTATCGCGCGCGTCGAATATCTGCTTTTGCATCTGGGTTTGCGGAAGGAAGGCACGACGAAGCAGCAGGCGCCGCCGGAACTGCTCGAAGAGGTGTTCGAGCTGAATGAATCGCTCGACGAACTTCGCGAAGCGCGCGCCGAAGGCGGCGACGTCACGAGTCTCCGCCAGCGGCTAGGCGCGGCGCAGCAGAATTTTCATCAGAAACTCGCAGAAGTGGACGCGGAACTCGCGGCGGTGGGCACCGAATGGGACGCCGCTCTCGATGCGAACGCCGACGCCACGAAGCGCGCAGCGCTTCTAGCGCACATGAACGAGATCCTGAACCGCCGCAGCTACATCCGTAATTTGGTAGCAGGTGTACAAAAGGAACTCGCGGAAGTTTAGGTTTTTGTGGCGCCGGCTTGCCCTGAGGTTGTTGGAAGGGCGTCTCGCCGGCGATTTTGATTCTGGAGATTTGGCATGGCACGCGCAGTTGGAATCGACCTGGGAACGACATTCAGCCTGATTGCGTACAACGATCCGCAAACGGGAATGCCGAAGTGTATTCCGGGCCCATACGGTTCCACACTGTCCCCCTCAGTGGTCAGCGTGGATGCGGATGGGCAAGTCATCGTCGGCGAAGCCGCGCGGCGCCGCCTGCTGACCCAGCCCGAGCGCACGATTTACTCCGTGAAGCGTCTGATGGGCCGTGGCGTTGCAGATATTCAAGATGAGCTGAAAATCTTCCCGTTTCGAATCGATTCCGAGAGCCACAATACGATTCGCGTGCGCCTGGGCGACAAGGTTTTCACGCCGCCGGAAATCTCGGCTTTTATTCTCCGCGAGTTGAAGTCGTGGGCGGAAAACTATTTCAAGGAACCGGTGGACCGCGCGGTGATCACCGTTCCCGCGTACTTCAACGACGCGCAGCGCCAGGCCACGAAAGACGCCGGGCGCCTGGCGGGCCTGGAAGTTTTGCGGCTCGTCAACGAGCCGACGGCCGCGGCGCTCGCCTACGGCCTGCACAAGCAGAAGCGCGGCAAGGTGGCCGTGTACGACTTCGGCGGCGGCACGTTCGACATTTCGATCCTGAAGCTGATCACCACGGGCGAAGGCGATATTTACCAGGTTCTCTCGACGAACGGCGACACGCATCTCGGCGGCGATGATATCGACAACGCGCTGATAGACCTCGCGCGCAGCGAAATTCGGCTCCAGTTCGGAATCGACGTGCCCCGGCGCGGAGAAGCGGCGCAGCAGTTGCGCAAGTCTTTGATTCAAGCAAAGCACGATCTTTCGACAAGCGAAAGAGCGTCCGTGCAATTTCCGGTGGATTCGACACGAGTTTACGTTCGCGAGATCACGCGCTCTGAATTCGAAGAACTGATTCGCCCGATCGTTGGGCGCACGATGGCCCCGGTGAAGATGGCGCTGGCGGACGCGAAACGGGCTCCAACGGACATCGAGGAAGTTGTGTTGGTCGGCGGCTCGACGCGGATTCCTCTCGTGCGAAAGACCGTCGGGGATTATTTCCAGCGTGCGCCGCATTGCGAACTCGATCCTGACGAAGTGGTCGCGCTCGGGGCTGCCGTCCAGGCCAACATCCTCGAAACAGGTGTGACGGACATGCTGCTGCTCGACGTTACGCCTTTGTCGCTGGGCATCGAGACCATGGGAGGCGTCGTCGCGAAAATCATCCCGCGCAACTCGACGATTCCCGCCAGCGCCCAGGAGCTGTTCACGACGGGAGTCGAAAACCAGACAGGTATCGACGTCCACGTGCTGCAGGGTGAACGCGAACTCGCGAAGGATTGCCGCTCGCTCGCGCGCTTCCAATTGAAGGTCGCGCCCGGCCCGGCCGGGCTGGCACGCGTCGAAGTGAAATTCCTGATCGACGCGAATGGAATCCTGCAGGTGGGCGTGCGCGATCTGAAAACCGGCGGCCAGCAGAGCATCGAAGTTCAGCCCAGCTACGGATTGTCCGACAACGAAATCGAGCACATGCTTGAGGAATCGATCGAGTTTGCCGAGCAGGATTTTGCGGAACGCCAGTTGATCGAAGCGCGGAACGAAGCGGAAACAATTCTGCAGGCGACGACGAAGACGCTAAGCGATTCGCGCGCGCAGGAACTTTCGGCAGACGAGCGACGCGCCATCACGGAGACGGAAAAGAGCCTCCGCCAGTCAATGCGGGGCACGGACTACAAATTGATTCGGCAGCGCGTGGACGAACTCAATCAGGCCACCATGCACCTGGCCGAGATTCTGATGAACAGCACGCTGCAAACGGCGCTGCAAGGCAAGCGCCTCGACGACGTTTAGACAAGGAGTATCACAATGGGCGGCCAGAACCCGTACATCGAAGAAGTCAAATACACGCCCGCGACGAAGAAATTCAAGGTCACCTTCATCAAGGAGGGGAAGACCGTCGAGGTGGATCCCGACAAGATTCCGTACGGCCACGACGGCCTGCCGGGAAGCATTCTCGACATTTCGCAGGGCTACCAGATGGGCCTCGATCATGCGTGCGGCGGCGTGTGTGCTTGCTCGACGTGCCACGTGATCGTTCGCGAGGGCCTCGACACTTGCAACGAAGCGACGGATGCTGAGCTGGACCAGCTCGACGAAGCGCCCGGCGTCACACCGAAGTCGCGCCTCGGCTGCCAGTGTGTGCCCGATGGCACGAAAGATCTCGTCGTCGAAATCCCCGAGTGGAACAAGAACTACGCCAAGGAAGCGGAACACTAGAAAGCCTGTCTTGCAACGCCGAAAGGACAGTGATGCCGCCAACGTTTGATTGGGACAACGCCGAAGAGATCGGCATTCAGCTCTCCGAAAAATATCCGGAGACCGACCCGCTCACCGTCCGCTTTACCGACCTCCATAAATGGGTAATCGACCTTCCGGGGTTTTCGGGCGACCCCAAGCAATCGAACGAAGGCAAACTCGAAGCCATCCAGATGGCCTGGCACGAGGAGTTTCAGGACCGCCAGGGTTAGCGAAAAGCCGCAGCCAAATTGTCTGTGTCAATTGTCTCGAGATCCTTCCCAAACATTGCGTGTGCGTGAATAATGTCATGGTTCGCCTGAAGGCACGGAGCAGAGGAGCCACAAATGGATGCAGATTTACGCTATCCAATCGGAAAAGTTCAACGCGTAGAAAAGTTGACGGACGGCCAGCGGCGCGCGCTTATCGACGCGATCGCCGAAACGCCGGCGAAGCTGCGAGCGGCTGTGGCAGGTTTGAAAGACGAGCAGCTTGACACTCCGTACCGCCCGGAGGGCTGGACGGTTCGCCAGGTTGTGCACCATTTGCCCGATAGTCATCTCAATTCGTTCGTGCGATTCAAACTTGCATTGACCGAAGACGAACCGACGATCAAGCCCTATGACGAAGCCCGGTGGGCGGAATTGCCCGACTCGAAGGCTCCCATCGAAGTGTCGCTTTCGCTTCTGGAGGATCTTCACAAACGCTGGATTCTGCTGTTGAACGCGCTCGCTCCCGCGGAGTGGCAGCGAACTCTTCGGCATCCGGAACGGCCCGGTCCCACGACACTGGACGACAATCTGCAAATCTACGCTTGGCACGGCCGCCACCACGTGGCGCATATCACTGCGCTGCGTGAACGCAACGGCTGGCGATAGGAAAAAGCAAGAAACGAAACTCGCAGACGACCTGACGTTTGAGATTTGTGGTGGCCGCGCGCTGCCCCTGCGCCAGTTTTGATTTTCGTCCACATGCCTCTAGCGTGTGAACGCGACGCCATCTCTGTTAGACTAGATTATTCGCAAACTGCCCGTGGCGCTATGGTGCAACGGTTAGCACGCGGCCCTTTCAAGGCTGAAATACGGGTTCGATTCCCGTTAGCGCTACCAAACGTTCTTTTTTTGAACGTCCTCGATTCTAAGTCAAAGCAAAGGCGGCTCCCATCATGGGCGCCGATTTTCGAGATACCCTCCAATCCATCAGCACGACGCGACGAATCCGGGCCTATTGTTGATGTTCTTCCGCTTGAGTTAAGATGCCGCCGTTTTGCCAACCAGCCGAACTTGAGGACCCATGAAACAAATCGTTGCTAGCTGTTCCCTTTTTTCCATTGTTGCGTTTACCGTACTGTTTGCCGTAGGGGCGACTGAATCCTCGGAAGGATCCAATTCCGCAGCGCCCGTGGTCGGCAAAGTAGCCCGTTACGGAAACGCGGACTCAATCAGCGAAGAAGAAATGAAGATTTACGACTATTTTCTGGCCTCCGACCAGCTCGAAGGACGAAACTTCCCCTCCCGCGGCTACGACGCCGCAGCACTCTATGTGGCGAGTCACTTGGCGGAGTGGGGCTTGGAGTCGGGAGGGAGCACTGAGAACACGAATGGTCCGTTGCAACCCTATCTGATGCCGTTCGAGCTTGTGAGCAGGCAGGTGGTCACGGCGGAGACGAAGGCTTCACTAACGGCGCCTGCTCCTGTTCGCCG
>Ga0073928_10001758_pt1 | contig 40242 bp, 41 predicted proteins | sample PaiPotPPA55metaG_FD_76969 | JGI IMG/M metagenome (GOLD analysis project Ga0073928, IMG submission 76969) | Iron sulfur acid spring bacterial and archeal communities from Banff, Canada, to study Microbial Dark Matter (Phase II) - Paint Pots PPA... ... | reverse complement strand
TTGCGAGACTATAGAGGGCCTGCGATTCATCCGGATTTGCCCGGACGGCTTGCTTCCAGTGTTCGATGGCCTCGCCCGTTTTTCCGAGTTTATCGAGGGTTTGCCCCAACAGAAACTGCGCGTCAGCGTTGCCGGGATCGAGGTCGACCGCCTTTCGAGCGAGTGTAGCTGTCTCCTCGAGGTTGTTATTTTGCCTTTCCACCAAAGCCAGGAAATAGAACGCATCCTCGAGTGTTGGCTGAAGCCGTCCAGCAACCTTCAATTCCGTGCGCGCGCTGCCGTATTCGCCAGTTACGAAGTAGAGGTGCCCTAGGGCCATATGCGCCGCCGCCGAATTGGGATTCAAGCGCACGGCTTCTACTAGCTCTCTGAGACCATCCTTTTGGTAGTCCTGCGCGACCAGAGCGATTCCCAGGTTCAAGTGCGCATCCGATGAGTTCGGCTGGAGATTGACAGCGCCCCGAAAAGCGGCGAGAGCGTCTGCGCCGTGGCCCGCTTTCATCCGGACCACGCCGAGAGCCGTGTAAGCACCGGCCTGGCTCGGCTTGGCAGCAATCGCGGACTGCAGATCCCTTTCCGCCTGCGCGAACCCCTCGTGCTTCACAAGCATCAGAGCCAGGTTGACCCATGACTCGGAGGAACGCGAGTCGGCCTGGGTCGCGCGGCGAAACGCGTCGACTGCGTCGGAATCCCTGCCCTGCCGCGAATAAAAAACGCCCAAATTGTTCAATGGTTCGGCGTATTTTGGATCGGCGGCAATCGCGGCCTTGAATTCCGTTTCCGCATCGGCTTCTCGGCCGGTCTGCGTGGCAAGAAGGCCCAATTCATTGTGTGCCTTTGCAAGATCGGGCTTGAGTTGAAGCGCATGCTCTAACTCCTGGCGTTCTCCTTCCTGGTCACCCAGGGCCCCAAGGGTAAGCGCGAGATTGAAATGGAGCTGTGCGTCGTCCGGAGCGAGCACTAGCGCCTGGCGATAGGTTTGCGCCGCAGTCTTCAAATTCCCAGCGGCGAACAGTCGGTTTGCCTGGTCGGTGAGGTGGCTGACGTCCGGTGTCGCCTGCGCCTTACTCGACTGCGGCTGGTAGGATGGAGTCTTTTGCGACGTTTGAGCGAGAAGTGCCAGGGGCACCAACAAGTTGAAGACGACGGTGGCCAGGATTGGTTGACGGATGACGGGCATGACCGTTCCTTCTCATTACAACAGCAATAGCATACTCCTGTGAGCCTAACGCTGCGGACGACTACTTCCTTGCTGCGGAAGGCTCTTTTGCTCCACCTGGTTGAGAAACGCCCTCAGCAAGTCCATTTGAGGAAAGAGTTGCAAGGCTTGCATCAGGGTTGCGGCGGCCTCGCGCGGGCGATTCATAGCGACGTAGCCCTCGGCAAGCAACGAATAGAGCTTTGCGTCATACGGAGCCCTATGAATACCCTTCTGCAAACAAGCCTCCGCCTCTAGGAATTTGTGCGTGCGGAGAAGATGGGCTCCCAATTCTTCGAAATCCCAGGCCTTTGTCGCGCCTTGCTCGATCGCTCGGCTGAGGTACTCGATCGCGTTTCGATTTCCGTCTGGCGTTTTCTCTTGCAACGCACGCGCCGCGAGCGCTTCCAGCACCTCGGTGTTGTTTGGCTGCGAGGCCTCGAGTTGCTTTGCAACATCGAAGTAGCGCGGCAGATATTCGCGACGCTCGGTGCCTAGTTGGCCGTACGCTTGCAGGAGCGTAGGCGGCGATGGAACGGCGTCGCGCTCATTGGGAATTACGCTGACGTGAACCAAGTCCGGTAAGGACGGCGTCGCTAATTGGAACGTGACATCCGGGAAGGGTTCGTCGGGAGTAGCGACGATGCGATGGTTGGCGAGGCTTGCGTGGGAAATCTCGGTCACGTCGCGTTTGGGCATGTGGCAGCCGACGCAATTGTCAGGGGGGTTGGTCTGTTGCCGCTTTACAACGGGCGCGGTGCAACTGGTGTCGGTATGGCAGAGCATGCATTTGGCGCGGTAATACGCCGGCGCGTCCGCGGGCGACGGCTGGACATGCGGATCGTGGCAGGTAATGCAGCTCAACTTCCTGCCACTGCCTCGATAACAGCTGCTGAGCGTCATCGAAAAATATTGTTGGATAAGATCGGACCGCGGCGGAGACTCTCGCGTGGGGGGGGCCATCAGCAGCGCAATGGTATGGTCGAGCGGCTGACCAGGGCGAAAATCCTGAAAGTGCTTGCCTGGTTGCAGCACTCGAGCGTCCCCGGTTTGGTGACACGACATGCAGACGTTATCTGCGAGCCACGGCGAAAGCTTTCCCGGGTTCACGATGGAAGAAGTCGCGCTATCTGCTGTGGATGTGCCTTCCTGCATTTCGCGGACGTGAGCTTCGCCGGGGCCGTGGCAATTCTCACAGCCAATGGCGAGTTCTTCGAATGGAGGCTCTCGAAATTGACCGGTGGCTCCGCCAACCGGATTTGGCCGACCGCTGTGGCAAACAATGCAGGGCGCATCAATTGGCCGGCTAAAGCCGCGATCTGCGTCCTCGTAGCCGGGCGACAATGCCCAAGCGCGCGTTTTCGAGTAAAACGTCACGGGAGCCTCGAAGACCTGGTTGCCTCGGCGAACCAGAGCCCCAATTCCGTTGGCTCCTGCGCCAATCAGCCACTCCACTCGCTGTGTCTCGCGGAAAACTTCGTTTCCGTCGGCGTCGGTCTCCCACTCGCTCTGATAAAGCTGGGCCTCGCGAACCGAGACGCTGAAATGGCGATTCTGCGAAGCGTCGAAGAACGCAGCGGAATTCGGCAGTTCACTAAGAATCAAAGGAGTCACAGTGGACATCGACCGACCCATGTCGGTGCGTGAAAATGCGTTGTAGATGGAGCGATGACACGCGGCACAGGCTTTTGAACCGGTATAGCCGTCGGCGGAAAGCGCCGGACGATCGAAGGACACCTTGCGTTCACCCGTCTTCGAGTGAGACGCCGCGCCGACCGACACCAGAAACAAAAGCAGACCGATGGTTCGCACTGGCGTCTAATGATGCCCTGAAGAGACGGGAGCCTCAACGGTTACGCTATCCCCAGAGCCAACGGGTACTTGAATCCACGAGTCGACACGGCCCAGAGATTCTTTCCCCGCGCTAGCCTTCATCGGTTGGCCGTCGACCACGAGCGTTTCATGCGATCCGAGGAAGGCGGCACGCCAAATCAATGCGGGTCCGCTCTGATTGGTGAAAACCGTTTTCCGGTTTCCTTCATGTTTGATCGAGACCCGGTTGGCCCGCACCGGAACGTTGCGGATCTCAGCCCAGGCCGTATCGTTTGTAAGCGAGGGAAGGGTCTCGACAACGGCCTCAACGTAATTCCACTCGAGGGGCGGAGCCATCGCTTGAATCAGGGCAGTACGCGTCGATGCGGCGGATTGTTCCGGCGAAGGCGTTTCGATGCGGATCCCCATTAGTCCCGTTACGACGGCACCGACAACCGAAAACGAAACCTCGGGGTATTCCTGGCGATCCCTGCCTTTACGCGTCAAGTCCATGATTTCCGAGTAGGCGACGCTGGGCACTCCATAGCGATACAACACTTCGGGGTAGTGCGACTCAAGCTCGACTGGGCCGGATGGGTTGGCTTTGATCGTAGCGAGCAGATCTTTTAGAGCTGCTTCGGCTTTCGGGCCATCTTCGGCGACGCCGTAATAAAGGACGTCGATCCCGTTGTGACCCTGCAGGTGATGGTTCTCGTCCGAAAAGCTGTAGAAGTGCCCGGTTTCCTTATCCCACCATGCAGTGTTGACGAAATCCCGCACTGCCGCTGCCCTATTCGCATAGGTTCCTGCCGCTTCATAGTTTCCCCGCAAACCTTGCATCTGGGAATACGCACGATAGGCTGAGTATTCCGCGGCAAGCAAATCGACACCAACGACGTAGTCATTTTGCCCTTCTTCATAACTCGGGATGCCGCGCGAGATCTGAAACTTGTTGTGGGGGTCAAACTCCCCGTGGACATTCATCAAGCGTTTTCGCTGCATCACGGAATCGACGCCGAGTCTCCAGCGCTCGACGTAATCCGAAACCGTACGGTCGTAGAAATTCAGAATGAGCGGGTCATCGAGATACTTCGGATCACCGGTCCAGAGATACATTCGATAGCAGGCATCGAGAACATCAAAATTCGCCGGAAGGTCATACCAAAACTCGGCGCCGTTTCTGTAATCCACCGTGGCTGGACGGCCGTAGCGGTTGATCTCCCAATAGCTGCACCAATCCTTCGAATCGGATATGTTCGCGGCAAACGCTCTCAGCATGTTGAGCGTGTGTCCGGCGAGCCCAAGAGCGTGAGCGCCCATGGCTTGGTGCGAGACATCACGCATGCAGAAGGCTTCTCGGCCCGGCAGGGCTGCTTCGTACCAGTCGCCCACCGGATCGCTACCGAAGACATAAGCCTGAGCCTGCTGCCGGGCCCACGCAAACGCTGCGGCAAGATTGGGATCGGAGGTGTTTAACTCGATGCGGCTCACATCTGTATGCTTCGTCGAAGATACTTGCGTGACGACACGACGCTCAGCTCGGTGGACGGGTTCAGTTACGTTGAGCAGGGGAACGAGCGTAACAAACAGGCAAAAGAACCGGAGCTTGAACAAACCTGAAGCCGTCGGACGTTTCATTTTGACCAGTGCGTGATCGTTTGCTCCGCTGCAAGAACCGAATCCCCGGAGTGGCCGTGAGGCCACTCCGGGAGCCCGGGGGTTTCGCCGCGCAAAATCAGAATATGAACTTCAAACCAAATTGGATTTCCCGAGGTTGTTGATTGTCTCCGGTGATCACACCAAAGTTGCCGTCCGCCACATTGGTGTCCGGGTTGTTGAGATTGACGTGGTTGAAGATGTTGAAAAAATTAGCTTCGAACTTCAACTGTTTGTTCTCGCCCCACAGAGACGTCGCCTTGCTGAGCGAAAAGTCCCAATTCTGAAGGCCAGGTCCATAAGCGTCCCCGTTGCCTGTGCGATCGTTGCCGATTGTTCCGAGAGCGGGCTCCCCGAAGCAAGATGTATCGATCCATTCCGCCTTCGTATGGGGATTGTGGACGCTCATGCCAGAGCCAGCGGTACAAAGGAAATTGGCCACTTCCGTATCAGACCCCGGCGGCAGCAGAGATCCCTTAGCGTTGATTAGCATAGCCCCGCCCGCACGGAACGTAGTGATTCCGCTGACCTGCCATCCCGAAACGGCGTATCGAGCGACACCCGAGGCATCCCCCATGTATCGCCGACCGGTGCCGAAAGGTAGGTCATAGGCATAGCTGAGGACAAAGTTATGAGGATAGTTTCCGTTCTTCCAACCCTCGCCTACCAATTGCAATGACGAGTCGTAGGGGCTGATCGGATTGTCGACGTTATCCATCAACTTCGACCATGTGTAGGAAGCCTGAAGCGTTAGGCCGATTGCCGTTCGCTTCTGAAGTGAGACTTGAAGTGCGTTATAGCGGGATTCTCCGTTGCTATTCCGGGCATGGACGCCGCTCAGAATCAGTGATCCCGCCGCAGGGCCTGAAGGAACCACGGCTGGGTACGGCAAGCAATTCGGATAGTTCGTGAAAGGACTGCTGCCTGTTCCGCCAGCCAGAGCGAGCTCGGGTGGGTAGCACTGGTTGAGCTGATAGTCGTGAAACAGATGCGAGCCCTGATTGCCGACGTAGGCGACCTGGGCCGACATGTCGTGCGTAATTTGCCGTTGGACGCTGATATTCCAGGAATAAGCCTGATCCGGCCGGAAGTTTTTCTGTACATCGTATACGGCGGAATCTTGCGGCGGGCACACAAATCCTGACGGCAACGACGCTATGTTTACCCCAGCTCCCGTGAGACACGGTGTCCCCCCAGTGAGCGGAGGCGTCACTAACAGTGGATAGAAACTGGAATTCGCGGAGGCCGTGACGCCCGGGAACCCATTGGCCATGATCAGGGAGCCGCAACTGGAGAACTCGGGGGTGGATGCCAAGGAACACCCGTTGACGGGTTCGTTGAACGCACCAAAGTTTTCCTGGATGAGAAACGGATAGTTGCGTTCGAGAGTTCCGGAATCCGCTCCGAAGTTGTCCGGGAAATAGCTGATGCCGAAGGCTGCGCGCATCGCTGTTTTGCCGTTGTCGGGCGAGTATGCGAGTCCGATCCGTGGTCCGAAAGCCTTGTAGAACGTGTCCACGTTCGGAGCCCGGTTACTGCCGGTCGCGATTTGAATCAGACCTGCGTCGGGTCCTGACGTGAGGAAGTTGCTCTGAGTGTTCTTGATGCTTACGGGCGTTGTGTAGATGTCATAGCGCAAACCGATGTTTAAGGTGAGTTCGTTGTTCACTCGAATGTCATCCTGCGCGTAGAAACCAAGGAAATTGAAGCGCACGTGAGGAAGAGCGATGAACAAATCGCGTTCCATCGCTCCGCCACCGGGGCAACTATTCCCACCGGGAGCACCGACCAGAAAATCGGCCAGTGTGTTGCCGGTGTAATTCCCGTTGAAGTTGAAGCAGCCCCGGGGATCGTTTTGGGGATTTGCCACGCCGCCCTGAATGTGCTGAATGTCTGTTCCGAACTTCATGGTATGCCTGCCCATAATCTTGGTCAGTCCGTCAGAATATTCATAGATATTGGCGAGGCGTCCAAGCCCGTTTGGTACCGAGCCGGTATCACCGGTTGGGCTCAGGTTGATATTGTCAAAGTGGAACTCGGCAATCCCGCTGGTGGCAGCGATGCCCGCCAGGTTGCCGTTGAGAATCCCGAGCGTGTTGTTTTCGGCGATTCCGAAGGAAGTGACAAAGTCGCTTGTCGCGTAACGGTTGAAGCCGACACGGAGTTGATTGGTCATGGTGCCGGAAAAGATGTGATCCCAGGCGATCACCGCGCTGTGGTTGTCATTCGTAGCGTTCGGGTTGCTCCCCATCATGAATATTGTCCCGGGAGCCTGAGCCTTGAAATCGCGATGGAGATAAGACTCGCGGGCAAAGAAGCGATTATGGTCGGAGTAGGCGTAGTCCACTCTCGCGTCAAACTGCGGGGCGCTCTCCGAGTTGACCGTATTGAAGATAGCGTTGCTCGCACTGCTGTTGTTCGGCGAGGGAATAACTGTGGGACTCAGAACCGCGGTCGAAATTGCATTGATATCCGCCCCGGGAACGGTGTCGTAGGTCCCCGGCACGGTGACGGCAGCACTGGCGGTGCAGGGAACTCCTATTTGAGGCTGGCCGAGGGCAGCGTAGTTTGCGTTGGCGAGTATCCCGCAGGCGTTCGCATTGGTAATCGGGCCAGCTCCTGCCTTCACAAGGTCTGATAGGTTGCCTGTTCGCTCAGGTCCAGTTGGGACGTTCAGGCCATTCGTCACGCCTCCGTGCTGGGTCAAATACTGGACGTCTGCAAAAAAGAACAGCTTGTCTTTCAGGATCGGGCCGCCCACGCCACCACCAAATTGATTGGCGTGGTAAGGCGCCTTGGTCAGTGCAAAAGAGTCACGGGCGTTGAAGGCGTTGTTGCGAACGTACTCGAACGCTTGCCCGTGGAATTGGTTCGTGCCGGACTTGGTGGTCAGGTTGATCACGGCGCCGCCGAAAGTGCCATATTCGGCGGAAGGGTTGCTCGTATCGATTCGCATTTCCTGGATGTCGGCAAACGGGATGGCGATATTAATGAAGTCGTTGGCCGGCTCGTTGTCGTGGACGCCGTCCACCATGAAATTGTTTCCGGCAAAGAAGAATCCATTGACGGACGCATAGGAACCATTTCCCGGTCCGCCTGAGAGGGTCGAGCCAGTAGCTCCCGGGTTTTCGTAAAAGTCGCCCCATGCCTGCGGCGTCGCGCCGGGAACCAGGAACACCATCAATTGAAACACCCGACCGTTGATGGGCAAGCTGTCGACCTGCTTAGTTTCAATCACCGTCCCGATATCGGAGGTGGTGCTCTCGACGAGGGGAGCCTGTCCGGTCACTTGTACGGTTTCGTTTAAGGAACCAGCAGAGAGATTGAAATCGACGCGCGTGCTCTTCTCCACGTCAACCACGTTGCCGGAAGAAACGCCCGTCTTGAAGCCCTTGGCCTGAACTGTGACGTCGTATCGGCCCGGGGGCAGATTGGGAACCGTGTAGAAACCTTCCGATCCTGTCGTGGTGTTATACGTGACGGCAGTGTCCGTATTCTTCGCGGTAACGCTAGCGCCGGCGATGACGGCGCCGGACGAATCCAGGACGGTTCCAACAAGGGTTCCAGTGATCGCCTGTCCAAACGCGGCTCCTGCCGCGAAGCCGAGAACCAAAACTGCGATTACAGCCAGCCTAACTCGGTTTTGCATTTAGCTCTCCTTTTGCTATCCCGGAGATATCCCAAGAAATTGGGCCGAACTTCGTCGGTGCCAACGGTGAAGGCTGCCAATACCACCTTCCGGACATGTCAAGAGATCGACATGCCCAGACGCAGGTCTCATTCCCCGTACGAACGCCAACCTTTCGCGGCGAGCGAGGGAGAACTGACTCCGAGTTTATTTGCAACCCCACCTTCGTCAGCAACCGAGGAATCGCTTGGCCGCCGCGCAGCCACCCGTATGCGTTTCACTTAGTAGCGCCTCCTGAGGACGCTTGTCAAGAAAATTTTCACGTTTCTATGACTTATTTTCTTGGAGACACTTGCCATGCGCCTTCTACGATATATACTTCCGGGTCGCAACGATGTTCCTTCCGCAGGATTGCGCGGGGAGGCGGGTTTTATGAGTAGTAGAACGATGCGCCGAGCATGCGGCCGAGGATTCTTCGTCGCTATCGCCCTGGGAGTTGCATCGCTATTTCTTTTGGGCCGCGCATCTCTGGCACAAACCCAGTCCCGATCCTTTCCTCCTTATCTAGCCAAAAACTTCGACTATTCCACTTTTACGCGTTTCGACGCCGCAGTTCCCCCCAAGGACTTGATTTACCAATCCAATGGTTTCATGGCGCTCCAGGAGAAGGGATTCGGCGGACAAACGATCATCGTTCCGATTTCTGGTGATGCTGTGCCGACCAACAGCACGGACCGGCTGCTGGCAGTTGTAGTCGACGCACCGGTCTTCACGGATGCTTCCGGCAGAACTTACGATCTGGTGGACAGCCCGGCGCAGCGCCGCCTCACCTATTATGCGGATCGAACCGTGTATCACGCTGCGTTTGACGTCGGCCCAGAAGTCTCTCTAACCGTGTATCCCGTCTATGGCAAGCCATCGTCCGTCCTGCGAATCAGCCTTGAAAAGGCAACCGGACCCATTCGCGTCAGCCTAAACACTCACGGAACCGGATTTCGGTTGTTGTCGGGCCAGTCTGCGGACACCACTCTTTATGGCTCGCCGCGATGGCCTTACCGTCTGTTAGTCGGGTCGCGTCCGGAGGCGAATACGCAAGCCGGCAGTTTGCAATGGGAGCTCAACGCTGGGGGCGAGGCCTCGGCCATTGTCGCGTTGGGTGAGGACCAGCAAAAGGCGGTCGCCGTTCTTCGGGAAGTCAGCGCCTCTCCCGACCTTTTTGGTCAAGCCACGCACAAAGCCTGGAATGATTATTTGGCGTCCACACCGCTCGTTGCTCCAGCCGAGCCGATTCACTTTACAGTCGGAACGTCCGGCCAAAAAGAGACGATCGCGCCGGAAGATCTCGTCCGGAGCGAGCTCTGGTTCTGGAGAGGGGTCTTGAACACCACCTGCCAGGCGTCGTATTTGCCAGCCTGCCCGTTGACCATCGCCGATTGGAACGTTTTTATGGGCATGTGGGGCAATGATGGCATCGCGGAATCCATTGCCCTGTCCGCGACAGGGCGAAAAGATCTCGCTCGCGGCGCAATCCTAAATTGGTTTCGCTATTCGGTGAACGCCCGCGGAGACGGGACCGCGGCCTGGACCATCTTTCCATCCGGCAAAAACACCTTTCAGGCTCGAGGGCCCGAACGCGATACCCAAAGCGTCCCTGTGCAAGCCTCACTGGTCGGTCAGTACGTGCGTGTAACCGGCGACACGGCAATCCTCGATGAGAAACCCGGCGGCGCAGCTGGCTCCCGAACGCTCTGGGAGGCTCTGCTTGCCTATCAACGGAATCTATTGAGCGTGCGCGATTCCAATCGCGACCATCTCATCGACTGGCTGCATACCTACGAAACCGGCTGGGATGACAAGGACTCGCCGTTCATCGATCGGAAGGGTGCTCCTACCAGCGCCATCAACGAGCAGGTCTTCAACCTGTGGAGCTTGGAAGAAATGGCCTATCTATCCAAGATTCGGGGTGAGGACCCAGGACCTTGGCAGAAAGAATTCGCCGCGGCCAAAGAAGCCGTTCACAGCAAGTTATGGGATGAGAGCACGCAACGCTACTGGGACATGGATGTGAACGCCGGAAAATTATGGACGCAGGGCGAGAATCTTGATGCTTACTACCTTCTCTACTACGAAACCGATCCGTCGCGCGTTGCAGCGATGATGAAGCGGCTAAATGATCCCGCAAAGTTCGACGGCGCTCTCTTGCCGACGCTCGCTTTCGATACCCCTAAGTGGGGAGGATACTGGCGCGGCCCAGCATGGCCCAGAGAGTTTTGCTATGTTGCTTTAGGATTGGATCGCGCGGGTGAGCATTGCGACGCCTTCAACTGGCTGGCGCGCGCCATTCAGTCGAACCTCGGCCCCCTGCTCCCAGAGAATGTCGATCCGAAGGCATACCCACCGGGGGAGCATGCGATTGGCAACGTCCGCATCATGGGTTATGACGCCCTGGACAGCATGGTATTCCCCGACGTTGCTGGCTTGCGCACTTGGGCGGGCGAAGATCTTACGGTGACGCCGCACTCCTCCGTGGGCAAGGTTTTCGTGCGAGGCCAGAAGTGGATGGGCGAGAGTTATGACGCGCTGTTCGAGCCCGGACAACCTACCCGCATCTGGCGCGATGGAAAGGAGTTGAAACCTCTCCCGACAAATCAAACCTGGCGGGCAACGAAAAGTGGAACTCGTGTTTTCTTCAAGGTAGTTCCACCTGCCACGGACCGAGGCCGCGCCGAGAACCACTAGACGTTCCGTGCGCTCAAATATTTGCCGGTGCCCTCGACGGCTCCAACCCTCCAGAACCGCTCTTTTCCCGCAGCCCAGAAAGCCAGTGGCAGGCAGATGTAGCGTGGCCAAAAACAGCAGCAAACTGTGCTCTAATGTTCTCAGCAAAGTGATGAAGATCACCCGTCGCGAACTCATCCTGGGTTTGCCGGTCGGCGTGTCGGCCTGGAAAGCGCTTGCGCAGGGCGTTTCAACCCGTAGCGTAAAGCCGCAAGCGAGGCCGCCGGCATCCGGCCGGCCGTTTGACGCGCATTTTATCGACGTTGCGCGCGAAGCAGGTCTCACCGCGTCGACAATTTACGGACAGGCAGACCATACAGACTATATCGTCGAAGCCGCGGGCTGCGGGTGCGCGTTCATCGACTATGACAACGACGGCTGGATGGATATTTTCGTCATGAGTGGCACTCGACTCCGTGGGGCTGCGCCCGAAGCGACGAACCGCCTCTACAAAAACAATCGGGACGGCACGTTCACCGACGTAACGACGCAGAGCGGCCTGGCCAAAACTGGCTGGGCTTCATCGGTCTGCGTAGGCGATTACAACAATGATGGATTCGAAGATCTTTTCTGTACGTACTGGGGCCAGAACGCGCTCTACCGAAACAACGGTGACGGCACCTTCACCGACGTGACGAAGGAAGCGGGCTTGTGGAATGAGGGCCCGACGCGCTGGGGAGCCGGTTGCTCATTCGTCGACTACAATCGCGACGGCCATCTGGACCTTTTCGTCTCGAACTACGTACAATTCGATTTCGAGCACGTTCCGAAGCCCGGCGGGGGCGTCAATTGCAATTGGAAAGGCGTGCCGGTCGAGTGCGGGCCTCGAGGTCTGCCTTTTCCGGCTCACTTCCTGTATCGAAACAATGGCGACGGAACGTTCACGGACGTAAGTCGCGACGCGGGAATTTCGGGCTCGCGCAACAGCTACGGAATGACGGTGGTAGCAGCCGACTTGGACGAAGACGGCTGGCCTGACATCTACGTTGCCAGCGATTCAACGCCCAGTCTCCTCTTCATGAACAATCGCGACGGCACGTTCCGCGAAGAGGGAGTGCTGCGCGGAGTCGCTCTCAACGAAGACGGCATGGAACAGGCGGGGATGGGTGTCGGAATCGGCGATTACAACCTAGATGGCCATCTCGATCTGTACAAGACCCACTTCGCCGACGACAGCAACGTTCTGTACCGCAACGACGGAAAGGGAAACTTTGACGATGTCACGTATGCCTCGCGTCTTGGCGTCGAAACGCGCTTCACGTGCTGGGGCACTGCAATCGTTGACCTGGACAACGACGGCTGGCCCGACATTTTCGTCGTTGCCGGAAGCGTGTATCCTGGCCTCGAACGGACGCTTCAACAATATCCGAACAAGTGCCCGAGGATGCTTTTCCGGAATTTGGGCAATGACACATTCGAAGAGCTCTCGGAGCAGGCCGGCCCCGCCGTGGCGGCGCTGCACTCGAGCCGGGGCTGCGCGTTCGGGGATTTCGACAACGACGGAGACGTGGATATTCTGATTGTGAACCTGAATGAACCTCCCTCGCTGCTGCGGAACGATTTGGGCGGAAGCCATCACTGGCTGAAGGTGAAACTCATGGGAACGAAATCGAACCGTAGCGCGATCGGCGCTCGCGTCCTGGTGCGTTACGGGAAGAAAACGCAGGCTCAGGCTCTGACCAGCCAGTCGAGCTTCTATTCTTCCAACGACCCCAGATTGCACTTCGGCTTGGGAACGGAAAAAATCGCCGATGTCGAAATCCACTGGCCTAGTGGCCGGCAAGAAAGACTGAAGGGAATCGCCGCCGATCAGCTGATAACCGTTCAAGAGGGGACCGGAGTGGTGCCGAGCAAGGGTTGGCCAACGGCAAAGACCAAATCACCAGGTCGACCGCAAGGGGCGAAATAGGGAAGGGCATGCTCGTGCGGTCGCTTGCTCGGATTCTGAAGGAGCACAGCGCAACTCTGGAGATTTGCTCAACGACTGCTCGACTCGGCGTCCTAAGAGACAAACAAAAAGGCCAGGCGTTGGCCCGGCCTCGTGTTACGAATCAAAACTTATCAGTGCTGGTTGCGGGGGTTGGATTTGAACCAATGACCTCCGGCCCGGAGCCCAGCGGAAGTTGCGGGGCTCGTAAAAACTGTCAGCCCGGTTTTTCGGGCTCATAGGGCGGCGCAAACAAAAAGGCCGGGCGTTGGCCCGGCCTCTTGTTATGAATGAAAACTTATCAGTGCTGGTTGCGGGGGTTGGATTTGAACCAACGACCTCCGGGTTATGAGCCCAAGGGGTCAAAGCTAAGTCTCGCTGATCTGGCTACCCTTAGCCCCCGCGCCCGCCATTTTTTCAGCAAAACGACCCCTGTTTTGCACCCATTTTGCACCCACGAGTTAATGGGGGCGACGGTGCCAAGGGGGCAGAAGCCACGGTGATGGCGGAGTTCTCCCGACGCGAGCAGGAGATCGGCGACCGACTGTTGCCCTCACGGCGGCTCCGACAGTCGAGTAGGCTGCGCCATGTCTGTCGTAAGAAGTAGTACAATCTCGGCCGCGACAAGACAACCTCTTTGCTGAACGGTGCGGCAAACGATGGCGAAACAGTTCATTTCGAGACTCGGACTCGCGCAAATCTCGATCAATCCAGCCTATGCAGACGAGTTGGTCTCCGCGATTCAAGAACCCACGTTTCCGCAAGAAAATCAGCGCGTAGGTCTTTTCTCAATCGCGGGCTTAGAGGAAGTTGGTCGTCTTCAGCAAAATCTGGCAGAGAAATATGTTACCCACCTGAACATAAGGTGGAGTCAATCGTTCGATTCGCGGCATCAGATAACGTCGAGCTTTTAGTTTTTCCCGAATACTCTATCCCACCAGAAACACTCCCGCTTTGCCGTGCGCTATCCGAGGAGCTCGGCATAGCAATTATAGCGGGCAGTCACGTCATCACAATCAGTAGTGCAACGCAGGAGGTCTACCGCGCACTGGAACTCACCTTCGAGGGCGGTGGGGAACCTCCAGAAGAACGAGTCCGCCAGGCAGCGAGCGTTGTCTTTGTCCCAGGGCAAAAACCGATCGCCTTCGTCAAATACATTCACTCGAAATGGGAAACCCACCTCGTAAAAGGCGCCCCCGCATTCCATACGTTTCAGATGAGCACAAAAGCCGGGCGCATTGAAGTCCAGGTCCTTATTTGCATCGAGGCGTTGTCAGGCAAGCCACAAAAGGAAAAACACAACATCCCTCGGCTGATAGCGATTACGGCCTTTAGCCCCCGAGTCGATTCCTTTCACGACGAGGGTGCCCGCGGGTTGCTCCAAGGGAAGTGTACGCTGTTCGCGAATGTCGCCGAGTTCGGCGGATCGCGAGCGTTCGCGCGGGCGGACAACGTAAGTTTGTGGTTTGCGGAGAAGAACGGCAGCAAGCCCCTTCCCCTCAAGAGCGAGGCTCTGTTGGTGGTGGAAGCTGACCTAGAAAGACAATTTGAGATCAGACAGGTCGTTACTGAACGGACGGCCGTAACGGATCTTCGCGTTTACCCGTTGCTCTACCCGAGCGAGACTTCGGAAGCCCAACAGTACTCCGAAGTCATCGACCTGTGTAACGCCATGAATCCGACGCTCCCCGCAATGAGCGCCCACGTAAGCCCGTTCACGACTCTAACCGCAAATGTTTTCCCGAAACTACTGCAGGACAAACTCGCCCATTTCATCGGTCACGTCGCGCCAGCCGGGACGATTTCAACGCGCGACGCCGTGAAATGGATCACTCCAGTTACGATACGCGACATCCAATCGACGGATAGGCTCAGGTGGGAACTCTGTAGTCAAGCGATGGAAAGTGTCAGCGCGCTCCTAACGTCCCAAAAGTACGTGCACAAGACCGAGGACATAGCAAACGTCTACATGCACCTGCTATCGAGCCGGAACAAACTGGCGAGCTCAATTAAGCTTCGAGGCGAAGATCCTACCGTGGCGGAACAACAAAAACCTGCTGCTCGCACGGCTTCGTCCGAATCTCCATTCATAGACCGCGACCTGGCATTCGATAAGATACGGCAATTCTTCGGTCAGCAGCAGAGTTCTATTTTTATCCTCGGTGGCATGCGCGGAATCGGGAAGCGCGCGCTAGTTGAAGAGGCATTTCGCCAGGCAATACCGCCACGTAAGCGGATATGGCTGGAAATGACCGACGGCATCTCGTACGAGAGATTACTCGCGCAATTAGGATTCGCCTGCAACCTACAATTACCCGCGAATCTCGATCTATCAAAGCCCACAACGCAAACGGACGTGAAGAAGCGCCTTCTCGCGTATCTCGGACAGGGCCCCGGCGCAGTCGTGGTGCTGGATGAGTTTCAATTCCTACTCGGGCCCACTGGGGAAACACAGGACGGAGCAATAAGCGACTTGCTGCTCGGATTGGCAGAGGCCGGGCAAAGCGGGAAGGCTAAATGCTTTTTCATTTCGCACGTTTTCCCGAGACTCGGCCCTAGTTTTGAGAGTTGCTTTGTATCTTACACACTTCACGGATTAGAGGCGCCCGACACACGGAGACTGCTTCTTCAGTGGTTGCAGTTCGGGAGAGACGAATTGTCGGGGCCCCTGCCGGTAGTCTCCGACAGGCTTATTTCCGTTCTCGGAGGCCATCCCCTCGCAACAAAAGTCGCGGCACGACTATGCGCGGAAAACCCGACAAGCGACATCGCCGAAGATCTCTCGATCTTCAGGGAGTTGCGCGACACGATGGTCAGTTTTATTCTTGAAAAGCTGACACTATCGCCAGCAGAGAGGGAGTTGTTGTCCTTCGCCTCAATATTTCGGCTCCCAGCACCGCGAGAGGTATTTTTCAACTGGAGGAAGGACGATGCAGGCTACCTACTAAGCTCTCTAGCCGGGCGTTACCTCATCGAGTCATCACACAGGGGTTACCAGCTGCATCCCTTGGTGCGCAGCTTCTTCGGGAACAACCTTCCGGCAGAGCAGCTGAAATCTTGGCACAAGGTCGCGGCTAGATTCTATCTACAGGAATTCAACCGCCTCAAACAAACCAGCAACCAAATCGTGCCCGAGTACCTAGGCGAGGCGGTTCACCACTACCTGGCTGCAGGTGATCGACAAAGGGTCAAGGATTTCGCCTTCTATGCGCAAGAACTGAGGCCGGTGGCGCTCGACCACTATAGGAATGGAGATCAGAAGGTTGCCATGAAGGACTACCAAGTCCTTCTGGATCTCGACAGCAACGATGTCGACGCCCATTTTCATCTCTCACTCATCTTTGCGAGATTAGACCGATGGGCCGACGCCGAATTCCATTTTGGCAAAGCATTGCAATTGAAGCCGAAAGCACCCTGGATTTTGCAGGCGTACGGCGCGGCGAAATTACGTGCCAGGAAAACCGCTGAAGGCGAAGCTCTTCTTCTAGAAGCGGAGAAGTTGAATCCAAATCACTCCCCAACCTTGGCTGAGCTTGGACGATTACGCGAAACACAGCGAGATTTCGCGCAAGCGGAGGCATATTATCGCCGCGCCATCCAAGCGGACCCAAATAACTCGTACGCATTATACCATCTTGCCAGATTGCTATTTCACGAGGGGAGCATTCACGAAGCTTATGAAACCGCTCGGGCTGCACTCACCAGTAACCCTACAAACCCGGCCAACAAGGCCTTCATGCAGGAGTTGAAAGCGAAGATTGCCGAAGATGCAAAGGCCGCCGGGAGACCGATACGAACGCTCGTACAGATAAGATGCGCGGAGAAAACACCACAACCAAGTGCCCACGAACGTATCGCCTCCATCGGCGGCATAAACTCCGATGGGAAACGCTGGAAAATCACGACGCGCGACGCAATATCCCAAATCGAGAATGGCAAGTACTCATTCTTCCTAAAAAAGCCAACCGGTCCTGTCGACGTCGTGGTTGCAAGAGCCGCGACAGGCGAGAAATACCTGAAATCGGCGACTGACAAGGAACAGCCGGAGGACCTCTTGTCGCTGCCAACCTGTCCATAGGAAGGGTCCTGGTCATAAACATCTGATTTTGCCACTTATGGAATGAGAGTCGGCAGAGCCGTCTTTTCAGGGAGTTGCAACCGAGCGCACGACGAGGGTTTTGCCACTTCCGATGGGTTGCGAGCGGCGAGCTACGGTTCGTTCGCGTCTAGGTTCTCGATTATTGGTCCGGCGTTACCACGAAGATCCGTGGCGAACCTTCGTAGGGCGATGTCAATCTTCCTAGCTTCGGCCGGAGCAAGTCCGACGAAGCCCGGCTTATAGAGGTCTATTTCCCCCCAACGCTGAACTCGCGACATCCGACCCAGGCCGTTCAGTCCGTTTTCGTCGAAATAGCTGATGAAGTCGTGCGTAAAGTCATAGTTCAGGCCGACCTTCACAAACTGCTCGAAGGGCCAGCGAAGAGGTCGCTGAGCGGTTCGAATTACCTCGAAATGATGACGCAGTTCATACGCCCAGAAATCGGCTGCCTGAAGTCCGGGATAGTCGGAGGGCTCTCCACAAACGTAGGATTCCATGAACAAAGCGATAATCCGAGTGTGCTCTCGGACCGCTTCCCAAAGCTGCTGTGTGTTGCCAAGCCCGTCTGAGTATTCTGGGTGGTGCGCATAGACCATCGTTACCGGCCCTGGCTGAACTTGCATGCTCGCAGCTACCGCGATTTGGTAGGTCAAGTCCTGGAAAGCGATGAAGTGAGGGTCTCGAAATCTCTCTCTAATTTCTGGAGAGAGAGCGTTGAAGCCGGATATCGAGACTACGCTGCCTATTGGTACGGCCCCTGCACGATTGATTGTGGAAATTAGATCGCCAAGAAAGTGTCTCGTCTTTTCTTCCGACCATCCGAAAAATTCTCCTCTTCGAGCGGGTAGGTCCTTCATGTGAAATGGCGCGTTCAGGCCATGAGCGGCACACGCCGATCGCCATTCAGAATCAAATATTTTCCAGGCATTCTCCGGCGCGAGCAATCCAGCCAAACAGAGATAGTTCTGTCCAGGGTCTTTCGCGTGTCCGGCTTCGTCAACGAAAGACAGGTACTTGGTGAGCCCCGGCAGATATGACGGGTTGGAGGTGACGCTTGACATTCATACAGTCTACCAATCATTTGAGGAACGCGAATCCCTGGGCGGCAAAATCAAGAAGTGGCATTTTGCCACGCCCGACGCGCGGACCTGACGGAAATCTCCATCTGATCTGAAACGGCGCGCCAGGTAGCCCCGGACGCGCGAAGCTGGCGAATCCTCGCAGAGTCCACGGTCATCCGCGGGCGCCCGAGCCGCTTTCCCTTCGCGCGAGCGTTGCGAAGCCCGGCGCGGACGCGTTCGGCGATCAAACTGCGCTCCAGTTCGGCGACGGCTCCCAAGACCGTGAACACCATCTTCCCGGCTGGTGTGGACGTGTCGAGCGATTCGCTGAGGCTGACGAAGCCAATGCCGAGCGCGTTGAAGGTTTCGAGCGCGCGCAGTAAGTGGCTGACCGAGCGAGCGAACCTGTCGAATTTCCAGACCAGAACCGCGTCGAACCGGCGCCGGTGCGCGTCAGCCATGAGCTTGTCGAGCTCGGGACGGCGATCCTTAGCGCCCGAGATCCCGATGTCGATGTACTCGCCCGCGACGGCCCATCCCCGGCGCTCGCAGTACTCTCGCAGCTCTCGGGTTTGCATCGTGGGGTCTTGACCGTTGTTCGCCGTGCTGACTCTCGCGTAGATCGCGGCTCGCATTTGGCTCTCCTTTTTGGAAATCCTAAAATCCTGAAAGGCCGTTCAGCACATCTTTCGTCGCCGCGCCAAAAGCAACACGAATCCTGAGCCCAGAAGAACGAGAGAAGCGGGCTCGGGTGTTCGAGTTGACGGATGGTCCGTCGTGAACGTGCCGGCAAATTCAGCGCCGGAAAGGAACGTCGCCAGATTCGGCGCGCCGTCCGTCGCGCCCAGGGCGTCGCAGTTCGACCAGCCGTAGCAAGTGAACGAGCCCTCGGTGCAGAAGAAATTCGAGGGGTCGCTATCGCAGGTGAATTGACTACTCTCGAACGACCCTGATCCGGTCGAGTCCCATGTGGTGACCGAGTCGGTCAACGACACGTTGTAATTCGTGGCCCGCACCGCCCGCGAAGTCCCGAGCGACGCTACTGCCAAAACCGTGAAGAGCAAAAGCGTTTTCATGGTGAATCTCCTTTGTCCGTCAGTGAGTCCGAGTCCGATAGCCGATCGCATTGGTCACGCCTCCCCTCGCTCGATTTCTTTCTTGATCCTCGTGAACTCGTCGTACGCGAGGTCGTAACAACGTTTGCAGTGTGCGTGGCTGGCGTGGGGGCGATCCCGGCGACCGCATTTGTAGCAACCGTGCCGCTCGAAGAACACGGAGTACTTTCGCCGCTCGGGAACCGATTGCAGGAGCCGGATTAGCTTTGCTTCTTCGCGCCCACGGAAAAACGGTTCGAGTGTCAGATCAGGCTTGCCGTCGCCCCTCAGAATTTCGACTTTCGTCGTCATTGCTGTTCTCTTTCTTTGCGCCAGTGAGGATGGCAACGTTCGAGTGTCTCTCTCATTTTGGTTTGGGACACGTGAGTGTAGATGCTCGTCGTTGACAGGTCCGCGTGGCCGAGGAATTCCTTGATCGTGAAAATGTCCGCGCCGTGATCGAGCAAATGTGTAGCAAACGAATGCCTGATCTGGTGCGGATGAACGTGCCCAAGACCGGCAGTCCTGGCCGCCCTGTCGATCGCGACTCGCACGCAACACGTGCTGAGTGGTTTATTCGCTGCGACCGGCTGCAATTCAGCTCGCCGCTCCGAGAGGATGCTTCGAATTTTCTCGTCGGCTTGGTGCTCGCTCATCTCAACCGTTTTCCCAAGAGTCCGGGAGACAATTCGCGCCTCCGACGTTCCGTCGGGCATTTGAGTCACTTCGCGCCACCGCGCTTCCCAGAATCCTTCTCGGTTCTGCGAGAGACGCCAAGCGCGAGGACTCTTTGCGTCCGCTTGAAAGAGCCATCCGGTGTCGCGCATGTCGAGATATTTGCTCAGCGATTCGATGGCACGCCGCGAGAGCGGGACCAAGCGCATCTTGTCGCACTTTCCGATAACTCTCACGGTGCGCTCTGACCAGGAAACTTCTTCAATCCGTGCGCCCACTGCCTCGCTGATCCTGCACCCCGTGCTGTAGAGAAATTCAACGATGGCCTTATCGCGCAGGTTGGTTGTGGCGCCAATAAGCCGCTCGATGTCCTCTTCGCTCAATGGGCGCGGAATAGACCGCTTGTATCGTCGCTGTTGGACCGAGCGCGCGGGAGAGATAGAGACGATTTCGAATGCCTCGGCAAACCGAAAAATCGAGCGTAGGGCCGAGAGGGTTTGTTGAAGCGTATGCTCGGTTACGCCGCGATCAACCAGCCAGGAGAGATACGCGCGAATGTCGCGCGGTCTGATTTCGCCCGGCCTGAGTCCTGGACAGTGCTCGAAGAATTCCCGTCCAAGCTGTGAATACCGCGTAATGGTTGAATCGGCGAGACCGCGGTGCGCGCAGTCGGTCAGGAAGTAGGACAGCAACCCAAGAGCGTTCTCTGGGCGCGGCGTGATTACCTCGCGCGGCGCGAGTGCCGTGGAATCGCTCTGTTCCGGCTCGGGCGTGTTTTGCGCAGCGCCCAGAGCCGTACTCTGTGCAGCGTTCAGGGCCGCGCGATATGCTTCCACGGTTGCCGGCCGCGCATCATATTTGCCGGATTCAATCTGGCGAATCCGCTCGCGAGAAACGCCGCCCAGAAAGCAGCGCGCAACGTCGGCCAGGGAGAGGCCTCGTACAATGCGCTGCTGCCGTAGGGTTGTGGCTGCTTCGGGAGTTTTTTCCATTGCTTGCTCGGTCCTCCGATTTTGCGATTCTCAAAATCCCAGACGGCCCCGGAGGGCCGAACGGTCACTGAACCCGAGCAACCACGAAGTTGCGCTTGGTGCCGTTGACAAACAGAGGCGGTTCGTCGGAGTTCACGACCGCGCTCAGTCGCACGGCCGTCCACATCCAGAAGGATCGCACTCCGGTTTTCGCGACCAAGTGGACATCGATTTGCGAGCTTGCGTTGCGAACCTTTGCCGGCCGCGAGACGAGCGAAAACCCTTCCGTGCCGTCGCGACGGATGAAGTTCCAAAACAGAATCGTTTCGCCCTTCCGGTTGATTGTTTCAGGTGGCCCAAACGTTTCGGTGAAGACCGCGAACTCTTCAGTAGTCGAGTACCTCGCACTGCGAACTCTCGGAGCATTCCCGAGAATTCGGCAGAACTTGTCGCGCTCGATTTCTTGCTGTGCTTTAGCGTTCATGCTCCCCTCTGTTTCTCGCCGCCTTCGTCAGCGCCGCCGGCGAGTTTGGAGTTGCGGCAGGACGCGGCTTTCGGCGCCGCGTTTCTGGCTACTCGAAAGTGGCGTTGTGAAAGTGGCGTTCTGGATGAGCGGCGATCCAAGAGACTTTTTGGGCTGCATCGGTGAGAATTCTGGAGAAGCACAAACAGCCCATGCTGTCAATGCCCTCACCCAGTGCGGAGAAGCGCAGCAAGTAGGCAGCGGCTCGCAAAGCCTTCTCTACAGCGGCGACCTGGTCGTCCTCGATGTCTTCCTCGAAGGTCAGGTACTTTTGCACTCGCTCATTGCGACGCCTTTCCAACTCGCGTTCCTTCAACCGTGCAATCTGTTCTCGCTTTTCTTTCGGAGACCTCTCGATGAAGATGCTTCCTTTTCGTGCCATGTTTTCGTTTCTCCTTTCGTAGAGAATTGAGGGTGAGCCGAAACTCGCCCGTGTTTCGGATTCAGTTCACGATTTGCTTTTGGAGTTGCGCCACGCGACTGCGAAGCGAGACGAACAGCGCCAATTCAGTTTGAGAGATTGGTTCAACAGCGGGAACGGGTTGCGCGGTAACTACGAACGGAATAGATTTGCTTGCAGATGCCATGGGAGTCGCCTCTCCTTTGGTGTTTAGGGGCGTGTCGGTGTTACTAGCACCGGCGCGTCCCGCTTCTTACTTTCGATTCTTAGGCTTTGGGCCTGTCTTTTGCGTTCCCTTGAACTTCCGAAATCTCTCCACGTCTCCAACAGTGAAGCGCCAGAGAGTCCGACCATTCATCGGTGTGCTGACTGACGGACGAATCTTCCCGCTCGCCAGCCAGCGCCTCAGCGTGATTAGGTGAATGCCGATCAGTTTCGCCGCTTGAGCGGTGGAGTAAGTCTTCATTACGCTACTTATGCTAGCACAATATAAGGGCGTGTCAAGCTCTTTTTAGTGCTAGCCGGGGGGTGCAGTTTCGATTGGAAGTCTACCGCATTTTGCGATTCTCAAAATGCCAGAGATCGGGGCGGGGCATTGCGCGAAGAGCAGTTTAGGCGTGGTCAGGTGCTTTTCATAATCACACTTTCGATGAATCGAAGGCAGAACGTCGCCGGCCAGGTGAGTCGGTTCCTGTGGGGTACCCGAAAGTTTGTCTGTAGTGACTCCGCTACAATCGTTTTCCTAATCCGAAAAGTTTCAAATCGATGGGAAATATGTTTCACCCTGTCCGCGTTTTTCCGCCCTTGAAAAGATCAACGCATTTTGCAAGTGCCGTGCTATATAAGAAGAGAAAGGCAAAAACTCTCATTTTCGGACTCCTATTATGCCAATGGACGACCCGCCGAACGCGTGCGGGGTTGCAGACACGTCCGGCTATCGGCTAGACAGTATTCTTAGCCTGTTCTTAGACGCCGTAGACTCGCGGACGGCCTTAGCAGCCCTCCGCCGTGGAACCCGCCTACGTTCGCCAGAGCCTAGAACACTATCACTAGATTTTTTTCGATACTGTCTCGTTTGGAACGGTGCGAAGAAAGAGCTCTCGTTCGAAGTAGTAAGACTTCGTTGATTTTCCAAGCATCGCAAGTCAATTTCGCTTCTGGAAGTACCTGCAGACTGAGGATTGGATCAAGCTAGTACTTTCGTTTCATTTCCTGACGCTTTCGTTCCATTGAGCCCCGCGGAAGTGGGCCCCAAACTCCTTCCAAAGATTGAGCCAGTACCTTTCTTGCGTTCGCGTAAGCGTTCGGCATGGCGCGTCGAGAAATCAGCAACCCTGTTCGATGACGGAATTTGAACTCGCGCCGGTCAATGCATTTTCGGAGGCACAGGCATGAAGGCACCCTATATAAAAACTCTAATCATGGCAGTTTTGGCTTTGACGATTTCAGGCGCAGCGAAAGCCCAGAAAACTTCGGACATCATAAACAGCGGCGACGACTTTTTGGCCGTTTGCCAATATGATAACAATCGTCCGCCTGACGTTTGCCTCGCCTACGTTGCTGGCGTGGCCGGCACCCTCGCGCTCAATTGGTCCGACACCGGTCAGCGCATTTGTATCCCCGATAACGCGACACTCAGAACTACTCTTGACTTGGTTCTCCAATACATCAAAGACAACCCAGAAAAGCGAAATCAAAAACCAATCTTCTTGGTTGCGCAAGTAACAATCCAAAAATATGTGTGTGAGGCGCCGAAACCGCAAGCTGCGTCGTCTCCGGCGCCGGACTCGAAGGTGCGCCACTGAGCGTACAAATCCTCGTCAAAGTTTCAAGGAATACACAACGCTCTTAGGCAAAAATCAACGCAGGCTCGCCGACGATCCTGCGAGAGACTCCCCGGTCGCATCATTGAAGAAATTGCTTTACTGTTTGTTGTAAACGACGACGTTATTTATATCCTGCCCCTCCGGGTTCTTGCCCTTGAATGTCGAGGTCCGCGTCGTTCCGTCTTTAGAGATCACCGATGTCACAGTCATCACAACCTGGTCGCCTTTCTTCAAAGTGGACCGGATCGTGCTGGCGTCGAGCCGTTCTAACGCTACTGTATCAGCGTTCGACATGCCGGTAATCGGGTAGTCCTTGCCGTCGTATTTTGCGGTGTACTCGACGTGAGTCGGATTTCCAGAGGCGTCGATTCCGTCCGAAGTGAGCTTGATGTTATCTGCGTCAGAGTTGATATTCACGGTTACACTCTTCGGTGCCGGCCCGGGGCTGTACTTCGACTTGTCAGGGTTCATCTTCCAGATCCCAGAGTCCTTATCGGCTGCCGCTGCGGCAACGTTCAGAGCGAGTGCCACGAGCAGCAGTGTCGTTGCGAAAGCGCCAAACATCTTGATTCGCATAGTCCGGTCTCCTTGAGAGGAAATTACTACGCAGCCCTTATGTGCGGATTCAGACAGAAAGTAAAGAGGATTCTTGCGGATTTCCACAGGGGCTCGCGTGCGCGCGAGAGTGGCAACCGCCCAGCTCGCTGCCGCAGTTTCAACCTAAACGCGAGAAGATATGTGTTGACGGGTTCCGTGCAAGAGCGTAGTGCTTGTAAACAGACCAGCATCATGTATCGCCGGTAGCAGCCGGAAGACTGAGGAAAGTCCTTCAGCCAAGGCTGGCCATTCCCACCTACCTCTTCTGATTTTCGACTCAGGCAAGGCGGAAAATTTGGACATCAGACAAGCGACCTCTTCTTGGGGCTGCTGCCGTCCGACTTCTTGCGTCAACGGAAGTTCGGGAAGGACAGCGCCTCATGGCCCATCAATTTGTCGTCAGGTGTGTCAGTTGTGCCAAGGAATTCGGGATTCTCTGGGTGATGAACTCCACTCGAATTGGCTCTAAGATCGTCGCCAGGGTAACCTGTCCGCTCTGCGGAAAAAGATTCAACCAAAATGCCGAAGACCTTATACCAATCGGTCCTCAGATTCGGAACCTCAAGGTTGGTCGCCCGGTGCGGAGCGTAGAAGTAGATTATGATTGCCCCTACTGTAGCAAGCGTGGAATCTTGGTATCGCTTCTGCACACAGATTTATCGTGGGATGAATTGTCTAAAGAAGAGGGCGTTCAGACCGTTGCCTGTGATAATGGGCTCTGTCCACAAAAGGGATTACTTCAGAAACTGAAGCCTACCCGCATCATACTGGGGTCACTGAATCCAGAACAACTGTCGTCGACTGTCCCAGAAGCATTTTCTTTCGGCCCAGTGAGGGGATTTGCTGGTCGGCTTTATTTCGTTAAGCATTAATAAGAGGCCAGAAGCGAAGATTCGGAAGGGAGACGAACATGGCGCAACCAGAAATAGCGCGGATCGTCTGTAGTCAATGCAACGCTTGGTACGATACGGAAAGGGAGCTGCGCGAACACATGAAGACGGCTCATCGCGAGGGCACCTCAGAACAAGGCAGTTCTCATCGCGATGGTACAGAACAAGACAGCTCCAATACTCAACCGCCCACAAAATCAGAAAAAGCCTGATCTCAATCTCTTTCAGTCGCTTGTACTCTCGGAGCCGCTGAACTTTGGTCTTCTCTCGCTGGCGCCTTGCCAAGAGTGGTATAAAGACTTCTATGGTAGTCGGAGAAAGAATCAAGGCAATCCGCGAATCGAAGAAACTCAGTCAGGGAGACGTCGAGAAACTGACGGGCCTGATTCGATGCTACACGTCGCGTGTCGAGAACGGTCACACCGTCCCCTCGATAGCGACGTTGGAAAAATACGCGAGAGCACTAGACATTCCACTCTACAGATTGTTCTACGAGGGCGAGGAGTCGCCGCAGAAGCCGAAACTTCCTCCAGTCGAGAGCAGGGAGTCAATGTGGGGTGCGAAGGGCGATGAGCGGGACGAGCTCCGCAGGCTTGTGAAGGCGCTTTCTCAGATGGACGGCCGCCAGCGAAAGCTTCTGCTGGGAATGGCTCAGCGGATGGCAGGCCGACGCAGATCCTGACCCCCAACGCGTGCAAGTATCCAGGAGCGCGTCGAAATGTAGGGCAAAAAGCTCAGCCAGATCCCAGATTTCCCGTCGCTACTTCTTAGAAAGCTCACCCTTGAAATGCCTTTCGACGTCGTCACGACTCAGCGGGTTTCCTGCATTGTTCAAAACGACCGAATAGACGACTTCATTCCTTTCGATCTGCGCGGTGATAAATGCCGTGTCTCCCAGCAGTTCTTGGTAGATGAATTTCACCCTTCTTCCGTCTTCAAGCGTTTTTATCCACTCTTTGGCTGGCATCTTCGTGACTCCTCATCAGGCGAGGTCAGTCCGTGCCAAGAGTATACGTGGTTCGGTGGAATAACGATGAAACCGGACGCGCGAAAGTTGGTGCTTAATCGTGCAGGACAACGCTCAGAAGCGAGGTGTTGATCTGGAGCCCGCCGTTGTACTTGATGAAGCCGAGTTTTCTGAATTTGTTCATAAAAAAACTCACGCGTGGGCGCGTCGTGCCGACCATTTCTGCCAGCGTCTGTTGGGATATTTTGGGGAGCACCCTTTGGGGTCTGCCTTCCTTGCCATAGCGTGCAAGAAGCAACAGTGTGCGAGCCAGCCGTTTCTCGCTGAAGCTAAAGAACTGATCCACCAAATTCTGCTCAATCTGGATGTTCCTCGAAAGCATGTGAGAGATAAACCGATCCGAAAACGCATGCTCAACGTGAAGGACTCGGATCATCTCCTTCTTTTCAATTATCAGTACAGCCGTAGCGGTAATCGCGGTCGCCGTCCCTATCCGAATCGGCTGGCCGGCGAGGCATCCCTCACCGAAAAAATCGCCCGGTTCCAAAACCGCCACGACTGCCTCTTTACCGGTTTTGTTCACTACTGAGAGCCTCACCCCGCCCTTCTGAATGTACAGGACATTCTTGGCAGGATCGCCTTGCGAGAAGATCGTTTCCTTTTTCTTGAACTCCGCAACTTTCCTGGACACACCCGCCGTATCAAGAAAGTCTTGGGCATCGAATGCCCTCTTGAAATTGGCTTTCAGACGATTTGAAACTGCGGTTGCCACGGCTGCAAACGCCCTGCCGCGTTCGGACGGCTAGGGTAGCACGCTCCCAGTTGTATTTCGGGGATATTTCTTCCAGCCATGCGTGTTGGGTCCGTGGCAAAAACGCCGCCGGCGTGACCGCTGTAAGTGATTGAGAGCCATCGACTCGAAATGCCGGTGTGGAGCAGGGCAGAATCACATGATTTTGCTCTCTGCGTGACGACCCCATGGGTCGAGGATTTTGCGAATCGGAAAATAATTCTGCCAAATATAAGAATTGCGAGTTGACAACCTGCGGAATAAGGATTACATCTAATGCATTGAAACCGAGCGCGTGCCCGGTTTCAATTCGGGTGCCCCGCCCGATGGTTAGCGAATCTACTCGCAACCGAAAAGCGGCAACGGATAATTCCCGTGGCGACGGATTCAAAGTTCGTCACCGAAGGCAAGCGGTAGGAAGCAAGAACCAATCCTGACCGAGCCGCACGAAATAAGACACACAACTAGAGTTGCATCTGGACCCCATTTAGTTCCGTGGGTGAATACCCCAACACAACATGCTTGATGTGTCTTCGTGGCTCGGTACGCCGTTGCCGAATATCAACAAACTTTTTTCTGTCGAGCCGGGCGTTGAATACGCGCTCGATTGGACCTCTCATCCGCGTCTCGTGCCGCGAAGCGCAGCGGTCCTCTACGCGAAAGATCATCCGGACCTCGTCGTTTGGCTCGGCGTGGAAAGAGTTCGCGTCATATTTCCTGACCGCGCGCGGACAATTATCCGCGTTCCTGCATTTCAAAAGCACGAATGCAAAGACGGTGACGAGGCTTCGATTCCCGGCCGTTCGGTTCAAGCGCCGATCCGAAAGCCTAAACTCCAACGTCGCGGCAAAGCGAATGGCCTGGACAGCGCGGTCGACGACATGCTTCGAGGCTTCTTGGATTTCGAAGTTGCCTGGATACCGAGACAGCGGCTCACGGTCGGTGTGGCACAGGACGCAGTCGATGAGACGACGGGGCGGGCGATCTTCTACTTACCAAACGCGTGATGGAGAAAGCTATGCACCGAGAACGCAAAGAGCGCAGTTCAGAAATCATCATCGAAGACGGAAAGACGCGGCGCGAATATAGAATCCCGCTCTCGCACGTTGGGCGACTCTACGGCAACGGTGCTTCGCGCGAATGGGTCCGACGAGTCGAGCGTGCCGAGGAGCTCTCATCCGAAGTGCGGCGTCGCTACATCCGCGCGCTACGTTGCGCCATCGCTCAAGTCCGGAGATTCGAAAGAATCGATTCGAAGCTCGCCGCGGAGTTTTTTCACGATCCGACGCGTAAAGGGCGAAAGCAGACGTTGAAACCTCGCGGGCGGGGTGAGCTCCCCGCAGAACACGTTTTTTCTGAGCTAGTTCTAAGGATTTTGGGAATCGCAAAAGAAACGCCCGACGCGGGAACGCCGGGCCAAAGGGAACTATCTTGAGCACCTTCACCTATAGCACGCGTGTCTCGAAGAACGCAAGCGAGAAACCGATTGGCGCCCGATTGCGGAAGTCGCGGTGATCGGTGGCGAGCTACTCAGGGTGGTATGCGCGTCGTCGCGGGATTCTTCAGCACCTGGACGAAGGCCAAATATCTTTGCTCGACCTTGCCGTCCACGATTTCCTGTGCCTGACTGCAAACCATCAGACCGGCGTGGCGTGGGTCTCAGCCTTGAAGATCAAGGCGCTCTGTCCGGCGGACATCAGCCTCCGGGCGATCCAGCGTTCGCTAGCGCACCAGGAAGAAATATCCTGGATCAAGCGCTTCCGAACCCACGGCCAGCGGGGCAATTATCCGGTTGTGATTGGGAAGTACTTTGTCACTGACGCGTCACTGAAGTGGAAGTCTGTAAATCTAGAGAGGACAACCGATTGGCGCGAAGTCCAGTTCGACCCTGTCACCGACCCGTCATTTGTTGGTGAGGCTATGTGTCACCCACCTGTCACTGAGGTCGACGCTGATGTGTCACCTGTTCAAGAAGTGAGAAGTAAAAAGGGAGAACGAAGAAAGACTGCGACTACTGACTGCCATCATCCGGCGAAAAGCGTTTTCCTGAAAAGACTGAAAGACAAAATCAAAAGAGAAAGCTCCGGTGAGACGGCAAAAGAGTTCCTTAACGCGCTGAAAGCGGAGAACCCCAATGCGTTTGAAGAGCTTATCGAATCCGTGAAGGCAACTGGGTTTAAGTTTGCTCTGAACGACGGAATTGTTGGCGCGGATCTCCTAATCGCCATTGGCGATGTTTTCCGGGATCAGAAAGTGTCCTTGGATTCTGGCGATCTGACGCGTGGGACGTTTTGCACGAAGATTATCGATGCGTGCATGAAGGCCAAACCCAAAATACCGTATCCGCCGGCGTTCCAGGATCACCGAGACGCGCTGAGGAAGGAAGAACGCGCGGCAAGCGCCGCGGCGTAGGACGATATGCCCGTCCGGGGTCATTTTGGGAATCCCAAAATCGATTCATTGCACCCGATGGAGACGGCCGGGCGTGGAAGCCGATTCGTAGAACGGCAGAGGTTCCAATATGTCACTAAATGAAAACACGCCCCAAGTCGCTGAAAACGTTGGCGACAACAACGAACCTGCGCGCTCAGCTAGGAGCACAAGACAGGAAATTGCCGAGCGCGCGGCCACGATCCGGCGACACATCATCCTGGGTCGCGGCCGAAAGGAAATCTGCGCGATCGAGGGGCTCACGGTATCGGAGTATCGAGTCGCGCTTCGCTACATCGGTCGCGAGTGGGCGACGAATCGTGAGGCGTTCGGAAATTTCAGGATGGGTATTGCGGGCCACCTGGAAGACATCGAGCGGCGCATGAAGGCACTGTTGGAATTTGCCGGGAATGAAATCGACAAAGTCCACGCGTACGTCAAGCTGAAGAAGCTCTGGATCGAGACAGAGCAGTCGCAGTACGAAATGGCATTGAAGCTCGGCATCTTGCAGCGCGAATCGTTCAAGATCGAAGACCGCCGCGAGGTGTCAGTCAGCTTCGGAGACGAGAATGCAATCCCGTTCTTCGCGCAGAGGCCGCAAGAAACTGTGGCGAAGACGAAAGTGAACTAGCGTGTGCCAAAGAACAAGCTTAGGATTCGCTTCCCGGAGCTTTTCGAGTATCAGAAGAAAGCTCTCTACGACCCGCGTCCGTTCAAAGTCCTCGACTGGGGCGCGCAGTCTGGCAAAACGCGTTTCAGTCTGTACACGCAAGCCGCTTTCGTCCTGAGTTCGGGTGTAACTGCCGGTGAAAATCTTTGGGTCACGCGTGACGGTAAGTTTGCCCGCGACGAGTTTCGTCTCGCCGGTGCATTACTTCCGAAGGAATTCATTCGGGAGAGCAATCGCTCGGATCTGTTCTATCGGCTGACGAACGGCCAGAGCTGGTGGTTTTATTCGGGTCTTGAGCCGGACGCGTTCCGCGGGCGCAAATGGACGTCGGTGGTCTTCAATGAGGCTAGTTATTGCAGGCCGGAGGGCTGGACAGAAGTAGTAGCGCCGCGGTTGCGCGGTTGGGCGCTTTTCAACTTCACGCCCAAGGGACTTCGAAATTGGTCGTACACGGAACTTTGGCAGCGGGCGGCGCAGGAATCTGCCCGATGGTTCCGCTCGACCGTAACGAGCTTCGAGAACCCGACCAACCCAAGGGAGAATCTCGAAGAAGCCCGTCGGCACATGCCGGACGCGGCGTATCGGCAAGAAATACTCGCCGAGTTCGTTTCTGACTTCGGGCAGTTTTTCAGCCCGGCGCCGCGATGTTGGCAGGGCGCATTTGAGCCGTTCGAACCGAAAGCACGATACGCCGCCGGGCTCGATTGGGCGAAGATTCGAGACTTCTCGGCCTTGGCGATCCGGCGCATCGACGTTTTTCCGCACCGGCTGGTTTACGTGGAACGTCTGCCCCACATGAACTACACGGAGCAGGTTCCGATCATCGCCAACCGACTGAAGGCTTACGGCAATCCACCATGTTTTGCCGACAGTTCCGAGGCGACAGCGAATGAGCTGCTTCAAAACGTCCGTGTGAACGTTGAAGAGTTTGCATTCACTGGGCCTTCGAAACAGCACATCTGCGATGCGCAGCGGATCGAGTTCGAGCAGGCGGCGATTTCAATGCCCGCGACCGAATCAAAGATTCGCGGCTTGGTAGAGCAAGGGCTTCTTCCGGTCGGTACGAAGATTCGGCCGATGACCGAAGAACAGGCCGTGGCCGCGGCTATCCTCGAAGACGAAATCGCATCGTTCGAACCGTACTTGCAGGGCGGGAAGCTGAAGCTCGGCGCGCGCGGCCAAAATCACGACGACGTAATTATCGCCGTGATGTTGTCGGGTGAGGCGGCGCGGACCGGCGGAGGCTCGGGACTGCCGTTCATGTCAGTGGCAGGAAAGACCGGCGCGACGATCATGCGGTGAGCAAAGGGAGAATCGACAGATGGCAAACGATGATGATGTTCGAGTGTTCCGAAAGAAGGACAAAGCGCCGCAAGAACACGATGGTTCGAAGTGGTCTTGCAATGACTTGTTCGGCGTGCCCATCCACATCTCCGAACTGAAGGCGTTGCACCCGGACTCAGAAGTTGTCGAGTTCCAAAAGGCGCCCCGATTGCTGGTTGTGATTCGCGAGCAGATCAGCGAAGAGGCCGCAAAGCAATTCGTGAGCGACTTTCAATCGCGCGGAGTCGAGGTAGCGGTCGTTTGCCTCGGCAATACGGAAGCCCTGCCGGAGCGATGTATTTTCGGCAACGTCCTGGAAAGCATGTGATGTTGGTGGCCCGGCCGAACGTCGAGGTTGATGCGGGAAAGAACCAAACGGAAGAACACGTTTTCCAGGCGCCAATGACACTGAAAATCACAAAGTACGACGCCGGTTTCCTGCGGTCGCGTGGGATTTTGCTCGACGACGACTGTGAAATCGTGATGGAGGAACAGATGGGAGAAAACGAAATCACCAAAGTGGCCGAAGCTGCTCTTACGGCAGAGGTCGCCCGCATGAAGCGGCGTGGTGTTCCTGGGCCGTGGTGCATCGGGTGTGGCGACGAGCCGGCGGCCGCAGTGCCTTCATTTCCCGGTTCGGAGGCTTTTGGCTTCGACGATCCGACGCACCGCGCGTGTAAGCCGTGCCTTCCAAAAATCAAGGGCGTGGCCGCACACATCTTCGCCATGTGTTCGTTTCCGATTGTGGCCCGCGCAGACTCCCGGCGCCGCGAGTACGAAATGCAGCTCTACTCCGCCGCAACGGAGATTTATGGTGGCGACGACTACGATCCTGAGACTCGCAGTTTGCCCTTCTTCCTAGCTCAAGCTAATGCCGATGCCGATACGAAAGAGAATTTCCAAGAAACAATTCTCGCGGCATTTCGCCGCTCGAAATTCACCGATTTCGCGGCACTCTATGACGCACTCCAAAAAGAGAAAGACACCGCGATACTTCGTGCGATTCGCCGAGCCCTCCGTCATGGCAACTCAGGGCCAGCGATGCGCGCGTTAGAAACCCAGCTTGCTGATCGACTCGTCCCGAAAAGCGAGCTCCAACGCCTTGCAGAATCCGCAATCGCGAAGGCCACGGCTCGCTAGCCGCGCGCATCGCGCAACAAATCGACAAAGTGTATCGACGGCGTTCCGCCAAAGTCGGAGCGCCGTTTTATTTTTGGAGAGAAAGGAAAACGGAGATGAATGCAACGGCAGTTGAGGTCGAAAGGGAAGTCGGCAGATGCGAGCGCGAATTTTCGATCGCGAAAGAAGACTTCGAGAGAGCCGAGGCCGCCGCTCAAACAGCCCACGGCAATGATGTGCTCTCTGCAAAGCGAAGAGTCTTGGAGGAAAAAAAGGCAGCTCTCGAAGCGGCTTGGGCACGCCGCGGCGATCCCGTTCCTGGGCAACCGGCCGTAGTACAGAAGGGCATGCACGTGCCGTCTCTCATGGATCGATTTATGAGTTCGACCCCCGAGAACCGCGCGAGCGAAATGTTGGTGCGGCAACTGGAACACGAGCTCGACCTACTGAACGGCCAAATCCCACTACTTGAGCGCGCGTTCGCAGAGGCAGAAAAAACGCTCGGCCGTTTCGTCTATACCGAACCGACGAACGACGCGGACGGCCAACGCGCATCGGAGAACTTCTCGACTGCCCTTGCTAGGGATCGTCAGAGAGCAAACTTGATTTCCGCAGAGCTCACGCCGCTGCGCGCCCGGCTCGCGAAAGTTCAGCTCGACCTCGAAACCGCGCGCAAGAAACGAGACGAGGCGCTCAACACGTTCACTGCGGCAGAAGCAAAGAAAAAGTAGCCTTCGATGCTGTGGCGAAATCAGTTGGTTCTGCCACACACGCTAGAACGTTTCCTTAGAACGCAGTTTCAAGAGTTTAGAGACAGACGCGCGATGGGGTTTTTGCCCACACCGATTGTGGCCGTTGCGAGCCGCCTGAAAGGAAGGAAGTCATGACAACACAGGACCAACAGGTTGCACAGATCATAGCTCAGGCGGCAAATGGGGACAAGATCGAGGACGAATCGATTGCGATTGTACTGCTCATCGCCGCTTCAGAATCGCTGACCCCAAAAACGTGGCGAGACTTTCGGCCGTGGTTTTTGGCAAGGTTCGGAGTTCCGTCTGGCAAGAACTTATTTGAGGCTCTGAAAGCTTCGATTTTGTTCGGCCCTGAAGTCTCCAGCAGGTTTGTGTCGTCACCGAATCGGCGCCCTGTAAATCCATTTCTGTCCGCCCTGCTTTCCGAGCAAATGCTTCCTCGCCTGGGCGTGCGCAGCACTGTCTCAACGATCATGGAACGCGAGGCGGCGGAAAAGTTGACTGCGACGCACATCGTGAAATCTTCCGCGTCGGGCAAGCGGCTGAAATGGATTTCGGCGGCGGCGCCCGCTGGCGAATACGCCAGAGTGAACGCATGGGCCGCATCGGTTGAAGGCGAGTACGGACTCGTCTCCGAGATCATTCATGATGCGGCGTCGATTGATTACTTACGCCGGGTCGTGTTGTCGATGGACGAAACTTTCGACGTTCGCGACGTGTTCTCGATCGAATGTGAGAGCCTCTCGATTACCATCCGCGAATCCCAGTTGTGGCGTTTGGTTGGTGAAGTGTCGAAATCGTGTGGCATGGCGGATAAGCTCTTCGCCGATTTCAAACCGTCTGGCGAAGAGTTGGCCGCAATTCGCAGCGCGGCATGGTGGAGTAGTCCGCAGTATTTGCGAATCCACGCGGCACGCGTTTTCCTCGGATTGACCACCGCCCATTTTTCGAACGTCTTGGTCACGCGCAGCGCCGAACTCATATCCATCGATCACGATTGCGCGTTCTTTGAGAACGGCGAGGACATTGAGACGCTCTTCCGTTTCGTTCGACGTGGTTCCGAAGTATGGAAGATGCTAGATAGTGTCGCCGCGCTCACCGAGGCGGATATCCGCGCCTCAATTGCAGCGATTCCGACGCATCCGGCGTGCGGTTCTGCTGATGAACTCGAAGCGTACGAACAGTACTTCATCCGGCGGTTAGGACTCTGGAAGACACTCGCCGGCCGCCCGACACCTCAAAGGGAGGACATTCCTTTCGCTGTGGGTGCCTCGTAGATTTTGCGAATCCCAAAACATTTTCGGCGAGCGCGCGAAGAGGATCGTTAGCCGAAAACCTCCGATAGATTCTCGGAGGGCTTCATCGACGATCTTCGCGAGACCTGCATCCGTGCGCGCCGCGGCGTCTCCGCGCCGTTCCTGAAGCGGATGCGGTTTTACACCGGGCGGCTCGGGCTGGCGAGTCCTGGTCGTCCGACGTATTGATTTTCGGCGAGCGTGCACAAGAACGCGCCGTGCCGAAAGGGTGTTGCAACCCGCAAACGACGCGTTCACAGAATCGCGTTCGCGCACGCTCCGGTGCCAAAACGCCGTGCATTTCAGCGACGCGATTCCGTTCGTACCGGGCGGCCGGTTCGGCCACCGTGCCGCCCGCAATTCTTTGAAAAGAGGCAAACAGATGAAAAGCACGTTCTTGAAATTCTTCGCGATAGTCCTGGCTGTGGCACTCACCTTTGTGCCGTGCGGCTTTTCTCAGATCTCGTCATCGTGCTCGTCGTCGCCGTACCTAATCGGCTGTGGGGCCATTTGGATGGGCGAGGGGGTACACGAAGGGGCCTGGAAAATAGCCATCGGTGGAACGCTCGGAAACCTCATCGTCGTGTCGGACGCGCACATGCCGGACATGCCGGCTGTTTACACGGTTTTCCACAATGGGGTTGCTACCTCCCTGTCATGCACGGTTGGCCCGCACCCGACCGATCCCACCGCCAACAATTCGGCAGAGTGCTTCGATCAAAATGCCAGCCACTACTTCTCAGTCTCCCCTGGAGACAGCATCCAGTCTGCAACAGTCGTTAACCGGTCCCGGCCCAATATGCTCATCTTGCTGGGTAACCTGGAAAGTTTTGATTGGAACGCCCCCATTTTAAGATTCTCGGCGAGTGTGATCATTGGGCGGCTCGGCCCCGAGCTTCCCGTCGCCCAAAATTTGCTTAGGAGGCAACAAAATGACGGACAACGAAACGCAGCACCCCAATGAACAGGCAGGCCCGGACACATCAGAGGGACAGGGCACCGATCCGCTTAACCCGCAACTAAACCCAACCAACAAACAACCGCGAACCGAATCCGAGACGCCTGGGCCGATTGGTTCGGGAGAACGAATTGCCCAGGTGGTGAAACTTCCGTAACGTCGCGGGCGACGCGAAGGAAGTCACGGCGCGCCCACAAAATACTTTTTCCAGGAGAATTGAAATGAAAAGACCAACATCCACTGACGTTGGAACCGCTCCCGCATTTCCTCCAAGCGAACACGCTCCGTCGGCCAGCACGATTGGCTCAAAACCAGCGACCGTCGTGAGCACCGGACTTATCGGCGACGCGTCGAGCACCGCGAACGAACTAAAAGCAGCGACGATTTCGGAAGCGGAGAGACCACCGCAACTTCATCCGGTGCAGGCTAATAATCCCGGATTCGATATTCCGCCGGGCGGTGACCCGCAAATGCCACTTCCACCGGGACAGAGCGCAGGAGTTCCCGAGGAAGACGCACCAATGATCGGGTCCACATCGACCACAGCAACCTCGATAGTTGACGCGTAGCGTCGACTTACCCCTTCCGGGCGACGCCGGACAAAACAGCGGACAAGGTAGCTTGAAAAGCGCACTAGTCCGGTCGATCTTAGTCGATCCACCGGGTTCTGGTGCGCAGTACGCCGTCTGGCAAGCGCCTAAGGTGTCCGGTTGGTGACAGGGCCTCCCACCAGCGGACAGCCAAGCGGGCAAGAACAAGCCTACGTGCTGAGCAAGTGCATGAATAGATGCCATTTACGTTGATAGCGGGGACGGAACGCAATCTGCACATAACCCTTCGGCGACCGTCGCACAGTGGTACGCCCGGGCAACGCGTCCTATTCAGAATCTGCAATTTGGAAAGGCTGTGATGCAAACCTTTTGGCAGGACTTGCAACACGCGTTCAGGCTGCTCAGAAGGTCGCCTGGGTTCTCGGCGATCGTGCTGATGACGCTCGCGATTGGGATCGGCGGGAACACCGCAATCTTCGGCCTCGTCGATACGACGTTCTTTCGACCCTTGCCGTTTCCGGAACCCGATCGCGTGCTGCGCGTGCTCGAGACGTTGACTGGACCCGACGGCCACAAGGCGACTTTTGGCATGCACACGCGAAGCGTGGTCGCAATGCGAGAAGAGAATCATGTGTTCGACAACATGGTCGCGCTGGCAGGGCAAAGCATGACTCTGATAGCCCAGGGAACGCCCGAGCGCGTCTCGGCAATCTGGCAATCGGAGGGCTGGGCCGCGACGTTTGGAGTGCGGCCGGTACTTGGCCGAAACTTCACGCCGGAGGAGGAAAAGCAGGGCACTAGCAGCGGCGTGGTTCTCATGAGCTACGGCCTGTGGCAGCGACACTTCGGCGGCGTTTCTTCGATCTTGAACACATCGGTGAACCTCGACGGACAGAGCTATCGAGTGGTGGGTGTTTTTCAACAGGGCTTTCGATTTCCTTACAACGCTGACTTCTGGATTCCGTCCGTCGTAGATCCCAGCGACAAGGTAACCGAATTTGCGGTGTTCGCGCATATGCGGCCTGGCGTGACGCGGAGGCAGGTGGACGAAGACCTCAACGCAATCACGGATCACGTCAAGAAGGAGTATCCCGACATTTCGCAAGCGTACGGAATGGGCGTGATTACGCTCCGCGAAAACCTGATGGACAATCAGGATGGGCCGATGCTGGCGCTTCTGTGCGTAGTCGGTTTTTTGCTGCTGCTCGCTTGCATCAATGTGGCGAACTTGCTCTTGGCGCGCTCCGTTACGCGCGCAAGGGAGTTTGCGATTCGCGCGGCGCTGGGCGCGAGCCGGTCGCGGCAATTGCGGCAACTACTCGTGGAGAGCACGTTGCTTGCGGTTCTGGGATGCGGGATCGGCTTGATGCTCGCAGTGTGGCTTAGTCAATTCTCTTCGACCCTGCTTCCGAGCGACATCACCGGCCAGATTGGGATGACGGAGCCGGAGCTGGACATTCGCGTCGTGGGCTTCGCTCTGCTGATTTCATTATTTGCCGGAGTTTTCTCGGGATTTGTGCCGGCTTTTGCGAGCGCGACGAATGCCACACAGAAGAATTTGAGTGAGGGCGGCCGTTCCGAAGCGGGCGGGCAAACGGCCGGCAGACTCCTAAACACATTTGTGATCGCTGAAGCGGCTCTCGCGCTGGTGTTGCTCGCGGGCGCCGGCGTGATGCTCAAGAACTTCGAGCGGCTGGAACATCTCCAACTCGGTTTCGATCCGCACAATCTCCTCACTATCAGCCTAACGCCGTCCGATTCGGCTTATCCACTCGGTCCGCGGCGCGCGGAGTTGTTTCACCGAGTGCTAGAGGAGGTACAGGCTACGCCAGGAGTGGAGCAAGCCGCTTTGACCACGGTGAATCCTCTCGGAGGTGGAACGTGGTCGACGACGGTGGTGATTCAAGGCATGGAGGTGGCGGATGGGAGGGCGTCGTACTATGTGAATCACCGCCTGATCAGCCCCGAACTGTTTCGCGTGATGGGAATTCCGTTGCTGCGCGGCAGAGTCTTCACGGAGGCCGACAACGCAACGAGTTTGCCGGTGGCGATCGTGAGCCAGCAAACGGCGGAGAAGTTCTGGCCAAACCAGGACGCGCTGGGGAAGCAAATTCGCGTGGGACGGCCGAATACACCGTGGCTCACCGTGGTGGGAATCGTCGGCAACGTGCACGATGTCACCGACCCTGGGGATCCAAGGGAAACGTGGTACATCCCCTACGAACAGAATGCTGCGACGGGCGCGGCAGACAGCGTCTATCTCATGGTTCGAACGCATGGCGAGCCGACGGTGATGGCGCCGGCGATCGAGCAATCGATGCTGCGCGTGGACAAAACGTTGGCGGCGTACGACGTGTCAGCGATGGATCACTATTATTCACGATCTCTGCAGCGCGAACGGCTGGGCGCGAAGATCATGATTTGCTTTGGCGCTTTCGGTTTGCTGCTGGCGGCGCTGGGAGTGTACGGCGTGATGGCGTTTGCGGTGGCTCGGAGGACCCGGGAGATTGGCGTGCGTATGGCGCTCGGTGCCGATCGCGCTTCAATTGTGAATCTCGTTTTGCGGCGCGGTGTTCGACTGGCATCGACGGGATTATTGATCGGAGCGCTTGTGGCTGCGGCGCTGAATCGGGTGCTGGCCAGCCTGCTCACCCAAGTGAACGCGCTCGAATGGATGACGATTGTGGGCGCGGGCCTGGTGTTGCTGTGTGTTGCGTTCGCGGCGTGTTATGTGCCGGCCCGTCGCGCCTCAAATATGGATCCGTTGCAAGCTCTTCACTACGAGTAGCCGACAACAAAGGCGCGGATGCAACGGCCATTTCCCCGGTTTCTGGGCGCGGCTCAACTGCAAGAATATTCCGGTCATACCAACAACGAAAGAAGGCGCTCTCGGAGCTCCTTACGCTGTTAGTCCAGGTCGTCGGCCTTAAACCAATCGGGAACATCTCCGAAACGCAAACGACGACGCCGTCCGTCGCCGCGCAACACTTCGAGCAGATCATGGAAACGCTCACGGCTTCGCAGCAAGTCATCGCGGCGGGCGGCTCGGGCGCGATCTGCGTCAGCTATTCATCTCACCAATATTTTGAGAATCCCAAAATGACTTGCTTGAGCTGCGGACAGCTTCTTCCGGAGGGGCGCAAGAAATTCTGTAGCGAGGAGTGTGCGAAGACCGCGAATCGTAACCGACAGCGGGATCGCCGCGCAGAAATCCATAAGCATCTCTGGGAATGCTCGTGTGGCGCGATTATCAGTCCTGGACGCCCACAGAAGTAGGCCGTAAACCACCCTACAAACTTTTGTAGGGTGGGTTTCGACGCTCCGACGAGGAAAACCCCTTGGAAACCGAGATAGGCGTTCAGGAGTTGACGTGCTGTGTCTGTTCGTTCGAGACGATTCCGGCGCCGCCCGGAGCCACGGCCGCGACGACCTTCATTTGCCGAGGATGCTCCGCAGCGATCGCGCGCCGGCGAAGCATCCTTGAGAATCTGATTTTTGCCGCGAGGAGAAGGCGGGAAGCGGAGCGCCGAGCCTCCCACTCATTTTCTGCGCTCCGAGAACCAAGCGTCCAATACTGACACACTGCTAGGTTCGACGGAAGTGAAGGCGATCCCCATCCCCGAGTTTGGTCGCGAATAGGCTACTTTGCCTTGCGCGACAAAGTTCACGCCGCCGCGCGAGATTCTCAGGCTGACCTTTGTGTTCTCCGGGAACGGTGTTGCTGTTTCCACAAAGCATCCGAAAACGCTCAAATCTTTGGTGCGGGCCACAAAATGCTTCTCGGTTTGTACGTCAGTCACCTCGATGCTGGCCACGAACGAACGTCGTAGCGCGCGATGGCGTTCAAATTGAATAGGGGGACGACCTCAGCGGGTCAAATTCTATTCTTCGGCTACTTTCAGCGCAAATTCTCCCCGATGTCACCACCCTGGGAGTGTCGGTTGGTTTGTCGTTTGCCCCACAGACAGTAATCCCCCTTCGCAGTTAGAAACGACACGCAGGTTCACTCGCGGGCTCCTTTCCGCAATGGGTATTGCTTTCTGTGTGGTTCTTGCCCGAGAGCTGGCAAGACTGGGTGTTGGCCAGAGACGCGAAATGATGGAATTCCTGAAAACCGCTGGGCTATTCTTTTTCTATCTGGCGTTGCTGGTGGTCGCGGCACTCGGTATCCTCGGATTGGCCGAGATCGTTCTACAGGTCCATGCCGCGTTGCAGAGACGAAAGCACGTCAGACGATAATCGCTTGACCCCC
>Ga0073928_10001755_pt1 | contig 40283 bp, 37 predicted proteins | sample PaiPotPPA55metaG_FD_76969 | JGI IMG/M metagenome (GOLD analysis project Ga0073928, IMG submission 76969) | Iron sulfur acid spring bacterial and archeal communities from Banff, Canada, to study Microbial Dark Matter (Phase II) - Paint Pots PPA... ... | reverse complement strand
TCACGCCGCGTTACCCGTTACGCCCGACGTCACGCCCGTCACTCTCGCCGTCGCGTCACGCGTCACGCCCGCCGTAACGATATCGCTGAATGCGTTACGTGACCCCGTGGCGTCACGTAACCGAGAATGCTTAGGCGGGATCGGCCGCTTCTTTCGCGAGCGCGAGCAAGCCGTGACCGAGCGTCAGCGCGCGCTCGATGCCGGTCGAACACGCCGCGGCCGACGCGGCCAATAAGATCGTGGCTTGGCTGAGCGCCGGAACCACCAAACCAGGGGCCGATGGCTTCGCCATGCCGTCTTGATGCTGCTGGCGCTGTTGCCGCAAGTCAGCGGCATCCTGCTGATGATCGGTCGGGCGCGCTAGAGAAACAGCTATGAAGCTGCTCGGCAGCGTCAAGCTGGTGCCCGGCATGCCGGTCGAGGCCTTCATCCAGACCGGCGACCGCAGCGTGCGGTCGTATCTCGCGCGGCCACTCGCCGACCAGATCGCCAGGGCCTTCCGCGAGCAGTAAGGAAGCCCGAGAGGACCTCCGAGCAGGCCGGTCAGATCGGCTTTCTCTATGGTGGTGCCTAAATCCTGAATAGTTTCAACGCTCCGACCACGTCGTGTCGTTCTTAAAGCGAAACCCCCCTTAGTCGTGACGTTCTTAAAGAGGAAATCGAGTCGTTTTCAAAATGCAGCATCGTGGGATATCAAGCACTTAGCCGAGTCGTTCTTCCGTAGTCCGCACATGACGGGCTACGCGTGGCGCGGCCACGCGTGACCGCCAGGGCAAAGCGTGTCCGGCGTAGCTTGAGCGGAGCGAGAGCGAAGACGGACTGGAACTTGTGGGGCTGTGTCCGCGACCACGGCTCGGCAAACCACGCGAGACCGTCAAGACGATGCGTGTCCGGCATCGCCTAGGCACAGCGAAGACAGAACGGAAGCGAGACGCGTCGGGTGAATAGATGAGCGAGCCAGCGGTAGTAAAGCCCGTGAGCGTCACATACGACGAAATTCCTATGCTGGTGCCGCAGTTCACCGATCAGTTCGGTGCGCGCGAAGATAATATCCTCGCTTCCGAGTTGCTTCGTCTCACGAAAGAGTTGCGTGTTTTGCTCAGTCAGTTGTCTCTATATGTCGCTATGTCGAGGTCGCAAGAGTTTGGGGCCGCCTGCAACGCAACCGATGCGAAGGAAGGAAGGGCAATCATTCTCGGCAGCCTCTTAAGATCAATGGTTGTATCGACTGCGGCGCTGTTCGACGAAGACCCACGAACAAGCAACCTGCCAAAAATCATCAGAACAGCACTGTCCTCCGAGCGATCGGGCTTCTTGGACAAATTCCATACCCACTACAGCGTTACGGCAGCAGCGGACGCTTCCCGATCCCTCCTCGTAAATTACGGACGCAAACTCAGACGAGGGAGTCTCAGAGATGCGATACTGGCATTGATCGGCGTACGAAATACCTTCGTCGCGCATTTCGATATGCAACCCAATCCTCGAAACCGAAAAGCGCTCATTCGCGATCTGGACCATGTCATCTCCGCCGCCTCGGTCGTAATCGGCGAGGCCAACGTCTACGTACTGGGGCGCAGAATAGACACCGGAGAGCTTCGAAAAATACTTCGCAAGGAAGCAAATGGCTTTGTCGAAACCCTGAAACGGGGATTCAACTAAATTCGACAAGCACGCCGTTCCCCTTCGAGGGTAGCGACATGAGATATCTAAGAAACCTGGCTGGGTTGACTACGGAATTCGCAGCGCCAGCCACCCGAATGCGTCGCGCTCTCGCTTCTGTACCCTAAAGCCGCGCGTTCGCGTTTTGGTCTCGCTTTTGCGGGCCACTGCTCGTAGAGAAACTCGCTGGCGACGCCGTCTTCCTTTCAAACTAGTTCTAGCCGGAGCGACCGCCCGACCATGCGCGCGGCACGCTGAAGAGTGGTGAGCGTGACATTACCGTCCTTTGGGTCGAGCAAGCGCCCAATCTGGCTGCGCGAGGTCTTCATACGCTGGGCCAGGCTGTTGCGGGATATGTTCTTCTCCTTCATCGCCTGCCCGATCTGCCAAGCGAGGACTTCCTTGACGGCGACGGCCTCGAACTCGTCGCGCTTGCCCTCTTCCCCGAGGAAATCATCAAGCGTTGTGAGTTTTACGGCGGAACGGATTGCTTTCTTCTTCCTGGCCATATTGATCTCCTCATTTTTCAAATTCACGGTTCCTGCGGCGTGCAAGGGCCAGGTCGTCCGGCGGGGTCTTCTGGGTCTTCTTGATGAACCCGTGAAGGACCAGAATGCGGCCCCGCTGCACGCTGAACAAGACGCGAGCGATCCGGTTGCTCGGCAGCGACGTGCGCACCCCCCACAAGCCGTCGCCTAGCGCGCGGCAAAGCGGCATACCTACCGGCCAGCGATATTGAACGCGCATGAGGTCGAGGCCCACGGCTTGGCGGTCGGCGTCGTCCAGACTCGGCAGCCAATCCCGCACCACCTCAGCCCCACCCTGCGTGCGGTAAAACACGACGGGTATCTTGCGGGGGCCGCTACCTGGCATCCGACCCTATATAATGTGTATGTACCATATAATGTTCATGTCCTGCAATTGCAATTCGCGTCAAGCTTAGCCGATTCATTGCAGAGCTTCGCGATCGACCGACGCACGGTACCGGCGGAGCGCAAAAGCGCTAAGTCCAGCGGGTGTGGGCAGAGAGGGACGACGACATGCTCTCATTTCGCCCTATACGCTTCGGCGGCGAGATGCTGGCCGTTGGCGTTTCAGTTAGCTTGGTGCTTCTTCAAGCGATAATCGACGCCGCCTGACGTTGAAGTTCGAGGAACGAAGCAACGTCCCATTCCGTCCCTCTGTCGGAGCGTGTCCGGCAACTGCACCAGTTTCGCACCAGAAACGACTGCAGCAGAACGAGACGAACGCGATTGAATCCGAACGAAAATGAAGCAAAATCAACGAAGTCGATCATTAGCCCGTCGCTCATAACGGTCTGGTTGCAGGTTCGAGTCCTGCCGGGCCCACCAATGATTTCAATTGTGTTCGGAGACATCATAAGGGGTACGGCAAAGAATTGATTGCAAATGTCCGCCTTGCGTCAACACCGGACCTTCCGCCACCGGTGCTTTTGGCATCTCGGACATTCAGCCTCTCATCGGGCCGATCAGTCAGTGCGCTGCAGGAGTAGCCGGACTTCTCGTGTTGTAGAAATTGGTGTAGTGTCGCTGCAAGGAAGGGATACTGCATCCACGAGCCAAGTTTCCCGCCCCGACTGTCAGGCGATATTCGTCGAACGCAAATAGGTTTCTGCGCGGCCTCGGCGGCGCGACCCCGCGCGGGAGGTTGGCATGCACGACATCGTTATTCGTGGCGGCACGATCATGGATGGCACCGGCAAGGCCGCATTTGGCGGCGACGTTGCCATTGCAGAAGGCCGGATCACCGGGGTCGGCGGGAAGCAGGGACCTGCTCGGCGCGAGATCGATGCCACGGGGCTGATGGTTACGCCTGGCTGGGTCGACGTGCACACGCACTACGACGGTCAGGCGATGTGGGATCCGCTGCTTGCGCCCTCATGCTGGCATGGCGTGACGACCGTCGTTTTCGGAAATTGCGGCGTGGGTTTCGCACCGGTGAAAAAGCATCATCGCCAGGCCTTGATGGATTTGATGGAAGGGGTAGAGGAAATTCCGAACCCCGTGTTGGCCGCAGGACTTACCTGGGAGTGGGAGAGCTTTCCTGATTTCATGGATGCGCTGGAGCGCCGCGAGCGCGTCATCGACATCGCGGCACAGGCCGCGCACTTGCCGATGCGCGTCTATGTGATGGGTGATCGCGCAATCCGCCGGGAACCTGCGACGGCCGACGACATTGCGCAGATGCGGCAACTCACCATCGAGGCGTTGCGTGTCGGCGCGTTCGGCTTCACCACGTCCCGCACGGATTCGCACAAGACGCCTGACGGCGAGCTCGTGCCTTCGCGTAATGCGGACGACTTGGAACTGCTCGGTATCGGCTCCGCGCTGGGCGAGACCGGCACCGGCGCGTTCGGCATGAACAGCGACTTCGACGACGAGGACTATGAGCTGCGCTGGATGCGAAAGCTCGCCAGGGAAACCGGTCGTCCGGTCTGGTTCCTGCTCACCGATCGCTATGAAGACCCGGAGCGCTGGCGGCGTTTGATGAAAGCGGTGCATGCGGCGCGCTCCGAGGGACTGCCGCTCACAGCGCAGATTGCCGGTCGTCCGATCGGCGTGATGATGGGCATCGGCACCGCGCTCAATCCGTTCACGGTGCGGCCGAGCTACAAGGCGCTCGAAAGCCTTCCCATTGCGGAGCAGCGCAAGCGGCTGCGCGATCCCGAGCTGCGACGGAAAATCCTCGCCGAGAAGCCTTCCGACGCCGAGGTAGCGAAGCTCGCTCAGTTCCGCCAGCTCGTCACCAGGCGCTGGGACAAGTTCTTTACGATGGGCGATCCTCCGGATTACGAGCCGGGTGCGGAAAAGAGTGTTGCGGCGATCGCGACGCGCACGGGGCGCACTCCCGATGAAGTGGCCTACGACTACATCATCGAAGAGAATCAGTACCTGTACTTCCCGGTGGTGAATTACGTGGCGGGCGACCACGAGCCGATCCGCGAAATGCTCAGCGACCCGGCTTGCTTGCTCGGCTTGAGCGACGGCGGCGCGCACTGCACCTCGATTGTGGATTCAGGCCTGCCGAGTTTCATGCTGGCGCATTGGGGTCGCGACCGCCGCCGCGGGCCACTTCTGCCCCTCGAGCATCTGGTCAAGCGGCAAACGAGCGAAACCGCCGACTTCTTCGGTCTGTCGGATCGCGGTCGGCTGGTGCCGGGCTTGCGCGCCGACGTCAACATCATCGACTTTGACCGTCTGCGGCTGCACAAGCCGGAGCTCGTGCACGACATGCCGGCTGGCGGCCGGCGTTTCGTGCAACGGGTCGATGGATATGAAGCAACGCTTGCGGCAGGCATACCCATCTTCGATCGAGGCGAGCATACCGGCGCGATGCCGGGGCGCCTCGTACGAGCAGGCCACAATGGTCATCGTTGAGCGTAGAATCCGAGGGCAGCCTCTCGTCTACGAAGTTCCAGGTCAACCTGCCTACCGGCATGCCGGGTAGCCGAAGCGCTTGATGATTTGGCCACCGGGAATCGGATGAAAGGTGAACGTTTCCATGAAATGGTTGTCGGTGACATACTGGCGCAAGGCAGCGTTATAAGTGCCGAGCATTTGCTGCGTGGTGGAGGGGTTGATAATGCCCTTTTGCATAGAGCCACCAGCGTGAAACAACAGCGTCGCGCCTGGCGCGATGCAGACATTGCGTATCGAAAGAAACATCGTGCAGGCGGATTGACAATGGGCGTCGATGCGAAAGCGTTCGCCCGACGCGTTATACTGCTGTATTATGGCTAGGAATCGCGCAAACGCTGCTTGATTGGGCGCGCCGTAGCCCATGCGTAAGGATGATACGGAGCCATCGGCGTAAGCCGACTGCCCCGCGAAGAAAGTGTAAAAAAATGCAACCGCGCCCAACGCGCGGATCAATCGCTGCCATTTGCGCAAAACGCTCTCCTAAATCGGTTGGATTCTGATTAGCACTTTTGTCCCGACAGGTATGCGAGGACTGGATTTCGCATGAGAACGTAATTTGGCTGCCGACCGATAGAAGTCAATCAGCTCGCAGCGAAGGTGAGAATGCAGTCCATACGATGCAGGCCATGGCCGCCGGTCCGGATGCCGCCATGGCCTCCGCGCTTTTGATGGCCGATAACAATCCGCGACTGCCATGTCCGCATGACGAAAAGCGATCCAGACAGACGCGGGCGACCGCCATTACTGTTCCATTACACTGTGCCTTGGCCCGAACCGGGGCGGCAGGGTGAACTGAAACGTGGCCCCGTGGGGCGCGTTTGCCGTGGCCGACAGCCGGCCATCGTGAGCTTCCACAATCGAACGGCGTCGGAAAAACCGACTGACCAACTGTCGGACATGTTGCCGATGTTATCCATCATCATCCCGGTCGTGAACGAACAAGAAGCCATTAGCGAGGGCCTAAGAAGTAGGCGGGCCTGCTTGTCGAATAGTCGGGTCCTTCCGAATCCATCGATCGGAGCTAAATATTTCAACAAGTTAGCTCGATCTGAGCCGATACCACCCGGCGCCATTGTGCCTGCATAATGCCGATTGCCGACAATCGGCAGCCATGTTAGTCGCACCTGATGGCTCTCGAATTACTAAAACCGATCCAAAAGCGGAGCGCGGAGGTTCAAGCGACTGACGCGTTGCGCGAGCAGATTCTGAGAGGCGGTGCCCGGCCGGGGTCGCGGTTGACCGAAATTGGACTGTCGCAACAGTTGGGCCTGTCGCGCTCGACGATCCGGACGGCCCTTCAACGACTAGCGAACGAGGGACTCGTCGTCCAGGAGCCCTATACAGACTGGCAAGTGGCAAGCCTCAGCGGCGCGGATGCATGGGAGCTCTATACGTTGAGAGCGAGCCTCGAAGCGCTGGGAACACGACTTGCGGTGGGTACCCTCACCCAGGAGGGCCAGCAGATGATCGCGGCGGCGCTGGACGCTCTCGTTCAGGCGTGCCGGACCGGCGACCGCGTCGCCATTGCTGACCAGGATCTCAGTTTCCACAGCACCATCGTCGAGCTCTCCGGGCACCGGCGGCTGCGCGACCACTATCGTCTCGTCAGACAGCAGATCCGCCTCTACATCGCCTGGAGCGATGCCATCATGCCGGACGTCGACGCGATCATCGAGACCCATCGATGGTTGGCTGAGGCCATTCTCCAACGCGACGCCGTCCGGGCTGCCACCTTGGCGCGTGATCACTGCGAATCGGCCGGACGGGTGCTGGTCGAATTCCTCGGCGAGCGCGTCGATGCTGGCGGCGATTCAGTTCTGTCAAAATCGAAGTGAGGGGGAGTTCAGAGACGTGGGCGAACTGAAGCATCGGATCTTCATCACGACGCCACTCCCGCCGGCGAATGTCGCGAGTATTCGCGCGGTCGACCCCGCCCGGGTCGAGGTCATATATGAGCCCGATCTTCTGCCCCCGATACGTTATATCGGCGACCACGGCGGAGCGCCCTTCGCCCGCGACAGGGATCAGGAACGACGCTGGCGCGAGGCTCTATCCAGCGCCGACATTCTGTGGGACCTGCCGCGGACCGCGGACGATATGGCCGCTGCTTCGCGTGTGAAATGGGTCCAGACGACCAGCACCGGTGTCGGCCAGGATGTCCTCGCGCTCGGAATTTTGGACTCCGACATCCTCATCACCACGGCGCGCGGAGTGCATGCCGGTCCGCTTGCCGAGTTCGTCTTCATGGCGCTCCTTGCCCATTTCCGCGGCCTGCCCCACCTTATGACCGAACAGCGGGCGCATCGCTGGGTGCGCTATTGCGGCGAGGAGGTCGCCGGAAAGACGATCGCCGTCCTCGGCGCCGGCGACTTGGCGCGCGGGATTGCCAAGATCGGGCGGGCGTTCGACATGCGCGTCGTCGCGGTGGCTCGCGACGTGCTTAAGCAGCGGAGCCATGCCCAACTCTTCGACGCCGTTTACCCGACCGAAGATCTCCATCGCGTGCTCGCCGCGAGCGACGCCTTCGTTGTCGCTGTGCCGCATACGCCCACGACCGAGAACATGATCGACGAGGCCGCGTTTCGCGCCATGAAGCCGGGTATTGCCTTCGTCAATATCGGCCGCGGACAGGTTGTCGATGAGGCGGCCCTGACTGGCCATCTGCGCAGCGGCCACATCGGCTTCGCCTGCCTCGACGTCGCCGCCATCGAGCCGCTGCCGCCGGAGAGCCCGCTGTGGGACTTGCCGAACGTCCTGATTAGTCCGCATTCGGCAAGCACCGTCACCACGGAAAACGACAAGATCACCGCAATCTTCTGCCATAACCTCCGCTGTTTCCTGGATGGACGCACCACGAACATGAAGAACATCCTGGACAAGCGGCTGATGTATTAGACGCGGCCGCCGCGCTCCGGATCGGGGCGCGGAGCCGAGGCTTCCTTTCTTTGCTTCTTCAAGCGCGAGTCGAGGTTCGCCATGGCTGATAAACTTTTCGATCGACGTGACTTCCTGTCCGGGGCCGTAACCGCGGCGACATCGTTGGCCTCGCCACGCCTGATCGGGGGCGCGGCGACGGTGCTCGGGCTTGCTGCAAGCCCTGCCCGCGCCGAGGAGCCACGTCGCGGCGGCGTCATGAACATCATCCTGCAGCCCGAGCCGGCCACCCTCGTGCTGGCACTGAACATCACCTCGCAGAACCAGCTGGTCGCGTCGAAGATCTATTCGGGCTTGCTGACTTACGGCTTCGACCTGAAACCGCTGCCCAATCTCGCGACTTCCTGGGAGATCTCGCCCGACGGCCTCTCCTACACCTTCCACCTCGCGAAGAACGCCAAGTGGCATGATGGCAAGCCATTCACCGCCGACGACGTGATCTTCACGACCCGCGAGATGCTTCCGGAGGTTCATGCGCGGGCGCGCGTCAACTTCTCCCAGGTCGCCAGCGCCGAGGCGCCCGATCCGCACACCGTCATCTTCCATCTGAAGACCCCCTATCCCGGCTTCATCTGCGCCTTCGAGACGTCCAGCGCGCCGATGATGCCGAAGCACATCTATGCCGGCACCGATTATCGTAACAACCCGGCCAACGAGCACCCGATCGGGACCGGTCCGTTCCGCTTCAAGGAATGGCAGCGCGGCTCGATCGTCCGGATGGAGCGCAATCCAGATTACTTCAAGCCCGGGCTCCCCTATCTCGACGGCATCAACTTCGTGGTCATCCCCGACGGCGCGCAGCGCCTGATCGCGCTGGAAACCGGTCAGGTGCATCTCGCTTCGTCGAGCGACATCGAATTCAACGATCTGGCCAGGCTGCGCGAACTTCCGAATATTCAGCTCGAAACGCGCGGCTACGAGTTCCTGGCTCCGCTCAGCTGGCTGGAAATGAACAACACGCGCAAGCCGATGGACGACAAGCGCTTCCGCCAGGCCGTCATGTATGCGCTCGACCGCGACTTCATCCGCGACAAGATCTTCTATGGCTTCGCGCGGGTGCCGACCGGCCCGATCCATTCGGCGGTCAGCTTCTACGACGGCAACGTCAAGCGCTACCCATTCGACCGCAAGAAGTCGGAAGCACTGCTCGACGAGATGGGGCTGAAGCGCGGCGCGGACGGCATGCGCGTCAAGCTCGAGCTGAATCCTGCTCCGATCAGCCAGACCTGGATGCGGCTCGTGCAATACACCAAGCAGGCGCTGCGCCAGGTCGGCATCGACGTCACGATCAGGAACATGGACCAGGCCAGTTCGGTGGCGTCGATGGGCAATCACGACTTCGACATGTGCTTCGTCACCAATACCGCCTTCGGCGATCCGGCGGTCGGCGTCGCCCGTTCGTATATCACCAGCAACATCCGCAAGGGCGTGCCCTTCACCAACACCTGCCAATACAGCAACCCGCGCGTCGACCAGTTGTTCGATGCCGCGGCGAAGTCAAATGACCGTAACGAACGGCAGCGTCTCTACACCGAAGTGCAGCAGATTCTGGCCGAGGACGTTCCGGTGGCATGGCTGCTCGAGATGGAGTACGCGAGCAGCCTCAACCGTCAAATGCGCGACGTCATCACCACCGGCGTCGGCGTGAGCGAATCCTTCGATCGCGCCTGGATGACGGCCTGACGGAGGCGATGAGGTGAACGGCGCGCTCTATATCGGCCAGCGGCTTGGCAAGGGAGCCGTGGTGGTGCTGGCCATCATCATCGTCAATTTCCTGCTGATCCGGATGGCTCCGGGCGATCCAGCCACCGTGATGGCGGGCGAGTCCGGTGCCGCCGACGCGGTCTATGTCGCGCAGCTTCGCAAGACGTTCGGCCTCGATCGTCCGATTCCGGAACAACTCGCCATCTACGTTGCCAACATTGGCCGCCTGGATCTCGGTTACTCCCACCGCATGCAGCGCCCGGTGTTCGACATGATCGTCGAGCGATTGCCGGCCACCCTGCTGCTGACCGTCACCGCCTTCCTGTTCTCGCTGCTCGCGGGTATCACGCTGGGTGCCATCGCGGCGGCGCGCGCCGGACGTCTCAGCGACACGCTTATCACCGTGGTCAGCCTGATTTTTTACGCGACGCCGATCTTCTGGGTCGGACTGATGGGAATTCTGCTGTTCACCGTCACGCTCGGCTGGCTGCCCGCCTTCGGCATGACGAATGTCAGCGCGGGGCAAGGCGGCCTCGCCGCCGGACTGGACATCGCGCGGCATCTGATCATGCCGGCGCTCACGCTCGGACTGTTCCACATGGCGGTCTATGCTCGGCTGACGCGGGCGTCGATGCTGGAAGTATTCGGCCTCGATTACGTGCGGACCGCCTACGCCAAAGGACTGCCGCGCGGCCGCGTGGTGCGGATGCACGTGCTGCGCAACGCGGTGCTGCCGGTCCTGACCTTCGCGGGGCTACAGGCCGGCCAGTTGATCGGCGGCGCCATTGTCGTTGAAACCGTGTTCGCCTGGCCTGGCATCGGCCGCCTCGCCTTCGACGCGCTGATGCAGCGCGACTACGCCACCCTGCTCGGCGCTTTCGTTTTCACCTCGGCCATGGGCGTCATTTTCAATCTGCTCACCGACCTCGCCTACCTCGTGCTCAACCCCCAGATTACGCTCGAGCGATGATGGCGATCATGTACCGGCTGCTTCGCCACAAGGGAGCGGCTTTCGGCGCCGCCGTCATCGCCCTCGTCGTCATCCTCGCCGCCGCAGCCTCGATCCTCTATCCCGCCGGACCATTCGAAATGGTCGGCGGCACCTTCGAGCCGCCGTTCCAGCACGCCTACCCGCTCGGCACCGACGGGCTCGGGCGCGACGTGCTCACCAGCATCGTCTATGGCACGCGGGTCTCCCTGCTAGTCGCGGTGGTCTCGACCGTGGTTGCGGTCACCATCGGCCTCCTCGTGGGGGCGGTCTCGGGTTATTTCGGCGATCGCCTCGATGACCTCCTCATGCGCATCACCGAGCTGTTCCAGACCATCCCGAGCTTCATCTTCGCGGTGGTTCTGATCGCGATCTTCACACCCAACATCGGATCGATCGTCGCCGCCATCTCGATTGTCAGCTGGCCGCCGGTGGCGCGGCTGGTGCGGGGCGAATTCCTGGCAATCCGCCACCGCGAATATGTCGAGGCGGCGGTCGTGCTCGGCGTCTCGACCCCGCGCATTATCTTCGTCGAGATCCTGCCGAACGTGATCTCGCCGGTGGTGGTGCTGGCGTCGCTGATGGTGGCGAACGCCATCCTGCTCGAGGCCGGGATCAGCTTCCTCGGCCTCGGCGATCAGAACCTGATGAGCTGGGGCTACATGATCGGGGAGGGCCGCTCGACCATCCGTGACGCATGGTGGCTCAGCGTGTTCCCCGGGATCGCGATCGTCGTCACCGTGCTCGCGCTCAACCTGATCGGCGACGGACTCAACGACGCGCTCAACCCGCGTCTGGCCCGGGGTGTACGCGCATGAGCGATACACCGATCCTGCGCATCGCCGGTCTGTCGGTGGCGTTGCCGCCCGGCGCCGACCGCGCGCATGCCGTGCACGAACTTTCGCTCGACCTTCATCCCAATCGCACGCTCTGCGTGGTCGGCGAGTCGGGCTCGGGCAAATCGCTGGCGGCGCTGGCGGTAATGGGCCTGCTGCCGCCCGAGGTCCGCGCGGTCGCCGGCACGATTGAGCTGGAAGGACAGAATCTGCTCGCGCTGCCGGAGCGGGCGATGCGGCGGATCCGCGGCCGCCGCATCGGCATGGTGTTCCAGAGCCCGATGACCGGGCTCAATCCCGTGATGCGGATCGGCGATCAGATCGCCGAGCAGTTCCGCTTCAATGGCCGTGATCTCGGCGTCGATCCGCGCCGTCGCGGCATCGAGCTGCTCGACTCGGTCGGGCTGCCCGAACCTGCAAAACTGCTCGACACCTATCCGTTCCGGCTGTCCGGCGGCCAGCGGCAGCGCGTCATGATCGCCATGGCGCTGGCGCTCGAGCCGTCGGTGCTGATTGCCGACGAGCCAACCACCGCGCTCGACGTCACCACGCAAGTGCAGATCCTGAAGCTGCTGCGCGAGTTGCAGGAGCGCCATCGCCTCGCCGTGATGTTCATCACCCACGATTTCGGCGTCGTTTCCGAGATCGCCGATGAGATCGCGGTGATGCGGCATGGCGAACTGGTCGAGCATGGCGCGGCTTCGCGCGTGCTCGAACACCCAGTGCACCCGTATACCAAGCAGCTGCTCGCCGCGGTCCCGAGTCTTGAGCCGCCGCCCCGCGCCCCGGTCAAAGCCCCGATCGTTCTGCAGGCGCAGGCGCTGCAGAAGACCTATCGCAGCCGCGACCGGCTGTTCGGCCGGCATCGCGAGGTGGCCGCCCTGCGCAATGTCGATCTCGCGATCCGGCGCGGCGAAGTGCTGGGGCTGATCGGCGAGTCGGGCTCGGGCAAGACGACGCTGGGCCGCGTCATCGTCAGGCTGCTGCAGGCCGATAGCGGTTCGATCACGATCGACGGCACGGAAGTCAGCCAATTGCCGCGCCGGCAATACCGCCCGTATCGGAAGCGGGTGCAGATGATCTTCCAGGATCCGTTCTCTTCGCTCAATCCGCGCCGCACCGTGGGACAGATCGTGGCCGAGGGTCTGCTCGCGCACGGTATGCCCGCAGCGCAGGCCCATGCGCGGGCGCGGGAGTTCTTGCGAATCGTCAAACTGAGCGAGCAGGCGGCCGAGCGCTATCCGCACGAGTTCTCCGGCGGCCAGCGCCAGCGCATCGGCATCGCGCGGGCGCTGGCGCTCGAGCCCGACATATTGGTCGCCGACGAGCCGGTGTCCGCCCTCGACGTCTCGGTTCAGGCGGAGGTGCTCGAACTGTTCGAGGAGATTCGCGTGCGGCTGCAGCCCGCCATGCTCTTCATCACCCACGATCTCAGGGTCGCTGCCCAGATCTGCGACCGCGTCGCCATCATGCGCCGCGGCGAGATCGTCGAGGAAGGACCAACCGCCGCCATCTTCGCCACGCCGCGGCACGCCTACACGCAAGAACTGCTCGCCGCCGTGCCCGGCAAATCGCAACCGGTGCTCGGCCACTCTGCCCCACGGCCGGTCTTGCCCATCGTCGCGGAGATTGAACCGACATGAAAATACTGCTCGCCGGCCTCGCCCATGAAACCCATTGCTTCATCCCGGAGATCACGGGCGCCGATCGATTCCGTACCCTGTACGGCGACGAGATCCTGCGTTGCGCGGGCGACGGATCGACCATCGACGGCTTCCTCGAGGTCGCGCAGCGGCAAGGCTGGAGCGTGATCCCGACCGCCGCCGCCTCGGCGATGTCCTCGGGCCGTGTCGCCGATGACGTATTCGAGACGTTCTGGCGCGCGGTCGAGGCGGTGGCCCGGCCCGCGATCGCCGAGGGCATCGACGCGATCTACCTGGTGCTGCATGGCGCGATGGTCACCGAGACGATCGAGGATCCCGAAGGCGAGCTGATCGAGCGGCTCCGCAAGCTTCCGGGTGCGGCGGCGCTGCCGATCTTCGGCGTGTTCGATCTGCATGGCACCTTCACCGACCGGATGGCCAGGTTTGCCAACTGCCTGGTCGCCTATCGCGAGAACCCACATATCGATGCGCGCCAGGCCGCGATGCGCGCCGCCGAGTTGCTGCCGCGATCGCTAGCGAGCGGACAACTGCCGCGCATGTATCGTGTCAAGCCGCCGATCATCCTGCCGCCCGCCGGCACCGCGACCGCCGACAGCCCGATGACCGATCTGGAAGCCGCAGCGCGCCAGATCGAGGCGGCATCGCCCGACATCTGGGCTGTCAACATCGCGGCCGGCTATGGCTTCGCCGACGTACCCGAGGCCGGCCTCAGCCTCTCGCTGGTGACAGTCGGCGCCGAGGCGGACGCGCACCGGGAGCTCGACCGCCTGTACGCGATGGCGATGTCGCTGAAGGAGAGCGGATTCACCTTGCCGCCGCCGGTCGACGAGGTGTTGCGGCGGATCTGCCCGGTTGGCCAGGGGCCGGTCGTGCTGGTCGAACCATCAGACGATATCGGCGGCGGCGCGCCGGGCGACGGGACCGGTATTCTTCGCGCATTGCTGCGCCATCAGGTCGGCAACGCGGCGGTTGTGATCAACGATCCGCTGGCGATAGCCGCGCTGAACGATGTGCCCATCGGGGCCGTCGCCACGCTCGCGATTGGCGGCAAGAAGTCCACGCTGGACGAGGGGCCGGTCACGCTTGACGTGACGCTTCGCTCGCGCAGCGACGGGCGTTTCACGCTGGAGGACCGCAACAGCCATCTCGCGGCGGCGCGTGGCATCCATATCGACATGGGGCCGTCCGCCGTAGTGGAGGCCAAGGGGATCAAGATCCTGTTGACCACCAACAAGACCCCGCCCTTCGACCTCGGCCAGTTGCGCAGCCAGGGTATCGAACCTACCGGGCTTTCGGTCATCGGCGTGAAGGCCGGCGTCGGGCACCGGCGCGCCTATGACCCGATCGCGACGGAGAGTTACACCGTGCTGACGCCGGGAACCAATATCAGCGACCTGCGCACCTTGCCGTTTCGCCGGATTCACCGGCCGATCTTCCCGCTCGACACGCTGCCGCAATGAAGCTGCGAAATACAGGTGCCAGCGATCGGCCGGCCACTGAAGAAATTTGACCGAAGGGAAAGCCATGACTTCGTCTCGTTCGAACCTGTGTGAGTCGGCGACCTGATCGTGAGGCAAATCCAGCCGCGGCCCATTACCCCGATGCGACCTCTCAAGGTGACCGGCTACGTCTGACCTCTCCCCACGTCTGGCTCGGCAATAAGCCTCATGCACCGCAGGAAGTGCGCGCGATCGTCAATCGCTAAAGGCGCGAGCAGGACGCCTTGCAGCTGGGCGACGCCGGAAACGAGCACGAACAGTGCATTCTTTCCCGAAGGCGCGAGCGAAACCTTGGCGGAACGTCGATCGTTACCATTGGTACGCCTTAGGACGAGGGAACGCTCCTCCATCCGACTCATCATTTCGCCTAGCGTGCTCCGATCGATCCGAATGTACCGGGCAAGCTCGGAGAGCGTCATCGTTCCCTGCTGGTGAAGCGTCAGCAGAACGCCGAACTGGCGCGGCGTAATACCGGTTTGAGCAGTCAATTGCCCGTAGAGCGTCTTGAATCGGGTATCGAGCAGCCGCACGAGGAAGCCTAGTCCCTTGTCCAGTTTAAGCGTGCGAGCAATCTCTTCGGGCGCTCCGTCCCCTATCCCGGCGCTATGCCTCGATCCTGGCGATTTGGCTGCTGCCTTATGCATCAGAGCGCGCCTACGGAGCCGCGCGCAAGCTTTGACCCATACCGCGTCGTCTTTGCTCCGGCGTTGCATCCGACGACGCCGGTGAGTTCACCCGCCCTGTGATACTCCGCAACGAAGGCCCGCTTCTCCTGGTCTTCATGCACGATCTGAATATCGTCCGCACCAAGCGCGGATCCCAGCATCTGCAGACGTACGCCGTAGAGGTCGGACCAGAAATAGGGAACGAACGAACGCCAAGGGGTCGTGACGTCACCAGAGATAAACTGCGCGACAATTCGAGCCTGTTCCCTCGCGGCCGTCCAGTGCTCGTGTCTCTCATGCACTCGCGTGAATGGATCCAGCCAGGCAGCAACATCGCCGGCTGCGAACATGCCGGGTATCCCGGTCCTGCCTTCCTCATCGCAGACGACGCCATTGGACAATTGGAGTCCCGAGGACGCCAGCCATTCGACATTTGGTAGCGAGCCCAGGCCCGCGACTATGACATCCGCGTCCACACACCGATCATCGGCCAGAACTAGCCGCTGTCCCGTGTTGGATGGCTCGATGCGGTCGACGGCAACGCCACACATGAGCTTGACGCCCGCCTCTGCATGCAGGCCTGCGATCCGCGCAGCTATCTGCGTACCGAGAATCCGCTCGAACGGAAGCTTTGCCGCCTCAATTACCACGACGTCCAAACCAAGACCTGCGGCACTTGAAGCCACCTCTGCCCCGATGAAACCACCACCGATGACGACAAGACGTTTGCCGCGCTGCAGAAGCGCTCGCAACTGTATTGCATCGTCCAGATCGCGCAGCAAATGGACCGTGCCTGCGCAACGACCGGGAGGAAATGGACGAGCGCGCGCTCCACTGGCGATGACGATGGTATCGGCGGTCAACCGCCGGCCCGAATGGAGCACCACCTCTCGCGCGTGGACGTCGAGCTCTCGCGCGGCCTCTCCGAGATACAAATCGATTTTGGCCTTGGCGTAGTGATCACGATCGTGAAAATGCACGATCGCTCCGGCATCTTCCTGCTGCAGAGCCGCCTTTGACAGCGGCGGCCGATCGTACGGCAAATGAGCCTGTCCATCGACCAGGGCTATCCTGCCCGAGAAGCCGCATCGTCGCAGTTCGTTGGCCGCCCCTACTCCGGCGACTGAGGCCCCGATGATGAGTGCGCTATCAGCCATGCTTTCGCTTTCCCGCGGGCCAAGCCGATTGTTCAGAGCGTCTCGACAATGAACGAATTCGCGATCTTTCGCCTGAACGCATAAGCGGCGATCACCGGATTGAAATATTCCCGGACATGGCTAATTCGGCCATCACGGATGGAGAACCGGAAGACGTATTTGTTTCGGTATGGCCGCCCATCCGACAGAACCATGTTTCCCCTCTGCTCGATGAACACCCGGCTGCCATCGGCCGTGATGGAAAGCTCGACATCTTCCGCGCCGAGGCTTTTGGGGCCGTTCGCAGTGGTCGCCATCCAAAATTCGACGACTTCGGCGGTTCCCACGTATCGCCTGAATCCGCCGGGTTCTGTCGAACCGCTCTCGCTGAACGGTAGCTCGTACACCGCATCTTCGGTGATGCTCTGGGCCAGAGCCGTCGCATCCCTGGCCGCAACCGCCATGAAAAAGCGCAAGATCGCGCCTTTGGCCGTTCGCCGTCCCGCCGGAGAGTCGGCAGGGTCTTCATTGCTTTTCAGAAGCGCGCCGAGACTGACTGCAGACGTAGTCATTGTTCAGGTTCTCCATGAGAGGGCGATAACGCCGGCGACGCCGGCGCAATTCAAATCTTCTATTCGGGCTGGATCTTCGCAGCATCAATCATGGTCTTGAGTGCAGCGGTTTCCCGCCGCACGATTTCCGCCAGTTCTTCCGGCGTGCTTGCAATGGGGTTTAGACCCTTCGAAGTGATCTGATGTTCGACAAAGTTCGGATCATGCAAGATGGTCCGAAGATCGCTTCCGATCTTGTTGACGATCTCGGCAGGTGTGCCGGGTGGAGCGAACACCGCATACCAGATCGACGACTGGAGGTAGCCGAAGCCCGCCTCCTCGGTTGTGGGCACATCCGGAAACTGCGCCGATCGCTTCTTGCCGGCAATCGCCAGCGCCTTCAATTTTCCGGCTCGCAGAAATTCGCCTGCGACCCCCGCGCTACCCGTCGTGAGCGATACCTGTCCCGAGATCATCGCGATCAGGAGCGGCGATATCCCGTTATAGGGGATGTGCAGAAGATCGAGACCTTCTTTCTTGTTCAGGTATTCGAACAGCAGCTGGGGCTGCGACCCGCGGCCAAACGAACCATAGGTCCACTTCTTCGGTTCGTTTCTGACAAGATCGACCAGCTCCCGGAGATTGTTGGCCGGAACAGCCGGATTGGTGAGAACGAAGTTGTCGCTCTGCACCATCAAAGTCACGGGCGTAAGTTTTGACGGATCGTACTGCAATGATTTGAACAGGTAGGGAGCCGTGGTGATGGTTTGATTAACCGTTGCCAGCAACGTGTAGCCATCAGGTGTAGCGCGAGACACAGCCTCAGTCCCGATCGTGCCTCCGGCGCCGGCTCGGTTCTCGACGATCACTTGCGTGCCCCACTGCGAACTCAGCTGTTGCGCGGCGGCGCGAATGACGAGATCAACGCCGCCGCCGGGCGGAAACGGCACGATGAATCGCACGAGATGTGACGGATAGCTCTGCGCGTGAACCGCGGTGGCGGAACCGACACCTGACAGCAGTGCAACAATCGCTCTAAGGGTGAAAGCCGCGATCCCTTGCGCGCGGCGCTTCGGCCAAATTGTCGCGGGCCTCAATGCAAACCGACTAGACTTCGTCAATTTCCTTCCTCTCCTGCGTTACCGGCTCTTACGCCGTCGGAACCAGCACATGTCCATCGAACAGCCGGCGGGCGGTCCGAAAGACGCCGGCCTCCGCGACCCGCCACGCACCACCAAGGTTTTCGCAAGCTGCCGTCAGTTGCAGAACGCCGGAGGGGTGGCCGATCCTGAATTCTTCCCGGCTGAGGCCGTCGGGATTTGCGACCGCGTTAGCGACGGTGCCCGTGATCTTGCATGCTGCCGCCAGACACATAGCGCCGGTCAGCGGCGTTGCCTTGTGCGGCAGGCCCATGGACATCATTTGCGTGACGATATCGACCCGGTTCGCCTCGACATCAGTTCCCGAATTCGCCTTGTAGCGACTCGGTTTTCTGACGATCGCAACGAGCGGCAGATTGGTCAGGCGGGTCCGCGCGGATTCTTCGTCATCAACAAGGCCCATCGCCAGCGCCGCTGCGACCCTGACGTCCTCGAGCAAATTGCGCTGCTCAGCCGATTGGAACCAGGCCGTATCGAAGCCTTGCGCCTCCGTGCAAACATCGTCCATGCTGACGATGGCCACGGGGTTTGCGACGTCGACGAGCGACGCTTCGATCTTGCGTCCGTTACCGATATCGAGCACGTCACGAACATTGCCGGTCGGCAGCAGCCTGCCCGTGGCAGCGCCCGCCGGATCGACGAAGGTCAGCTTGATCGGTGAACCCGCGCGCGACACGCCGTCGATCTTGTAGTCTCCGCCGACCTTCGCCTTGCCGTCTTCGGCGGCAAATTGCGCTATCAGCTTCTTCCCGGTGTTGGTGTTGAAAATCCGGACAACAGCCTGTTCGGCATTCGTCGAAACCAGGCCTTCGTCGAGTGCGAACGGTCCGACCGCGGAGCTGATGTTGCCGCAGTTAGCCCGATAGTTCACGACCGGTTTGTCGATGCCGACCTGGGCAAAGGTGTAATCGACATCGATGCCGTCCCGCGCAGAGCGGGAGATGATGGCGATCTTCGAGAGAGAGGAGATTCCGCCCCCCATGCCGTCGAGCTGCCGCTCCGCGCTGTCCGGGCTTCCCATCAGCGACAGGAACAAACGATCCCATTCCTTACAATTTTCGGGCGGCTGGCCGGCGGGCAGGTCTTCTCTTCGGAAGATCACCGCCTTGCTGGTCCCGCCCCGGTAGAATGCGGCCCTCAGTCGTTGCTGGTTCAAGGTATCGCCTCCTGCTGGGCCTGCTCCCGCGTCAATCCAAAATACCGAACCGCGCGGGGTGGCCTGGTTCTATCTGAGGCCGCTGGCCCCGCCCTCAGATCGCCTGACTGCTGCGCAATTCGCCGATCTCGGCTTCATCCATTCCGAGCAAATCATGCAGGACGACGTCGGTGTGCTCTCCAAGCCTCGGCGGGCAACTGATCGGCGGCGTCGGCGATCCGCTCATCTTGACAGGCCATCCCGGCAAAACCACCCGGCCGCGCGTCGGATGGACGATTTCGGTCAACATTCCCGTGGCGCGGAAAGAGGGATCGTTCATCAGATCGCCGGTGTCGAACACAGCGCCAGCCGGAACGCCGGCCCCGTTCAACATCTCCATCGCCGTCCGCTTGTCCTGGCTTAACATCCAAGGCCGGATGATTTCGTCCACCTCATCTTTGCGTTTAAAGCGAGCTTCGGGAGTTGCGAATCTCGTGTCATCGATCAGCTCGGAACGCCCGATCGTCTTTAGCAAGGCGCGCCATTGGCGATTGCCGGTGAGTTCGTCCCGTGCCGTATAGATGAAGCAATAGTCGTTGGGGCCTCCACCGTTGCACGCATAAAGTCCAGACGGCGCCGCGGTGCTGCTCGGCGAGCCGTTGCCAACGCGCGTCACCGGTCTACCGGTGAGTTGGTGGCGGGCAAACGTGATACGGCCAAAATTCATGACGCATTCCTGCATCGCGACCCGGATATGCTGGCCCTTGCCCGTGAATTCCCGCTGATAGAGTGCGCCCAGGATCCCGATCGCCAGATGCAGTCCGGATCCGGTATCGGCAAAAGTGGGACCAGGCTTGATCGGCGGACCGTCGGGCTCGCCGGTAAACGCGACGGCGCCGCCGGCGGATTGTGCGATCGCATCGAAGCAGCGAAAGTCCCGGTACGGGCTTTCCTCGCTGAAGCCCCGCACGGTGCCGTAAATGATCTTCGGATTTATCTGGCTGACGGCTTCGTAGGCTAGACCCAGCTTCTCAGTGGTCCCGGGCGCGAAATTCTCCAGGAAGACATCGCACTCGCGGATCAGCCGCGCCAGGACTTCCTTGCCCTTTTTGTTCTGCAAATCGATCGTGACGCTTCGCTTGTTCGAATTGAGCACCAGGAAATAAAGCGAGTCGGCGTCGGCTGAATCCGCCGAGGCGATCCGCGCGGGGTCACCCAGCTTCGGCCGCTCGACCTTGAACACATCGGCACCCAGGAAGGCCAACGACTGCGCGCAAGCCGAGCCGGCTTCCCATTGCGTGAGATCAAGAACCTTGACTCCTGTCAGCGCGCGCGGATGCTCGAGGACCGCCTCTGTAGTAATCGCCTTTTGATGCTGATTCATTTGTCTTCCCTGGGTTCTTGCGGTTTATGCCGGCGATCATTCGTCATGAATGGTGATGGCTTCGGACGGGCAGACCCGCGCCGCGAGCCGCGCGGCATCCCTGAACTCGGGTGCCGGGTTTTCGCTCAAGAGAATGACAATTCCATCTTGTTCGTCTTGATCGAAAACGCGGGGCGCCTTGAGGACGCATTGTCCCGCGGCGATGCAACGTGACCTGTTGACGGTAATACGCATGAGAGTCGCTTTCGTTTGGTTCACCAGGCAAGGGGAAGCTCGTGCACGCCATAGACAAACATGTCATGGCGGAAGCGAAGCTTGTCGAACGGCACGGCAAGCCGAAGATTGGGTAACCGCTCGAACAGCGACCCATAAACGACCCGGAGCTCAACCCGCGCGAGCACCTGACCAAGACATTGATGAATGCCGAAGCCGAAGGCGACGTGGCCGGCAGCGTCGCGTTGCACGTCGAGCTTGTCGGGATCCGGAAACAGCTTGGGATCGCGGTTGGCGGCGGGAATCGCGCAGATGACGCCCTCACCCGCCTTCACCAGTTTGCCGTCGACATCGATGTCTTCCAGCGCCACTCGGCGCGCGCCCACGTGCAGAACACTCGAGAACCGCAGGAGCTCCTCGACCGCGGCCGGGATCATCTCGGGATTGCTCTTGACCAGCGCCAGCTGGTCGGGATGCTGCAGCAAAGTCAGCACGCCCAACGCGGTCATGTTTTGGGTGGTCTGATGGCCCGCGCTCAGCAGCAGCCTGACGATGTTGATAAGCGTCAATCGGTCGACGTGACCCGGCTTGAGCTGTTCGGCGACCAGTCGCGAGACGATGTCGTCCTGCGGCTCGCGCTCCTTGCGGGTGATCAACGCATCAAGATAGTGGAACAGATCGTCGAGCGACTTGCGGACCTCGGCGGGCGTCGACTTCGAACCAAACTGGATTCGTGTCGCCTCATGGAAGAAGTGATGATCCTCATAGGGGATACCGAGCAGGAAGGTGATGATCTCCGTCGGTAGCGGCGCCGAGAAATGCTCGACGAAGTCGGACCCGTACGGCAATTGCGAATACTGCGTGATCAGCCGGTCCACCGTCTGCTGGATACGCGGCGTCAATTGCTCGATCCGGCGAACCGTAAACTCCTTCGTCACCATCCGGCGCAAGCGATCGTGCTCGGGATTATCAAGGCGGAGAAAGGATCGGTCGGCCTTGTCCGCGACCATGCGCCCTTCGAAAACATGCGGGAAACCTTCGCGATTCGGCTCGCAACTGAATTTTGGATTGCTCAGCACGGCGCGGATGTCATCATACTTGGTCAAAAGATACGGATAGGTTCCGTCCCACAGCCGCACCCGCGCAAACGGCTGGTGCTCGCGCAGATCCGCGTAATCGTCGGGCGGATTGAACGGTTTTGTCCGGCTCATCGGATATGAGAGTTCGGCAACGGTTTGCGACATCTTCTTCTCCTTGATCTCAGGACGCTGCGGCCGACGGCGTCGGCTGCGTCAACCTGCGGCGGGCCGCACGCATCCGGTCCAGCCAGTTTTCGCGATTCGCCGCCCTGCGCTGTTCGTACTCGGCGACCTTCGGATGGGGCAGCACCAGGAAGCGCCGTGTCTTGAGCGCTTCCAGAATTTCCCGGGCGACGTCTTCCGGTTCGAGAAAGTTGCTCGACACCCCCGCCTTGAGACTGTCGGATTTGGTCATGCCCGTCCGCACCCCTTCCGGGCAGACACATGAAATGGAAATTCCATCGTCCGCATGGGTGATCGACAGCCATTCGGCGAGCGCTACCGCGGCGTGCTTGCTTGCCGCGTACGGTGCGCAGCGGAAGTCCGTCAGCAGGCCAGCCGCGGAAGCCGTGATCACCAGATGGCCGCGCTTGCGTCTCGCCATGTGCGGGACGACGAAGCGCGCAGCATTGACATGGCCCATCACGTTGACGTCGAAGGATTTTCGCCAATCGCCGACTTCGCCCAACCCTTCACCGGCATGAATTCCTGCATTCGAGCACCACAGATCGATGGGACCGATCTCGCTTTCGACCCTGTCCACCGTGCTCGCGACGGCTCCGCTGTCCGCAACATCGAGCTCGAGCGCTGCCGCCGCGCACCGAGGCTTGGCGCAATTGATTGCTGCCGCGACCTGCCTTGCCGCGTCGAGATTGCGATCGGCCGCCACAACGTGGCGAACGCCGGACTGCGCCAGCGCAAGGCACAGCGCTCGCCCGATGCCGCTCCCGCCGCCCGTCACAACGGCGACGCCTCCCGCAAGTTCGAACGCCAATCCCATCCTTGTTTCCTTTGGACTTTGGTCCAACCATAGGTCCAGATGGATCTGCGGTCAACCCGTTAGCGCCGTTGTTCTGCATCGGAGCGATGCCGCAATGCATTGGACGTGTCTGCGGAACTAACGCGCAGCTCGAGAACAAGAGACGGCGTCAGGCGGTCATTGCGGGCGCCTTTTTCCAGAGCGGATGGGCGCCATCTTTTCCCTGCTTCACATCGAGCGCCATCTCGCCAACCCCTCGAATCCGAATCTCGAGCTTGTCGCCAGCCTTCAGAGGTCCGACCCCGGCGGGGGTGCCGCTCGCGATGATATCGCCGGGGTAAAGGGTCATCACAGCGGACGCCATTTCGATCATTTCGGGAACACCGACGATCAGGTCGCGCGTATTGGCTTTTTGCCGCAGTTCGCCGTTCACGCTGAGTTCGAGATCGATGTCGTCATAGCGAGGAACTTCGTCCGCTGTCGTGAGATAGGGACCCATCGGGCAGAAGGAATCGAATGACTTGCGCATCACCCGTTCCTCCTTGCCGCGAACGACGACGTCGACGAGGCACGAATAGCCGAAGATGTGCTCGAGCGCGCGCTCGCGCGAAATACTGCGGCCGCCCTTCCCTATGATGATCGCGAGCTCGCACTCATGATGAATTTCGCGGTCCGGCAGAGCCGGCAGCACAATCGGATCGGATGGGCCGCCGAGGCTCGAATTCGCCTTCAGAAAAAACCCCTGGCCACTCGCATTGAACGTCGAAATCAGCCCGCTGCCGGTCTTCATCTCATCGATATGCGCATAATAGTTTGCGGGATAGGCGATCACCTTGTTCGGCCAGGCCACCGGACAATTCAATTGCGTCCTCGACAAGGGTATCCGTTCGGCATCTCGCAATTTCTGCGACAGTTGCGGCTTGATGTGATCGAATGAAGCGATAAGCCGCAGCATCCCGGTCGGTGGCCATGAGACGGGATCGTAGCCTACGGCATCCGATACGTCGGCGATGAAATCACCCTCGACAATTCCGATGCGCCCCCGATCGAAGTTCGCGATCTTCATTAGGTTTCTCCTCGCGATGAGCTGGCGGTCGTCACGCAGCCTCTTCCCGATACAAGCCCAGCGACTTCAGGACGGGAATATCGTTGACCTGAAATAGCACCGCGTCAGCCTTGCTTGAGCGGTTCTCGTGCGCATGCACGGCCCAGGGCGGCAAAGCCAGAAAATCGCCTTTTGACCATTCGAATCGCTTTCCGTCGATGACGGTCGTTCCCTGCCCGCGAACGACGTAATAGACCATGCTTCCAGTATGCCGATGCGGCTTGCATTTTGCGGCGGGCCGTAGCGCCTGGATTGCGGTGCCGATCGTCGGCAGGGCGGGACCGCCGGTCAGGGGGTTCTGATATTCGAGAAGCGTGTCGTCGAAGGGATCCGGATCAAGCCCGACCGCTTGCGACAGGGCGTCCTGCGCCCGAGACCACGTGTAAGCCATCACAGGACTTGGGCCGCCGCTCCGCTTTTCATGCATCGGCCGAAGTAATCCGCTTCCGAACTCGCGGTAAGAACGATCCGAGACCCGGTTGACGTCTTGGCGCGGCGCGGTTGAAGCCTCGAAGAAGGTCGCATTCAGCGAGCGCACCAGCGAAATATCGAGCACATCGAGCCAGACCATCGGCTTGATACCCTTGTGCTCGTGATCGTGCCAAGTCCAGCTCGGCGTCAGGACGAGGTCACCCTCGTTGATGACATACTGCTCTCCGTCCACGATGGTGTCGGCGCCGCTGCCTTCCATGATGAATCGCAGCGCGGTGGCGGCATGGCGATGCGCGCTCGCGATTTCTCCGGGCAGAATGTACTGGATCGATGCCCAGAACGTCGGGGTCGTGCCATAGGGCAGTCCCGGATTGGTCAGGCGCAGTGTTCGACGCTGTCCTCCCTGTTCGAGCTTCAAAGAGGCGCCGATCTTTTCAAGCAGGCGCGCCAGATCAGCCGCCCTCCAATGAAACGGCTGCATCGCGCTTTTCGGTTCCTTGGTGAATAACGGAGGATCGTCGGGTTGCGCGACGCGTACTCCGTATGTTGCCAATTCGTCGGCGAGATCCTGACGCTCCCGGGCGTCGCTCATGACTTCGGCGGCCATATTTCTCTCCCTTGAGTCTATTTAAGCGCAACTCCGCGCATCGCGTTCGTGACGACGGTTTTCTTGAGCGAGCCGTCGAGCGCCTCATGATCGGCATAGCCGATCAGATCGTAGAGTTCCGCCCGGGTTTGCATGCTGCCGAGCATTCCGTCGGCACGGTCGTGTTGCCGCAGGTGCTTGTAAAAGCCATCCTGCGCTTTGGCGGCAATGCGAAGCGCGCTGACCGGCCAGATGATCATCTTGTAGCCCAGCGCTTCGAAGCCGCTCGCAGAGAGATAAGGCGTCTTGCCGAACTCGGTCATGTTGGCGAGCAGCGGAGCCTTTACTCGCCTGGCAAACTCGCGAAACATCTCTTCGCTGGCCAATGCCTCCGGGAAAATCGCATCGGCACCTGCCTCGAGATACAGCTTCGCCCGGCGGACAGCCGCGTCGAATCCCTCGCTCGCTGCCGCGTCCGTTCTTGCGATGACATAGAGATGCTTGCGCGCGCTGACCGCTGCTGCAATCTTGGCAGCCATCTCTTCGGGCGAGATCAATTTCTTGTCGTTGAGGTGTCCGCACTTTTTCGGCAGTTCCTGATCCTCGATCTGGACCGCGGCCGCGCCTGCGTCCTCGAAACTTCGCACCATGTCCATCGCATTCAAGATGCCGCCGAAGCCGGTGTCGCCATCGACAACAAGGGGAAGATCGGCCGCGCGGCAGATCTGTCGGACAAAAAAGCAAACGTCTTCCTTGGAGAGTATCCCGAGGTCGGGTAGCCCCATCGAGGCCGACATTGCCGCACCCGACAGGTAAAGCGACTTGAAGCCGGCCTGCTTCGCCTGTAGCGCAGCCAAGCCATTAGAGGCTCCAGGGATCCTCTGGATGCCGGGCGCCGCCAGCAGATCGCGAAAGCGGTCTCCTGCCGGCCGTGGATCACGCGATGCTGCAACGAGGTAGGTCAACGAGCGCTCCCGGCGGGAATGGCATGTTCCTTGACAACGGGATGATCGGCTTCGCCGAGCCGGGCTCGTGCGTGCTCCGTCGCGAAGCCGCGTACGACATCGATCACGTGGCCAGCGCTTTCAGGCTGCGCATTACCCCGCCAAACGACATGCCCATCGGGTCGAACCAAAACGTAGTTCGCGCCGTAAAGTTCGTGGATCTTCGCTTCGTCACTCAGATCGACAATTTGCAAGGGAAAGCTACGTCCCCGCGCTGCCTCAGCAAGGCTCCGCCCGACAAAGCCGCCCGGCGCGAAACAAAGCAGCACGAAGCCGCGGCCGAACAGGTCGAGCGTCGATCGGCCGTCCTTCAGCCGTGCGTGGGGCGCGCGATGACCAGGGCGCGCGTTCTGGATGTAGTCCGATACTTCATCGGGGGGCGCCGGGGTATTGTCGGGGCAAACGACCGGCGAATGGTAATAGTTGAACCCGAGATGGATGCCGGTCGAATACCATTCGCGCTTCATCGTCTCGGTGTACCAGTCACCGTATTCCTTTCTCGCTGAATCACCTTCCGGACCAGGTTGGAAAGCGATTTCCGGCGGTCCCTTCCTGCGCGCGGCAAGCATGCGACCGAGGTTACCGCTTGCCTCCTTGACGGCACGTTCGGCAACCGGCTTGCGCTCGATGCCGTAGGACCGCAGCAGTTCCGGACCGCCCCATCCCTTGATGACGGCTTCCAGCTTCCACGACAAATCGACGGCGTCGGCGATGCCGGTATTCATGCCGAATCCGCCGGTCGGCGACATCAGGTGGCAAGCATCGCCGGCCAGAAAGACGCGGTCGGTGCCGTAGCTTTCGGCGAGAAGTTCCCGCCGCACCCAGGGCATGATCGATTCGATTTCGAAATCGAATGGCTTGCCCATCGCCCGAACGATTAACGCGCAAATCTCGCTTTCCGGGATTTCCCGCTTCGACTTGTCACCGATGATCGACATGCGCCAGCGGTCCGCGCCGTCAATCGCGACAATCGTGAGCCAGGTCCCTTCGCGCCCGATGAAAATGAAACGGTACGCCTTGCCTTTGTCGTGCAGCGACGGAAGATCGCGGCAGCGGAAGATCACGTTGGTGGTGTGGGTGAGAACGGGTTCACCTCGCATGGGGATACCGAGCTTTTCGCGAACAATGCTCGCCGCGCCGTCTGTTCCAACCAGATAGTTGGCGATGACTTTCTCTTCCCGTCCCGTTTCGAGATCGCGAAGCGTCGCGACAACGCCGGTGCGGCCTTCCTCAAGGTCGATCAATTCCGTTCGATAGCGAAATTCGACCGCGCTGAACTGGCCTGCAAACCGGCGAAGGATCGGATCGAACATGTCCTGGGGGCAGCGTTCCCTCTTCTGCGGGCTTTGCGGTGGGCACGGCTCCTCGCTCTTGCTGACCATGCGTTCCCGGCCGAACTCGAAACCGGTCAGGGATTCGAGCCAGACATTGTCTTGGGGATAGTCGCGCGGATAAGGTGAGTTCTCGACCCAACCTGCGATTCCCCAACGCCGGCAGAACTCCATGGTACGAACGCCGACCATGTCCATTTTGGGCTGATAGATCGATCCGTCGGTCTTCTCGACCAGACAGCACTGCACGCCTCGCCAGCCAAGATCGCCGGCCAAAGCAAGGCCCACGGGCCCTGCCCCGACGATAAGCACCGGAACGCTGCCGCTGGTCATCTGGACGAACTCCAATCTCTATCGACTTGCATTTGCAATTGGCCCGAAGATGGGGACCGAGGAGCGGATTGTCTAAGATTGCTTGCGACCGACGTCATACGCGTTGCGTATGGTTCGATGCGCGGTTCTATCCCCCGGAACCCTTCACTCAGCCAGCTTCGGCCGGTCTATGGTTGGACCAAGAGCCGATTAAGCTCTATAACCCACCAACCTTTACGCAGCCGGACGCCCTGGAATTGGATCAGTGCTTCCGCAGGCAGGCCTTGAGACATCGGAATGAAACCCGCATCGGCGAAAAAACAGCACGAAGCAACTCCGGAGCCCGGGAAGAATCCGATGTTCAGCCCAGCGAAACCGCGGCGGACGTTCGAAGAGATCATCAACCAGATCAAGGCCAACATCGAGGAAGGCCGCCTGCAACGCGGCGACAAGCTGCCTGCCGAACGGGCGCTCGCATCGCAGTTCCAGGTCAGCCGTAATACCGTGCGCGAAGCGCTGCGGACCCTGGAGATAAGCGGCTTTGTCACGCTGAAACGGGGCCCGGCGGGTGGTGCCTTTGTCGCCGCCAGCGATCCAAGAATCCTCAACAGCCAGCTGACCAGCGCCCTTCGGCTTACCGATTTCTCGGTGGCCGATCTGACGCAGGCCATGCGCGCGATCACTGTCATGCTTCTGGATGCGGCGATGCCGACCCTAAGCGAGATCGATTTGCAAGCCATGGAGGCGAATATCAGGGAAGCCGAAGCGGTGATCGATGATCCCCAAAGGCGCTCGACGATTCTGATTCAATTCTATCGTCTGCTGGCGGAAGCAAGCGAGAACAAGATCCTGGTCACGATCGCCGATTCCTTCGTAGATCTCCTGCAAAAATGGGTTGTCAGGCTCGGCTCGTTGGGCGGCACCCGGGTCATCAGGTCCCGGCGCGCGATCCTGAAACACCTTCGCGCTGCCGATGCCAAGGCCGCTCACAAGGAGCTGGAGACCTATCTGCAGGAACTCCATGAACTCTGGCTACGCGGTGAGAATAGCGGAGCAGCCGCTCCCGCCAAACCGCCACGGAAGCGGCGGAGTGGCCGTTCGCTCAGCCGGTGAGCTGACCGATCCTTTCGGATTGGCGGCCGGATCGGCGTTTGACTCGGAGACCTGAATTGGCACGCACCCGCAAGACCCGAAGTCCCGTACCGTTGGATGAGAAAGGCGGCCGGGCCGAGGTCTACGAACACACGCCGCGGATCGAGCTCAGACAATTACGATACTTTCTGGCGGTCGCCGAGCACCTCAATTTCACCCGCGCGGCGGAACAGATGGGCATCGCTCAGCCTCCGCTCAGTCAGCATATTCTGGCGCTCGAACGGCAACTGAACGTCAAGCTCTTTGTCCGGTCGCGCCGCAACGTTGCGCTGACACCGGAAGGCGAGGCGCTGGTAAGCTTTGCCCGCCGCTTGAACAACACCACACAAATGGCGGCGCAGGTCGTTCAGGCTATCTCGCGCGGAGAAGACGGGCCGCTCGCCTTGGGGGCCATCTTCTCCTCGATTTACGCGGTCATTCCCCACATCCTTCCGCCGTTCATCCGAAAATATCCCAAGGTCAAGCTCCATCTTGAGGAGATGACCATTTCCCAACAGATCTCGGCCTTGAAAGAACACCGCATCGATGCAGGCATCCTTCGAGGTCCGATCAACGAGCGGGAGCTTGAAGCCGTGACTTTATTTCAGGAGCCATTCGTCGCCGTCGTGCCGAGTGGCCACGAATTCTGTCAGGAAAAAACGTTAACGTTGGCCCAGATCGCGAACCAGCCTCTCATTAGCGTTTATCCTTCTGCCAACCGGGATTTCAGCCGGCGCATGTTCGGGGCCCTGCTCGACAAGGGATACAAGCTCAACATCGTGCAAGAGGTTTCGGACACACACACCCTCCTCGGACTGGTTGCCGCAGGAGTCGGGGTGTCATTGGTGCCGGCGTCTCTCCAGAATCTGCAAATTGCGCAAGTCAGGTATATTCCCCTGCGCGAGAAGACGCCTATTACGACGCTTCAGCTCGTTTACAGTAAGGAGAATACATCGGCTGTTTTGAGCAATTTCGTTCGCATGGTCGAAAGCATGGCGCCTGGTCTTGAGGCGACCCTCCGCGCCGGCGAACACTCGGTTCGTCGCTAGAACTCTCCCCCCGAAAAAGCCCCTCCTGATACCGGACGTGTCGCGTATCGCGGACCCTCGGACCGCATATTCAGATGAATCTCGTCTAAGCATGATCGATCTGTGTATTAGACAGCGCCGCGATTGAATTGCATTCTCAAAAAATCTTTCGCAATTCAGCCTTCAGGCGACAAAAGCCCCCATTCAGCGGTGCGCAAAAGCGAAGGACCACGGAGGAAACGTTGCAAACCAGATTTCGTATTGTCTCGAGCTTGGCGGTCCTCATCGGCCTTGCTGCGGCCGGGAGCACCATGCCGGCTTGGGCGCAGACTCACGATGCGCCGATCCGGATTGGTTATCTCACGGACGTCGGAGGTCCAAGTTCGAGCAACGACGGGACCGCCGGAATCGACGCGGCGCGCATGGCGATTGAGGATTTTGGTGGAAGTGTTTTGGGGCGGCGCATCGAACTCTTGGTCGGCGATCATCAAGGCAAGGTAGACGTCGGCGCCGGCATTACGCGACGTTGGCTCGACGTCGACGGCGTCGATGCCGTCATGGACATGAACAATTCGGCGATCGCACTTGCGGCCAACAACCTGGTTTTGGCAAAGAACAAGATCCTGCTCGCGACGGCGGCCGCCTCGGATAGCCTTACCGGCAAGGACTGCTCGCCTAACCTTGTGCAATGGCTGCCTGATACCTATTCAAATTCCCGAACCATCGCCTCGCTGCTGACAAAAAGCGGGCTGGATACCTGGTTCTTCGTCAGCGTCGACTATGCCTTGGGTCATGCGCTGGTGAGTTCGGCGAGCCAGGCTATCGCTGAAAATGGCGGGAAGGTGCTCGGCACCGTGAAACATCCGCTCGGGACAGCTGACTTTGCTTCCCTGCTGTTGCAGGCTCAGGCTTCCAACGCAAAGGTTCTGGCCATCGCGAGCCCCGGCGCCGATATGGCCAACCTGGTCAAGCAGGCTCATGAATTCGGGCTCAACATGAAGACGGCCGTCTTCCTGCTCTACATCATGGAGGTCCACAGCCTTGGATTGGCTGATACCGCAGGCATCCAGTTCGTCGACACGTTCTATTGGGATCTGGACGACAAGACCCGCGCGTGGTCGAAGCGGTTCTTCGATCGCAATGGCAAGATGCCGACCGCGCCGCAGGTGAACGCCTACGAAGGTCTCTATCATTATCTTAGGGCAATCAAGGCCGCCGAAACAATCGACACCCAGGCCGTCATGAAGAAGATGAAGGAACTGAAGGTCGAGGATCCAACGGGCGCCTCGGGTTACATTCGCGAGGACGGTCGTGTGATCCGGGACATGCATCTCTTCGAGGTGAAATCGCCCAAGGAATCGAAATACCCCTGGGACTATTTCAAGAAGATTGGCACGCTTCCGGGCGACCAGGCATATCGCTCGCTTGCTGAGGGGAAGTGCTCGTTCGTGATGAAAAACAACTGATTTCGACTCGTCTTGCTTAATTCTTCCCGGGGCAGCCCGCAGAAGAAACTGCATCATGATCAACTGAATCGCAGCACCGGCTTGAGCACGGTGCATGCGGCCGAAGGCGCGATCGAGGCCTTCGTTGCCGATCAGTGGCATGCCCTTCGCGCCGCCGACCTGCTGGATATTCGCGACGGAGTTCGGCATTATTGACAGATCAGTCCAAATCGACTAATCACAGTCCATGGCGAGGCCAAGGGAATTTGATCGTGATGCGGCCGTAGAACGGGCGATGTCCGTTTTCTGGCGAAAGGGTTATGCTGCAACTTCTACGGACGATCTGCTGCACGCGATGAATATCGGCAGACAGAGCATGTACGACACGTTCGGCGACAAACACCGCCTTTATCTGGAAGCGCTTGAGAGATATCAGCGAGAGAGCGTTGCCGGGAACATCAGGCGGCTGCGATCGACTGCTTCGCCGCTGGCAGGAATCGAGGCGCTTGTTATCGGCATCATTGCTTCCGATAAATCCACGCGAGAGAGCGGCTGCATGGGCGTCGGCTCTATCAGCGAATTCGGAAACACCGACCCCAACCTGGCAACACTGCGCGCCAGGAGCGGTGGGGCGCAGCACAAGGCCCTGATCGAGCGGCTACGACACGCGCAGGCGGCGAACGAAATCGGGGCGAATGTCGATATCGAGCGTGCCGCGCGCTTCGTGGAAACGACGATGTTCGGACTCCAGGTCGCGGCAAAAGCAGGAGCTTCTCTTCAGTCCCTGCGCGACACGGCCGCCTTTGCGATCGTAAGCTTGAGAAATCACTAGTCGCGCAGGAGTGCTGCAAGCATCGGCATGGACAATTTTGGACTTAATAGTCAATAACGGAGAAAATGGATGTACAACGAACCTGCGCTCATCGATAAGGTCGCACTTGTTTTGGGGGGCTCTCGGGGTATTGGCGCGGCGATCGTGAGACGACTTGCTGCGAACGGCGCGTCGGTCGCGCTGACCTACGCCAACTCGGCCGAGAAGGCGGCCGAAACCGCCCGCGCGGCCGAAGCTCATGGCCAGCCGGTGATCACAATTAAGGCGGACAGCGCCGATCCCAAAGCCGTCGTGGATGCCGTGGCACAGACCATCGCGCGCTTTGGCCGTCTGGATATTCTGGTCGTTAATGCCGGCATTTTAATACGCGGCACGGTAGACACGTATGATCTTGCCGACTTCGATCGCATGGTGGCGACGAATGTGCGCGGCGTCTTCGTCGCGATCCAGGCATCGACCCCTCATCTCAGGGAAGGCGGACGGATTATCACCATCGGCAGCAATACCGCCATTCGAACTGCGTTCCCGGGAGGAAGCGTTTACTCAATGACAAAGGGCGCGGTTGCCTCGTTGGTGCGCGGCATCGCTATCGACCTCGCGCCACGCGGGATTACCGTCAATAACGTCCAGCCCGGCCCGACCGAGACAGACATTACCGCAGCTCACGCCGAGATGGTGAAGCCGCTTGTGCCCCTTGGACGCCTGGGCAAGCCTGAGGAGATCGCCGGGCTGGTGGCCTATCTCGCAAGCCCCGAGGCCGGATTCATCACCGGCTCCAGCCAGACAATTGACGGTGGTTATGTCGCGTGACTTACGACGTCGACATTCCAACAAACTCCGCAATGTTCTAGTTCGATCGGAAATAGCTACGTCTAGTTGCAAGTGGTCGGCGGCCAACGGCCGCTTCGCGCCAGAGGCGGTCATTCCATAACCGCTGAAATCAGAATCGCGCATCCCTGAGTCAAATGCGCCGCAGAATCGCCGCTTGCCCCGTCGAGCAAGCAGACACATCTTCAGCGCGTCCTTGCCCTTCTTGCGCGATCGGTCTTCGGCTCCTGTCCGAAGACCGTCTCGTCAACCAGACGCCAATACGCTTCGACAACCTTCGTGTCCTCGGATGACAGTCCGCTCGTAACTTGCATTTCAGGACCGAATTCCGAAAGCGTGGCGGTAAGGCTGACCATCATATAGTGGAAAAGAATAGGATCGACTGCGGGAAGGAGACCTCGTTTCTGAGCCTCAATGATCTGAGGCAGCAATCGCGCGAGAAGCGGAGCCAGGACCGTTTCCGCCACCCATTTCAGCCGCGGATTATTCGTCAAGGCTTCCTGGCGCATGAACCGATGAAATTCAGGAAACGCGACGGTATACCGGAATAGAGTCGTGTACTCCTGGCGCAGGCGCGCCAGCGGTGACAATTCAGATCCTTCGGGTGCCAAAATATCCCACTCGGACCGTATCTGCGCGAAAGCATGCTCCGCTGCCGCCCGCCAGAGAATGTCCTTGCTGCGATAATGATAGGTGATCAGCGGATGTTGCAGGCCGAGCCGGTCCGCAATAGCGCGAATGCTCGCTCCTTCGAATCCTCGCTCGGCAAATTCCGCGATGGCGGCATTGAGGATCGCGGCCCGTGTCTCGATCGAACGCTGTTGTTCGGCTCTCTTGCGCGGGCGCTCTCGGCGCCCGGCAGCCAGCCTCGTTTTCGTGGGCATTTGGCCTTCGTAGCTCCCAACCGAACGCCATGCGAAGTGTTGAATGGCTCTTCATGAGTGTATCACAGGCTGCCGCGTAATCAGAGGCGGTCACTGTTGCCATGCAGGTGGCTTTCGCGCTGCACGAATACCTCCCGTCGATAACGAAATCCTGGACAACCGCCGGCGCTCGCCAAACTTTCGCGGCCGGCTCATTTTCCTTCAAAGACGAGCGTTGGCGGTTCAATGTCCTTGTTGAAGGCCTCTGCCGTATTCGCAAAGCCGCGCTGCGCATCAGCACCGTTATAGAGTTCCATCGCGACGTCGAGCATGACAAGGTCCGCGGCGGCGACCCCTCCGCTTGACCAGGCCTTGAGCAGAGTGCGCGTCGCGGCGTACGACCGGGTCGGCCCTGTCGCGAGTTGTCGGGCCAATCCAGCCGCAGTTGCCGAAAGCTCGTTCTCGGGCACCACATGCGTCGCAATTCCGAGCGTGCCGGCTTCGCGTCCGGAAATCGGCTCACCAAGCATGGCGAGACGCGATGCGCGAGCCCGACCAGCGCGCTCAGCGATCCGCTGTAAGGCTCCGGCGATCGGCAGCATCGCTGTCGTAACTTCGACACAGCGAAGGGTCGCATTGTCGGCCGCGACAAGAAAATCGCACGCCAGCGCCAGCTCGAAACCCCCGCCGAACGCGATCCCCTGCACCACCGCTACCGTCGGTATTCTCAGCATTTCAATGGCGCGATAGGAAGCGTTTACATCAGCGACAAAAGTTCGGAACCAGTTGACGTCCTTTCCCGGCCATTCACGTACCTCGCCGCCAAAGCTGAAGTGCGGCCCCTCGGAGCGAACCACAAGCACGCGAATGTCGCTCACGCTGGCCTGATGCACGGCCGCTCGCAAGGCTTCCGCGAAGCGGAGATCGAGCCGGTTAAAGGGCGGATTGGCCAGCACAATATTTCCGATGGCACCGTCTCGTTCAAATCGGATCGTTGTCATTGCAACACGTGCTCCTTTATGTAGAGGTCAGACCGAACCCCGGTTGGTGAGCTCAGGGATGATCGGCAGCAGCAAATGTGACGGCCGTTCCGCGTCACGGTAGATCCTGTGGGTGACCGTCTTGCTGCTGCAGACGTGGTAGGGGATGTACTCGACATTGGTCATCGCCCCGGTGCCTGTGGGCACATCCATGGATGTGATGTCGACGCAGATCCGATGACCCGCTTTGAACCGGTTCGCCGTGGCGAGGATCTGTATCCGGTACTCGACGACTTCGCCCGGTTTGACCGGAGCGATTGCATCCTGCGTGAGCTTGTGGAACGGCTCCCAGGGCTTCGAGCGCTTCTCGTCGAGTGCCCGATAGGACGCCTTCAGCCAACCTCGCGTCAGCTCGCGTTCGGGCAGTGTCGACGGAACATCGCGCTCACCCTCGCGTGCGGTCCGTACAGAAACATCAGGCCCGACGTCCTTGAGCACGATGATCCAGTTGGTGTCATCCTGATCGATTGCCGCGTACAGCGTCAGCGTGATCGGGCCGGCGACGGTGACGTCGTGCGGCAGGGGATCGGTCATGTAGCGCAGCCGCTCGACTTTTGTCGTCCGCGTCACCGGCATCTGTGTGAAGACATCGGGCTCGCGCGCCGCGGCGCCAAGCTCTGAGGCCGGTCGCGGCGGCTCGGTCGACAGTGTCTCCCAATGGGAGAGATAGTATTTGGTCCACTGCGTCTCCGGCAGCGGCCAATCCGCTCCGGTCCGCCACTCGTTGGCACCCATGAGCCAGTAGCGCACCGGCGGTTCGTCCATAATGCCGGTGTTCTGCCCCTTCAGCCAATGGTCATACCACCGGATGATCTCGTCGTGGTATTGATGGAATGGCCGCTCCAGGTGAGCCGGCCCGGTAAACAGCAGCTTCTTTGGCGCATCGACATTCTGAAAGTAGTGCTGCGCGCCCAGCCAATGGAGCTTGTAAGTGTAGGCGTAGGATCCTGAGCCGGTGTAGAATGGTATTTTGATTTTCTTGAAGGTCTCTACCGCGCGCTCGACAGTGCCGTCGAACTCCCAGGGATGTGTCATCATGAGATACATGATGAACGTCCGCTGCCCCTTTTGAGTGAGAATGTTGTAGAGATTGATGTACTGCTTGTAGTCCGGATTCCGCATGGCTCGACGCCAGAGGTCTTCCTCCGCGGCGGGAAGTTCCGAAGGCCGGCCACGCGACTCATGAACGGTGCTAAAGACGTCGAGCAAATAAGGAAAACTGTGCAGGACGCCGCCAGGATTGAAATCCCGGAATCCGAACATGCCGCCATACGCGCTGCACGCGTCGTACGGAAAGATGGCTTTCAGGGCCGGATGTCCCTGCGCGGCCGCGCGCCATTGTTCTCCGGCAAATCCGGAGATGCCGACCATTCCGACCTTGCCGTCTGACCAGGGTTGCTGCGTGATCCATTCGATCAGATCGTAATGGTCCGTATCCTCGTGGCCGTAGTGTCCTTCCGATTTGGCAGAGCCCCTCGGCTGCGCGATCACATGGACATAGCCGTTGGCGATGAAGCGTCGTGTGTCGCCCGCCTCGATGGGGCCGAACCAGAGCGGCGCGTGCGCCGGTTGAGGCGGCAAGATATCCGCGATGTCGGGACCCTGGATGTCCTTGTTGTGCAGCGCTGACGCGTACAGTACGGGGTATTTGCCTGGCGCATCCGGGCGGTAAACGTCGACGGCAAGCCGCGTGCCGTCCCTCATGGCGACGCTGATGTCCCTTTCCTCGATCATCGTTCCACCCCGGCTTTTCGCGACGCTTTCTGTCGACGTTTGACGATGTCGAGACGGTGACGAACCAGGCCTTCTCCGCTCGACCGAAGGCATTATGTCATTTTACTTTACGTTCGTAAAGTATAATTTTGAGCATCCAAAACAGTGCACGGGACGGCATGTCCTGCTGGAAGGACAAATTGGTGCTGGCAAAGCCTCACCGATGGCTGCCTCTTGCCGCGCGGTAAGCCTATTCAGCCTTCCCTGGCCAGCCGGACGCGCGAGGCCTTCGCGTCAGGCGAGATGGGAAGCTCCCGCATCTGTCGCGTCTCGCGACGGGGCGCCGGCGTCCGGCTAAGGTTTCTCAGACCGTCTCGCCTTGTTCCTGCTGACCGGCGCTTTCGGCATTTTTCCCGTTTCTACCGGCATTTGCTTCAGGCGATCGACAAACCATCGGCCGGCGGGGCCAGGCGGTGATTTGGTCTGCCACACCGCCGACATCGCTAGAATCAAACCATCCGGGGGCACGTCCTCGATAGGCAGCACAGAAAGCCGCCCCTCTTCCAAATCCTTGCGCACGACATGCAACGGCATTCCGCCCCAACCTAGACCTTTGAGCAAAAAATGATGTTTGGCAAAGAGGTCAGCAAGCCGCCAGGTCGTAGGCGACATGACGCCGAATTCGCGTCCAGAGGATAGCTCCGACCTGTCAGTGAGAACGATCTGAGTATGTTTTCCAAGAACTTCCTTGGGAATTTTACCTCGGTAGGAAGTCAGTGCATGGTCACGGGCAGCAACCATGAGAAACGCGATACCGGGCAACCGCTCATAGGTCAGCGTATCTGGAATCACCGGGAGTGATCCGACGACGCCGATGCTGCAACGGCCGTCAAGCACGGGTTTAACCGCTCCCCCGAGCGCCTCAACATAGACGCGGAGCGCCACTCCCGGGTATTTCTGCCGAAACTCCTTGGCCGCTTGGGTAATCGCGTCGATCGGATAGAAGACGTCAATCACCACGGACAATTCCGGCTCGAGGCCAGCCGACATGCCCTTCGCCCGGGCCTTCAGCAAGTCGACCCCGGTGATGATGCTGCGAGCGTCGCCCAGAATGGCCGATCCCGCCGGGGTGAGTTTGGGATAGCGGCCGGAGCGATCGAACAACTGCACGCCGATCTGTTCCTCAAGATTGCCGATTGCCTCACTCACCACAGACTGCGAGCGCAACAACTTGCGGGAGGCCGCTGAAAAACTTCCTTCATCGACCGCGGCAATGAACGTGCGCAATTGATCGAGGGAGACAGCGTCGAGCATAGGACCTACCTATCGACCAAACCGATGCTAAACGCATGATATACTGCACAGTTGGCGGCCTTATCAATCATTGAGGTCGCGCAGGCCTCCGGCTCCGGTCAGAGCGCCCATTGATCCTCTTGGTCGCTCCAATAGCTTTTGTTCAAGCGCCGAGTTATCTCCGCGCTCATCGCGGGATCGGAGGCTACCGCGATAGTGACGCCTCCTTGTGTGGCGATCTCGCGGCCTCTTGCCTCGACCGGGAAGTGTTCTGATCGGAGCGGCAAGCGTCTATCGGACCTGTCCCGGCACACCCGGGTCTCGGCCATACGTCGAAAAAGCTGAACTCCACCTGATCCAAACATTGGTTTCCTCCATAGTGACTCATCAACCGGGCTAGTCTCTCCAATCCTCAGCGTCTTGCGCGTGCCAAGACACCCTGGTTGTGCAGCCGACGGCCGATATCGGCGATGTTGCCCTCCCCAATTCGCAAGGAGTCCGCGTTGGTGTGCACGGAGTAGTGCCCGGTCACGAGGTCGTAAGGGTGCTTGACCGCAGAGCCGAGGATGAAGCCGGCATCGGAGAGCGCTTCGAACGCGATCTCCTGATCGCCTTCCTCGAACACGGCGACTTCGCCCGTCGATACCTGCTCCGGTGTTGTCACGATCCCCTGGTGCGATGCGATCCAGGCGACGTCGTGCCCCTTGGCCGGGTGAAAGATCCACCGCTCTCCGGCCTTAAGGCGCACATCGAGGTAGGTGATCCCACGTGGTGGCTCGACAATGCTTCTCACACCGTCGTATTCGCCTGCGATAACTCTTGCGGGACCGGCAAAATGGAAGTCGGAAGCGCCAAGATATTGGCTTTGGGGTTCGGCAAGTTCGAGTTCGGGCGGCATGGCGATCCAGAGCTGAAAGCCCTTGATCCGCTCCTTGCCGAACATTCCGCCGGTATGCCAAACGCCACTGCTGGCACGCATCCACTCAACACCGCCGGTCTCGATGACGCCTTCGCGGCCGGTGGTCTCCTTGTAAAAAGCCTGCCCGGCCAGAATGAGGGTTAGAGTCGCAATTCCCGAATGGGGATGAAAGCCGAATTTTGGTGCCGTCGCCGGATCGGCGTCGAAGTAGTCGAGAAAGACGAACGGCTTGATCAGTTCACCAATGTCGCCCGGACTGACCAGTCGGGTAACGCCCCCATGCGAGTGTCCACGCGTGCGCAGAGCAATCTGCCGGGAAGTTCCTTCAGCGCGTATCGGACGCGTGAACACTGCATCGGTCTTCATTTTCGTTCTCCTTGAGGTTTGGCTGTCTCTAAGCTGCAAAACTCAGCCCTTGATCCGCTGAAGCAAGGCAACAAGTTCATCGCGCCGCAGGTAGACAACGACCGCGTTGAGCAATCCCAGGACGATCGCCGGGGCCGGATTGGTGTGCAGCACGAACACATGGGTTGCCACGGCACAGACCATGGTGAAACCGAGCCACAGGGCACCGATCGAAGCCAGGCTGGGAACGAGCAGAGCGACGGCGCCGGTCACTTCCACGACGCCGGTCGCGATGCGGAACCACTGGCCGAGCCCGATCTGCTCGAACAAGTCGACCATGAAAGGAACGCCGGCCAGTTTGGCGAAGCCGGCAGCAAGGAAAGCCGCCGCGAGGATACCCTGCAACGTCCAGGCGCCGATGCGCCGCGCAGGACGAACTGATTGGATAGAAGCTGCACTCATATTGGTCTCCGTTGCGTGTGAGGTTGAAAGTGAGGATAACCTAGGGCGCCGACCGCCATGGCAACAGCCGATTTATTCAGATGATATCCATCGGTTATGCCGATATATCGTTGACCGCACCGCCCGGCTGCGCGGCGCCGCCAAAGAAGCCGGCGCGATCCGCTTTGTTCATCGGCGCACCGGTCTTCAACCGTGCGACGAAATCCGGGTTGGCAAGGAGCATCTGGCCGTAGGCTCCAGGTCGGCCAACCCCGAAGCCATGTCAGAACCGATCTGGTCGCGCGGACGACTGGGCCGGTTCACGATCGGCGATTGCTTCCACAGCGCGCGTACGTCGCCCACCAGCTGCTCGTCGCCGTTACGACTAAGGAGTCGAGCCACCCTTCGATGATGGCAACGAGTCGAGCGACGACTTCCGCTATACCCCCGACAGCGGACATCGTCGGCCAGCGCGGCCATGTTCGAAAAGTGCCACTGCACAAAGTCGCTGCGCGACAGCCCGCTGAGGCGGGTGCTTGAGCCAATAGGCCGGTAGCCAGATGAGAGAATGAGGATAGCGGGGGACGCGGCCGCGTCCTGAGATTG
>Ga0073928_10001754_pt1 | contig 40284 bp, 33 predicted proteins | sample PaiPotPPA55metaG_FD_76969 | JGI IMG/M metagenome (GOLD analysis project Ga0073928, IMG submission 76969) | Iron sulfur acid spring bacterial and archeal communities from Banff, Canada, to study Microbial Dark Matter (Phase II) - Paint Pots PPA... ... | reverse complement strand
TCTCCTCGTTCCACCGCCGGCTGGTCGACCTCGTGCCGCCACTGACCGAGGCGGTAGGACAGGTGCGCGGCGACAAGCAGATAGCGTCGACTGCGCCACGCGGTGTGGACCCGCAACTCGGCTCGGTGCTCGGCTGGCTGCGAACGCGCTTCCCGGAGGCGCAACAGACCGACCGCGTCCAAGCCCTGCCACACACCGTGCGCCAGACGGCGCAGTCCGGCCCGCACCCCGCCGCGCACGTTCACATCGAACGCACCATCAAGAGTCCCGACGGACTGCTCCTGCTGCGTACAGACTTTCGCGTGTTCGACGACCAAGCACTACTGACGTCCCAGCCTGCCACCACAATGCACGGACGCGGTACCGAGGTCCCAGGCCAGCCGCCGACTCAGCGCCCGAGCGTCCATGTCAGCGCCCGTGACCGGGCATGGCTCGAGGCATGGCTGATTCCCGGGGCATCCGAAAAGGGCCTGGCCACGCGCGCTCGCATCATCCTCGGCTGCGAAAAAGCGACGGTCCAGGAAGTCGCGGCACGGTTGGACATCAGCGGTGGCCTCGTCACGGCGTGGCTTGGTCGATATGTGGCGGGGGGTATCGAGGCCCTGCGCCAACCGATCCGGACGCAGCGCACCACGCGACGGCGCGTCGCTTGAAAGGAGAATACGCGCGCTGTCCCGATAATTTCGGCGACTACGAGTGCGCGGCAGGCCCATTCTGGCGCGTATTGCGGGTGGCGTGCGGGTGATTTGCGAGTGATGTGCGGAGTATGGAGGAGAGAGCCGCACAGAATTCAGCCGGCCTCTCCGGGCGGCAGATTGTCCGGTGTATGCCAACGGCGACCGAGGAGACAGAGCGATGAGATTGAAAAGGGCGTGGCGGCGCGGTGTGCTGGCCCTGACCGTCACTGTCGGTATCGCGGGCGCCGCGGGCGTGAGCGTGGTCCTGTCCGAGCCCGTCGGGGCGACGATTCCCAAACCGCGTGCGGCTTGGTCACAGAGTGCAGACCTCGTGGCGATGGCTCTCCCGACCAGTCCGTTGACTATGGGCAGCGCGACGCGGCTGCTCGCGATGCAGCAGATGCAGCTGGCCGCGCCGCAGTTGCCGGGATACTTCGCGGAGAACTGGGCGCCATTCGGCACGCAGCGCATCCGGACCATCGACGGGCACGAGATCGGCGAGAACGAATGCGCCAAAGTCGACGGGGCTGGAATCTGGACTCAGCAGTCTTTTTCCGGCGGTGGAGGCCAGAACGTCGCCATCCAGGACACCTTCGCTTTCACGAGCTCAGGCACCGCACAGTCCGCGTATCAGAACGTCGTAGCCGGCATGAGCGCCTGCCAACAGATCACCCGGGCGCTGCAGGCGTCGAACAACGTTTCGGTCGACGCGACGGTCACCAATACCGTGAGTCAGGCTGGGGCGGCCGCCTGGGCGCGTAGCTGGACCGGCGTGATGGGCGTGTCTGCCGCAGGTCCGCAGACCAACCACCTTTACGTGGCGCTCGCCGGCACGAGCCTGATCGTCCTGCAGTTCACCGAATTCCCCGGTCATGCCGCGGTGTACGACGTGACCGCGGACCCCAGTGTCCTGTCGATCATCGAGGCCGGACTGGCGCGCTAGGCACGGCCCACGGCACCACGACAGTGGCATCCACCCTTGACGAAAGGCTATGAGCTGACCGTGGACACTCTCCGCCGTGCCGCCGCCGTACTCGCCGCCGCTGTGGTCGGCAGTACATTCGCCTTCGGCTTGGCGCACGCCACTACCGTCACCTCCGGGTTCGACGCCGCTAACGGCACCGGCGTGATCGGCCCGGCCGCTCCCGGCGACGCGATCACCCGAGTGCAGATCACCACCCGGGCGCAGGACTGGATCAACAGCCAGGTGCCCTACAGCCAGACCGAGGGCTGGCAGGACTCCGCTGTCGGCGGCCCGTACCGGATGGACTGCTCCGGTTTCGTGTCCATGGCCTGGGCTCTGCCGACTTCGATGGTGACCTCGACCCTCCCGGAGGTCGCCGCCGTCACCGACGCGAACATCTCGGGCGACGCAAACCTCAATCCCGGCGACGCGCTCGACGACACGGCCGACCACGTCGTGCTTTTCGACCATTGGACCGACAGTTCCGGCGACTTCGCCTACGACGCGGAGCACACGTACGGACAGCTCGCCAATCAATCCACGGACAACATCGACAACAGCACGCTCGAGGGCTACGCCATGAGCGACTTCGAAGCCCTGCGATACGACAACGCCACCACCTCGACGATGCCTGCGGGCGGTGAGCTCGAGGACGTGACCGGGGACGGAAAGCCGGACATCTTGTCGACCACTCTTCTCGGGGCTCTGAATCTCTATCAGAACAGCGGCCGGCCGGCTCCCGACATGTTCGACATCACGCCGATCCAGGCCGGCTCTGGCTGGGCGAGCGGGTACAGCGTGGCCGAGGTCGGTGACCTGTGGGGTCAGGGCCGCGCGGGGATCCTGGGGATCGGGCCCGGCGGCCTGCTCAATTACTACCCCAACAGCGGCCAGGGTGGGGCCGGTACGTTCAATGTCGCTCCGACCGAGGTGGGCACCGGTTTCGCCGGCTACACCGTGATCGGCCTGACCGATCTGTTCGGCGGCGGGCGTGAGGGGTTGCTGGCCATGGACCCGAGCGGAGATCTGGACTACTTCCCGAATACCGGCGATACCGGTGCGGTCGGATCCTCCGACCCGACCTTCGGTATCCCGATCAGGGTCGGCACCGGATTCTCCGGATACACCGTGGATGTCGCGGACATGAACGGCGACGCGAAGCCGGACTTGCTGGCAGTGGCCCCCAACGGGAACCTCGAGTTCTTCCAGAACACCGGCGGCAGCGGCGCCGTCGGCTCCACGAAGCCTGTCTTCGCCGCCGACGCGGTGGTCGGTACGGGCTTTAGCAGAATGAAGTTTGCGGACACCGCCTTCCTGACCGGTGCGAAGGGCGCCGACCTGGTCGTGGTCAATCCGGGCGGTGACCTGGTGCTCTTCGCCAACCACGGCGGCACCGATGCCCCCGGCTCCGCCGACCCGATGTTCACCGGCTCGGGCACCCGGATCGGCGATGGCTGGGCGGGCCTGACCCTCAACTAGTCTCAGTTCACTTCTAGCTTCAGTTCGCTTCGTCCAGCACCTTGTGCATGTAGTCGAACTCGCTCTGGTAGACGTGCGCCGATTTGACGAGGAAGACAAGCCGCCCGAGATCGCGGCTCAGCTCCCGGGCCACATGCTCCTGCAAGAAGGCGAGTTCGACGAGGTTCCCGTAGCCCTTCGCGCCGAAGTCGATGGAGTGCGCATAGACGACCAGTTCGACATCCCCGTCGCGGATCCAGAAGTCGAGCAGGCTCACGCAGGGGATGTAGCTCGTGTCCAGCAGCGGTTCGAAGGTCGTGATCGTCGCGGAGCGCGACGCCGGATCCGCGCGCAGGCGGTCGACCACCCAGCGGATCTGGTCGCGCCCCGAGCCCGCGTAGTCGTAGAGGCGGGAGGCGTAGCTGCGGGCGTCACCCAGCGCGGCGACGCGCGCGTGCTCAGTGAAGTTGGCGTGCATCCAGGCCAGGCGCTCCGGGTCGCCGAACCGGTCGACGAGCGGGTCAGTACTCGACGGCCGGGCAACGTGCAACGTCACCTGGTCGATCTCGAGGATCGGAAGTCCGTCGTAGTGTGCGGCCGCGCCCTGGTCAAGGATGCGCTCGGCCACCGCCAGCCACGCCTCGCCAACGGTTGCCGCCTCGATCGTCTCGTCTCTCACCCATCCACCCTAACCGAGAGTCTGACAACCACCGTCCGTGCAGGGGTGTAGTCGTCGTGCGCGCTGCCGGAGAGACTCATCGACGGCCGGCTTCTATCCGGGAGGTGAGGATGGGTTCTTACCTAGTCACCCTCGGTCGCGTTTGCTAGCCTTACGCGAAGCTTCACATGCAGGGTTGTTCACGGTTGGGGGATCGGGGATATCAGTTGTCAGTTGTGCTGCCTAACGAACTCGTCTGGGTGCTCAACGCCATCGGGGTGGTGTGGCCCAATGTGGACGAGGACCAGTTGCGGTCGATGGCCGACCAGTTCCGCCAGATGGCCTCGGATCTCGAGGACCACCACTCGGGGGCGATCCAGGAGATCGAGCAGATGCTCGGGGCCAACTCCAGCCGGTCGGTCGAGCTCTTCCAGGCGCTGTGGAACAAGGTCTCCGCGCAGCACCTCAAGGACCTTGGCGAGGGGATCAAGGTATTGGCGGAGGCGATATCCATCGGCGCGGACATCATCGAGGGGATGAAGGTTGCGGCGATCGGGGAGTTCGTGGCGTTCGTGGCGCAGACCGCGGCGGTAGCGGCCGAGTCGGTCGCGACTCTGGGCCTGGGGGCAGGGCTCGAGGCGGTGGTGGTGGAGGAGACCCGGGTGGTCGTCGAGGACATCATCAAGCAGGCCATCTCGCAGGTCGGGCAGCAGCTCAAGCAGGCGATGATGGCGCCGATCCTGGACACGTTCACCGCGGCCGCCGGAGATCTGGCCGAGCAGTTGGTCGGGGACGCGCTCGGCGTGAGCCAGGGTGTTGACTTCTCGCAACTGGAGGCCGCCGCCAAGGGCGGCGCCGCTCGGGGCATCTCGACTCTGCAGAGCCAGGTCGCGCAGAGCGCTTCCGATCCGCTCGGACAGGCGGGGGCCTTGATGAACGGGCAGGGCCTGCAGACCACGGAGCACACCACTGACACCGTTTCGAAGATGTCCGACGTTCTCGCGGGGCGGAGCCAATGAGCGAGTCGATCAGCTACGACTTCGACACGCTGCGGTCCGGCGCGCAGGCGATGGGACAGTTCGGACAGGTGCTCAAGCAGATGGGCAGCCAGTTCAAGCAGGTCCACCAGGAGCTCCAGGAGCATTGCTCGGGCGACGAGTCGGGCGTCGGCGCCGCCGTGGTGGACGCGACCTCGGAGACCGCGGAGGCCGGCGCGGACGTGTTCTCCGAGGGCGGCCGCGTGCTCGGCGAGATGGGCACGCGCACCGAGACCAACGCCGGTCGGACGCAGAACTCTGATGAGACCATCGCCAACACCATGGACTCGATGAGAAACGGCGAGACTCCCCAGGAACCCCCGGGGCGCGGCGTCGCGGGTACCGGCGGCGGCGGACCGGAGCGGCCGGCGGGTGACCGGACCGGCAGTGTCCAGGACGGCGCCGCGGCCCAGATCGACCCCGCCGTCTCCGGGCCGGACGGGCAGTCCTCGACCACGCCGAGCGACGAGGTCACCGACTGCAAGGACCCGATCGACGTGGTCTCCGGGATGATGTTCCTCACCCAGTCCGACGTACTGTTGCCGGGTCAGCTCCCACTGGTGCTTTCCCGCACCTTCCGCTCGAACTACCGCAAGGGTTCCTGGTTCGGGCCGCGCTGGGCCTCGACGCTGGACCAGCGCGTCGAGACGGACGCGGACGGCGTCCACTTCGCCGCCGAGGACGGGACGGTGCTGCACTACCCCGTGCCCGAGCCCGGTCGGCAGGTCCTTCCGGTCACCGGGCCGCGCCGGCCCCTCGCCTGGAACCGGGACACCGATGTGATCACGATCGCGGACCCGCGCACCGGGCGTACCCGGTCCTTCCCGGCGTCGGCCGGCCGGCCGGTCCGCCCGATCGGCGCCGTCAGCGACCGCAACGGACACACCGTTACCTTCATCCGCGATGAATTCGGTCTGCCCAACGAGGTGCGCCATTCCGGCGGGTACCGCGTCGGCGTCGACACGACCGAGACCCGGGCCGGCTTCCGCGTCAGCGGGCTGCGTCTACTCGACGGAACGGACAACGGGGCCGGCACCACGCTCGCCACCTTCGGCTACGACCCGTTCGGGAACCTGGCCGAGATATTCAACTCCTCCGGTCTACCGCTCGTCCTCGAATACGACCGGGAGGACCGGATCACCAAGTGGATCGACCGGAATGACACCGAGTACGGATATACGTACGATGACGCCGGTCGGGTCGTGGCCACCAGCGGCAGCGACGGCATGCTCTCGGGCACCATGGCTTACCACGTGGAGGAGCGGATCACATACTCCACCGACTCGCTGGGGTGCGTCACCGAATACCACTGGGACGGCAATGACCGGGTGGTCAAGGTGGTGGACCCGCTCGGCAACGAGACGGTAAGCGTGTGGAGCAGCCGAGGCGATCTGCTCTCACGCACTGATCCGCTCGGGCGCACCCTGAGCTTCGCCTATGACGAGCTCGGTAACCTGGTCAACCTGACTCGCCCTGACGGCAGCACCTTCGCGGCGAGTTTCAATCGGCTGTGCCTTCCCGAACTCGTGACCGACATGGATGGCGCGAGCTGGCGCTACAGCTACGACGAGGCCGGGAACCTGCTGACCGCGACCGATCCGGTGGGCGCGACCGCGGCATACTCGTACGGCGAATCCGGCCGTCTCGCGTCCGTGACCGACGCGTACGGAAGCGTCACTCACATCGGGGCGAACAGCATAGGCCTGCCTGTTTCGGTTACCGACCCCCTCGGTGCGTCGACGTTCCTGCACAGGGACGCGTTCGGACGCGTCATCGAGGCCGTCGACGCCGCCGGTTCGACCACGCGGTTCGGCTGGACCACCGACGGAAATCCGGCATGGCGGCAGGGCCCGGACGGCGCCCGTGAGGAATGGGACTACGACGCCGAGGGCAACCTCGTCGGGTATACCGATCAAGTCGGCGCTCGGAGCACGTTCGGGGTCACCCATTTCGACCTGCTCTCCTTCCGGGTAAGCCCGGACGGAGCGCGGCACGAGTTCGCCTACGACACCGAACTGCGCATGACGACAGTGACGAACCCGCAAGGGTTGCAATGGCATTACCGGTACGACGAGGCCGGGCGGCTCGTGGGAGAGACCGACTTCAACGGTCGCGCCCTCGGCTATGAGTACGACCAGGCAGGCGATCTCGCGGCGCGGATCAACGGCGTCGGCCAGCGCATCGAGTACGTCCGTGACATCCTCGGCCGGCTTGTCGAGCGGCGTGCCGACAGTGAGTCGACACACTACGAGTACCTGGCCGGCGGGGCGCTGAAGGCCGCTGAGAACGTGCAGGGGACGCTGCGGTTCACTCGAGACGCCAACGGGCGTGTACTCACGGAGGCGTGGGGACAGGCCGTGCTGGCGAACGAATTCGATCTGCTCGGACGGCGCGTCAGGCGAGTCACGCCCACCGGGGTCGAGAGCGCTTGGAGTTTCGACGGGGCGGGTCGGCCGACCATGCTGCGCGGTTCGGGTGGCTCCCTCGATTTCGAGTACGACGCTACCGGCAACGAGGTTGTTCGCCGGCTCGGCCAGCATGCCGCGGTGACCCAGGCTTTCGACGTCCACGGAAGGCTGACCGGCCAGAACGTCTGGGCGTCGGCGCAGGGCGCGGGCCCGACCGCGGAGCAGCCCGAATGGGTTGCGCGGGCCTCCCGGAGTTACGCCTTCCGACCCGACGGGCACCTGGCCGCGGTCGGCGAGGGAGGCGAGACCCGTTCCTACGCGCTGGACGCCGTCGGTCGAATCACCGCGGTCACCGCTCTCGGGTGGCGGGAGGACTACGCTTACGACGCCGTCGGCAACCTGACTCTCGCCGCGCATTCCGGTCGGCCCGAGGCCGATGCCGGTGGACGACGGGAGCTCGCTGGAACCCTGCTGACCCGGGCCGGCCGGGTCGCCTACATATACGACGGCCAGGGCCGCGTCGTGCGCGCGACCAGCGCGACCCTCTCGGGCCAGAAGCGGATATGGGCATACGAATGGAACTCTCTTGATCAACTGACCGCGGTCACCACTCCTGACGGCACGGTCTGGCAGTACGGCTACGACCCGCTCGGCCGTCGGTGCGAGAAGCGCAGGATCGCGGGCGATGGAACCGCTGCCGACCGCGTGTGTTTCGTCTGGGACGGGACCAGCCTCGCCGAGCAGATCACCTACGAAGGCGGCGGCGATCGACGGGCAAAGAGCTGGGACTACCTGCCCGGAACCGCCGAACCGGTCTCCCAGTCGGACCGGCGCCTCGGCTCGGCCGACGCCGAACAGGACGGGATCGATCAGAAGTTCTACGCGATCGTCACCGATCTGATCGGATCACCCACCGAACTCATCGACGACCACGGTGATATCGCCTGGGAGCGGCGCGCGTCGGTATGGGGAGCACTGCGGGACGGCTCATCAGAACACGAGGCGGCCTGTCCGCTCAGATTCCCCGGACAGTACTTCGATTCCGAGACCGGCTGGCACTACAACTTCTTCCGATATTACGACCCCGAGACGGCACGCTACAGCTCACCCGACCCGCTGGGCCTGGACGCCGCACCGAACAACTACGCCTATTGCGCCAACCCGACAGCCTGGATCGACCCGCTCGGGTTGATCAGCTGTGCGGACGCAAAGAGGGTGGCCGACGCGATGCAGCAGCGCGCCCAGGACGGCCAGACCAAGCGGAAGGCCGGCCCGCCGCCGCCCGAAGGCAAGGGCTACCACGGCCACCTGCCGCAGAGCGTCGAGGAAGATATCATCAAGAATCCGGACGCGATCTACGCCTCGACGGGCACCGGGGACCGGGTGATCTTCCGGAAGGGAGACAACATCGTCATCGCCGACGGCAAGGGCGCGACGAAGGGGCACGTGGTCACGAGCTACGGGCCGGCCGGCCCACTCGGGCCCACCGGCGTCGACGCGTATCCGGGCAGCAAGCCCGATGATCCAGGAAGGCCGGTCACCCACGAGATGCTGATCAACGGTCAAGTGCCGAACGGCAAGGGCGGGTTCATCGCTCCCGCCGTGCAACTGACGTGAGCCGCCGATGACCATTGATTCGCTGTACATCGCGCCAGGCGCGGTGGCGCGAGTGGTGCCCGGACCGCCGTTCGCGTCGGCTCCCGTGATCTGGCTGAACAGCCCGGCGGTCTCGTTGCGGGGCTCTGCTGTGGTGGGCGGAGGCGACGCCGTGCTCGCGGCGACCGTCGGCAGTGTGGAGTGGCTCTGGGAGGAGGCGGAGACCTGGAGGTTCGAGACCGGCGGTGGCGAGCTGTGGAGCGTGGGGCTGACCTTGCCCGAGGAAAACACCACTGGCTCTGACCTCGTCGATATCTGGGCCGGCACTCCGATCACTGTCGGCTCGCTTGAGCTCTTGGATCCGCACGACTTCCTACGGGAGCCGACGAGGGTGCGCTGGTGCGACTCGAAGGGCGAGTGGCTCTTCGGCCTCTACGCCGCAGAGCGGGAACATGGTGGTGAGCTGAGCAGGCTGGGCTTGGCGTCCGACACGTATCTACTCGTGCGCGACGATGTTCTGGCGGGATGGGCGATCAGCCGCCCGGCCCGATTCCTGGCGTCGGAAAGCGCCGGGCAGATGCGGCAGGTCGCCGACGAGCTCCTCGGAAGGCTACTGGCCAGGTTCCTCAGCCTGGTCACCGTCGACGGCGTGGACAGGCTCGAGGCGGGTGATCGGGCGCTGCGCGCCGACCTCGCCCAACTCGAAGAGGAACTCGCCGCCCTGAGTCGGCAGCACGAGCCCCGCGCACTCGCGATGCGGGAGAAGGTGCGCCAAGTCCTCGACGATTACGCGGGATAGTTTCCAGTGTTGCGCTGAGCCGGGCGGACCAGCCTTGAGCTCCGACGCTTGCTCCACTGGTCGAACGGCCCTAGTCGCCGGAGAAACCCCAAAACGCGACTTCATCCGGCTCACCGTTCTTGAACAGGAGCACGCATCGCCCCGTCCAGCGTTCACCGAGTAGATGCGCCACGCCGCGAGCGAACTGTCCGGCCTCGCGGTCCCAGTCAGCACGCGTAGGCCGATCGGTCTTGAAGGTCTCTACCACCTCGTCGTTGCTCAGCGGAGCGATGTCCTCCATCGTGGGGATATCCAAGATCGAGTGCGTCCCGTTGTTGCCCATGAATTCGCCATACGGCTCGCCCCAGAGCTCATCGAGGGTAGCCGGCTGGGGCATGTCCCATTCGTCGAGCGCGCGACGGTGCGGAACAAGTAAACGTCTTGCGGAGGGCGTGGTGTGGGCGCACCAGACTGGGACTACGTGACGGCTTACCGGGGCGACCTCGCGTCGACCCTCGCCGGATTGCACGCAGAAGTGTTCGACAGGGACGGCTCATATTTCGTCGGCCGTGCGGCCATTCGCTTTGCGGATCGCCGTGTTCTCTTACTCGCGCTTCTCCGACCGCCGCGCCGCGATCTATGGTCAAGTACATGAAACCCCCACCTCGCCGAAGCGGTCTCTTCACGCGACCGGTGAATCGGACATGTGTATGAGCATCATGAATCAGTCCGACGTCGCGCCCGTCGTGCCGATGGTGCCGCTCGCAGAGGTCGATGACGTCGGCCTGGTGCCGCACGATGTGCACCTTGGCGCGCCGATGAGGGCGGGCGACGCCGCGTTCGCCGCACTCGACGATATCCCGGCCGGCCACAAGGTGGCCGTGCACGCGATCGGCGAGGGCGAGCCGGTGCGCAAGTACGGCGAGGTGATCGGCATCGCCTCCGCCGACATCGCCGTCGGCGCCCACGTGCACGTACACAACCTGACCGTGGGGGAGCTCAGTCCGGCAGCGTCGCCCGGTTTCCCGCACGCCTCGGCCCCGGGGCGACCGATGTGGCGCGCGCCGGCCGCGGCGACTCGCACCCACTTCCTCGGCTACCGGCGAGCGGACGGGCGAGCTGCCACGCGCAACTACATCGCCGTGCTGCCGACCGTGAATTGCTCGGCGACCGTCTCCCGTATCATCGCCCAGCAGGCCAATGCGCGTCACCTGGGCAGCGCGGCCCTCGACGGAGTCATCGCCCTGACCCACGATCTCGGCTGCGGAATGGCGGAGGGGACCGCCGGGGACGAGATCCTGCGCCGCACCCTGCGCGGCTACGCTCGGCACGCGAACATCGCGAAGATCCTGGTGGTGAGCCTGGGGTGTGAGGTCAACCAGCCGGAGAACATCTTCGGCGGCGACGTGCCGGTCGAGACCCTCTCCATCCAGGATCTCGGCGGCAGCGCGGCCACCGTCAACGCCGCACTCGAGCGCATCGAGGAGCTCGCCGCCGAGGTCACGACGCTGCGCCGGGAGCCGATCCCGGTCTCCGAACTCATCCTCGGCCTGCAGTGCGGCGGCAGCGACGCCTACTCGGGGCTGACGGCCAACCCGACCCTCGGGGTCGCGGCCGACCTGCTGATCGCCGCGGGCGGACGGGCGATCCTGGGGGAGACCCCGGAGATCTACGGCGCCGAGCACCTGCTGCGCAGCCGGGCCGCAGATCCGTCTCTCATCCTTCGCATCGACGAACTGATCGCGTGGTGGCAGCACTACACCAGGGCCAACGGCGCGGAGATGGACAGCAACCCGTCGAAGGGCAACCGCGCCGGAGGCATCACCACCATCTGGGAGAAGTCTCTCGGGGCCGTCCTCAAGGGCGGGACCAGCCCGCTCAACGACGTCGTCCGCTACGCCGATCCGGTCACCGCCCCGGGCCTGACGTTCATGGACACCCCCGGCTACGACCCGGTCTCGGCCACCGGCATGGTCGCCGGCGGCGCGAATCTGATGGCATTCACCACCGGCCGCGGCTCCGTCTTCGGCTCCCGCCCGACTCCCTGCTTGAAACTAAGTACGACGACACGCCTGTATGAGCACATGAAGGGCGACATCGACTTCGACGCCGGCCCGGCGATGTCCCGCGACGAGCAGATCCGGCGTGGAATTCTGCTGTTCGAGGCGCTGATCGACATGGCTTCGGGCGCGCCGAGCAAGTCCGAGGCGCTCGGATTCGGCACCGAGGAGATCGTGCCGTGGCGGATGGGAGCGGTGATGTGAGCGGGCACGCAGACGGGGCACGTGAGCGGGCACACGGGAGCTGGTGTGAGCGGGCACGTGGGCGATGATCCGAATGGTGTATCCGTGTTCTGGGACGGGCGTGCGACGCTCGGCGAGGGGCCGCTGTGGGATGCGCGCATGAGCCGCCTGTACTGGGTGGATATCGCCGAAGGCGTGGTGCACGCGTACGCAGCCCGCGCCGGTGATTTCACGCAGTGGAGCCTCGGCGCCCAGGTCGGTTGCCTGGGACTGACCGAGGATCCGGCCGTCGTGGTCGCCGGGCTGCGCACCGGATGGCAGCTCTTTGACACGCTGACCGGCCGGCTCACCTACATCGCCGACCCGGAGGCGCGTCGGCCGGCGTGCCGGTTCAACGACGGCTCGGTCGATCCGGCCGGCCGGTTCTGGACCGGCTCGCTCGAGGACGGTGAGACGCGGCCGGAGGGGCGCCTCTACCGGCTCGACGCGGACGGCACCCATGCGACCGTCGATGAAGGCTTCTACTGCTCCAACGGCATCGACTGGTCGCCGGACGGGCGCTGGATGTACTTCGTCGACTCCCGCGTGAACCGGATCTACCGCTACGAATTCGTGGTCTCGACCGGTGTGGTGCTTAATCGGGAGGTATTCGCCGACACCACTGATCTGCCGGGCATTCCGGACGGCCTGCGCGTGGATGCGGAGGGATACGTGTGGTGCGCCTTCTGGGACGGCGCGCACCTGACCCGTTTCACCCCCACCGGAGGGGTGGCCGAGGTCGTTCAGGTCCCGGTGCTGCGCCCGACCAGCCTCGCTTTCGGCGGCCCCGGACTGCGCACCATGTACATCACCTCGGCGTCCATCGACCTCACCGAGGAGCAGTTGGAGCAGTGGCCGCTTTCAGGTGCGGTCCTCCAGCGCGATGCTGCCGTTCCCGGGCAGACCGCGAACCACTACCGCCGTTCACGAAAGGCCTGAAGGCTCATGAGATTCGCCCAGAAGGTCGCCGTGGTCACCGGGGCCGACTCCGGCATCGGGCGTGCCACGGCGCTACAGCTGCTCGAGGAGGGCGCCACCGTCCTGGCCGTCGACCTCGAACACACCCGGCCCTGGCCCGAACAGCACGCCGAGCAGGTCCGCCGTCTCGCCCTCGACGTCGCCGATCCCGCGACCCCCGGCGTCGTCGCGGACCATCTGCGCGCGGAACACGGGCGCGTCGACGTGCTCGCGAACGTCGCCGGGATCCTGCGGATCGCCCCGTTCCTTGAGGTTTCCCGCGCCGACTGGGACCGGGTGATCGCGGTGAACCTCACCGGGATCTTCTTCCTGACTCAGGCCGTCGCGCGGATCATGGTCGAGGGCGACATCCCGGGGCGGATCGTGAACGTCTCCTCTGTGCACGCAGTGGTCTCCGAGCCCAACGCGGCGCCCTACACCGCCACCAAGGGCGGGCTCGAGGCGATGACCCGCACGCTCGCCTCCGAACTCGCGCCACACGGCGTCACCGTGAACTGCGTACGCCCCGGTGCGACGCGTACCGGGATGAGCGATCCGATCTACACCCCCGAGATCGTCAGGGCTTTGACCGCGAAGATCCCGTTGCGGAAGATCGCGCCGCCGGAGTGGGTGGCCTCGGCTATCTGCTATCTCGCCTCCGACGAGGCCTGCTACACCACCGGCGCCTGCCTGGACGTGGACGGCGGATACAGCATGGACGGCGCCCTTCCCGGAGCGGCGTACTCATGAGCGAGCCTGAGAGGCAACCAATGAACAGGATCGCGGTCGTCACCGGCGCCGCCTCCGGTATCGGACGCGCCATCGCCCGGCATCTGGCCGGCGAGGACTATGAGATCGCGATGATGGACCTCAACGAGCCCGGACTCGACGCGGTGCGCGCGCAGATCGAGGAGAAGGGCGGCACGGCGCACTCCTTCGCGGTGGATCTGTGCGACCCGCTCGCGGTCGGCGCCGTCGCCCGGGAGATCGCGGTCCGGGTCGGCCCGCCGCACGTGCTGGTCAACGTCGCCGGCATCGGTCTCGCGGCCACCGTGCTGGAGACCAGCGACGAGGACTGGAACAGGGTGCTGTCGGTCAACCTCACCGGACCGTTCCTGACCACCCGGGCGATCCTCCCGCTCATGCTCGACCGCGGCAGCGGTGTGATCATCAACATCGCCTCCGTCGGCGGCCAGGTCGGCATCGCGCGCCGGGCCGCCTACTGCGCCGCCAAGGCGGGGCTGGTGGGTCTCACCCGTGCCGTCGCCGTCGACCACGCCCGCGAGGGGGTCCGCAGCGTGGCCATCTGCCCCGGCACCGTGGAGACCGAATGGATCGGCAAGATCCTCGCCGATTCGCCGGATCCCGACGCCGCCCGCCGGGCCATGGCGGACCGTCAGCTCGACGGGCGGATGGGCACTCCGGAGGAGGTCGCCGCCGTGGTCGCGTTCGTCGCCGGGGACCAGGGCCGGTTCATCAACGGCGCGGCCCTGGTGATCGACGGGGGGATGACCGCGATATGAGCCGGCTCGTGGGCGCGTCGATGGACGCGGTGAGCGCGGGCACGCCGGATTCACGCGACGTCGTTTCCGCGCAGTTGGCTCGGATCGTCGGCGCGGCGAACCTCGAGACGCGGCCGAGCGCGCTGGTGCCCTACCGCACCGACGCCACCTTCGGGTTCTCCGGCGAGCCGCTGGCCGTCGTGCGTCCGGCCGATACGCGGGAGGTCGCCGAGGTGCTGCGGTGGGCCGCGGCGCGCCGCGTCCCGGTCGTGCCGCGCGGCGCGGGCACCAGCCTCGCCGCCGGCGCCGTCCCGATCCACGGCGGCATCGTGCTCGCCCTGACCCGGATGAACTCCATCCTCTCGATCGACCCGGTGGATCTGACCGCCGTCGTCCAGCCCGGAGTGAGCACGCAGGCTTTGGCGCGCGCCGCGAACGAGCAGGGCCTGCACTATCCGCCGGATCCCGGCAGCCAGCGCGTGTCCACCCTCGGCGGGAACGTGGCCACCAACGCCGGCGGCCTGCACGGGCTCAAATACGGCAACACCGCCGGGTACGTGCTCGGGGTGCAGGCCGTGCTCGCGGACGGCGAGGTGATCCGGGCCGGCGGGCGGCTGCTCAAGGACGTGGCCGGATACGACCTGGTGCGACTGCTGACCGGCTCGGAGGGCACCCTCGCCGTGCTCACCGAGCTCACTCTCGCCCTGCGCCCGGCGCCGCAGGCCAGTGCCACGGGCCTGGCGTACTTCGAGGATCTCGAGGCGGCCGGTGACGCGGTCCGCGGCGTGATCGCCGCCGGGATCCTCCCGGCCACCCTCGAGTTCCTGGACGCCCGGTGCATCCGCGCCGTCGAGGACTACGCCCATCTCGGCCTGGATCTGAGCGCGGGCGCGATGCTGCTGTTCGGCGACGACGGCAGCCCCGCGGAGGTCGAGCGCACCCTCGCGATCACGGCCGAGGTGATGCGCGAGCGTGGTGCCGCGAGCGTGCACAAGGCCACTGCCGCCGCCGAATCCGAGGCCTTACTCGCCGCCCGCCGCTGCGCGCTGCCGGCCCTCTCCCGGCTGGGCGGCGCGACCATGCTCGAGGACGTCGGCGTGCCACGCTCCCGTCTTCCGGAGCTGGTGCGGCGCATCGAGGAGATCGCCAAGCATCATCGTGTGGTGATCGCCACCTTCGGCCACGCCGGGGACGGCAACGCACACCCCACCGGCTGCTTCGACCCGAAGGACGAGGGGCAGCGCGAGCGGGTGGCTGCCGCGTTCGCGGACGTGTTCGGGGCCGCGATCGAACTCGGCGGCACCATCACCGGCGAGCACGGGGTCGGTGCGGCCAAGCATCCGTTCCTGGTCGCGCAGCTCGGCGCGGCGCAGATGGCTCTGCAGGTTCGGATCAAGCAAGCCTTCGACCCGGCCGGCATCCTGAACCCCGGGAAGCTCGGATCATGACGGCACAGGGCATATTCGACCCCGCGGCGCTGGGCACCTGTATATCGTGCGGATTCTGTCTGCCGACGTGCCCGACCTACCAGCTCACCGGCGACGAGGCCGCCTGGCCGCGTGGCCGGATCGCCCTGATGCGCGCGATCGACGACGGCGAGGTCGACGTCTTCGACGCCGCCGCGCGCGAGCAGGGCTCGTTCTGCCTAGGCTGCCGCGCATGCGAGCCGGTGTGTCCGGCGGGCGTGCCCTACGGCAAGCTGATCGAGCAGTTGCGCGTCGCCCAGTGGACCGGACGCCGCCGCCCCTGGCGAATCATCCCACTGATGTGGTTCGCCGGCAGCAGGCGGCTGATCCGCATGGTGGGCCGGATACGCCGGCACGCCCGGACCACGGCCGCGTCGCCGGAACACTCCGGCGACATGCTGATGCTCGGCTGCTTCGAACGCGCCCTGTTCCCCGCGGTCAGCCGCGCCGCCGTCGCCACCGTCCCCGGCCTTACCGTGCCGCGCGACCAAGGTTGCTGCGGTGCGCTGCACGCCCACAACGGGGACCTGGCCCGCGGCGAGGAACTCGCCCGCCGCCTGGCCGAGCGGCCCGGACGCATCGTGTCCACGGCCGGGGGCTGCGCGGCCCACCTGGCTGCGGTGGTCGGCCGCGAGAAGGTCGTGGACTACTCCGAAGCTCTCATCGAGCGTGCATCGCTGCCCGGTCCGATCCTCATCGACGGCCGACCGGCCCGCATCGGCCTGCAAGACTCCTGCCACCTGCGCAACGGGATGGGTGTCACGGCCGCACCCCGCACGGTGCTCGCGGCACTCGGCGACTACGTCGAGGTGCCCGGGGCGGGGGAGTGCTGCGGAGCCGCCGGCACCTATGCGATCCTTCGTCCCACGGAGAGCCGACAAGTTCTGGCCGAGAAAATCACCACGCTGACGGCGCTTGACCTAGACTTCCTCGTCGTGGTGAACCCTGGATGTCAGCGTCAATTGATAAGTGCGGTGCGACGGGCTCACCTGCGCACGCGGGTCGTGCACCTTGCCGAACTGGTCGCGATGGCCGAGAACGGAACGGTGCGGCCGTGAACTCCATGGACAGCGCGAAGTTCGAGGAGGCGGACCCCGAGGAGCTCGGATTCGCGCCGCGTGACCCGCGGGACGCGATGTCGCTGCAGACCGCGTGGCTGCGCTCCTTCCTGGCCGTCGCGGACAAGGGCGGTTTCGGCGCCGCGACGCTTGCGCTGCACCTGTCCCAGTCGAGGGTGAGCGCGCATATCGCCTCGCTGGAGCACACTCTCGGCGTGGTCCTGTTCGACCGCAAGGCCCGGCCGATCTGCACGACCGAGGCGGGCGAACTGTTCCGCGGGCACGCGCTCAATGCCCTGATCGAACTGCAGCGCGGCGTCGAGGCGGCACGCAGCACGCTGCACAATCTCGTCGCGCACGTGAGCGTCGCCAGCTATCCGAGCGTCAGCTCGACGTATCTGCCCGGAGTGCTGCGCGAGTTGAAGGCGAAGCACCCTGGCGTGACCGTCGAATTGCACGAGGCCACCGCAGCCGGCCTTGAGGAAATGGTCACCAACGGTACCGTCGACCTCGCCTTCCGGCCGCTGCTGCCGAAGATGCGCGAGGCCACCCTGTGCCATCGCACCATCTGGCGCGAGGACATCGTCGCGGTCATGCGCGAGGACGACCCGCTCGCGGCCCGCGAGTCGATCGGTATCGAGGAGATCCTGTCCCGGCCGCTGATCGGCAACCCGTCCGGCAGCGTCGAGGACGGCGGCGGGTTCGACCTGCGCAACGCTCTCGGCGGCGAGGCCGGGCGCGCCGACGTGGCGTACCTGACCGACCAGCCGGCCACCCTCGTCGCACTGGTCCGCGCCGCGTTCGGCATCGGTATCGTCAACCGCCTGGCGCTGGAGACGACGAGTACCGAGGGCCTTGCCGTGCGCACCATCGACTCGCCCACCGCGCGCCGCGACGTCGCTTTGTTCTGGTCCCGCCGCCGTGCGGATTCGGCGGCCGTGAAGGCGTTCCTCGACGCCCAGCAGTGCGCGCCCCTGCCTGCCGCCGTGCGTTCCGTATCGAGCTGAACATCCTTTTGCCCCGGTAGTTCGACCGGCTCCGGTCGCAATGCACATAGTTTGATGGCCAGGCTGTTGATCCGTGCTGCCCTCGTGTCGCTGACCTGGACCAATCCGGATTCCGGATCGGAACGTGCCGAAACACGCGCTTCACGCGCAGGACCAGAGAGCTTAACGTCTACAACATCCTCACGGGGACGCGTCAGACACTCGTGCGGGTTCTCCACCAGGCACCCGGTATCCGCCGCGGCCGGCAGCGACGTGCGAGTCTCGTATTCCATCCCTTATAACAATGGTCGTTGCCCATGGGAGCGTTCATGCCAGATCATCAACACTCGGGGCCGATCGTCTCCGTGCGCGAGGTGACCAAGCGATTCGGCGGCGTGGCGGCGGTCAGCGACGTCTCCTTCGCTCTGCACCCCGGTGAGGTCGTGGCGCTGGCCGGGGAGAACGGCGCGGGCAAGTCGACCGTCAAGAACATCATCGGCGGAATCCTGCGCCCCGACACCGGTCGAGTGGACTACGCGGGCGGCACCGACGCCAAGAGCTCCGGCGTGGCCACCATCCACCAGGAGACCAGCCTGTTCCCGGACATGACCGTCGCCGAGAACATCATGATCGGGCGACTGCGTTCCGGGCGGTCCCCGGTGGTGCGCCCCGCACGCCTGCGTCGCCTCGCCACGCCGCTGCTCGAGAGGGTCGGAGCCGAGTTCACCGCGCAGGCGGTGGTGCGGGATCTGTCCGCGGGCCAGCGCCAGCTGGTCGAGATCGCCAAGGCGCTGGCCGCCGAGCCGCGCGCGATCGTGTTCGACGAACCGACCGCCTCGCTCAACCTCACCGAGCGCGCGCTGATCATGCAGGTCGTCGAGCAGCTGCGGCACGACGGAGTGGCAGTCCTCTACATCTCGCACTACCTCGAGGAGATCACCCGGCTGAGCCAGCGCGTCGTGGTCCTGCGCGACGGCCGCGTCGTGGCCGACCGGGCGACCGGCGAGCTGGACCGGCCGAGGCTCGAAGCGCTTATGGTCGGCCGGGAGTTGGCGCAGGGGTATCCGCGAATGCCCGAGCCCCGGCCGGGGATCGCGCTCCGGGTGGAGGAACTCGGTGACGGAGCGCGCGTCTCCGGGGTCTCCTTCGAGATCGCCGAGGGCGAGGTCTTCGGGCTCGCCGGGCTGATGGGCTCCGGGCGCACCGAGGTCGCCCGCGCGATCTTCGGTCTGGCCGGCAAGACCGGCCGGATCGAGATCGGCGGGCTGCGGCTGCGCCGCGCCAGCGTGGCCGCCGCCATCGAGGCCGGCATGGCTTTCGTCACCGAGGACCGGCGCCGTGAAGGGCTCTTCCTTGACCGGCCGATCCGGGAAAGCCTGTCCGTCACGGACCTGCCCGGCATCAGCCGCCTGCGACCCCTCGGCTGGCTCGACCACGACGGCGAACGTCGGCTCACCCGCAGATTGTCGGAGAGCGTCCACCTGGTCGCGCGCAGCGGTTTGGACGTGCCCGGCGCCTCGCTCAGCGGCGGAAACCAGCAGAAGGTCGTGCTCGGCAAGTGGCTGGTGCACCGTCCCCGCCTGATCATCCTGGACGAGCGGACCAGAGGTATCGACGTCGGCGCGAAGGCCGAGATCTACCGGTTGCTCGGCGAGTTGACCAGCGCCGGCACGTCGATCTTGTTGATCAGCTCGGAGATGGAAGAGGTGCTGGGCTTGAGCCACCGCGTGGGAGTCATGCACGACGGACGTCTGGCCGGGATCCTCGGCCGGCCCGAGGCGACGCAGGAAGCCGTCATTCGCCTGGCCACCGGAGGCACCCGATGAACGCCGCCGCCACCTGGGTGCGCGACGGCCTGCGCCGCCAGCCCCTGTTTCCCGTCCTGCTGGTCATGTCGGTGGTCTTGAGCGCGTCCTACGGCGGGTTCGGCACCACGGCGAACTTCCGCAACATCGCCGTCCAGGCGAGCCCGCTGATCATCTCCGCGGTCGGCATGACATTCGTGATCATGACTTCGGGGATCGACCTGTCCGTCGGATCAATGTTCTTCCTCGCCGCGGCCGTGGAGACGAGCTCCGCGCTCGTCGGCGAGCCGGCAGTGCTCGTATTCCCGGCGGTTATCGCGACCGGGCTGGTCATGGGCACGGTCAACGGACTCGCGGTGGGCCTGACCCGAGTGCCCGCGCTGATCGTCACCCTCGCGACCATGCAGGTCTACCGCGGCGCCGGCGGGCACATCACCGGCCAGCAGGACATCAACGTGCCGGCGAGCCTGCGCGGGATCGGAACCGGCACGATCCTCGGCCTTCCGGTGCCGATCCTGCTCGCGGCGGCCGTCGCGCTCGCCGGCGGCATGGTGTTCGCCCGCACGAGCTTCGGCCGCCATCTTCAAGCCGTCGGCTCCAACCGCGATGCCGCGGCCGACGCCGGCCTGCCGGTCCGGCGCGTGGTGATCGGCGCCTACGCCTTGGCGGGCCTGCTGGCCGGACTCGGCTCGCTCACCGAGGCCGCCCGGCTCGGTGCCGTCCAGCCCTCGATCGGCCAGGGGTACGAGCTGACGGTCATCACCGCGGTGGTACTCGGCGGCACGAGCCTGTTCGGCGGACGCGGCAGCGTCACCGGCACCGTCCTGGGATCCCTGCTGCTGAGCGCCGTGCAGACCGGGCTGGTCTTCTCCGGGGCATCACCGTACGTCTTCGACATCGTCCGCGGCAGCGTTCTGCTCGCCGCGGTCCTCGCCGCCGCGTTGCGCTGGCGAGGCCTCACCGACGCCCTTCGACTCACCGGCCGTACCCCGTCCGGCGAACCGCGGGCGCCGCACCACCCGACATCCAGTGCACTCCAATGAGGGAGATCAGCATGAGAAAACGCCGCGCAGTTCCGATCGTGGCCGTACTCGCCGCCGCGACGTCCGTCGCCGCCGGGTGCAGTTCCAGTGCGAAGGCGGGCAGCGCCGCAGGCGCCAAGTCGGTGACGATCGGGGTGAGTTTCGACCTGCTCAACGCGACGCGCACGGCGGAGAAGAACGCGATCCAGCAAGCGGCCACCGCGGCCGGGTACAAGGTCGTCTTCGACGTGGCCGACAGCGACGCGCAGAAGCAGGCCTCGCAGATCCAGGACCTGATCCAGACCCAGCACGTGAGCGCGATCATCGCGATCGCCCAGGACGGCCAGCAGATCTCCTCCTCGATCAGCCTCGCCAAGGCGCACGACGTCCCGTTCATCACCATCGACCGGTCGGTGGCCGACCAGTCCGACGTCGCCTTCCAGATCACCGGCAACCCCACCGCCGACGGCAAACTCGCCGCCACGCAGTTCCTCGCCGCGGCCGGGAAGACCCCGCTGAAGGTGCTCGAACTCGTCGGCGGCCTGACCGACCAGAACGCCATCGGTCGGCGCGACGGGTTCAACCAGGCGCTGTCCGGAGCCGCGAACGTCAGCATCGTGAGCCAGGTGCCCACCGACTGGGATCCGACGCAGGCGCTGGACGGCACCTCCAACGCGCTGCAGAAGGACCCGTCGATAAACGCCATCTTCATCCCGTCCGACTTCCTGCTCCCGTCGGTCGAGTCCGCACTCACCTCCGCGGGCCGGCTCGCCCCGATCGGTGACCCCAAGCACGTCTTCATCGTCACCATCGACGGCGACCAGAACGGCTGCAAGGCGATCAACAACAAGGACATCGACGCCGACGTCGCCACCCTCGTCGGCGAGTTCGGCAAGCAGGCGATCGCCGCGGTCACCGCGTCCGTCGCCGGCAAGGCGGTGGCCCCGAAGGCGGTCACCATACCCGGGCTGACCCTCGACCAGGCCGACTACGGCACCACGAGCGCGCAGGTGTGGGGCTGTGCCTCCTGAGAACATCAACGTGGAGAGCCCCGTGGCGGGGCTCTCCACCGCCCCGCCGGACCCGACCGTGCCCGACCCCGCGCGCCGCGGCCCGCTCGCGCGGCTGCGTGCCCCCGCGCACCGCCCGGCCTGGGTCGCCGACCTGTCCATGCTACCCGCGCTCGTCCTGCTCATCGCGGTCCTGAGCCTGATCACCGACGGGCTGCTGAGCCAGTCCAACATCATCAATATCTTCAGTCAGTCCACTGTGATAGCGATCGCCGCGATCGGCGCGACCTATGTGATCATCACCGGCGGCATCGACCTGTCGACCGGCAGCGTCATCGGCGCGGGCGGTATGGCAGGGGCCTGGGTGATGATCCACACCGGCAACGTCGCGCTCGGCGTCGTCGCCGGCCCGGCGGCCGGCGCGGTGATGGGGACGCTCGTCGGGTTGGTCGTGGCCAGGCTGAAGGTCGTGCCGTTCGCCGTCACGCTCGCCGCGCTCTACGTCGTCAGCGGCGCCGCGACGCTGCTCAGCCACGGCAATACCCTCGCGCCGGTGCCGATGGGCGTGATCCAGTTCAGCATCGACGGTCCAGGAGGTGTGCCGTACGCGGTCTGGCTCACCGTGGTCCTCTACGTCCTCGCGCAGATCGCCCTCACTCGCACGGCCTGGGGCCGGCGCGTCACACTCGTCGGCGCGAACACCGAGGTGGCGCGGATCAGCGGCGTGAACGTGACGCGTACGACGATCAGCGTCTACGCGATCGCGGGCCTGTTCTCCGGACTCGCGGGTGTCGTCCTGACCTCGCAGCTCGCCGGAGCCGGCGCGAGCATGGGAAGCCCGCTGCTGCTCAACATCGTCGGCGCGGTCGTCCTCGGCGGCACCAGCCTGACCGGCGGCCGCGGCAGCCTGCTGCGCACCGCCGTCGGCGTGTTGTTCCTTGGCTTCCTGTCGAACGGAATGAGCCTGCTCGGATTGCAGGATTTCGACCAGCAGATGGTCACCGGCGCGTTCATCTTCCTCGCCGCGGCGGCTCAGGTAGTTCCGCTCCGGCGTCGCCGAGGACCGGAACGAGGGTGATTCGCGATACGGATCGGCTGATTCCGAAATACGCGATCGACGTTCCGGGAATGCCTCGCTAGGTTCATCCCCGCTCGCTGGTTACGGCATTCCCGGCCAGTTAGTTCACTGATTTTCTTTCGCTCAACCATGTCTCGATTCAGAAAGGAAAAACATGGCTTCTCCCGGTCTCTTACGCCGTGTGCTGGCCTGCGCGCTGACCGCGGCCACCATGCTGGCGTTATCCACGCTGGCGGCGCTCGTCGGCGCGCAACCGGCCTCCGCCGTCGCCACCACTGCCGCCGCCCCGGCCGCCTCCGCCGCCGCAGTGACGTTCGATCCCAGCCAGTTCCACGGCGTGACCTGGTCCCGGCTGGGCGACAACTTCACCCCGGACCCGCTCGTGCTCCAGGGCCTGTCGGCGAGCGATGACTACAACACGACCCGGAGCAAGGCCGACGCCGTGTTCTCCGCTTTCGCCGGCGAGCTCGGCGCGAACACGGTCCGGATCCCGATCAACCCGGCCACCGCGTCCGGGACCAGTTATTACGGGGTCATCGACTCCGCGATCGCGCACAACTTCAAAGTCGTGCTGACCTATTGGTCGCAGGACGGCACCAACATGGTCAATTCCAGCCTGCTGCCGTCCTGGCAGGCGATGTGGGACACCATCACCGCCAAGTACGTCAGCCAGCCCTTGGTCTACCTCGACCCGATCAACGAGCCGATCGGGTTCACCACCGCGCAGTGGCTTGATTTCGCGGCGAACTTCATCACCCGGGAGACCGGGGAGGGCATGCCGGCCAACCGGCTCTTCATCGAAGGCGCCCAGCTCGACGGCGGCGGTTGGGGCAGCGATCTGCGGCCGCTGTGCAACGATTCCCGCTTCAACGGGGTCTATCTCGCCATGCACCGCTACGGCTTCCCGTACCCGGCGCGCTCGTACAGCCAATGGGTCACCGATATCACGACGCTGATGGGCAACTGCTCCTCGCGCACCGTCATCGAGGAATTCGGCTCGGAGTCGGACCAGGGCTACGACTACGACAATCCCACCAGCACGAGCAACCAGGAGGTCGCCTACCTGGATGCGATCACCGACGTCATCCGCCAGTACCACCTCGGCGCGATCTGGTGCCACACCATCGGCGGGCGCACCTCGACTCCGGACCACGACACGCTCGACCTGCTGCGGCTCGAAAGCGGTTATGACGGCAGCTCCAACAACGTGCCGCTGTGGGTCCCCGATCCCACCTCCTTCGACCGCCTGATGTGGGCGTGGGGAGGGCTCGGCTCGCAGACTACGGAATTGCGCAACGTCTACTACAACGGCTGTCTAGACGTACCAGGCTCATCACAGAACGCTGGCACCCAGCCCCAGGTGGCCACCTGCGTCGACGGCGGCAACCAACAGTGGACCCGGCAGGCAAATAACGAGATAACTGCCTACGGCGGCACGAAGTGCCTGGAGGAGTCGGGCACCACCAACGGTTCCCACGTCGTGATCGACAACTGCACCGGGGCGAGCAGCCAACTGTGGCTGTTCTTCTCCGACAACACGGTGCGCAACGAGGGATCCAAGCTCTGCCTCGACGCGGACCTGAACGGCAAGACGAACATGCAGGTGTGGTCCTGCGGCAACGGCACCAACCAGAAGTGGCGCCTGTCCAACGGCACGATCGGCCTGCGCGCCCACGCCGACGGCAACATCGTCACCGCCGAGAACGCAGGCGCCGCGCCGCTGATCGCCAACCGCGACGTCGTCGGCGGCTGGGAGACCTTCGACCTGATCGACAACGCCGACGGCAGCGTGAGCCTGCACGCCCATGCCAACAACGACTACGTGGACGCCGCCAACTCCACCACCTCGGTGATCGCCGACAGCACCACCATCGGCCCCAACGAGGAGTTCGATCTTGTCTACAACGCCGACGGCAGCTACAGCTTCCGTGCGCACTCCGACGGCGACTACGTCACCGCCGAGAACGCCGGCGCCTCCTCGCTGATCGCCAACCGCACAGCCATCGGCCCCTGGGAAGAGTTCGACATTCTCCCCTGACCAGGAGGTTTCCCGCGGATCGCGGGTGCCGCCGCTGTCCGGCCCGCCCGCTACGGGAGGGCCGGACAGCGGCGGTTTCATCGTCCTTTCCCGCCCGCGGTCCGCCGAGGTGAACTGTAAAGCCTTCCTTGACGGCCAGAGGCTGTAAACGTATCCTTTACGTGTGGGAAATGTCGCCGCGCTGACGGAGACACAACGAACACCAGGAGGGCCAGATGAACCATGGGCGCGCGACCACCTATGAGGACGACGGGATCCTCTGCGACAACCGGGAACTGACCATCCGCCGCTACTACCCCTGGGGGGCCAAGCGGATTCCCTACAGCTCGATCAGGGGCGTCGAAGAACTCCCGATGACCGGCGTGAACAAGATCCGCCGGTGGCGGATTTGGGGCTCGGGCGACTTCATCCACTGGTGGAACTTCGACGCCAAGCGCCCCAGGAAGGACTTGGCGCTGGTGCTCGATATCGGACGTCACGTGCGCCCCACGATCACTCCGGACGACCCGGGTGCCGTCGAGAGCATCATCACCGGACGCCGCACCGGTGCGTGATCCGACGTGTCTCGGGCCACCCGCCAAAGCGTGTTGAGACGACACGCCCACGGCCGGCAGCGGTCGACGCGGCGCGCGGCGGTCCCGCAAAGCGCATAAGAACGCAGCCAGTGGGCGCCTCAGATGCCTGCGATGCTCGCGATGCTACGCCGAACGAACCTCCGGCCGAGGCCGCGCCGTCTCGAGGAACGCTTCAAGCGCCGTGACGACCAGGTCATGGTCGTCAGCCTGCGGGAGTCCCGAGACGGCGACTGTGCCGACGGGTCCGGTGCCGGCGATCGTGATGGGAAAGGCACCGCCGTGCGCCGCGTAACTGTCCGGGTCGAGGCGAGAGCTCTCCTCGAATGTGCTGCCCTTCGCGTGGAAGCGCAGCCCTACCAGGTAGGAGGAGTGGCCGTAGCGGTCGACAGTACGGACCTTCCGTTGGATCCAGGCGTCGTTGTCCGCGCTGGTGCCGGGCAGGGCGAGATGGAACAGCTGTTGTCCGTTGCGTCGGATGTCGATCGTGACGGCCGCCGCGCGGGCGCGCGCGAGCTCCGCCAAGACGTTGCCGAGCCGCCATGCGTCGTCGTTGTCGAAGCCGGTGAAGACCAGGCGGTGCTCCTGCTCCTCGATGTGGGCGATCAGTTCGGCGGTCTCGTTCACGCGGCATGCTCCTCGCTGGTTGTGCTCAGTCGCTCCAGCAGCGTAGCCGAGGCCTGGTGCTCCGGCGGTTCCTACCGCCGTGCGGTGGATATTCGCGGCGCCGACGGGGGAGATTATGCTCGGCGCCGCTTCGTATAGACTTTCTACAGCCTTGTAAAGGACCGGTCACGACGCTGATCGCGGTTCGCCGCGCTCCCGGCTGCCGGCGTCGTGCTCGCATGTGTGAACGAAAAGGGCGCGCCGATGCTTTTCGCTAAGTCGACGGTCCGTGGCTCTGTAGTTGATACACGTCGGGGCGCCGCGCTGTCGCCGATCGCGGTCGCGAACGCCGGTGTGTTCGCCGCGCTTGCGGTGGTCGTCGTTTCAATCGGCGCGTTCTTGCCGCATCTGGGAGCTATCGAACTTCTCTCCGTAGTACCTTTCGCGATTGTCGGATTGCGGCACCGTGCACGCGCGGTCGTGGCGGCGGCGATCGCGGCTGGGTTCGTCGCTTTCCTCGTCGCGGGAGCGACCGCCACCGTCGTAGTCGTGGGTTGCGCTGTGCTCGGTGGGTTGTGCGGAGCCGTTCGGCGCCACGGTCGCGGATTCGGCACGATCGCCTTGATCTCTTGTGGGCTCGCGCCTTTATCGGCGCTTGTGGCCGTGGGCGCGCTTCAGGTCTTCTCCGGCGCGCGCGAACTCGCGTTCGGCTCGTTGCGCGCCAGCTTGGTGGGCCTCGGCCGCCTTGCGGGGCGTCTGACGGGTTTCCAGCCGATCGTCCGGGATGTTCAAGCCGCGTGCGACGTGTTGCTGAGGTACTGGCCGCTCGCCGTGTCGGCTGTGGTCATCCTCGCTGTGCCGGTCGGGATGCTTGCGACGAACGCACTGGTGGTGCTCGTCGCGCGCCGCGTGGAATGGCTCGCACACACGGACCCGCTCGAGCAGGTCGGGTATGCGGATGCCGCGATGGACGCGCCGATCGCGCCGCTGCCACTCGAGTTCGTCGGAGTCGGATTCCGCCACGGCGGGAGCTCGGGGCGCGATGCGCTGGCGGGCGTGGACCTCACCGTCGCGCGGGGCGAGTTCATCGCGGTGGTCGGCGCCAACGGAGCCGGGAAGTCGACACTGGTGTCCCTGCTCGCCGGTGCCGCACCGACGAGTGGACGTGTGCGGCGACCCGGCCGGATCGGACTCGGGCTTTCCGGCGGGACGGCAGTCGTGGCTCAGCGCGCGGAGACACAGGCGATCGGGAGCACCGTCGGCGCGGATCTTCGTTGGGGGCTGCCGCCGGGATATCCGATCGACGTCGAGAGGCTGCTCGCCACAGTCGGGCTCGCCGGCCTCGTCGAAGCGAGCACCGAGTCGCTGTCCGGTGGGCAGCTCCAGCGTCTGGCCATTGCGAACGCCTTGGCCAGACGTCCGGCCCTGCTCATCTCCGACGAGTCGACCTCGATGCTGGATGCCGCCGGTCGTGCGGAGATCCTCGACCTGCTGGCGCAGCTTCCGTCCCGCACCGGAATCGCCGTCGTGCACGTTACACACGATCCAACCGAGGCGGCACGGGCCGACCGTGTCATTGCCCTGGACGCCGGCCGGATCGTCGATCATGCGACCGTGCGGCACGGTCCTGAGGATCTCACCGAGCAGGGGCATGAGCCGCCGTCCGAGGAGGCGGCCGTTCCAGAAGCGGAGCTCGGCGAGCTTGTGCTGCGCCTGCGCGGAGTCGGTCACCGATTCGATCCCGGCACTCCGTGGGAGGCCACCGCGCTGCGCTCGGTCGACCTCGATGTGTATGAGGGCGAAGGGCTGCTGATCACGGGAGAGAACGGCTCCGGCAAGACCACGCTCGCGTGGGTACTCGCCGGGCTGATCCGGCCCACCGAGGGCAGCGCCCTGATCGACGGTGCTCTGGCAGCGGAGTCGGTCGGCGCGGTGGCGATGTCATTCCAGCATGCGCGGCTGCAGCTGCAGCGTCCGACCGTCGCTGAAGACATCCTCGCAGCCGCAGGTTTCTCCGCGTCGACCGCGACAGACGCGGCGAGGTTCGTTGAGGCGAGCCTGCAGCGTGTCGGCCTACCCGCGGATCTGGCTGAACATACGATTGACGAGCTGAGCGGCGGTCAGATGCGTCGCGTCGCGATCGCGGGTCTGCTCGCGTCCCGGCCACGGGTGCTGATTCTCGACGAGCCTCTCGCCGGGCTCGACCGCGAGAGCAGACGCGCGCTGCTTGAACAACTCGGGCGCATGCGTTGCGAGCAGGGGCTGACCCTCGTGATCGTCTCGCACGACTTCGAGGACACTGGCCTCGCCTGCACCCGGACGATCGAGGTGATCGACGGCACGGTCAAGTTGACCGGTCGGGCCGGAGCGTCGGCCGAGCCGCCCGAAACCACAGAGGCTCCGACCTCGCGCCCCAAGCGCGCAGGCCTCGTCCTGCGCGCAGTGCCCGGCACCTCCGCGCTCCATCGGCTCGGGGCGTCGACGAAACTGCTGGCTCTGGCGGGGGCGACCATTGTCTCCCTGCTGCTGCCCGGCTGGCCGACTATCGGCGTGCTCACCGTCGTCCTCGTAGCGGCCGCTGCGCTCGCACGACTGCCGCGGACCGTGATCCCGCGCGTGTCGTGGTGGGTGGTGGCGACCGTCTTCCTCGGCGGCGCCATAACGGCGATAGGAAGTGGTCTGGGCCTGTTCACACGGTCAATGCTGCTGACCGTCCTGTTCCTCGCGCTCTCCTTCCTCACGGTATGGACCACCCGTGTCGAAGAGCTCCCCGAGGCGTTCGTGCGAATCGCCCGGCCGCTGCGCAGGTTCGGGGCGCCGGTCGACGAGTGGGCATACACGGTCATGTTCGCTGTCCGCACGCTCCCACTACTGCGCGAGGAATTCCGCGTGCTGCTCGCGGGACGCCGACTGCGCCCGACGCCGCACGCCGCCGGCCGAACCGCGCAGACGCTCAAGCGCTGCCGCGAGGTGGTCGACCTCACCGTAGCCGTCGTCATCTCTTCCGGCCGCCGCGCCTCCGACCTCGGCCGCGCGGCGACACTGCGCGGCGGTTTTGACGGCCCCGACCGGTCGACCTGAAGCCGGCGGTGACCCGCCATCCCCCGAAAGCGCGACGCGCCACGACAGGTCCCCATTCGGCCCAGTCAGCCGGGCCGTATCGCTGTGTCGGGCACATGCTGGGGAGTTGTTGGGCGAGCATAGACCGCGTCCGCCCCGGGAGGAGTTCACCCCATGAATGTGCCGCGACCGGCCAGCCCTGATACCTCGTCGGGCGGAAGTACTGCGCTGGACCAGCCACCGATCCATATCCTGTGGATCAATGCCGGCCTGAGCTGTGACGGCGACTCGGTGTCGCTGACCGCCGCGACGCAGCCGAGCATCGAGGAGATCGCGCTGAGCGTGCTGCCTGGCCTGCCGAAGATCGAGGTGCACTGGCCGCTGATCGACTTCGAGTGCGGCCCGGTGCAAGGCGCGGACAACTTCATCGAGTGGTTCTTCAAGGCCGAGCGCGGCGAGATCGAACCCTTCGTACTCGTCGTCGAGGGCTCGATCCCGAACGAGGCGATCAAGGCCGAGGGCTACTGGTGCGGCTTCGGCGACGATCCGGCCACCGGCCAGCCGATCACCACCAGCGAGTGGATCGACCGGCTCGCGCCCAAGGCGCTCGCGGTGGTCGCCATCGGCACGTGCGCGACCTACGGCGGTATCCACGCGATGGCCGGCAACCCGACCGGCGCCATGGGCGTGCCGGACTACCTCGGCTGGGACTGGAAGTCAAAGGCCGGCATCCCGATCGTGTGCGTGCCCGGCTGCCCGGTGCAGCCGGACAACTTCTCCGAGACCCTGGTCTACCTGCTCTACCAGGCGGCGGGCTCGGCGCCGATGATCCCGCTGGACGACAAGCTGCGGCCGGCCTGGCTGTTCGGGGCGACGGTGCACGAGGGCTGCGACCGGGCCGGCTACTACGAGCAGGGGCAGTTCGCGGAGACCTACGACTCGCCGAAATGCCTGGTCAAGCTCGGCTGCTGGGGACCGGTGGTCAAGTGCAACGTGCCCAAGCGCGGCTGGATCAACGGTGTCGGCGGCTGCCCGAACGTCGGCGGGATCTGCATCGGGTGCACGATGCCCGGCTTCCCGGACAAGTTCATGCCGTTCATGGACGAGCCGCCCGGCGGCAAGGTCTCGAGCACCGCGAGCGCGGCGTACGGCTCGGTGATCCGCCGGCTGCGCTCGATCACCGCCGCGACGGTCGACAAGGAACCGAAGTGGCGCCGCACCGGCGAGAAGCTGACCACCGGGTATCAGCCCCAGCGCTGACCGACGCCGCCACCCGCGCCACCCCGCCGGCCGGGTACCGCGCCGTCACACACCCTGCGCCGCCGACGTTCCGAGACACCCGCGCCCGAAGCCGGGCGCGGCAATCATTGATGAAAGGGCATGAACACGATGGCACCGACGGCGACGAAGGCGTCCGGCGACGGCTTGGTGGAGATGTCCTGGGACCCGATCACCCGGATCGTGGGCAGCCTGGGCATCCACACGAAGATCGACTTCAAGGCGAAGCGGGTCGCGGAGTGCTACAGCACCTCGTCGGTCTTCCGCGGCTACAGCGTGTTCCTGCGCGGCAAGGATCCGCGTGACGCGCACTTCATCACCAGCCGCATCTGCGGGATCTGCGGCGACAACCACGCCACCTGCTCGGTGTACGCGCAGAACATGGCCTACGGGGTCAAGCCGCCGCACCTGGGGGAATGGCTGATCAACCTCGGCGAGGCGGCCGAGTACATGTTCGACCACAACATCTTCCAGGAGAACCTGGTCGGGGTCGACTACTGCGAGCGGATGGTCCGCGAGACCAACCCCGGCGTGCTCGAGCTGGCCGAGCGCACCGAGGCGCCGCACGCCGCCGAGCACGGATATCGCACCATCGCCGACATCATGCGCTCGCTCAACCCGATCGAGGGCGAGTTCTACCGCGAGGCGCTGCAGGTCTCCCGCTACACACGAGAGATGTTCTGCCTGATGGAGGGGCGCCACGTGCACCCCTCGACGCTGTATCCCGGCGGCACCGGCACGGTGGCCTCGGTACAGCTGTTCACCGACTACATGAGCCGGCTGATGCGCTACGTCGAGTTCATGAAGCGGGTCGTGCCGCTGCACGACGACCTGTTCGATTTCTTCTACGAGGCGCTGCCCGGGTACGAGGAGGTCGGGCGTCGCAGGATCCTGCTCGGCTGTTGGGGCGCGCTCAACGACCCGGAGTACTGCGACTTCACCTACCGCAATATGACCGACTGGGGTCGGAAGATGTTCGTCACCCCGGGCATCGTGGTGGACGGCAAACTCGTCACCAACGACCTGACCGAGATCAACCTCGGCATCCGGATCCTGCTCGGCAGCTCCTACTACGACGACTGGCAGGGCCAGGAGCAGTTCGTCACGCACGACCCGCTCGGCAACCCGGTCGACCCGCGCCACCCGTGGAACCAGCACACGCTGCCCGCACCGCAGAAGCGCGACTTCGACGACAAGTACAGCTGGGTGATGTCGCCGCGCTGGTTCGACGGCAAGGACCACCTGGCGCTGGACACCGGCGGCGGCCCGATCGCCCGGCTGTGGTCCACCGCCCTGTCGGGCCTGGTTGACATCGGCTACGTCAAGGCGACCGGTCACAGCGTGGTGATCAACCTGCCGCGCACCATGACGAAGCCGGAGACCACCTTCGAGTGGAAGATCCCGAAGTGGAGCAACGCGCTCGAGCGCAACCGCGCGCGCACCTACTTCCAGGCCTACGCCGCGGCCGTCGCACTGCACTTCGCGGAGAAGGGCCTCGAGGAGGTGCGCGCCGGGCGCACCCAGACTTGGGAGAAGTTCGAGGTGCCGAACGAGGGCCTCGGCGTCGGGTTCACCGAGGCGGTCCGCGGGGTGCTCTCGCACCACATGGTCATCCGGGACGGAAAGATCGCCAACTACCACCCGTACCCGCCGACCCCGTGGAACGCCAGCGTCCGCGATACCTACGGCACGCCGGGACCGTACGAGGACGCGGTGCAGAACACCCCGATCTTCGAGGAGAACTCCCCGGAGAACTTCAAGGGGATCGACATCATGCGCGCGGTGCGCAGCTTCGACCCGTGTCTGCCGTGCGGGGTGCACATGTACGTCGGCGACGGGCGCACCGTGCAGCAGATGCACGTGCCGACCGGCCTGAGCGGCATGGCCGGATGACCGCCGCGACGACTGCCGCGACCTCCGCCGCGTCGACAGCACCGGTCCGCGCCGTCGACGCCGAGGCAGCCGGGCGGCAGGTGGAGGAGATCCTGGACCGGCTCGAGGCCGACGGCGGCCCGGGCTCGCGCGCGGCCGGTGACGAGCTCGTCCGTGCCCTGATGCGGTTCTACGGGGCCGGACTCGCCCGAGTCCTCGACCTCCTCGCCGCCCCGGCCGGCGCCGCGCCGCTCGACGCGCTGCTGGGCGACAGCCGGGTCGCGGCCCTGCTCACGCTGCACGATCTGCACCCCGAGGGCCTGCGCACCCGCGTCGAACGGGCCCTCGCGGCAGTACCGGGTCAGCCCTTCGAGCTGGTCGGGCTGGACGAGGCGACCGCGTCGGTCACCGTGCGACGTGCCGAGGCGTCCGGCTGCGGGTGCCCGAACACCCTCGATTCCGGGCGCGAGTCGGTCGAGGCCGCGCTCTCCTGCTTCGCGCCGGAGGTGACCGTGATCGAGCAGGACGCCGACGCCGTGTCGGCCCGGCCGCTGCTGCAGATCGGCGCCCGGCCCGAAACGGTCTCGGGGGCACGGCGGTGAGCGGACAGTCCGTCGCCGTCGCGGGCCTGCGCCGGTTCGCCGGTGCGGCCCCACAGCCGGCGCCCGAACGCTGCGCCCTGTGCGGTGCGACGGTGCCCGAGGAGCATCGTCACCTGGTGGATCCGGAGAAGCGTTCGCTCGAATGCGCGTGTACCGCGTGCGCCTTGCTGTTCGACCGGCCCGGGGCTGCCGACGGGCGGCTTCGCGCCGTCCCGCGCCGCTACCTGACCGACCGCGACCACGCGGTGGACAGCGCGGCCTGGGACCGGCTGCAGATCCCCGTGGGTGTCGTGTTCCTGTTCCACGACACCGCACTCGAGCGCCTGGTGGCGTTCTACCCGAGCCCGGCCGGCGCCACCCAAAGCGAACTCGACCCGGCCGACCTCGCCGCGGTCGGGCAGTGCACGCGGCTGGCCGCGCTGCTGGAACCCGACGTCGAGGCGCTGCTCGTGCGGCGCACCAACTCGGGGTACGAGTGCTACCTGGTCCCCATCGACATCTGCTACGAGCTGGTCGGGCGCATGCGTCTGCACTGGCACGGATTCGACGGCGGGGCGAACGCACGCGCGGAACTCGAGGAGTTCTTCGCGCGCGTCGAACAGCGGGCGAAGAGCATTGATGTGGGGAGCCGGACGCCGTGATCGACCTGTCTTTCACCTGCACGGGTGTCGCGACCGTGCCAGACGCCGCCGGTCCCACCCTGGCATTCCAGCTGCGCATCGCCGCGCGCGACGACGTCGCCGTGCATGCGATCGCACTGCGCTGCCAGCTGCGGATCGAACCGGCGCGGCGCACCTACCGCGACAGCGAGGCCGAGGCGCTCGCCGACCTGTTCGGCGACCGCTCGCGCTGGGGCTCGAGCCTGCTGCCGATTCAGTTCGCGCACGCCTCGCTCATGGTGCCTGCCTTCTCCGGCCACGTCGACATCGAACTGCACGTTCCGTGCAGCTACGACCTCGACCAGGCCGCCACCCGCTACTTCGAGGGCGTCGAGGACGGCGAGATCCCGATTCGGCTGCTGTTCTCCGGCACCGCGTTCGCCGGGCCCGGCGGATTCCAGGTCGAGCCGGTGCCGTGGGACCGGGAGGCCGCGGCCGGCGTGCCCGCGGCGCTGTGGCGGGAGATGATCGAGCAGCACTTCCCCGGCTGCGGCTGGCTGCGCCTGCCGCGCGCGACGATGGACGCGTTGCTCGGCTTCCGTTCGCGCCGTGCGCTGCCGTCCTGGGAGGCGACGATCGAGACCCTGCTGCGCGAGGCGGGCGACACGGCGCCGGCCGCCTCCCGCATCGAGATCCCGGCCGCCGATCGCGCCGCCTGCGGGAGCAGTCGATGAGCGTCGAATCCCTCGACCCCGCCGACCTGGCGGAACTTACCGCGACTCCGGACTGTGCCGATGACGAGATGGAGCGCCGGTTCGCGACTGCGCGCCTGGCCGCCGACGCGGTCCTGTTCGAGGGCTACGTGCTCTATCCCTACCGCGCGTCGTCCGCCAAGAATCGGCTGCGCTGGCAGTTCGGGGTTCTGATGGCCCCTCAGCACGCCGATACGCTGGGCGAGCGCGCGCACCTGCGGACCGAATGCCTCATGGAGCCGCGAATCGGCGACGTGCTTCTGGTCGAGCTGCGATTCCTGCGCGTGCAGCGCCGCACCGTGCAGGCCGGGCCGGCCGGCGGCCCGTTCCACGACGTGTCGTCGCTGGACCTCGAAGACCGGGTCCTGTGTCCGTGGGACGAGGGCGTGGAAGAGCGCGTGCAGCTGACGGTGCCGGTCGAAAAGCTGCTCGCCGACGGCTACGTCTTCGCCTTCGAGCAGCCCGCCGACACGCGGGAGGAGACCGTTCTCGACGCGGCAGGCGAAACCATCGGCCGCGTGCAGCGCCGCCGCGCCCGGCTCACCGGCATCGTCGAACTGTTCGCCGAGGAGTTGCCCGTCCCATACCGGACGCTGCGCCTGCGCGCCACGGTGCGCAATACCACTGAGGTCGAGGCACCGGCTCCCGGCGCTGCCGCGGATGAGCATCCGTCAGAACGGGACGCCGCGTTGGCCGATGCCCTGGTCTCCGCGCACCTCGTGTTGGGGCTGACCCTCGGCCGCTTCCTCTCGCTCACCGACCCGCCGCAGTGGGCTGAGCCCGCCGTCGCGCAGTGCCGCAACGAAGGGGTCTGGCCGGTGTTGGCCGGCGTCGACGGCGGCGCCGACGTGATGCTCGCCTCCCCGATCATCCTCGGGGACCATCCCGCGATCGCACCGGAGAGCCCGGGCGCGATGTACGACCTCACGGAGATCGACGAGATCCTCGCGTTGCGCACCGCGGCGCTCACCGACCAGGAGAAGCGCGAGGCGCGCGGCACCGACCCGCGGGCTGCCGCGGTCGTCGAACTCGCCGATACCCTCCCGGCCGAGGTGCTCGACCGACTGCACGGCGCGATCCGCGGCCTGCGCGAGGCGACGGGCCCAACCGCGCCCGACGTCGACTTCCCGGTGCTCCGCGAGCTCACCGGCGAGGAACCGGGCTTCGCCGCGCTGCCCGGCGGACGGCAGCCGTGGTGGGATCCCGGCGCCGACCGCACCGTGGACCCCGCCCGCGACCACGTCCTCGTCGACGGACACCCGGTGGCCAGGGGGAGCAGGGTCGTGCTACGTCCCGGCCGACGGCGCACCGACGCGCAGGACATCTTCCTGCGCGGGCGCACGGCGCTGGTCGAGGCCGTGCTGCACGACGTCGACGGCGCGGTGCACATCGCAGTCACCCTCGAAGACGACCCGGGTGCCGACATCCAGCGCGCGCAGGGACGCTTCCTGTACTTCCAGCCGGATGAAGTCACGGTCGCGGAGCAGCCATGAAGGAACGAGTACTGATCGCCGGGGTGGGCAACGTCTTCCTGTCCGACGACGGCTTCGGAGTCGAGGTCGTCCGGCGGCTGGCCGAGCACGAACTTCCCAGGCACGTCGAGGTGGCGGACATCGGCGTGCGCGGTGTCGACCTCGCCTACCGACTGCTCGACGGGTACGGCACGTGCATCCTCATCGACGCGTGCGCGCGCGGCGGCGAGCCGGGCACGCTCTACCGCATCGACGCACGCTCCGCCGCGAGCGGGCCGACCCAGGCCGCTGCCTTCGACGGCCATCGGATGACGCCCGACGCCGTACTCGGACTGCTCGACACTCTCAGCGTCGGCACGGGCGAAGAACCACCGCACACCGTGACGGTGCTCGGCTGCGAGCCGGCCTGCGTCGAGGAGGGCATGGGACTGTCCGAGTCGGTCGCCGCCTCGGTGCCGCGAGCCGTCCAATTGATTCTCCGCATGATCGAGACGGAGGCCGGGCAGCGCCCGGACCAGAGCCACAGCCAGCCGACCGGCCCGGCGCAGGGTGCGTACACGCCGGTCGAGACAGGAGCGCACTGAGATGAAGAAGCTGTTCGCCGCCACCCTCGCGATCGGCGGAGCCTGCGTCGCGGTCCGGCAGTTCCTCCCGGACATCCGGCGCTACCTGCGCATTCGCAGCATGTGACGCCGCTGCCCCCGGGTGGCAGGCGACGCGCCGCGGATACTTGGCCGACGCGCCGCGGATACTCGGCCGAACGGGCGAACGGGCGCGCTCGTGGCGGCGCGGCCTCCACCCGAACGGCCGCCGAGGTCGTCTAATCATGTCCGGGTCGGCGAGAGAACCGCCCCGGACACGAATCCGAGCCGACGGCTGAGGAGGGCGATGCACGAGACGTCCATCGCGCTGGCCGTCGTCGACCAGATCGAGCAGCGCGCCAGGCAGGACGGACGCACCTCGGTGCGCGCGGTCACGTTGCGCGTCGGCGAACTGGCCGGCGTGGTGCCGGACGCACTCGAATTCTGCTTCGCGCAGGCCTGCACGGGCACGGTCGCGCACGGCGCCCGGCTCAGCGTCGAAGCGGTCGAGGCCCGTGCCTGCTGTAGCGCGTGTTCGGGCCGCTGGTCGGTGGGCATGCCGCCCGACCTGTGCTGCCCGGTGTGCGGCGAGGCGGCCGCGCACCTGCTTTCCGGCCGCGAACTGGAGATCGCGGCGGTCGAGTGGGGCGAGCCGGCCGCGACCGCACCCAGCCCCGAGGAGCCCGACCCATGTGCCGTATGAGCGACCTGCACCAGGCGGTGCTCGCCAAGAACGACACCGGCGCAGCCCGGCTGCGCGCCGACCTCGACGGTCGCGGGCTACTTCTGGTCAACCTGCTCTCCAGCCCGGGCAGCGGCAAGACCGCGCTGCTCGAGGCGGAACTCACCCTGGCCCGCGAGCGCGGCATCCCGGTGGCCGCGCTCAGCGCCGACCTGGCCACCGAGAACGACGCGGCCCGCCTCGCCCGCTCCGGCGCCCCGGTCAAACAGGCGCTCACCGACGGCCTGTGCCACCTTGAGACGCACATGCTCGCCCGCCACCTCGACCAGTGGCCGCCCGCCGGCACGCGCGTGCTGTTCGTGGAGAACGTCGGCAACCTCGTTTGCCCCGCGGCCTACGACCTGGGCGAGACGCTCCGCGTCACGTTGGCCTCGGTCACCGAAGGCGAGGACAAGCCGCTGAAATACCCGGTGGCCTTCGGCCTGGCCCAACTAGTCGTGGTCACCAAGTACGACCTCGCCGACGCCGTCGACTTCGAAGAAGAGACCTTCCTGGCCAACGTCCGGCAGGTCAACCCGGGCGTGGAGATCCTGCGCACCAGCGCGCGGGCCCGCACCGGAATCGGCGAACTGCTCGACCGGGCGCTCGCCGCCGCGGATCCGGCTACCGTGCATTCGCCCGTAATGGCCTGCGACGGTGAACGACACGGGCATCATCATCACGAACACGACGACGAGCACGGGCACGACCACGAGCACGTGGGCGAGCACGACTACGTACACGACCACGTGCACGGGAGCGGACTCGCGGACATGCCGGACAGCGAAGCGCTGCAGGCGACTCGTCGATGACCGACCTCGCCTCGGACACGAGCGCCGCACTGCGCCGCGAAGTGACGGTGCGCGGCGTCGTCCAGGGCGTCGGGTTCCGGCCGTTCGTCTACGGCCTCGCCACCGGCCTCGGTCTGACCGGCCACGTCACCAACACCGGCAGCGGAGTCCTGATCGAAGTCGAGGGTCCGGGCCCAGCGGTGTACGACTTCTGCGTCCGAGTCCGTGGCGACGCGCCCGCCCTCGCGGAGGTCGCATCGGTCGAGCACCGCGACCTGCCCGCCTCGGGCGCCACCGGATTCACCATCCTGGCCTCGCACGGAGCCCCGACCGGCACGCTGATCCCACCCGACACGGCGACTTGCGCCGACTGCCTCGCCGAGCTCGCCGACCCCGCCGACCGCAGGCACCGGCACCCGTTCATCACCTGCACGAACTGCGGGCCGCGCTTCACCATCGTCACCGCGCTGCCCTATGACCGCGACCAGACGACGATGGCCGGCTTCCCCATGTGCGCTGCCTGCGTGCGCGAGTACCGCGATCCCGCCAACCGGCGGTTCCATGCCCAACCGATCTCCTGCCACGACTGCGGCCCACGGCTGCGACTGCGCACCGGGCAGGATCGTTCGTCCACAGGGCATTGTGACGCTGCCGAGGACTCCATCGCCCGGGCCCGCGAACTGCTCGCCGACGGCGCGATCCTCGCCGTCAAAGGCATCGGCGGCTACCACCTCGCCTGTGACGCCGCCAATCCCGACGCCGTCGGCCTCCTGCGTCGCCGCAAGGCTCGCGGCGACAAGCCGTTCGCCGTCATGGCGCGCACCTTCGCGGACATCGCGGAACTCGCCGAGGTCAGCGACAAGGAACGTCAGCTGCTCGAGTCGCCGGCGCGGCCCATCGTCCTGCTGCGTCGCCGCCCCGACACCGGCCGTTCGCTCGACTCGGTCGCGCCGGGCCTGGCCGAGCTCGGCTTCATGCTGCCCTACACGCCGGTGCACCACCTTCTGCTGGGTCTCGACGCGGACGTCCCGGGCCCGCGCCTGCTGGTGATGACCAGCGCGAACCTCTCCGGCGAGCCGCTCGCCTTCGAGGACGAGGACGCGTTCACCCGCCTCGCCCCTCTCGTGGACGCCTGGCTCACGCACGACCGGCCGATCCACGTGCCCTGCGATGACTCCGTCACTCGCGTGTGCGACGGAGAGACGCTGCCGGTGCGCCGCTCGCGCGGGTACGTCCCGCTGCCCATCGCCCTGCCCGAAGACGTGCGCCCCACCCTCGCTGTCGGCGGAGACCTGAAGAACACGCTCTGCGTCGTCGGCGGACGTCACGCATGGCTCTCCGCCCACGTCGGGGACATGGACGACGTCGCGACCCAACGCGCCTTCGAGCGCGCGGCGCAGCAGTTGACCGCCATCACCGCCACGTCCCCCGAACTGCTGGCCGCCGACCGGCATCCGGGATACCGCTCCACCCAGTGGGCCCAACGCGACACCACCCGCCCACACGTACTCGTGCAACACCATCATGCGCACGTCGCCGCTGCCATGGCCGAGCACGGACTCGACGGGCGCACCCCGGTCATCGGCGTCGCATTCGACGGAACCGGCTACGGCACGGACGGCGCGATCTGGGGCGGCGAGATGCTGCTCGCCGACTACGCGGGCTTCCGCCGTTTCGCGCACCTGGCCTACGTGTCGCTGCCCGGCGGCGACACCGCGGTGCGCCGCCCCTATCGCATGGCCCTGACCCACCTGGCCGCGGCGGGCATCGACTGGTCGCCCCGGCTGCCGTGCGTCCACGCCTGCCCGGAGCAGGAGCGCCGAGTCCTGGCTCGCCAGCTTGAACGCGGGGTCAACTGCGTGCCCACCTCCAGCATGGGGCGCCTGTTCGACGCGGTCTCGGCACTGATCGGCATCTGCCAGCACGCCGGCTATGAGGCCCAGGCCGCGATGGAACTCGAGGCGGCTGCCGCAACGTGCCTCGACGCCGCGGACACGCCCATCGACGAGCGCTACCGGTTCACGCTACGGGCGCCCGACGAATCGGCACCGCTCGGCGTATCAGCAGCGCCCGACGAATCGGCACCGCTCGACGAATCGGCGCCGCTCACCGCGGATCCGGCACCTCTGCTGGCCGCGATCGTCGCCGACCTCGAAAGCGGCACGCCGCTCGGCCGGATCGCGCTCGCCTTCCACAACGCCGTCGCCGCCCTCGTCGCGGAGTTGTGCGCCACGGCCCGCGAACAACACGGCCTCGAGACGGTTGCCCTCACCGGCGGCGTGTTCGGCAACACCCTGCTGTCCCGCGCCTGCGCGCGGCGCCTGCGGGAGGACGGATTCCACGTCCTGCGCCACCGCATCGTGCCGCCCAATGACGGCGGCCTGGCCCTCGGCCAAGCCGTGATCGCCGCGGCCACGCGGCGCGAGACGCGGGCGCTGTGAGACCAGTGGACCCGTGAGACCAGTGAGACCAGCGCAGCCGAAACCTAGGCAGTGAGCAAAAGAGCAAGGAGGAGCATATGTGCCTGGCAGTACCCGGCCGGGTCATCGAGATCCGCGAATCGGACGGCACACTCATGGCGGACCTCGACTTCGGGGG
>Ga0073928_10001750_pt1 | contig 40334 bp, 39 predicted proteins | sample PaiPotPPA55metaG_FD_76969 | JGI IMG/M metagenome (GOLD analysis project Ga0073928, IMG submission 76969) | Iron sulfur acid spring bacterial and archeal communities from Banff, Canada, to study Microbial Dark Matter (Phase II) - Paint Pots PPA... ... | reverse complement strand
CCCAGGTAAGGTTCTTCGCGTTGCCTCGAATTAAACCACACGCTCCGCTGCTTGTGCGGGCCCCCGCCTATTCCTTTGAGTTTTAACCTTGCGGCCGTAGTCCCCAGGCGGTGAACTTAATGCGTTAGCTGCGGCACTGATCGGGTCAATCCGACCAACACCTAGTTCACAACGTTTAGGGCGTGGACTACCCGGGTATCTAATCCGGTTCGCTCCCCACGCTTTCGCGTCTCAGCGTCAGTTACAGGCCAGGAAGCCGCCTTCGCCACTGGTGTTCCTCCAGATATCTACGCATTTCACCGCTACACCTGGAATTCCGCTTCCCTCTCCTGCACTCTAGCCAGGCCGGTTTGCAATGCAGTTTTCGGGTTGAGCCCGAAGATTTCACATCACACCTAACCAGCCGCCTACACGCGCTTTACGCCCAGTAAATCTGGATAACGCTTGCCCCCTACGTATTACCGCGGCTGCTGGCACGTAGTTAGCCGGGGCTTTCTTGGAGGGTACCGTCTTTTTTGTCTTCCCCTCCGACAGTGCTTTACATCCCGAAGGACTTCATCGCACACGCGGCGTCGCTCCGTCAGGCTTTCGCCCATTGCGGAAGATTCCTCACTGCTGCCTCCCGTAGGAGTCGGGGCCGTGTCTCAGTCCCCGTGTGGCTGGTCGTCCTCTCAGACCAGCTACCCGTCATCGCCTCGGTAGGCCGTTACCCCACCGACTAGCTGATAGGCCGCGGGCCCACCCCATCGTGCATTGCTGCTTTCTTCACCGGCCATGTAACCGGTGACGACATGCGGTATTAGCAGCGGTTTCCCGCTGTTATCCCCCGCGATAGGAAAGGTTGCCCACGTGTTACTCACCCGTTCGCCGCTAGGAACTTATCTCTCTTGCGAGAAATAAGCCCTCGCTCGACTTGCATGTGTTATGCGCGCCGCCAGCGTTAACCCTGAGCCAGGATCAAACTCTCCGTCCAAAACGGAGGACCCAAGACACTCGTCCTGAGTCATAAGACTCTCAGAGTCTTTCCCACTCTTCAGTTGTCAAAGTGCTGGTCGCCCTCACAACCCCTTGCGCTTTTGGGCGCACGAAGCCTTCCGTCAGGACAACCCGCGAATTGTACCGGTCTCCAGCCCGCCATTGCAAGGCGACCTAGGAGCCGGCCCGGATCCCCAGCTCATCGAGGTGCGCCAGGAGGTCCGCCGGGTCCTCGTACACTCGGTAGGCCCCCGCCTCCTCCAGCTCCTCCCGCCCGTAGCCCCCCGAGAGCAGCCCGACTCCTAGGGCGCCGGCCCGCTGGGCGGCCAGCAGGTCCCAGATGCTGTCGCCGACCACGAAACAGTCCCCCGGCGGCACCCCAAGCCGCTCGGCGGCGGCCAGGAAGAGGTCCGGGTTCGGCTTGGCGTAGGCGACCTGGTCGCGCGTGACGATTGGAACGCCCTCGGGAATCCCGAGCAAGACCAGCGTTGGTCCCGCTGTCGGTGCCGCTCCGCTGGTGGCGATCGCCCACGGGACCCGCATCGACGACAGCGTCGTGAGCAGCTCGCGCGCGCCGGGCAGCGGCCGGATCTGGTCCAGCCGGCCGAGCAGGCCGCGAGCGTGCGACTGCCGCAGCCGCTCGGCCTGGCCTTCGTCGAGGCTCATCCCCAGCTCCCTCTCGAGCGCCTTCAGGAACAGCCCGCCGCTCATGCCGATCCGGCGATGGATACGCCAGACCGACAGGTCGAGCCCCTCTTCGTGCAGCGCGTCGCGCCACGCGAGGACGTGCTGATAAACGCTGTCCACCAGCGTGCCGTCGAGGTCGAACAGGAGCGCCGGCCGCGCCGAAAGTCCAGGACTCGACAATCAGAAAGCCCGCCGTCCGGACATCGCGCGCGCCAGAGTCAGCTCGTCCGCGTACTCGAGGTCGCCCCCCACCGGCAGCCCGTGAGCCGGCCGCGTCACCTTTGTCCCCAGCGGTTCGAGCGCGCGCTGCAGATACAGCGCCGTCGCCTCGCCCTCGATGTCGGCGTCGGTCGCGACAATCACCTCCAGCACTCCCTCCTCGCGCACGCGGGCGAGCAGCTTCGGCACGTGTATCTGCTCTGGTCCGATTCCGTCGATCGGCGAGATCACGCCCTGCAGCACGAAGTAGAGGCCGCCGAACTCAGACGTCCGCTCGATGGCGAGCACGTCGAGTGGCGACTCAACCACGCACAGCAGGGTTGCGTCTCGCCGCGAAGAAAGGCAGATCCAGCAGAGGCTCCCCTCGGCGATGTTGTAACAGCGCTCGCAGTAGCCGATGCGCGCCTTGACGTCCTCGATCGCCTGCGCGAGCGACGCGGCGCGCTGGCTGTCAGCGCGCAGAAGGTGGAACGCAAGCCGCTGCGCCGTCTTGGGTCCGATGCCCGGCAGTCGCGAGAGCTCCTGGATGAGCCGTTCCAGCGGCTCCGGCAGCTGCGGCATCGGCGGTTACAACAGGCCGGGCGGAAGACCGAGGCCGGAGGCGACCGCCTGCATCTTCGACGCGGCGAGCTGTTTCGACTTTTCCATCGCCTCGTTCACCGCCGCGACCACGAGGTCCTGCAGCATCTCCGTGTCCGAAGCAGCCTCTGGGTCGATCGTCACCGACACTAGCTTCTGCGTGCCGGTGGCGACCACGCGAACCGCCCCGCCGCCGGCGGTCGCCTCGACCGTGTCGGTCTCCAGCTCGGCCTGCACCTTGCCCATCTTGTCCTGCATCTGCTGGACCTGCCGCAGCATCTTCATCGGGTCCTTCACTCGGAAACCTCCTTCACCCGCGTCACGCGCCCGTCGAACCGGCGCACCACCTCGCGGACGAATGGATCATCCTCCGGGCTGCTCGGCTTCGGTGCGACCCTGGCGGCGTCGCCTTCTCTAAGCCGGAAGTCCACCTTCACGCCGTCACCCAACCACGCTCGCACATGCGGCATCAGCTGCAGCGACTGCTCCTGCGCCTTCTTGTGATGAAAGCCATACCGAAACCACAGGACCAGCAGCGTCCCGTCGACCTCCGGCTGCGCGTCGAGATAAGCCGCGCGTACGGTGCGATTCAACTTCTCGAGCACCTCAGCCCAACCAGTCACATCCCCGGTCGCAACCGCAACGGTTTCGGGGACGGATGCAGTCGCCTCCTCCCCGCTAGCCGGGGACGTCGCCACTGCCCGCAGGGCACTGGCGGGTGGGGGGCCACCCTCTGGCAAGAGCGCGGATTCCGTCCCCAACTCAACCGTCCCCAACTCGACCGCCAAACGTGCGAGCGTCGCCTCCACCAGGAACCGCGGCTCGGCGTGCCGCCGCACCTCTCCATCCAGGTGCAGCAAGGCATCCAGCACGCTGGACAGCCGCCGCGCGGTGGTGAGATCGCGACGGGTCAGCGCCGCCACCAACCTGTCCCGACACCCCTCCATCAACCCCCGCACGACCTGCCGTAGCTCCGCCCCGGCCGCGTAAACGCGGCTCAGCTCCGCCAGCGCCTCGGCGGCGCGGCCCGCAAGCACGTCGTCGAGCAGCGAATCCAACAACCGCGGGTCGGCGATCCCCAACAACGCGCGCGCCGACTCCAGAGTAATCGGCCCCGAAGCAAGCGGCACCAGCTGGTCCATCAGCCCCACGGCGTCGCGCATCGATCCCTGCGCGGTCCGCGCGATCAGCTGCATCGCATCCGCATCGACCGCGACGTTCTCGGACAGAGCGATGTGCGAGAGGCGCGAGGTGATCTGCTCCTCGCTGTGCCGGCGAAAAACGAACTGCTGGCACCGCCCGATCACGGTCAGAGGAATTTTCTGTGCGTCCGTCGTGCAGAGGATGAAGACGACGTGCGGCGGCGGCTCCTCCAGCGTCTTCAGCAGCGCGTTGAACGCCGGCTCGGTGAGCATGTGTGCCTCGTCGATGATGTAAATCTTGAATGGCCCCAACGCCGGGGCGAGATTCACCTTCTCGCGCAGGTCGCGAATCTCGTCGATGCCGCGATTGGACGCGGCGTCGATCTCGATCAGGTCGAGCGCAGACCCGGCCGTCATCTCGACGCACGACTGGCATTTGTTGCACGGTTCCGCGGAATCGCGCGCGCGGCCCGTGCAGTTGAGCGCCTTTGCGAGCAGCCGCGCCGCCGACGTCTTCCCCGTGCCCCTGCTCCCGCTGAACAGGTACGCGTGCGCGACGCGTGCGCTGATGATCGCGCCCTGCAGCGCTCGCGAGGCAGCCTCCTGCCCGACCAGGTCGCTGAAAGTCTGCGAGCGGTACTTGCGATAGAGCGATTGGTACTCAGGCATTCAAATTCAAGTGGTCGCGCACCCCCGCCTCGATCGAAGACCCCCAGCTCGCACCGCGGTCCACGGCTCCGGCCCGGATGACTGCGGCACCCTCGAGTTTCTCCTTACCGCTGCTTCCTTCCGGACCTGACGGGGTTCGGAGACCCGAGCTGCGCAGGTCCCGACCTTCAACGCCGTTCGCCGCGGCCAGGCGTGAGAACCCAGACCTCAGCACGGGAATTCGGTCCGGCTAAGGCGGATTGCCGGTTCAGGGTACCGCCAGCACCCCACTTAGCGCGACCAAGAGCATCTTACCCGGGCTCCGAATCGCAAACGATGCCGTGTCTATAAAGGACACCGCGCCCACTTAGTGCGACCAAAGCAATCTTACCCGGGCTCGGCCACCGCGACTGGCCGCCGCGCCACCCACGCCAGGTGCACAAACGTCGCGATCGCCGCGAGCGGGATCACGACCTCGGCGCCGATCACGACGTTGCTCGCATCCTGGCCGAAGAACCGGAACAGGCAGATGCCGCCCACCAGCACGATGATCAGCGACGTCGAGATCTGTCCCGTCACGGTGTGCCGCAGCTCTGGCCTCCGGTGCAGAGAGATCAGCACCAACCCGCCCGCCGCCGGCAGCAGGTAGCGCGCGATGACTACCAATGCAAGCCACGTCGGGAACGCCCCGCCCGCGGCCAGGCCGACCACGAGCGCCCCCAGGAACACCCCGTCGACGACAGGGTCGAGCGCGCCGCCGAGATTCGACGGGTGCACGAACCGGCGCGCGATCGTGCCGTCCACCAGGTCGGTCAGGCCGGCCAGCGCAACGCACACCGCCAGCAAGCCGAAGTCCTGGTGCATCGCGTAGACGAGCGCCGGCGCCGCCAGGTACGCGCGAGCCAATGACACCTGGTTGGCGGGGCCAGGCAGTCCGGCTCCGACCGCGGCGACGGTGACGAACCAGACGGACGCCACCCACGCCGGTCCGGGCTGCCCGCTCAGCCACGCCCAGGCGAGGCCAGCGATGAGGTAGACCGTGGTCGAGACGCGAGCGGTCCTATCCGCGTACATGCCGATCAGTGTGGACTGGGCGACGGCGACGACGCCGCGGGCGTAGGCGACGGCGACGGCGGCACGTATGGCGCCTGTCCCGCGTGCGGGTTGGCGCCGCACGGGTAGTTGGGCTCGCCGATCCCCTTGAGGAAGATCTCGTTCACGCCGCCGCTCGTCACGTATCCGCCGTCGTAGGTGCACACCTGGCGGGTCACGACTCCGGCGGGCTGCACCCACATGGCCGGCCACGGGTGCGTCGTGTAGTACTCCTCGACGAACGGCTTCCACACCGTGATGCCTACGTTCTCGCCGAACAGCACCGAGGTCGGGCACTGCCATCCGGAGGGTGGAAAGTCGGTCGCGAGGTACGCATAGCCCGAGTTGCACGTCGGGCCGGCGTCGATGTGCATGAGGGATGCAGCGATCGCGAGGTTCGGCGTGTAGCCGATGAAGATCGACCCGGTGTAAGCCTCCGTCGTGCCCGACTTGCCGGCCACCGGCTTCCCGCCCAGGTCGCCGAGGTATAGCTTCACGGGTCCGCGCAGCAGGTCTGTCATCACGTACCCGAGGTCGGGGCTGATGACCTGCGTGCGTCCCGCGGTGGGATCGAATGACTCGAGCACCTTGCCCGTCGCCTCCGTGATCTTCAACACCGCGCGCGGGCTGATCCGGTATCCGCCGTTGTCGAACGCGGAGTAGGCGGCGAGATGCTCCGCCATCGAGATTGCGTCGGGGCCAAGCGTCGTCGCGACGCCGGCCGGGCTCTGGATGGTGGCGGTGACGCCCAGGTTGTGCAGCAGGCCAACCACGCGGTCGCCTCCCTCCCGGCTGTACGTCCACAGCGCGGGCAGGTTGCGCGACTGTGCGAGCGCCGTGCGGAGTGTGATCCAGCCCTCGTGCTTGCCGTCCCAGTCGCTGAACGTGGTGCCGCCGATGACTCCCGACTCGTCGTTGAGCAGACTCGCCGGGGTCACGATCCCGGCCTGCAGCGCGGCCGCGTACGTGTACACCTTGAATGACGATCCGACTCCCCGCCATCCCAGCGGGTCAACACCCGTCAGGTTGATCTGGCCGCGGATCGCGGCGTTGTTGTAGCCGGCGCTGCCGACCATCGCGAGGATCTCGCCGTCCGCGGGATTCATCACCAGCATCGCGCCCGTGTTCACGCCGCGCTTTGCGTACGTGGCAACTCCTGACTTCACGTACTTGTCCGCCATCGCCTGCGTGGTGAGGTCAAGAGTCGTGGTGATGCGCAACCCTCCCTCGTACAGCGCCTGCGTTCCGTAGCGCTGGATGATGTACTGCTCGATGTAGTCGACGAAGTGCGCGGTCAGCGGGTTGTGCTGACCGGCCAGCGCCTTGTGCGCGGCGATCATCTTCGCGACCAGGTCGCCGTTGTACAGCGAGTCGGCGGCCGATTTGCTCACGTCGCCCACCGTGACCAGGCCGTCGAGGACCGAGCGCCACCGCCATTCCGCGAGAGCGACCTGGTCCGCCGTGCCGAACGGGTCGTAGTCCGCCGGCGCCTGGGGCAGGCCGGCGAGAAAGCTCGCCTGCGCCCAGGTGAGATCGCCGGCGTGAACCTGGAAGTACGTCTCCGCCGCGGCCTCCGCCCCGTATGCGCCGTTGCCGTAGTTGATCGTGTTCAGGTAGAGCTCGAGGATCTGCTGCTTGGAGTAGCGTCTCTCCATCTCCTCCGCGAGCAGCAGCTCGCGAAACTTGCGGCTCACTGTCCGGCTCTGCGCTTCGGTGGAGTCCAGGACAACGTTTTTGACGACCTGCTCTGTGATCGTCGAGCCGCCCAGCGTGGAGGAGTGGTGCGTCAGGTCATACCCAATGGCGATCGCCAGGCGCCGGTAATCAACGCCCGAGTTCGAGTAGAACGTGCGGTCCTCGGTCGCGATGGTCGCCTCCTGCAGCTTCGTGCTGATCTGCTTCAGGGGCACGACCGTCCGGTTCTGGTGGTAGAGCGACTCGATCACCGTGCCGTTGCGATCGAGGATGCGAGTGGTCTGCGTCAGGTTCGCGGCCTGGACCGCCTGGATCGACGGCAGGTCTCCCGCGAAGTAATCGACCACGCCGATCGTCCCGGCGGTGCCGATCAGGCCCATCGACGAGATCACGATCAGGCTCACCAGGGCGAGCCGCATCAGCCAGAAATGCGAGCGGCGTTGCTTCGGGCGGCGCGGCCGCGCACGCGCGCGAACGCGTCGGGATTTGTGCGCCGCGGGCGCGCGCTTGCGGGAACGCAAGGCCAGGCGGGACCTCCAGGACGTGTACTACGACGAAAGCTGCGACCGTTGGCGGGAGTCTACCGCAGCCCCAGCGCCTCTGCCCCCTGGTCCGCCAGGCCCAGGATCGGGCTCGAGAAGATCCCGTACACGGCGATCACCACGCAGAACGCCACGACGCCGAACGACGACAACCCGCTCACCACCGGAAGCCGCGTGGTGCGGCGCGCCTCGTCCAGCGGGCTCTGGATGTACATGACGCGCAGCGTGCCGGCCACCGCGGCCAGGCTGAGCGCCGCCCCCAGGACTCCAAGCGCCAGCAGGGCGAAATGCCCGCTCTGCGCCAACGATGCGGCGACGGCGAACTCCCCGAAGAAGCCCGCCAGCGGCGGAGCCCCCGCGAGCGACAGCATCGCCAGCGCCAAGCCGGCGGCGCGCGCCGGCCGCAGCACTCCCATCCCGGCCAGCGCGTGCTCCCCACCCTCCGCGCGTCCCATCACCGCCGGTCCGCATGTCGCGGCCACCGCAAACGCCCCGAGCAGGAAAAGGGACCCCGCCAGGCCGCTCCGGTAGTGCGTGACAAATCCGGCCGCGACCCAACCGATCTGCCCGGCCGCGAGGTAGGCGAGACGCACCCGCGGCGAGTGGGACGCAAGTGCCGCCGCCCCACCCCCGACCATGGCGAACGCGGCGATCACCTCGAGGTAGGTCGAGTAGACCGCGGGGATCGGCGTCAGAACTCCCACCAGCTTGAAGGCGACGATCGCCGCCGCGGCCGCGACCAGTCCAAGCACCAGGCCCGCTCCCAGTGGAGAGGCGCCGAGGCTCGCGGGAATCGACGCAAGCTGGAACGGCGCGAGCGCCGCCCGAACCGCCAGCCCGCTCAACGCCAGGAACACGGGGATCGCGAGGGCGATTGTCGGAGCGCCGCTGAACAGCACCGCTCGCATCGTGGCCAGGCTGGACGTGCCCGCCGACGCGTAGAGAAACGCGAGCCCGATCAGGAGCAGCGCGCTTGCCAGGCCGCCGGTGATCAGGAGTCGCAGCGCAAGGTCCGGGCGCCGCAACGCGACCATGACCACGGCCGCCCCCGCCGCCACCTCGAGGCCGGCCCAGAGCGCGACCAGGTCTCCCGCGGACGCTGCCACCATCACGCCAAATGTCGCGAGCAGCGGCATGGCCAGCCCGATCGTGACCGAGTCCTCGGCCGTCCAGTCCACCACGGCGAACGCGATCGTCGCGGTGAGGAGGACGGCCGCCTTGGCGAACAGCGCGAAGCGGTCCTGCACGAGGCCGCCCTCGAAACTTGTCGTCAGCGTCGCGCCCGCCCACAGCTCGATCCCGAGCGCGACGAGGGTGACCGTCGCCACGATCGCGGGCAGAGAGCGCCGTGCGCCGGGCAAAAGCCATCCCAGCCGGCCGGCCAGCAGGACGAGAACCGCTGCGGCCACCACGAGCGCCTCAGGAACGAGGACCAGGTTTTTCACTGGCTGGCCCCCGGCGCCGGAAGCACGTAAGGCGACGCAATGTCGCTGATCCCGGCGGACAGGACGTTGACCAGGCCCTGGTCGAACAGCGGGGAATCCGTGCCGGGCAGCTTCGGGCCGCTCGGGAACAGCCCGACCCACAGCAGGCCGCCGGCCAGCAGACCGAGGTACCAGGTCTCGCCGAGCGACGCATCCGACACTCCGGGCGCGTCGGGGTTCGGCGCGGAGAACAGCACCCGCCGCCACAGCGACGCCAGCGCGATCGCTCCGAGGCCCAGGCCCGCCGCCACCGCGAAAGCGCCGACCGGCTGGGTCTTGAAGGACCCGAAAAACGTGAGCAGGTCGGACGTAAAGGTCGCCAGCAAAGGCACGCCGAGCACGGCCAGGCCTGCGATGACCATCAGCCACGTCAGGATCGGCATGCGGGGAGCCAGGCCTGCGAGCACGTGCAGGCTGCGCGACTGCGCGCGCTCCGATAAAGTCGCGGATACGCTGACGATCAACGCCGCCGCCAGGCCGCCGGCGAAAAGCGAGAGCACGGCGCCGGCGATCGAGAGAGGCTGCAGGGCGGCGAGCGCGAGCACCGTCACACCACCCGGGATCAGGGCCAGGTACGCGCTCGTCTGCCGGATGTCGTGGTGGCGCAGCGCGATCAATGCGCCGTACCCCACGGTCAGCGCGGCCACAGCCGCGAGCAGCGGCGCCAGCAGGTGAGCCGCGGCGGGTTCGGCGGCGACGAGCGTACGTAATAGAAGGTATCCGCCGAGGCGCGACGCGCTCCCGGCGACGATCACCGTCACGCCGACCGGCGCCTCGGAATAGGCATCACGAGCCCACCCGTGCAGTGGAAAGAGCGGAAGCCGGGTCGCCGCGGCGACGATCATCAGGATCCCGACCGCGAGCTGCACTCGCGGGCTGAGGGTGGCCTTCAAGAGGACGTCCATGTCGAAGCTGCCCCTGCCGGCCGCTGCGTAGAGCACCATCGTTCCGACGATCAGCGCGCCGGTGCCCAGGCCCCAGTAGCCGAGGAGCCTCCACGCCGCTTGATGGCGCCGCTGCCCACCCCATCCAAGGATCAGCAGCGCGAGCGGAACCGCCGCGGCGCCCCAGAAGAGGATGAGCACGAACATGTCGCGCGCGACGATCGCCCCGTTGACGCTCGCCTGGGCGAGAAGCAACAGGCAGAAGTACGAGCGGACGCGTTCTCGGATTCCGAGTGACGCGAGGACAGAGACGATTCCGATCCCGCCCGACAGGATGAGCATCGTCATCCCGGGCCCGTCCACCCCGAGGTGATAGACGGCGCCAACGGCCTGTAGCCAGGGGACCTTCTCCTCGTACTGCAGGGTCGGGAGGAACGACTGGAACTGGTTGTAGGCGATGCCGAGCACGAACATCAGCCCGAGGGTGGTGAAGAAGGCGATCTGCTTCATCAACGTGTCGTACCGGCCGCGAGGGTTCGGCATGGTGGCGATCGCGATGGCCACCACGACGGGCACCCAGACGGTGATGCTGAGGAGAAGCGAGGTCGAAAAGATGCCGGCGCCGGGAACCGTGGGCGTCGGGGATGGGCTGGCGGCGAAGATGGACTGCCAGATCATCGGAACACTCCGGGCGCGACGAGCCCAACCACCACGGTGAGGATGACGGCCGTGACGATCACCAGCGGTAGGACCGGGAGGCGCGCGCCGGAGACGGCCAGCCGTCCCGTCGTGTCGAGCGCGCCACCAACCCCCGCTTCGCCCTCCGGGATCCAGCGCTCGCCGAGCCTAACTGCGATCTCCGTCACCGGTGCGGCGATGAAGCGCTCGAGGTTGCTCGACGCCACATAGGTGAGCCGCCTCAACCACACTCCGGCCCAGGCCGAGACGTGCAAGGCGCCATCCTGGTCGCGCACGTACGCGAGCACAGGCAGAGCGAAGCCGATCAGCGCCACGACGACCCAGATCGCATAGGCGCCGGGGGTCGGGGCCGGGTGCTTCTTGCCGTCGAGGAAGTCGAGCCAACCGTGTATGAGAGACGCCACGACGAGGAGCGCGCCCGCGCCCGCCAGCCAGAAGGGCCACGCGAGGGAGGGCGCTGGAGCCTCGCGTACGCGGTCCGGCTCGAACGTGCGCCTCCGCCGCAGCGGGCCGATGGCCACCGCGAGGAAAATCCTGGTCGCGCCGGCGGCAACCAGCAGGACCGCCTCGCCCATGGCCAAGCCCAAGTTCGACCGCGAGCTCACGCCAAACGCGAGGGCGCCCACAGCGCTGAAACCCAGCACGATCGCCGCGACCAGCACGGCCAGCGCGCTCACGCGCATACGAGTCCACGCGTCGCCCATCTCGGCGAGGTCGTCCGTGCGCTTAGCCGCGGCGATGGCCGACATCGCAAGCAACCCGCCCGCGCGGGCGGCAGCTACCGCAAACACGCAAGCAATCCCCGCGATGGCAAAGGTCGCGCCCTGCACCTGGAATCCGTGGACCACGACCGCGGCGCCGATCGCGGTCGCGCCTGATCCAAGCAGCGCGATGATGCGTCGAGGCTCGTTGCCGATCAGCCCGAGCAGCGGAGCGGCGATCGCCGCCACGCCGCACGCGTATAGCAGACCCTTCACGGTTTGCGTGTTGGACGCGACGACGATGGGCATCAGCCGGTAAAGGACGACGATCGCGAGCACGGACCACACCGCCTGAGTCACCGCCGAGGCGGCAGGCGGCGCGGTCACCGCGGTCCGCGTCACCCACGACTGCAGCGGCCACAGCGCGAGGCGACCGCCCACGCCGATGAACAGCAGGATCGACGCGACCACCAGCGAACGCACGGTCCATCCCGGGTTGGTGTGGAGGATCGGCAGAAGCGTGGTCAGGTTGTTCAGACCGTATCGCGCATAGAGCCACGCAACGCCGCACAGCAGCGAGAGATCGGTGATGAATGGAAGCGCGAGCGCGACGCGCGCCCGCAGTGCGGCCTCGTCCATGCCCCAGCGATGGGCCAGGAGCAGGTAGGTTGCAGCGCCCGCGAGACCCCAGAACGCGAGGAGCTCAGCCAGATCCCAGCTGACCAGGACGCCCGCGGCGCCGAACAGCAGCACGCTCATCAAAGCGTTGAAACGCGCGGCGCCGGGCTCCGCCCGGCCCATCACCTGGTGCCACGCGAGAACGCCGATGACGCACAGCTCGACCACGATCAGAGCCGCGATGCCCAGGTGGTCGACCCGCAGCACGATGTCGATTCCGAACCCCTGGAAGTTCGTTGGCCCTGTGAAGGCCACCGGCAGGTTGATGTACGAGTAGCTCGAGAGGAACGGCGTGGTCCGCTTCGCGAGGCCCCAGCCCACCAGCAGGCTCGCGAGCAGCGAGACGACCGCGCCGAACATCGCGAGGTTCGCCGACGACCGCCGGGTGCGCACGCTCGACAAGGCGATGAGGAAGGCGGCGAACGGCGCCATGACGATCAGGGGCACAGCCCACGGAAGCGTGGTCGTCGGGTCGAATGTAAATCCCGCTGGCGGGCGTGACCCGGAAGCGGTGCCCGAAGCCGCAGCAGCGATATGCGACAGAGCGATGAGCAGGCTCAGCGCGAAGTCCCCCGGCCAGCGATCCCCACGCCGAGCGCCACCAGCGCAAGCGCCGCGACGGCGAGGAGGGCCGCGACCTCCTGGCCGAAGATCTTCGGGTCGCCCGCCGCCGAGAACCGCGCGGCGCCGGCGAAAGCCACGCCCGCCCCGCCGAACATCAGAGGAATACCCGCCAGCGCGGCCGACAGGTCCTTTTTCCAGGTCGCGACGAACGCGCCCGCCGCGACCAGCGCCACGGCCACGAACAGGACCGAGACGAGCCCCGCGCTCACCGGCCGCGATCCCGCACACGCCAGGCCGCGGTCGCACCGACGAGCGCGACCAGCACCAGGGCGCCTACGGCCTCAACCGCCAACGCGTCGTGCGCGAATAAAACCCGGCCGATCGCGGCGCTTCCGATCTCGCCACCCCTGTACGTCGCCGAGACGAAGTCGCCTCGATAGGCCGCGTATGCCAGCACCGCGAACAGGGCCGCAGCCGCGACGGCGCCGGCTTGCCTCCAGGCAAATCCGGCAGGCGAGTCCACGACGCGGTAGCGCGGCGCGGCGATCAGGAGCGCGCAGCCGGCATAGCAGACGAGCGCGATCAGCCCTGCGAAATCCGCGGAAAGGGAGGCGTAGAGGCCGGCGATTCCGAGGCCGGAGGCCGCCACGGCAAGGCCCCGCGCACCACGTCCCGGTAGGAACGCGACCATGAGCCCGCCCCCGACAGAGATCGCGGCGGACACGTAGAAGCCAATCGCGTGGAGGGAGTCCATCGGCACTCCGTGGTTGCTAAGTGGGGAACTACCGGCTAGTCGACGATGCCGCCGGCTCCGAGGCGCCAAGCATACAGGAGCCCCAAACCCGCGATCCCGACCAGCGCGACGGCGGAAACAACCGCGCCGAGCGTGACCGGAGCGGCGGTCAGGCTGAACCCGTAAGCCGCGGCCAGAAAGAGCACGGCGATCCCAAGCGCGGCAGCGGCGACCCTGATCGGGTCCCAGCGGGCCAGCGCGCGAGACAATGCAGCCATGCGGGCAGTATCGCAGGCGCTCGTCGACTTCGCCAACAGCTTCCGCCCGGAGCCGGGGCCCGGGGTCGAGATCATCGCCACGCCACGGTTCCGTGCGGCGATCCAACCGGACTTCCCAATCCCCGGGCCGAACAACGTCACGTGGATCAGGTGTCAAGCGGCCGAAGCAGCCGAGGTGATCCGCGAAGCGCGCGCGATCTTCGCGTCACGCCACCTTCCTTTCATGTGGACGCTCGACCCTGAAACCCAACCCGCCGATTTTGCCGATCATCTCGCGAGGCAGGGCGTTCATCCGGATCCGCACGACGCCGAGTCTTCGGTGATGGTGATGCCCATCGAAGCCACGGTGGAGTCGCCGCCCATCGAAGGACTGGAGATCCACGACGCTCTCGAGGACCTCGCGACATTCAGGTTGGCGGACAGCGCCGCTCGCGAAGCGTTCGAGGCCGTCGTGCCCGACGATTCGGCCGAAACCATCGCGATGCAGGACCGGCGACTCCATAACTACCGAGCAGCCGGCAACCGTCACCTGTTCCTAGCGACTGTGGACGGCGAACCGGCCGGCGCGGCTGGAATGAGCGTCTATCCTCCGGCCGCGGCGATCCTGCAGGGCGGTGCCGTCCGCCCCAAGTTTCGAGGCCACGGGATCTACCGCGCCCTGGTGGCCGCGCGCCAGGAGGTCGCCCGCAAAGCAGGCGTGGAAGGTCTCACCGTGTGGGGCGGGCAGATGTCGGGCCCAATCCTCGCCGGACTGGGTTTCCAGAAGGTCGGCTGGCGCCGCTTCTACGTGGACGACAGCTCGGTCCAGTAGACGTGAGGAGGCGCCGGCCCGTCGGCCGGCGCCCAAGGTCGGGTGCTCCTAAGGCAAAGTTGCGCTGAACACGTTGGTCGGGTCGGTGTTCGGGGTTGCCGTCACGTTGCTGCTCGCCGGTCCGCACCGCGGGTTGCCCGTCGGAGCGGCGTTCGGGTCGGATGCGCTCAGGTTGCAATTGGTCATGACGAAGAGTGCGATGAACCCGGTGCCAGTGCTCTGCAGCCCCTCGTAGTCACCGAGGAAGAAGCCTCGCGCGACCGGCGCCGACATCAGGTCGAAGGGTCCCGCCACTTCTTGCGGCGTGCCGCTGAACGTCGTGCCGCCGTCGCTGGAGTAGATCGCCTTGTAGTCGACCGGCCACGTGGTCGTGTTGGTGGATGAGAGACTCCCCGAGTCGTAGTAGGTGACCGCGATCTTTCCCGACGCGTTCACGGCAATCGTCGGGGTGAAGATCGGCAGGGCGCTCGGTCCGACAATCGCCCGTGGGGTGCTCCACGAGACGCCGTGGTCGGAAGAGTTGGTGAACATCACCTCGTTGTCGAAGGTGCCCACTCCCTGCTTCACGTTCTTATCGAAGTTCGTCGAGCTCTCCCAGACCGCGTACAGGTTGCCTGCCCCATCGATGGCGACTTCCTGCAGTCCGTCTCCTACTCGCGCGGGAGCGCCAGTGTTCGGGTCGACGACACCGGCCGCATTGAATGGGGCGATGACCTGGGGAGATGTCCATGTGGCGCCTCCGTCAGACGACTTGACGAAGGCGAGCTCGGCATTGCTGCGGGCCCCCCGAAACGGCGTGTTCGGCGGAACGATGAGATCGGTGAAGTCATACAGCACGTCGGTCTTCGGGTCGACCACGATGACGTTGCCGATCGTCTGCTGCCGGTTCCCGGATCCAATGATCGTCTGCACCGGGCTCCAGGTCGCGCCGAAGTCGGTGGTCTTGGAGAACTGGGCCGGCCCCGTGTACTGCGCCGCGTGAAGGCGAGCGTCGGGATTGTTGATCTGGCTGGTCAGGGTGTCCCACACGGTGTAGGCCACGCCGGCGTGAATCGGGTCCGCGGTCGTGGAGTTCTTGTCAGTGGAGAACTGCGAAGTGGTGTACGCAACGATCGCCTGCTGCGCCGTCCAGGTCTTGCCGCCGTCGTAGGAGGTGGCCGAAGAGACCGCGTTCCGGTTCGTGCTGCCATCAAACGAAAGAGCCGACGAGTACGCGGTTCCGTCCGGCCCGAACGAGACCCACGGGTCGGATCCACGCTCGTAGGGCAAGCCACCCGGAGCGCAGTTCGTGTAAGGAACGGTCACGTCGTTCCAGGCGCCGCCGCCATTCGCCGAGTAGGCGCCCGCGATCCCGAGCGCACCGCCATTGCTCCAGCGGTCCTGGTGCCACTGCCCGACGATGTCCGAGGTGTTCGTGGGATTCACCGCGACCTGCGGCTCCACCTCGGCATTCGGGTAGTTGGTCCCCGGTTGACCCGCCTGCACGCACCCCCCGTATGGGCTCGCCGCCCCCGACGCCTGTACGACGGTTGCGGCCAGCGAGGTGTTGGCGAATACCAGCGCCAACCCGCAAGCAATAGCAAAAGACGATCCGAGCTTACCTTTCATTTGGTCCTCCATTTCCACGCCAAGGCGTACACGTCCTGATGGTTTCGCAGGGCCCCCGCCCCCGACGCCAATGACTCTAGACGGCCCCAGCAGGGATCGCAACGCCCGAATATGGATGGAGCCCGGCCGGACTGACCGGGCTCCGATGAGCTGTTCAGAGAAGCTGAATCTGAGCGAATTCGGGCAGAGTCGGTCCTATGTACGCGATCGCGGTCAGGCGGTCGCCCAGGTCGGGTTCGCGAAAGCTAACTGCGAGCGGTCCTAGCGAGGCTTCGAGTTCGAGCAGCTCTCGCTCGCCGGGCACGCCGTGGAAAACGAAGTTGGGGCCGTGCTCACCCCATGCTCGCTCGTCGAACGTCGCTCGACGACTAAAGACGAGATTGGCGGCCGCATGCGCAGCCTGAACCGCCCGTTGCGCCCACGGAAGGTCGCGCCGGACGAAGACGTGCAAACGGCCCTAGGTGTCGGGCTTCGTCTGGATCACAGCCACCTCTCGATGTGCGCTCTCAGGGTCTCGGGCACGGGTCCGGTGTAGCCCGCGGTGCCGGCTGCGCTTGACCACGCCTCAGCGACGGCACAGCTGAGCGTCGGATCGCCATCCGGGTGGTTGTTCTCGACCTCCATCCAGCATCGGCCGCGCCACAGGCTGTACGCGACGTGACGAGCGCGTGCCGCCCTCCGCAATCGTGCGAGCCTCGACTGCATTGCGCTCGCCTGGTCCGATTGGGCGCGCTGCTCCGATCGGACTCTGGGTTTCAACTCTTTGATGGCGACCGAGTCGGCCATCACCGCCTGCCGAAAGGCGGACCGAACGTCGGCAACGGTTCCAGGTGTCGTGGACATGATTTCTGATTTCCTCCAGCAAAATTTGATTCCTGATGCGACTGTTCGCGATCAGGCCGCTGGGGGGCCACGAGCGTCCGGAACCTACCTCACCGTCTTCATCCTTGATTCATTTGTCGCTTATGTCCTGAACGGGAATCGAACCCGCGTCTGCGGTTTTAGAGACCACCGCCCTTCCACTGGGCTATCAGGACGTCAGGGGGCTAGCTTACCCACGCGTGAGCGCAGGCAAACGAGCCCCCGCGCCGGACGAGACGATCTGTGCATTAATGGCCCTGAAAGTCGCTGCGAGCCACACCAACTGTGCCCGAATGGTCGGAATCTTTTGGAGGGATCACGCCAGTGATTCCACCCACTGGCGGTGCAGCAGGCCGTACGCCCCGCTGCGCTGGCGCAGGTCCGCCGGGGCGCCGTCCTCCACGACCCGTCCGCCGTCCACGACCAGCACCCGGTCCGCGATCTCGACCGTCGACAGGCGGTGGGCGATGATCACCGCCGTCCGCCCGCGCAGCAATGTCCGCAGTGCGCGCTGGACCAGGCGCTCGGAGGGCAGGTCCAGCGATGAGGTCGCCTCATCCAGGATCAGCACGCGCGGATCCGCCAGGAACGCGCGGGCGAATGCGACCAGCTGCCGCTGGCCCGACGAAAGACGCACGCCACGCCGCCTCACGTCCGTCTCGTAACCGTTCGGCATCGCGTTGATGAACCCGTCGGCGCCGATCGCGCGCGCCGCGGCGATCATCTCTTCGCGTGATGCGTCCGGGCGGCCGAACATCAGGTTCTCCCCGACCGTGCCCGAGAACAGGAACGTCTCCTGCGTCACCATCGCGATGGCGCGGCGCAAATCCCGCACCGCGATCGACCGCAGGTCCACGCCATCGAGGGTCAGGCGCCCGACCGTCGGGTCGTAGAACCGCGCCATGAGACGAGCCATCGTCGTCTTGCCCGCCCCCGTCTCGCCCACCACGGCCACGATCTGCCCGGCGGGTATCCGCAGGTCGATGTCGTGCAGCACCGGCTTGTCCCGGTAGGCGAAAGTGACGTGCTCGAACGCGAGCGCGCCCTTCACCTCGCCCATGCTCGCGGGAGCCACCGGCTCGGGTACGGTGGGCGTCTCCTCGATGACGCCGGCGAGCTTTTCCAGCGCCGCTCCCGCTGCTTGAAACACGTTGTAGAACTGGGACAGGTCCTGCATCGGCTCGAAGAACTGGCGTAGGTAGAGGACGAACGCGGTGAGTACGCCCAGCGTCATCTGCCCCTGCACTACGAGGTAGCCCCCGAACAGCAGCGCCGCGATGGTCGTGAGCCGGCCGAGCAGGTTGATCGCGGGCCCGAACGTGGACGCGAGCCGGTTCGACCAGATGTTGGCGTCGCGGTAGCGGCCGTTGACGTCTTCGAAAATCTCCTGGTTGCGAGCCTCGCGGCGGAACGCGTGCACGGCCCTTATCCCGCCCAACGACTCGACGTAGTGCACGATGACCAGGACGATGGCGCGCCGCACTGCGCGATACGAGCGCGCGGAGTTGCTCCGAAACCACAGGGTCATTACGAGCACGATCGGCATCGCGACGACGGTGACCAGGCCAAGTCGTCCGTCAAGCCGCAGCAGGATGACCGTGATCGCCACCACCGAGATCAACGACGTGATGACCGATGTGAGCCCTGTGGCGAGCAGCTCGTTGAGCGCGTCGATGTCAGAGGTGAGGCGCGAGATGATGCGCCCCGAGGTGTACCGCTCATAGAACGAGAGCGACAGCTCCTGCACGTGCGCAAACAGGTTCTTTCGCAGGTCGAAGAGCACATCCGCGCCGATGCGCCCCGATAGGCGAAGGAACGCGTAGTTGGCCAGTGCGTTGACCACGAGCGCAAGCAGGAGCACGGCAACGATTACCTCGAGGGTCGTGAGGTTGCCACTGCCTCCCGGACGGATGCCCTTGTCGATGCCCAGGCCGACCAGGTAGGGCAGTGAAAGGTATGCCGCGGACCGGGCGACGATCAACAACGCGGCGAGCGCGATCTGCCACCGATACGGCCGCGCGAGCTCGGCGAGCAAACGGCGGCTGCGCCTGCGCAGAAGGCCCGCCACACTGGCGGAGAACTCGTCGATCTCCTCCGAGGCGACGCCACGCCAACGGTCCGTTGGAGGTGCGCCCTGCGCGCGCCCGGCGGGTGCCACCTCGCTCAAGCGGGAACCTCCTCTTCGCTGCGCTCGTACTCCTGCGAGAGCAAGGCGCGATAGAGATCGTTCGATTTCATGAGCTCGGTGTGCGTTCCCTGGGCGGCGATCCTGCCGCCGTCCAGGAGCGCGACCCGGTCGGCGAGCGCCAACGTCGAAGGCCGGTGCACGACGAGCAAGCCCGTGACACCCTCGAGCACGCGCGCAAGAGATTCCTCGATCAGGGCCTCGGTGTGCACGTCAACCGACGACAGGGGATCGTCGAGCACCAGCACGGAAGGTCCGCCCAGTACGGCTCTTGCCAGCGCGAGCCGCTGGCGCTGCCCACCGGAAAGCGTGTACCCCTGCTCGCCCACACGGGTCTCGAGGCCCCAGGGCAGGTCCCACACGAATCCCGCCCGCGCGACATCGATCGCGCGCTTGAGCTCTTCGTCAGACACAATCGGCCGGCCCATCACGAGGTTCTCGTGCACCGAGGCGGAGAAGAGGATCGGGTCCTCGAACGCGACGCCGATGTGCGAGCGCAGGGAACGGAGCTGCAGCTCGCGCACGTCGACGCCGTCCAGCAGCACGGAGCCCTCATCCACGTCATAGAGTCGCGGCAGCAAATAGGCCAGCGTCGTCTTGCCGCTTCCCGTGCGGCCCACGATGCCGACGGTCTCACCCGGCTCGATGACGAGGTTGAGGTCGCGCACGATCCACTCGTTCGACTTCGGATACTTGAAGCCCACGCCGCGCAGCTCGATGTGTCCGCGACAGCGGTCGAGCGCGCGCGCGCCGGGATGGTCGGCGATCTCGGGGTGCGAGTCGAGCACCTCGTTCAGGCGCTGCGATGCCGTCTGGCATTCCTCGCTCATCGACAGCACCCAGCCGATCGCGTCCATCGGCCACGTGAGCATGAACACGTAGTTCATGAAAGCGATCAAGCCGCCGATGGTCAGCGACCCCTGAACGACGTTGTAGCCGCCCAGCAACAGCACAGCGACCAGCGAGAGGTTCGGCAGAAAGTTGAGCTGCGTCCAGAGCAAGGCGCGCGCCGAGATTCCGGTCAGGCTGGTCGCCCGCAGCAGCCCAGCCTGGTCCTCGAACCGCTTCTGCATCAAGGGCATGCGACCGAACGCCTTGATGATGCGGACACCCGTCGCCATCTCCTCGATGATCGTGGTCAGGTCGCCTTGCTGGTCCTGCAGCCGGCGGGCGATCGGCTTGTACTTCTCGTGAAACTTGTTGCTGAAATAGGCGATGGGCAGCATGCAGAGGGTCACGACGATCGCGAGCTTCCAGTCCAGCTCCATCATCAGGACGAAAACGACGGCGAACGTAACGATCGTCTGGAGGAACCAGATCAGGCCAAAGCTCACGAACCGGCGCACCGTCGCGATGTCGGAAACCGCGCGCGACAGGAGCTGTCCCGACTGCCAGTTGTCGTGGAATGAGACCTGCAGCGACTGAAGATGCGCATAGAAGTCGTTGCGCAGGTCCGTCTCCATGCGCAGCGAAACGACGCCCGAGTAGTTGCGGCGCAGGTAGATGAAGACGAACTCGAGCAGGGCGATGAGCACCAGGAAGCTCGCCATCTGAACCAGCTGGGTCAGCTGGTGGTGCGTGACCGGTCCGTCGATGATGTACTGGATCACCTTCGGAATCGACGCGGCCGCGGCCAGCGTGCCGAGCTGTGCCAACCCGAAGACCACGACCAGGCCGAGATAGGGCCGCAGGTACGGAAGGTAGCGCCGCAGCGCCAGGAGACCCAAGAGTGAACATCCTTCGCGCCCTTTCTTTTGGGCGCACCAAACTACCGAGGAGGCGGGGGCCGATTATTTTACCGCGGCGCTACTGCTGTTCAGCTGCAAGGTCGCGCATGGAGACCATGCCGACCACCTCTCCCCTCTCCACCACAGGCAGGTGACGGAAGCCGCTGTCCAGCATCGTCTTCATGGCGTCGTCCACGTCGAGGTCCGGGCTCACCGTCTTCGGGTCGCGCGTCATCCACGACGAGATCTCGTGATCCGGCGCGTCGTGCGACTGCGAGATGGCGCGCACGGTGTCGCGCTCGGTGAAGATTCCGATGAGCCGGCCGCCCTCCATGATCAGGGCCGAGCCGATCCTGTTCCGCGCCATCAGCGAGATCGCCTCGCCGACGGTTGTCGAGGGGTCCACTGAATACAGCGTGGTCTTCATGACCTCGCGAACGGTGGCCACGTACGAATCTTAGTGCGGCGCTGGAAAACTGGCCAGCACCGCAGTGGCGCCCACGACCACCACGGCCAGCGCCGCCTCGGCGCGGGCCAGCGGCACGCCCCTGCGCCAGGCCACGGCCGAGAGCACGAGCATGACACCGACCCCGAGCGACTTGAGCGCCAGCACCTCGCCATAAGAAGTCGTCCAGAGCCCGCTCAAGTCGTGGAGCTGGTCACTGGCCCGCAGCACGCCGGTCAGGGCTGTGATCGCAAAGGCGATCAACGCGATGCCTCCAAACCGATCGAGCAGTGTCCGCGCGTCGGGCGACCCCCACCCGTCGGGCGGACGCAGAGCAGCCAGAGCGAGAATACCGCCCGCCCACATGGCCGCCGAGAGGACATGGACCGCATCGGCAAATATGGCTCCCGCGCTCGGCTGGACGGCGGCGGCGTGGCTCGCGAACGGGAGCAGCGCTGCCGCCAGGACCGCCACCGGCGCGACCAGCGGAATGCCCCGAACGCACAGGACAAAGGCCACGCCCTCGGCGGCGACCCGGGTCACCCGCTCCCAATCGGGCGGCGCACCCGCATGCAGGCCGTCGACCGTGATCACTGCCAGGCCTCCGAGAAAAGCAACCCCGAGAAACACGTGCATCGGTGGCTCGACCCAACGAATCGGCGGCCGGTTGCGGCTGAGGCGCCGGATCACGATCGAGCCGATCCCGCCGAGCAGCCCGACGTACTCGACCCAGTGGAGCGCGGCGAGGACGAGATCCGGACTACCGCTCACAACGCGGAGGCGATGATCCCCCCGCCCAGGACCCGGGTGCCCGAGTAAAGGACCGCGGCCTGGCCCGGCGCGGCGCCCAGGAATGGCTCATCGAGCGAGAGACGCCCCGCGGCGTACTCGCCCGGGATCGCCGGAGCGTGGTAGCGAAGCCGCGCCTCACACCTCACGGGCTCGCGGGCCGGCCCGCCGACGAAGCTGACGTCGCGAAGGTCGACCTCACGCACGCCAAGCTCCTCTTTGCGGCCGACCACAAGCCGGTTCGTAGGCGCGTCGACCCGCAGCACATACCACGGCCCGGCCTCGGAGAGGTCGCCGAAGCCGCTGCGCTGGCCGACCGTGTAGAGCGCCGTGCCTCGATGCGTGCCCAGCTCTCGCCCGCTCGAATCGACCACAGCGCCGGCGTGCACGGGCAGGCGTTCGGCGAGATAGCGCGCGGTTTCGCCGCGCGGCACGAAGCAGATCTCCTGGCTCTCGGCCTTATTAGCGACCGGCAGCCCGAACTCGCGGGCGTGGTCGCGCACCTCGGGCTTGGTCATTCCTCCCAGCGGAAAGACGATGTGCGCAAGGCGCTCGCGGTCGAGGTGATAGAGCATGTAGGACTGGTCCTTGGCCGCATCCACGGCCGTGTGCAGCTCATGTCCGTCCGTCCCATTTACGATGCGGGCGTAGTGGCCGGTGGCCAGGCGGTCGAACCCCAGGTCGAGCACCCGCCCGAGCATCAGGTCGAAACGCACGAAAGCGTTGCAGCGCACGCATGGATTGGGCGTGCGACCTTCGAGGTAGTCACGATGGAACGGCTCGATGACACGCTCGCCGAACTCCTTCTCGAGGTTCCAGCAGTAATAAGGAATGTCGAGCAGCGAGGCGACGCGCCGGGCGTCCTCGACGGCGTTGAGCGAGCAGCACCCACCGTGCTTCGCGGACTCCTCCGTCTCCCCGCGCGGCCACTGCTGCAGCGTGACGCCGACCACCTCATGGCCCTGGGCCTGGAGCAAGGCGGCGGCAACAGAGGAGTCCACTCCGCCTGACATCGCGACCGCGATTCTCACGACCGCGACTCTACGATGTGCCGGGCCACGACCTCGGCGTCCTCGCCCACGCCGTACAGGATCGACGACTTGTTCTTGCGCATCCAGGGAACGCCCATGAAGTACAGACCTGGCACGGTCGTGCACCCATCCACCTGCACCGGGAAACCCATGCCGTCGAAGACCGGGAACTTGACCCACCCGTAGTCCGGCCGGTAGCCGCTGGTCCAGATCACCGTACCTATACCGTCCTTCGCGATGTCCAGCTCGGTGCGGGTCTTGATCCGCAGCGGCGCAGGCATCTCGAACGTGGGCGCCGTGGTCCCTTTCGCCGTGCATGAGGCTTCAACGAACTTCAAGAGGTCGGCCAGCCGGGCATCGCCGAAGTCCACGCTTGCCGCGAGGTCGTCGGCGAAACGGAGCTTTGAGCCGTCGGCTCCCACGTACCTCCCAAGCAGCTCAACTCCCATCTCGTGCAGCACCCGGAAGTGGAGGTCGCGTCCGCCATCATGACCGGTCGCTTGCGGATTGCCGAGGAGCCTTGCTTGCGGCGAGGGGAGCTTGTCGGGAGTTCGGTCCATGTAGCCCGACTCGACCATCCACCACACGAGGTCGTGACCCTCTAGCCGGCGCGGAATCCACACGCACCGGCCGCATGCGAGGAACACCTTGCGCCCCGATCTGTGAATCTCCTCCGCCAGCTGACACCCGGTCTGCCCGCTCCCCACGATGAGGACCGCGCCCGGGGGCAGCGTCGCAGGATTCGAGTATTCCTCGGCAAAGAGCTGCTCCACGTCGTGGGGGAGCAATTCGGCGCCAGCCGGCCGATGAGGGCGCTGATACGCACCGGTCGCCACCACCACAGTGCGAGCTTTGATCGTGCCCGACGGCACGGTCAGCAGAAATCCGCCGTGGTCCGCCTCGAGGGTTTTGACCGTCGTGTTTCCCTGGACGGGGGCGCCGAATGAATCCGCCCACGACTGGAAGTGATCGATCAGCTGCGCCAGGGGCATGAAGCCATCGGGGTCGGAAGCGTGGTATTCGGCGCCGGGGAGCTGGACGAACCGGTTGGGGGTGACCACGCAGAACGAATCCCACCGCCGCGACCGCCAGGTTTCAGCGACCCGGCCCGATTCGAGCACGACGTGGTCGACGTTGGCCTGGGTCAGAAACCAGCTGCTAGCCAGCCCGGCCTGCCCTCCGCCGATGATCGCCACATTGACGCTGCGCTCCATGCCGAGGGCAATCGTAATGGGAGCTAAGCTCCCACCAATGAAGCTCAGCGACGTTCAGGCGGGCCGCATCGGGGAATACCTGCTCGCGGTCTACGCGATGCTCACGTCGAGCGGCGAGCTCGTTCCATTTCACGTCGAAGCTGACGACGACCACCGAGACATCGTCGTCGCCGCCAAAGGCAAGAGCGCTTTCGCGTCGCTGCAGGCAAAGGCGTGTTTTGAGTTGGGAGCGTCCGGATTCGTGCAATCGAACGCAACATATTTCGAAAGCTCCATCCCGAAGGATCCGTCGTGGATCTACGTGGTCGTGCTGGTCCTGGACCTGGCGCCGGTGGTCTGGTGGTTGGTGCCGGCGCCTGACTTCAACCGCCTGGCCTCACACGCCGCGGCCCGCCAGGGCCGCAAGGTCGAGCTGCACTTCCGCGCCCACCCGACAGGAGTCGACGTGTTCACTCCATTTCGCACGGAAACCAAGGACGTAGGCCCGCGCCTTCTAGAGGTGATCGCAGCCCTGCCGCCGTCAACGAAACCACTACGAGGCGCCCGCCTCCTGATCAGGCGGCGGTAATTCTCACCTCCCCGCTCGCCGGCGAAGCCGGCGGGTGGGGGGTTTCGGGCAGGTGACCAGGCCGGACGCTATTCGACCAGGTCTCCCTCTGCCGGCTCGACTTTCACCCCGCGAGACTCGAGGTAGGCCACGCCGCGATCCAGCTCGTCGGCTTCCCCGGTGATCTCGAGCAGGACCCAGCCCTGGTCGCGGGTGACGTCGGCGCGCCGGATGTTGGTCACGAGCGCGAACTGCTTGCCGAGCTGGTAGATCACCGGCTCCTTGACCATGGCCGGCCCGAAGATCAGTTTCAACCGCCTCCGCCCCATGGAGCGGAGTCTAAGCCTCGCTAACGACCCCCGGCCACCGCGGGGACGATCGAGATCTCGTCCTTCGCCTGAACCTTCGCCCCCAGCCCCGCACCGAGCCGCACGTCCTCGTCGTTCAGGTACACGTTGACGAACTGACGAAGCTCGCCTTTCTCGTCGAGCAGGCGGTCCTTGAAGCCGGGATAGCGCGCGTCGAGCGCCTCGATGGCGGTCGCGAGGTCGACCGCCTCGACGTCGACGGTGGTCTGGCCGTCCGAAAGGCGGCGCAGCGGACCGGGGATTCGAAACTGTGCCATCAGATATTCACCTTCTCGCGAAACGACTTTAGCGTGGGTTCTATTTCCACGCGCCGAGAATGACCATTCGCCGTCGCCAGAACATCGGCGGTTTTCAAACCGTGCCCGGTGACATACGCGACCACCACCTCGTCGCCGTTCCACCGCCCCGCCCTGGCCAGCTTGGCCAGCACCCCGATCGTCACGCCGCCGGCCGTCTCCGTGAAGATGCCCTCGGTGCGGGCCAGGAGCCGGATGCCGTCGACGATCTCTTCCTCCGTCACCGCCTCGACCACCCCGCCGGTCTCCAGGGCGATGCGGTTCACGTACACGCCGTCGGACGGGTTGCCGATCGCGATCGAGCGGGCGATCGTGTCGGGCTTGACGGGCAGCACCCGCTCGGGCGCGTCCGACGTGAAGGCGTTGTAGACGGGCGAACAGCCCAGCGCCTGGGCTCCCGTGAACTTCGGGACGCGCTCCTCTCGCACCAGGCCGTACTCCACCAGCTCACGCGCGGCCTGGCGGTGGCGCACGAACTGGCAGCCGCTGCCAATCGGGATGATGATCTCGTCAGGGAGCTTCCATCCGAGCTGCTCGGCCGTCTCGAACGTCAGCGTCTTGGACCCCTCTGCATAGAAAGGCCGGATGTTGATGTTGCAGAAAGCCCATGGAGTCGACTCGACGAGCTGGCTGCAGAGACGGTTGACCTCGTCGTAATTGCCGCGCACCGCGACCACATTCGGATCGAACACGCTGATACTGGCGACCTTGCCCGCCTCGAGATCGTTGGGGATGAACACGAAGCACTCGAGCCCGGCCCGCACCGCATAAGCCGCCACGGCGTTCGCGAGGTTGCCTGTGGACGCGCAGGCGATTGTCTCGAAGCCATGCGCCCGCGCCCAGCTGATCGCGACCGACACGACCCGGTCTTTGAAGGAGTTGGTCGGGTTCATGCTGTCGTTTTTCAAATAGAGGTTTCTCAGCCCGAGCTCAGCCCCGAGCCGGTCGGCCTTGACGAGGGGGGTCATCCCTTCGCCCAGCGTGACCACCGGCACGGAGTCCTCGATCGGCAGCAGGTCGCGATAGCGCCACATCGACTTGGGCCCTTGCTCGATCCGGTCGCGGCTGACGACCTTTTTCAGAGCAGCCTGGTCATAGACCACGTCGAGCGGCCCAAAGCACATCTCGCAGACATGAGTCGCCTGCAGCTCGTACTCGGTGCCGCACTCGCGACAACGCATCCCAAGGAGCTTGGACACGCGCTTCAGTTTAGGACGGGCGCTTCGCCCAGGCCCGATTCCGCACGTCTGGCGCCAGCGGTTCGCATGCGGCCCCGGATTACGCCCCGTTGGAACCAAACATGCGGAATTCACGAGTTTCGCCGCCCATCCCGCACCTCCAACCACCACCTCAGCTCCTCGCCCGGCCACAGCAATGGCGCAAGGGCGGAAGAATCCGGCCGGTCATAGCCCCCCGTAGCCGGCTCGATCGCGATCTGCCGGTACCCACCCAGATCTCCATTGCACACCCACACCCCGACATAAGGCGTCACCGACACATCCCAAGCCAGCTCGATTGCGGCGCCCGACCTCCGTCCCAGCCGCGCCCGATCAACCGACCCAGGAGCCAGAAACGACTTCTCGCTCGCCCCCTCAGCCAACTGAGCCATCCGCGACCCGCCCGGTACCCCGATCTCCATCCCACTCTCGAACCTGAACAACGGGTGCGCGCACCAATAAGCGTGGTGAGCGACCGTTCCGCGATTCGTGTAGACGTAAGAGACGCGAACGCGTCCCTCGTCCAGCTCGATGCGCCGGGACAGCTCCCAAGGCACCACCCGCCCGGCACATCGCATGACAACCGACCCGGCATCCTGCGCGACCACCTCCCACGGCAGCCTCCACGCCTCGCCGTGATCGGGCAGCGTCGCGGTGGGGTCCACGGTCGGCACCATCTCGTCCCACCCAAAAGCCCCGCCTTCGACAAATCCAGACGCCTGGGGCTCATCGATCCCGATCCCCTGTTCGAGCAACTCCTCGCCACCCAACCGCAGCGAGGTGATGCGCCCTCCCCGCTCCGGCCGCACCTCCATCTCCCAGGGACGGCCTCTAAGCAGCATTTAAGGTTCGGATCGTAGGCTCAAAGAGGATGCGGTTGGTTGCCCTGGTCATATCCGCCTGCCTTCTCGCCGCCTGCGCACCGAAGTCAACGGCCCAGGCGACGCCGAAGCACAGCCCGACTCCCACCCCTATCGCGGGGCAGCCAGACCCCGCCCCCGACCCTTCCCCACAAGCCACGCCGCCCCACGTTTTCGTGATCGTGATGGAAAACCGAAGCTACAGCCAGGCGATCTCCAGCGGCTACGTCGCAAGCCTGGCGTCCCAGTACGCCATCGCCACCGACTACCACGGCGTCTCGCACCCGAGCCTGCCGAACTACCTGGCCCTCACCTCAGGCACCACCTGGGGCATCGCCGATGACGGGTTCCACGCGCTCCCCGCCGGCGGTCTCGGCGCGCAGCTGACCGGCGCCGGGCTCGACTGGCGCGCCTACATGGAAGGCATGACCAACGGCTGCTTTCACAGCCCGTACCCCTACGCCTTGAAGCACAACCCTTTCGCCTATTACGGCAGCGCCTGCCCCCCGCAGGTCGTGCCCTTTACGCAGTTCGCCTCAGACCTCTCGGGCAACACGCCTCAGTTTTCCTGGATCACCCCGAACCTCTGCAATGACGGTCACGACTGCTCCAGCTCAGTCGCCGATGCCTGGCTCTCCCACACGGTGCCGGCGATCCTCAACTCCAACGCATGGCAGGACGGCGGCATGCTCGTGATCACATGGGACGAGGGCGAGGACAGCTCCAACTCGGTCCTGACCGTGATCATCCGCCCCAACCCGGTGAACCACCGCAGCGCCAGGCCCTACGACCACTACTCGCTGCTGGCGACGATCGAGGACGTGCTGGGAGTCGGACGGCTGGGCCAGGCCGCCCAGGCCATCCCGATGACAGACCTCATCGCGATCAAAACCGCGCCCAAGCTCCGCAGCAAGACCTCTTAAGCGCCGACCGTCTGCTTCCAGTGCGTGATCGACTCCAGGAACTCGATGTCGACCTCGACGCCGAGCCCCGGTCCGGACGGCACGTCCAGGCGCCCGTCCCGCAGGACGAAAGGCGCCGTGATGTCGCGATGGTAGTAGCGGTCCGACGCCGAGGTGTCGCCGGGTAGCGTGAAGTTCCGCATGGCCGCCATCGCGACATTGCCGGCGCGCCCAATTCCCGTCTCGAGCATCCCGCCCATCCACACAGGTAGGCCATGCTCCGCGCACAGGTCGTGGATGCGCCGCGCCTCGAGGTATCCCCCTACACGGCCCGGCTTGATGTTGATGATCCGGCACGCGCCGACCTGGATGGCGTCGGCCGCTGCCTGCGCCGACGTAATCGACTCGTCGAGGCAGATCGGCGTGCTCACCGACCTGGCGAGGGCGGCGTGCGCGAGCACCTGGTCTTCCGGCAGCGGCTGCTCGATGAGCAGCAGGTCGAACGGATCCAGCAGCGCGAGATGAGCGGCGTCAGAGAGCGAGTAGGCGGTGTTGGCGTCGACCTGCAGGGGGACTTTCCCGAATCGCTCCCGCACTGCGCGCACCGGCTCCACGTCCCAGCCCGGCTTGATCTTGAGCTTGATCCGCCGGTACCCCTGCTCGAGGTAGTCACCGACCGTCTCCAGCAGCTCGGGAAGCGTCTTGTGGATGCCCACCGACACTCCGGCGTCGACGGCCGGACGCACTGCGCCGAAATACGTTGCGAAGGATTCAGCGCGGGCGCGGAGCTGCGCGTCGAGAATCGCCATCTCGATCGCGGCCTTCGCCATGTGATGCCCGTGCACCGGGCGCAAGACAGGCCCCACGTCCTCGGCCTGAAGACTCGGCCGCGCGAGCAGCCGCGGCAGCAGGTGGTGGATGAGCACATGCTGACAGCCGTCCACGTATTCGCTCGAATAGGTCGGTTCCTCACCCGCCACGCACTCGCCCCATCCCTCGCCGTCCGAGGTGATCGCCTTCAGCAGGAGGATGTCGCGCTCGGTCTGCACGCCGAACGAGGTTTCGAAGGGCGCCACCAGCGACAGCCGGATGCGCCGCATCTCAACTGAAATCAGCTTCACCCGCTAAGGCTATCCAGCCGCGACGATTCTTCGTCCGAAAGGTCGAGGTCGCCGGCGGCAACGTTCTCTTCCAGCTGGTGCACGCTCGACGCTCCCGGGATGGCGACCACGTATGGCTTCCGGATCAGCCACGCGAGCGAAACCTGCGCCGGAGTCGCGCTGTGCCGCTGACTGATCTCCCGCAGCGCGGCGATCAGCGGAGCGAGGCGCGCTCGGTTGGCGGCGCTGAAGCTGCCTCGCCTGCGCCTCACCAGGTTGCTTGGGGGCGCGTCCTGGTACTTGCCCGAGAGCAATCCCTGCCCAAGCGGGCTGTAGGCGATGACGATCCTGCCTTCTTTCTGCGCCCAGGGCACCAGCTCGCGCTCGGGCCGGCGATCGACCAGGTTGAAGAGCACCTGGTTGGACAGGACCGGCCCTCCAAGGGCTCGCTCGGCCTCCTGCCACTGCGCGAGGTTGTGATTGCTGACTCCGACGTGCGCCACCAGGCCCTGATCGACCAGCCGTCGCATGCGCGGCATGGTGGCGCGAGGCGGAAACAAAGGGCTCGGCCAGTGCACCTGGTAGAGGTCGATCCTGTCGACTCCAAGCCGCCGAGCGCTGCCGCGGGCGCGCCAGGGCGTCATGAACGGAAGGCCGATCGGGAAGATCTTGGTCGCGAGGAACACCTCGTCGCGGCGGCCGCGAATCGCCTCACCGACGATGCGCTCGGACCGTCCGATCCCATAGAACTCGGCCGTGTCGATCAGGTTCACCCCCAGGTCGAGGGCGCGCCGCACGATGTTGCCCGACCCGACTCGGTTGTACTCGGCGCTGTAACCCCACTCGGTCGAGCCAAACTGCCACGTACCGAGCCCGATCACGGAAACCCGAGCTCCTCCGACCTGAAGGTATTTCAAGAAGTCAGCCGATCGAAGACCATCTGCGACCACGACTCCATCTCGAGGTAGTGGATGCGCATCTCGTCCAGGGTCAGGAGCTCGCCGGCCAGCTTCGTCGTCTCGCGGATCGCGATGTTGGGCGAGTCGCCGTCGACCAGGAACACCACCCCCAGGTGCACCTTGGACACGGGCGCCGACTCATCGTTCAGCAGCCCGATCAGCTGCGCCTCGAAGCGGCCGTCATACACCACCTCCTCCGCCCACTCCCGCTTGAGCCCGTCGAGGATCGGATCGCCGGCCTCCAGGTCTCCGGGGTTGATGTGGCCCCCGATGCCGAGCGAGTACTGCTTGCGCAGGCGCTTCTCGGACGAAGCACGGAGCCGATGCGTGAGGAAGTAGCGGCCGTCGTGCCGGAACACGACGTAAGGGATGATCTGCTGAAAGTTCGGATCGTCCTCGACCTCGGCGCGCGGCTTGAAGAAGTGGCGTTCGCGAATCACGGCCTGGTGTCGCTCCAGGTCGTCGCTCACAAACCCGTGCCAGGCGCCGTCGGGAAAGATGTCGTCGCGCTTCACGCACAGCACCTGCTCCGAGGCCACGGTCACACCATCCGGACCAGGCCGCGGCCGAACACGGCGATCAGCTCCGCGGTGCGGTCGATGTCATCGTCGCCGACCGGCAGAAAGTAAACCCAGGCGGCGCGCTCGGTCTCGGTGGTGATCATGGTGCGCGCGGAGTCCGCGCTCGGGTTGCCGCATGGTCCTTCGGCGTCTGCAACGCAGATGCGGCCCGCCACATTGACGTGCTCCTTCCCGATGCCGGTGTATCCCTCGCCTTCGGCACCGAGCCGGATCACGAGCTCGTCACCTTTCACCTTGTCGAGGTCGTACAGGCCGACCGGCACCTGCAGCTGAACCGAGAGCGCGTTGGCCACATCGACCAGCGAGTTTATGCGCGGCAGCGGCTCGCCTTTCTTGAGCCGGCGCAGGAGCGCCTCCGATGAGGGCCGCACCCGCGTCGGGTCCAGCCCGAATTTGCGGTACAGCTCGCGCGCCCGATTCACCGCACCGACCTCGCCGGATTTCGCGACCTGGACTGTGCGGGCGACCTCGAGCTCGAAGTCTTCGCGCGGCGCCGTCACCTCGAGCTCGTACAGCTCGAGCACGTCTGGCTCGACGTCGATCTCCGTCCGAACTTTCAACACAGGTATTCGAGATGGTCGAAGAACTCCGGATAGGAGATCTCCACGCATTCGGCGCCATCGATCTCCGTCCGTCCGTCCGCGATCAGGCCCGCCACCGCGAGCGCCATCGCCACGCGGTGGTCTCCGTGCGAGCTCACCCTCGCGCCTTCCAGATAGCGGGGCCCGTTGATCACCCAGCCGTCCTCTACCGCGGTGACGTCGGCACCCATCGCGACAAGTCCTTCCTCCATCGCCTCGATCCGGTTTGACTCTTTGACTCGCAGCTCGGCGGCGCCGGAGATCACCGTTCGCCCTGGAATCTGTGTCGCGGCCACCGCGAGCACAGGCAGCTCGTCGATCATCTCCGCCGCCATGTCCCCCCTGACCTGGATCGATCGCAATTCGGCGGCCGCCGAGACCTCGAGATCCGCGACCGGCTCACCGCTCACGAAGTGCGGCCGTGAGAACTTCACCTGGAACCCGCCCCCTAGCAGAAGGTCGATGAAGGCGGTTCGAGTCGGATTGACGCCCACGCCTTCGAGCATCACCCGCGAGCCCGGCATCAGCCCGGCCGCGACGAGCCAGAATGCGGCGGCGCTGATGTCGCCGGGGATATCAAAGTCCAGCGGCTCCAGCCGGCTTGCGGGCTCGACCTGCACACGGAGCCCATCTACAGCAACCGTCGCGCCCATCGCCTGGAGCATCAGCTCGGTGTGGTCCCTGGTCTTGACCGGTTCGACGACGGAGGTTGCGCCATCCGCAAACAGGCCCGCGAGCAGGATTGCCGACTTCACCTGCGCGCTCGGCTTCGCCATCGTGTGATCGAAACCGTGGAGCGGGCCCTGGCCGCCCACTCGAAGGGGAGGCCAACTTGCGCGCGCGCCCATCTCGAGCAAAGGCGCGACGACCCTGTCCATCGGCCTGCGCGACAGCGATTCGTCGCCGATGAGCTCGCTCTCGAACTCCCGCGCGGCGAGCAGACCCGCGAGCAGACGCATCGTCGTCCCGGAGTTGCCGCAGTCCAGCGGTCCCTGTGCGCGATGCAGGCCGCGAAGTCCGCGCCCGTCGAGCATCGCGCCGTCGAGCTCGGCCCCCAGCTCCTGCATGCAGCGCCGCGTCGACTGCACATCAGCGCCGGGTGACAATCCCCCGAGCCGGCTGCGCCCGGACGCGATCGACCCGAGGATGAGCGCCCGGTGCGAGATCGACTTGTCGCCCGGAACGCGAATCGCGCCATCGAGCTTTCGCGCACGGCGAACGGTCGCGATCACCGGCGTGCCCACCGCTCGCGTACTGCGTGCGCCTCCTCAAAGAGCTCGACCAGGCGTGTGTCGTCGGCTTCCAGGTGCCGGCGCAGCCTCCCCAGCTCGGCCGTGATCGCGTCGAGCTGCTCCACCAGCTGCGCGCGGTTCGTGCGCGCCACGCCCGCGTACAGCTCAGGGTCGCCAGCCGCAAGCCGGCTCATGTCGCGAAACCCGCCCGCCGCCAGCTTCGAGGCCTCCGGCCAGTCGGAGCGCCGCGACAGAGCCAGCACGTAGCCCACCGAGAGCAGGAACGCCGCGTGGCTCACGCCCGCGACGAGGCGGTCGTGCGTCTGTGCATCCAGCACGATTGGATGCGCGCCCACAGCCTCGACCAGCTCGACGAGCGCCGGCTCGTTCCGGGTCAGAACCCATGGCGCACCCTTGAACATCGAAGCGTCCGCGGCGTCGATTCCCGAGCTTTCCTTGCCAGACATCGGGTGGCCGCCGACCAGGTCGATCCCAGCAGCCGCCGCCCATTCCATGACGGACGCCTTGGTGCTCGCCATGTCGGTCACGACCTTTCCATCCGTCCTGCCGGCCAGCTGAGCGAAGACATCGCGCATCGCGCGGATCGGCGCTCCGATGACGACGACATCCGCCATGCCGGCCACGCTCGTGTCGGCGCTGGCGCTCGCGACGATGCCGCGGTCCAGCGCCTTGCGCAGCGTCCTGGAATCGGTATCGCTCCCGACGATCACGATCTCGGGGCGCGCCTCCTTCAAAGCGAGGGCGAACGACGAACCCATGAGCCCGAGCCCGACCACCGCAACTGTGGTCATTTGGCGAGTCTCCCTTTCCCCGCAGGGGGAAGGTGGCGCATGGCGCCGGATGGGGGGCGACCCGAGCCCTGCAATCTAGGCGAGCTGCTTGGCCATTGAATCCAGCAGGCGCCGCAGGTCGGTCATCAGGAGGTCGAAGTTCTCGAAGTCGAGCGACTGCGCGCCGTCGGACAGCGCCTGGTTGGGCGACGGGTGCACCTCAATGATCAGGCCGTGGGCGCCCGCCGCCACCGCCGCGAGCGACATCGGCCGCACGAGCGACCAACGGCCGGTCGCCTGCGAGGGGTCGACGATGATCGGGAGGTGCGACAGCTCGCGCGCCAGCGGAATCGCGTTCAGGTCCAGCGTGAATCGCGTCGCGGTCTCGAATGTCCTGATGCCGCGCTCGCACAGGATCACGTCGCGGTTGCCCTGCGACAGGACGTACTCGGCGGCGAGCAGCCACTCCTCGATGGTCGACGACATGCCTCGCTTGAGCAGCACCGGCTTGCCGGACCGTCCCGCCTCCTGCAGCAGCGCGTAGTTCTGCATGTTGCGAGTCCCAAGCTGAAGAATGTCCGCGTATCGCGCGACGAGCTCCACGTCACCCGGGGCCACGACCTCGGTCACGACTTTGAGCCCCGTTTCGTCGCGTGCCGTGGCCATCATCTTCAGCGCCGCCTCTCCGAGACCCTGGAACGAGTACGGCGACGTGCGCGGCTTGAACGCGCCGCCCCTCAGCACCTTGGCGCCCTGCTTGGCGACGTGGCGCGCGGTGTCGAGGAGCATCTCCTCACCCTCCACCGAGCATGGGCCGGCCATCATGACCACCTCGTCGCCTCCGATCTTCACCCCGCCCACGTCGACCACCGTGTTGGCCCTGCGGAACTCGCGGCTGGCCAGCTTGAACGGCTTGGTGATCGGGATGATCTCGTGGATTCCGCCGAGGTGGGAGAACGCCTCCTTGTAGGCGTAGGCGTTCCCGCCGATCACCCCGATCAGCGTCCGTTCCTCGCCCTTGGAGAGCTCCGTCTTGAGCCCGATCTCGTGGACGCGGTCGACCACCGCATCGACCTCTGCCTTGGTCGCTCCGTGCGTCATGACGATGATCACTGGATGAGCGTCCCCCGCAGGTAGTCGAGGTCAGCCTTGATCGCTTGCGCGCCGCGCAGGTAGGCGAAACGCATCGCCGATTGCGGCAGCGGCGTGTTGTAGAGGATCAGCACTCGCACGCACTGCGGCACGCCACGCGGGTTCGGGAGCTGCACGTCCATGTCATGGCCGCAGAGCAGCGGCACGTCGAGCCAGCCCAGCCTGCGCGCGGCGAAAGCGGGGAACTCGGCGGTCAGGTCGTGCGTGGTCGTGAAGTAGGTGAAGCAGATCTCCGCAGTATCGAGGGCGTTGAGGTGCACCAGCTCGCGCAGGAGCTCCTCGGTCGCCTCCGTGATGGACTCCGCCGTGTTCGAATCGGCGGTCGTCGCGCCCCTGATTCCTCTTACCGGCAACCCTTCAAGAGCTCCTTTACCAATGCGACCGGGTCTCCGGATCGGTCGATCTCGCTGACGATCGAGCTTCCCACCGCCGCCGCGTCCGCGATGCCGCGCAGAGCTTTCGTGTGCTCGGGTCGCGAAATACCGAAACCCGCGGCAATCGGAAGCTTTGTATGGCGTCGAACCTGCGCGAAGAGCTCCTTCATTCCAGGCGGCAGATCCTTCCTGGCGCCGGTGATGCCGGTGACCGTCACGCAATAGACGAAGCCGCTCGCGTGATCGCAGATCATCGACAGCCGGTCCTCCTCGGTCGTCGGAGCGACCATGAAGATGGTGTCGAGGGATGCCGCGCGGAGCCAGCCGGCCACCGGCTCGGACTCCTCGACCGGAAGGTCGACGACGATGACGCCGGCCACCCCGGCCTGCGCGGCCTCGGCCGCAAACCGCCTCGCGTCGTGGGCCAGCACCGGGTTGATGTAGGTCATCAGGACGATCGGAACGCCCTCGGTCGCGATCGCCGCGGCCACCTCGAGCGCGCCCGCCACGTTCATTCCATGCTCGAGGGCAACCTGTCCCGCGTGCTGGATCACCGGGCCGTCGGCCAGCGGGTCGGAGAACGGGATGCCGATCTCGAGGGCCGCGACGCCTGAGCCCGCAAGCCTCTTCCCCACCTCGATCGACTTCTTGCGGGTCGGATGCCCGGCCATCATGTAAGCGATCAGCTTCAGGTCGCCAGTCGCGCGCAGTGCCTGCTCTAACGAAAGGGCTTCAGCCCGCATCTTCCACCGAGTCCATGTCCTTGTCGCCGCGTCCCGAGAGACACACGAGGATGCGCCCGCCGGGCCCCATCTCCCGCGCCAGCACGCCCGCATGATGCAGGGCGTGGGCCGGCTCGAGCGCCGGCATGATCCCCTCGAGGCGCGTGCAGAGCTTGAAAGCCGCGAGCGCGTCCTTGTCGGTGACGGCGACGTACTCGGCCCGCTCGATGTCGCGCAGGAAGGCATGCTCCGGGCCGACGCCCGGGTAGTCGAGACCCGCTGAGATCGAGTGCGTGGGCAGCACCTGCCCGTCCCCGTCTTGAAGCAGGTACGAGTAGCTCCCGTGCAGGACGCCCGGCCGCCCGCCTACCAGCGAGGCCGCGTGCTGGCCGCTCTTCACACCCGTGCCGGCCGCCTCGACCCCCACCAGCAGCACGTCCTTGTCCTCGAGGAAAGCGGTGAAAATACCTATCGCGTTGGACCCACCGCCGACGCACGCCACGACCACGTCGGGCAGCTTGCCGTCCACCGACAGGTACTGGTCGCGTGCCTCGTCGCCGATCACGCGCTGCAGGTCTCGCACCATCTCGGGGTAGGGATGCGGCCCGACGACCGAACCGATGATGTAGTGAGTCGTGCGCACGTTCGTGACCCAGTCGCGGATCGCTTCGGAGGTCGCGTCTTTCAGGGTCTTCGTCCCGCTCGTCACCTCGACGACCTCCGCGCCGAGGAGCTTCATCCTGCGCACGTTCATCGACTGGCGGCGCATGTCCTCGGTCCCCATGTACACGGTGCATTCGAGGCCGAACCTCGCAGCCACCGTCGCGGCGGCCACCCCGTGCTGGCCGGCGCCCGTCTCGGCGATCACGCGCTTCTTGCCCATCCGCAGCGCGAGCAGGGCCTGGCCGACGGCATTGTTGAGCTTGTGCGCGCCCGTATGGCAGAGGTCCTCGCGCTTCAGGTGGATGTGGGCGCCGCCGAAGTGCTCGCCCAGGCGGGTAGCGGCATAGAGCGGGGTTGGCCGGCCGACGAACGCGCGGCGGTGGCCGGCCAGCTCGAGCTGGAACTGCGTGTCGGCCTTGGCTTCGTGCCACATGTCCTCGAGTTCGCGCAATGCGCTCATCAGGGTCTCGGGCACGTATTGGCCGCCGAACGCCCCGAAGCGCCCGTCGACGGGGTGGGTCGGGGCGTTGCGCGCCACCTACATCAGGGCCTCGGCCAGGCGGACGGCGTGCACGAACGCGCGGACCTTGTCCGGATCCTTGACCCGCAACGACGACTCGACGCCGCTCGAAACGTCGACGCCATATGGCTTGAAGCCGCTCACGACCTTGCCCACGTTACCCGGTTCAAGTCCGCCGGCGATGAACACCTTGCGTGCCGCGAGCAGGGGACGTGCGCGCTCCCAGTCCCAAACCTCGCCGGTGCCGCCGCGCTGGTCCGCCGACCAGGAGTCGAGCATCACCGGGTCGGGCCACGCTTCCGCGTCGGGGACCTCGCCGTCCTTGACCTTCAGCACTTTCATCACCGGACGGCCCGCCTCGAAGCCCGGCAATTCCGAGCCGTGCAGCTGCAGCAGGTCCAGGCCGGCGAACTCGGCAATCTGCCTCACCTCATCCGGCTCCTGGTCGATGAAGACTCCGACGATGGTGGGACGCAGGGAAAGAGCGTCGATGATCGCTTTGGCCTCCTCCGGCGTCACCCGTCGCTGCGACGAGCAGAAATGAAACCCGATGAGGTCAGCGCCCGCCTCAACGGCGGCGGCCGCGCCGGCTGCGTCGCAGATGCCGCAGATCTTCACCTGGACCACGCGGTCAGCTCCTTGATGCGCAGCTCAGGCTTCTCGGCTCGCATCAACGCCTCACCCACGAGGATCGCGTTGGCGCCCGCCTCGTACACGCGCCGGGCGTCGTCCGCGTCCTTGATGCCGCTCTCCGCCACCACCAAGATGCTGGAGGGGATGAGCTTGCGCAGCCGCTCTGTAAGACCCAGGTCGATCTCGAACGTGCGCAGGTCGCGGTGATTGACCCCGATCAGCTCGGCGCCGGCCTCAACCGCGATGTTCGTCTCCCCCTCGTCATGCACCTCGACAAGCGCCGCGACCCCGCGGCTCCTGGCTACGGCGAGCAGCTCTCGTAAGCCCAACCCCCCACCGGCGCTCCGCGCCACCTCCCCGGCGAGCGGGGAGGTGATGGCTGCCACGATCAGCAGGACGGCGTCAGCCCCTGCGGCCCGGGCCTCGGCGATCTCGTAGGGGTCTGTCACGAAGTCCTTGCGGAGAATCGGCAGGTCCGTCGCGGCTCGTGCCGCCAGCACATGCTCCGGCCGCCCGCCGAAACCCGCCATGTGCGTGAGCACGGAGATCGCGGCCGCGCCGCCGTCGGTGTAGGCGTGGGCCAGGTCCGCGGGCCGGTAGTCCTCGACCAGAACCCCCATGGTCGGCGTGCGCTGCTTCATCTCCGCGATCACCGCCAGGCCGGGGCCGCGCAGGGCGCCCACGAAGTCCTTTGGCGTGTAGAGGGCGACGGCGCGCTCGAACTGGTCGGAGGCGATCAGCGCCCGGCGTCGCTGTAAGTCCTGCCTCGCCTCGACGACCAGGCGGGCAAGGAGGTCTTTCTGGTCCTGGGTCACTCCTGGGAGATTTTCGCCCACCGCTGGAGGACCTCGCCCGCGCGCCCCGAGTCGATCGTCTCGGCGGCGACGCCCAGGCCATCCTTCCAGCTGTCCGCGAGGCCTGCCGCCCGAAGCGCCGCGGCCGCGTTCAGGAGCACGGCGTCGCGCCGGGGGCCCTTCGCGCCCTGGAGCACCTCGCGCGCGATGCGGGCGTTCTCCTCAGGGCCGCCGCCGCGCATCGACTCGACCGGCGCCCTCGCCAGCCCAAGGTCGACCGGGTCCAGCTCATATTCCTTGCGCTCGCCATCGATCTCGATCACGTGGGACGGCGAGCTCACGGAAAGCTCGTCCATCCCATCGCCCGCGTGGAAGACGATCGCGCGTTCCACGCCGAGGCGCATCAGCACCTCTGCCATCTTGCCGGCCGTCGAACCGTCGGCCACACCCAGCGCCTGGTACTTCGCGCCGGCCGGATTGCACAGCGGCCCGAGCACGTTGAACACGGTGCGCATACCAAGCTCCCGTCGCGGCACGCCGGCGAACCGGAACGATGGATGGAACACCGGCGCGAAGAGGAAGCCGATACCGGCCTCCTCGACGCAACGCACGACGCCTTCGGGACCGAGGTCGATCTTCACGCCCAGCTGCTCGAGCACGTCGGCCGAGCCGCACATCGAGGATGCCGCCCGGTTGCCATGCTTGGCGACCTTCGCGCCAGAGGCGGCCGCCACGATCGCGGACAAAGTCGAGATGTTGAACGTCGCCAGACCATCGCCGCCTGTCCCGCAGGTATCGAGAAGAGCCCCCTCGATCTCGATCGGGGTCGCCACCGCGCGGGCGGCTCGCGCGAACCCGGTGATCTCATCGACCGTCTCGCCTTTCATGCGCAGCGCGACCAGGAAGCCCGCAATCTGAACCGGCGTGGCGTCGCCCCGCATGATCTCCTCGAACGCCGAGGCGGCCTCGTCCTCGGCGAGGTTTTCGCATCTCACGAGCTTGGCAAGCGCCTCGATCAAGACTTCTTCTCCGAGCGGCGCACGAAGTTGGCCAGGATCTTCTTGCCTTCTCTGGTCAGCACCGACTCGGGGTGGAACTGCACTCCATACGTCGGGTGCTTCACATGGCGAAGCCCCATCACGGTGCCGTCCGCCGTCCACGCGGTGATGACGAGCTGGTCAGGCACCGAGTCGCGCTCGACGATCAGTGAGTGGTAGCGCGTCGCCTCGAAGGGATCGTTCACGCCGGCCATCACGCCCGAGTTGTCGTGCCTGATCCACGACGTCTTCCCGTGCGCGGGCTCGTTGCGCACCACGCGGCCGCCGAACGCCTCTCCGAGGCATTGGTGTCCCAGGCACACGCCCAGGATCGGCACCTTGCCGCTGAGCTCGCGGATGGCGGCGGTCGAAACTCCGGCATCCTCGGGCCGTCCAGGGCCGGGCGAGATGATGATGCCGTCGAAGCCGCCTAGCTCGTCAACGGTCACCTCGTCGTTGCGAAAAACCTTCGGTTCCGAGCCGAGCTCTCCGAGGTACTGCACCAGGTTGTAGGTAAACGAGTCGTAGTTATCTACAACGGCGATCATCAGTGTCCTGCTCCGGAGGTTCGGCGGAAAATCGCCGCATCGGCGGCTGAGGTCAAGGCGCCAGCGAGCAACGCAGCGCGCATGTCGGAAGACCTGTAAGCGAGTAGCGCAGCCGGCAACGCCGACATCGGCCGCCTAGGCGGATGAGCCCGCAGGGTGCCACGGGCGCCGCGCAGCGCCGCCCCT
>Ga0073928_10001745_pt1 | contig 40399 bp, 30 predicted proteins | sample PaiPotPPA55metaG_FD_76969 | JGI IMG/M metagenome (GOLD analysis project Ga0073928, IMG submission 76969) | Iron sulfur acid spring bacterial and archeal communities from Banff, Canada, to study Microbial Dark Matter (Phase II) - Paint Pots PPA... ... | reverse complement strand
GCGAGAACATCCCATTCGGCGGCAGTCAGAGTGTGCTGCGATTCCCACTTCTTGCGAATGTGATAGAGGGAAGCGGTCGGTGTGCTGAGCATTTCATGGCGCGCTGCCTCGCGGTCCATGCCGACGACGCGCTCCTCGATAACGAGGAAAGCAGCCTCCCCCAAAGATACGGTGCGGCCCAATTGTTCGCTGAGGATTTTCTGGTAGCGCTCCAAGAGCTTCAGGCGGTCCTCGTTGAGTCGAATAGAAATGACTTCATGGCGGGGCTTCTTTTTGAGAATCGACATCATAGTTGACAAATCCTCCTACACTATCGTACCATGTTTACGTAAGCGTAGCTCGTTAGGCGACTGAATGCAAGAAGAATATTTCTCAGAGCAGCGTCAGAAGCCGGAGAGTGCTTTCGACGGGATACTCGTCGATCTTCTTGACCCTGCAGGAGTCACTAACACGCAATGGCCGTACAGTCACAAATCGAGACCTCGGTGCACATCGAGCGGCACTATGCCGTTACGGAAATCGCCGAAATGTGGAATTTGAGTGCTGATAAAGTTCGTGAACTTTTCGAGCATGAGCCCGGTGTGCTTGTGATCGGCGAACGGAGCCCAAGGCACAAGAGACGGTATGTCACGCTGCGCATTCCTCAAACTGTGGTCGAACGAGTTCATTGTCGTCTATCATCAAAGTCCGGCGTCCGGTAGGAGTGTTCCACGATGCTGACCATCTATCGTCGTCACCGCAAGAACTGCAAGCAACGCGCAAAGGGTCGGAAACACCGACACTGTCAATGCCCCATTTGGGTTGACGGAGCACTTGGCGGGAAAGACCTGCGCGAGTCATTGAAGCTCCGCGACTGGCAGCGAGCACAAGACCTGATCCGCGAATGGGAAGCCGAGAACCGCCGCGCAGTCCAGCAGGAACACCAGGTCACGATTAAGGATGCTCATACGAAGTTCATTGCCGACGCGGAAGCGCGCAAGCTGAACGATGCAACGCTGAACAAATACCGCCTACTCTTCCGACAGCTTGACGGTTTCGCGGAAACATACAAGCTGCAATTCCTCAAGCAGCTAGACCTAGACACGCTTGCAACATTTCGCGCAACGTGGACGCAGGGGCCGCGCACAAGCCTCAAGAAGCTGGAACGGCTCAGGGCGTTCATGCGCTTCGCCGAAAAGAGAAAATGGATTGACGATAATCCGGCGACTGAACTGAAAGCTCCGAAGGTTCCCAACAAGCCGACGATGCCATTCACTCGGGAAGAGATGATTCGCATTTTTGCCGCGCTTGAACCTTACGGCAAGAGCGCGGGCGCTCGCAACGCGCGACGCCTCCGCGCTTTTGTTTTTCTGCTGCGGTATTCGGGATTGAGGATCGGGGATGCAACCCAGCTTGATGTAAGCCGCCTCGACGGGAACAAGCTACTTCTGCACACGCAAAAGACTGGTGTACCTGTTTACTGCGTTCTGCCTGATGTGGTCGTTGAAGCGTTGAACGTGGCACCGCGCTCAAGTGAGCGGTATTTCTTCTGGACAGGCGCATCGAAGGTCCACAGCGCAAAGGGAAAATGGCAACGCAGGTTGCAGCGTCTTTTTGAATTCGCAAAAGTCCCCAAGGGTCATCCGCACCAATTCCGCGATACGTTCGCTGTCGAATTGTTGCTCGCGGGTGTTCCTCTTGATAGGGTCTCGATCCTTCTCGGACACAGCAGTATTCGGATCACGGAGCGTCACTACGCGCCGTGGACGCGTTCTCGCCAAGAGCAAATTGAAGCTGATCTCAGGGCCGCTTGGGCCAACGATCCTGTGATTGGAGAGGTACACGCGGGGTACACGGGAAAACGCGTCGCAAGAACTCCTGTGTTTTCAAGAAGAAGGATTGGTAGGGGCGGTGGGGATCGAACCCACGACCTTCGGCTTAAAAGGCCGCTGCTCTACCACTGAGCTACGCCCCTAAACTCTTTGCTGTACTACTTGTTTGCGAGACGCGTGTCCTCGCCCCATGTTCCGGGATGGCACTTGTACTGACGCTCGCACCCGGTAGCGACACGACCGCGTGCAACTTGTTCGGACCGAGATGCGCGTACCGCGTCGTCATGGTCAAACTCTTGTCCCACCAGGTCTGCACATCTTTAAGCGTAGCGCCAATGCCTATTATTCGCAGCCGGGTTTGCAGATCGATCCGACAAGTCGTGCCAGCGAAATTTCCTGATCCCCGCCTCAGTCGCCGCGTCTTCAAACCAAACGTCCCCCGTTTTCGACACGTTCGAAGAGCTTTGCCAACGGGAACACACGCCCTCTCCCGTCGCCCAGTGGTGCACAACCCTAAGGGCGGCAGCCGCAGCATCATTTAGCGGGACGTTTACGGTTCTCTCTTCTTCGTCCGCGGGGCGTTCAACATCCGGCCATTAAAGTCTACCATGTCCCAAGTCAGGCTGTACTCACTGCCCTTCCGCAAAAATCAGTGTTGATCGCTAGCCAGGTTCCCTTTCTGATGTAGACTTCCCGTGGCCTGGAGCGGCGGGGGCCGCTTCGCGCGCCGGTGTATCGTGTTCCCTCCGCGGTTTGACGTGCACGAGCAGACTGCCGGAACCCTGGGATTGCGCCAGAGGAGCGATCATGAAACGACGGGAATTGATCCGTGCCGGAGTTCTTTCGGGTGCCGTCGCCGCGGCGATGCACCCTCAACTTGCCTTGGCGCAGGGTGTATCGCCGTCATCCGAGTTGACGCCAGCCCAAAGCGGCGTTGACGCCTCGAAAGACCTCGCGGCGCCAGGATGGAAGCCGCTCTTCCTGGATGAGCACCAGAATGAAACGCTCATCGTGCTCAGCGACCTCATCATCCCCGCGACGGACACTCCCGGCGCCAAAGAGGCACTTGTGAACCGCTATATCGATCTCGTGCTGGCTGCCGACACGCACGAGAATCAACGGGAGTTCCTGAACAATCTGGCATATGTCGACGGCGAAAGCATGCGGCGCTACAAAGCGGCGTTTCGCTACCTGGCCCGGGAAGATCAGGATGATTTGTTGCATGCGCTGGCCTATCCGGGCGCCATCAGCGAATGGACTGGCGAAGCCTTGCCCGATATAGGCCACACTCATTTCGAAGAACTGAAAAAGCGCATCGGTGTCGCATATTACAACTCACAGATCGGCACGCGCGAACTCGGCTGGGACGGCAACTATACCCACGGTGTTTACCAAGGTTGTGAGCATCCCGAAGGAAACCATAAATGAGCCGGAATTACCTGCAACAAGACCCGCTTCAGCAAACGTACGACGCTATCGTTGTTGGTTCGGGCGCCACGGGAGGATGGGCCGCCAAACGACTCGCGGAGGCGGGTCTGAAAGTCGCGTTACTCGAAGCCGGCCGCGCGGTCAGTCCGACCGAGTTCACCGAGCACACCCCCGCGTACCAGCTCAAGTACCGCGACCACTCGCCTGAAATCGTGCGCACTCGGCCCATTCAGAAGCAATGCTATGCGTGCATGGAGTACAACTACGAATGGTTCGTCAACGATCTCGACAACCCGTACAGCACACCGCCTGACAAGCCGTTTACATGGCAACGCCTCCGCGTCCTGGGAGGGCGCTCACTCGTCTGGGGCCGCCAAAGCTATCGCCTCAGCGATAACGATTTCAAAGCCGCCAGCCGCGATGGTTATGGTGATGACTGGCCCATCGCTTATGCTGACCTGGTCCCGTTTTACGACATCGTCGAGAAGTATGTAGGCATCACCGGCGCCGCAGAGGGAAACGAGATGCTGCCCGACGGGCAGTTCCTGCCTCCGATGAAGATGAGCTGCGGAGAAGTTCTGCTCCGAGAGCGCGTCAAAGCCAAGTTCGCGCGCACCGTCACGATCGGACGCGCGGCGGTCCTGACACAAAATCACAACGGGCGCCTCGCCTGTCACTATTGCGGACCGTGCGAACGCGGCTGCAGGACCTTCTCCTACTTCAGCAGCCCATTTACGACCGTCGCGGACGCACAGAACTCCGGCAACTGCACACTGCTCACCAACGCGGTGGTCAGCCACGTAAACATGGACAGTGGCACGAACAAAGCAAACGGAGTGACCTACGTCGACCGCCTGACGCGGCAGGTGAAAGAGGTCAAAGGAAAGTCAGTCATCCTTTGCGCGCAGGCGATGGAATCCACGCGCATCCTGCTGAACTCCTCGACTCGCGAATATCCCGCCGGCCTGGCAAATTCGAGCGGCGCTCTCGGCCACTATCTGATGGATCACGTCGTCGGAGGAGGCGCGACCGGTCACCTACCCGATATGAAGACTCCGCCCAACGCGAACGAGCCCCAGCGCCCCAACGGAATCTATATCCCTCGTTTCCGAAATACTCCCTCCGCCAAAAAAAATTCCCAGTTCATCCGCGGCTATGGTTATCAAGGCGGGTGCGGCCCCGATTTCAACTTCGGCGCCGAAGGCTACGGCACATCCTTCAAGGCCGCCGTGAAACAAGGCGTCTACTCGATCAGCATGGGCGCCTTCGGAGAATCACTCGCGCGCTGGGACAACTACGTCGAAATCGACAGTAATCTCAAAGATGCCTGGGGCATTCCCGCGTTGCGCATTGTCATGACTCACGGCGACAACGAACGCGCGCTGATGGACGACGCTGGGGCCCAAGCGGCAGAGATGCTGGAAGCGGCCGGCGCGAAAAACATTCACGTGCAGGACCATGTCGAAATGCCGGGAATGGCCATCCACGAACTAGGGACGGCACGCATGGGAAACGATCCGAAAAAGTCCGTGCTGGACCCCTTCAACCAGACGCACGACGTGAAAAATCTGTTCGTGATGGATGGCGCCAGCTTCGTGTCGTCCGCCTGCCAGAACCCGACGCTCACCATGATGGCGGTCACCGTCCGAGCCTCGGATCACCTTATCGAGCGTTTTCGCAAAAGCGAGATCTGAGCCAAGTCTCTCCGCACCCTTCGCGATAGCTCACGATATACACAGAATGACTTTCGATTGTCCTTGACACTCACACCTGCTGGGGACAACATCATGTCGAGGTTTCGCCGTTTGAGGCGAGATTCCCACCCGTAGTACAAACGCAGTTTCTTTAATGACCAAGCTCCGCATCGAGCGCTAAGAGGGCAGCGTCCCCTAGGTTTCGGTTCATTTCCTCGCGCGGGGCCCAACCACTTGTCCGACGTACAGGTGGTTTGCACACTCAACACGCCAGCGGTTTCAGGCCACACCACACAAGTCGGACTCGCTCATGCGAGACGGAATGCCGAATTCCGCAAAAAGGAGAATCACTATGTCTGAAGGAAACAAGAATCTGGTCCGTCGTTTGTTCGAAGAAGTTTGGAACAAGGGCAATGCCCACGCAGCAGACGAGTTGTTCACCTCGAACTACACGCACCACGACCCTTCGACGCCCGATGTAGGTCGAGGTCCCGACAGCGAGAAGAAGCGAATGACTCTCTACCGTCAGGCCTTCCCCGATCTTCGATTGACGATCGATGACCTCATCGCCGAAGGAGAAACCGTGACCGCTCGCTGGACCTGCACCGGCACCCATAAGGGCGAACTGGCCGGGATTGCTCCCACCGGGAAGCACGTCACGATGACCGGAATAAGCATCGCCCGCTTCGCGAACGGAAAAATGACAGAAGGCTGGGTCAATTGGGACGCCTTGGGACTAATGCAGCAGCTCGGTGTCGTCCACGAGCTAGGAAAAGTCAAAGCCGCCGCCCAGGGGTAGTCGCGCCGACTCACTCAGCAAAGCCGGAAGGCCCGATCGGTACGGTCGGGCCTTCTTTCCCACTTCCATACTATTCACAGAGAAAGTCAGTTGCTTCCGTCGTTTTTCTCATGTGCAGGAGGGGATGGCCAGACATGCTAAGGGTCGCGTCTTGTGGCCCGTTGGCCTGGTGATCCGCCAATGAACAGAACGCCCCCCTAAGCAGCCTCGGCCTGCAGCTTCTGCCGGCAATTTGAGCAGCGAGGAAGGCCACCGCTCCATTGGACTTCGAGCGGTCTGGTACAAAATGGACACTCGGCAGACCACTGGCCGCCACACTCAGGACACTCATTCAGGATAAGTTCCGACCGAGGAAGAACTCGACCATTTTCTCGAAGATCGAGAACCATATGGCATCTTGGATTCTCGCAGATCAAGAACGATTCCATTCGTGCGACCTCCGTGTAGGCACATGCTGGGCGAGGTGCAGAGGGAGGTCAATATTGTGAATTCGGTGCGGTGAACTACGTACGTAGTCCGGCACTCAGCAGAACAAAGTAAGCTAAATGAAGTTATTGCGAACCGCATACCGCGCAACTTCAGCGATTGACCGCAGGTCCAGCTTCAGCATCATTCTGGCTCTGTAGGTTTCGACGGTCCGAACGCTAATACCCAAAACGAATGCCATCTCTTTGTTGGACTTTCCCTCCGCCAGGAATCGGATGACCTGCCGCTCCCTGCAGCTTAGACGATTCTTCGTGACACGAAGCACGGCTCGATCGCTGCATTCCTCGGTCGGCACTTCCTGAATGATCGCAGCAACTTGTACAACCTTCCCGGACCTGCCCTTGATCGGGTAGTAGTCCTCGACCCAATGCCCCATTTCTGTTCTTGTAGGAAGTTGCGCGGCTAGCTGGAAGTTTGAGAGAGGCTGCCTTGTCTCATAGACATGCTCGAAGGCCGGCGCGACTCTCTCGGCGACGTTTCCAAGAATTTGATGGAGTTTCTTGCCGATATGCGCTTGAGCCGGCATGCCGTTCATTGAGGCCAATGCTTCATTGACGACCTGGAAGCGCAGCTGCCTATCACAAATGGCAATGCCGACGGTCGAGCTGCCAAGGAGAGCGTTCAGTACCTGTTGGGGATCGACAAGAGTTCCCATCCATCCCGAAGAGGACTTGCTGCTAAGAACGCTCATAAATTCGCCTTCAAATGGCTAGCCATGTAAGCGGAATGACTGCCCCCGCTAAGAAAACTAATGCCGATACGGTGTTAATGTCAAGGCCACAGAACCGCGTGGATATTAAGGCTTTCTCTAGATTCATATGTACTTAATGACGCCGGAACTGGCCGCACCTGGCGCTGCCTCCAAGGTCACCCGATTGCGCGTGTCCCGTTCGCCCGTTTTCATCAGGCGTTCGTTATGCGGTCGCAATACCTCGCTCGGGTATGACGTCGACCTGCAATCTGGGATCGGCGGCCGGCACGAACGTCACCGGCAGCCCCAATTCCCCTCGCACGATGTTGCATCCTTGTGCGATCGCACTCGCCTTGTAGAAGGCAATTTCGCGGTTGCACCCCTGGCGGCCAAACCCACAATCGCTCGACACGATCAGGCGCTCGGGCGGGATGTACTTCAACGCCTTGCGGATCTCGCCAGCAACGTCTTCAGGCCGATCGGCCTGAAGTGAGCGATGGCTCACAACCCCCACGCAAATCTTCTTCTTCAGATCGTGCTTGAACGGCTCAAACAGTTCGAGATCCTTCTGGTTGCGATCCTTCATCTCCAGCGTCCACACGTCCCCGCGGCACCGCTCCAGATAGATTTCGATCGACTTGGCGTAACTGGTGTCCTCCATCACCCGCTGCATGTTTGGGTTGCCCCAGCAGGTGTGTATCCACAGTTCTACATCCTCGAGTCCCTGAACCTCGCGGTTGAACGCCTCGACCATGAATTTTACTTCGTCGTGATCTTTGCCGTAGGTGTTCGCCATGAAGTGAAACGTCGGCTCCTCGGTCTGAATGCAGCGGCACCCGGCATCGCGCAGCGCCAGCAATTCCTTGTTCATCGCTTCCGCCATATCCCAGATTACCTGGCGTTTGTCCTTGTACTTGGGTGTGTGGATATCCAGGAAGAGGGCCATCACCTGCGAACAGCACGTACCGAACTTGACCGGTTTGCGGGTCCTTCCCTGCGACACGCGCCACAACTTCGGATAGTCGAGCGGCCGGTGCTCGATCTTGTCGACGACGCGCGGCCATCGCCACCCGGTGTAGATCTCATTCAGCAGCGTGCCAGGCGGATAGTGCAGCCAAGGCGCTGTGGTCTCCTCCGGCTGCAGATAATTCCCTTCGAAACCTGCCCAGCGCTGAAGAGGATAGTGGTGCCACGCGCGGCCCGCGAGGTCCTCATCCAGGTGAAAGTCAACGTGCGTGACGATATCAAGGCCGGCACGCTCTTGATCGCTGATCACCACCGCCAGGGCGTCTTGAAACTTCTCGCGAAAGCGCACATCCAGCATGCAGGTGTCGAGCGGGCGACCCCACATGCTCACATCGAACCAGCGGGGCCGCGGAAACGAGCCGGTGACTGTGCTGGGAAGAGTCAAATCGGCGGTAACGGTGAACATGGTTTCCTCCGGGTCGGGATTGTACTTCCACCAGTGCCCTGCCGGGGCGACTTACAGACGGGCGCGGATCACGTCGGCGGCTTTTTCGGCGATCATGATCGTCGCAGCATTTGTGTTCCCACAGGGAATGCGCGGCATCACCGAAGCATCGGCGACCCGAAGGCCATCGATACCGTGCACGCGCAGGCTCCCATCAACTACGGCGGTCGAATCGCTTCCCATCTTGCACGTGCCCACCGGATGGTAGAGCGTCTGGGCCTCCGCACGAACGAAATTCGCGATCTCCTGGTCGCTTTGCACCGCTGAGCCGGGGTGAAGTTCGGCTCCCCGATAGGGCTCGAAAGCCTTCGCGTGCGCGAGTTGCCGGCTAAGCTTCACTCCTTCTACGATGACGCGCATGTCGGCTGGGGTCGAAAGATAGTTCGCACGAATGGCAGGCGGCTCCAGCGGGTTGGCCGACTTCAGCGAAATCGAACCTCGGCTTTCCGGAGTGACTACGGTCGGAGCAAAACCAAAACAGTGCTCTTTTCGCGGGGTGAGTCCGTGATTGACGTAGTACGCGGGGCCGAACAGCAGCTGCAGGTCCGGTTCACGCAATCCACCCCGCGTTCGCGAGAAAATTCCCGCCTCCGCGACATTGGAGACCAGCGGGCCGCGCTTGAACACCAAATATCGCAGAAAATTTCTAAGCGATTCCGCGTTCGCCATGCTGACCGGCTTTGTGCAGAGATAGCCCACCGACACCATCGGATGATCTTGCAGATTTTTGCCTACTCCCGGAACATCGTGCACAACATGGATTCCGACGCGACGAATCTCGTCGGCGGGCCCGATTCCCGAGAGCAACAGCAACTGGGGCGAGTTGACCGCGCCGCCAGTCAAAATCACTTCGCGCTCGGCCAGCGCCGTTTCGATGGCACTCCCCAGGAGGTACTCGATCCCGACCGCCCGGTGATTCTCGACAACGATTTCCGTCGCCTGCGCGTGCGTCAGGACCGTCAGATTTTCTCTCACCAGCGCGGGCGTCAAATACGCATCCGCGGTGCTGTGACGCTGGCCGCCCTTCTGTGTCACCTGATAAAGTCCCGCGCCATCCTGGCTGACGCCGTTGAAATCCGAGTTCGCGGGTATGCCCAGCTCTTTGGCCGCCGCAAGAAACGACCGTGTCAGCCGATTCACGCTGCGGAGATCCGCGACACTCAACGGCCCGCTCGCGCCGTGGTATTCCGATGCGCCCCGCTCCTGTCGCTCTGCTTTCTTGAAGTAGGGAAGAACATCCTGGAATCCCCAGCCGTCGTTGCCGAGACCCGCCCAATCGTCGTAGTCGCAGGGATTGCCGCGGATGTAAATCATGGCGTTCATGGAACCCGAGCCGCCGATCATCTTCCCGCGCGGCCAGTAGAGCTTCCGATTGTTGAGGCAAGGTTCCGGCTCGGTGGAATAGTTCCAATCAACGTCGGTCTTATAAAGCTTTGAGAATGCGGCAGGAATGCGAATTTCTCTGGCGGAAGCCGGGCCACCCGCTTCGAGCAGAAGAACGCGTGTGTGGGGATCCTCGGTGAGTCGGGAAGCCAGAACACAGCCCGCCGATCCTGCACCTACGATCACATAGTCGTACGCCTTGTTATCCGCGGGCATTGATGACCGCAGCGATTATTGACCGTTCCTGCGCGCAAAGTCCAACCTCAACGGCAATTCTGGATCGCGGCGGATGCGCAAACGGAAAGTCGTCGTGTGGGCGACCCCACCCTCTGTCGAACTGGCTAGGTTTCGGCCAGGCGGACGCTCGATTTGGGGCGCTGCTTGCGCTTCCACTCGTGGTCGTGGCGCAGGCGCGATTGGTGTTTCTTTACTTGCGTTTCCAGTTCGGTGAAGGCTTGCTTGCAGGCGGCGCGGACGTTTTCGCCGGTACCGGTGGCATGCATGGAGCCGGTGGGCAGTGATAGGGTCAGCGAGAACGAATGTTCCTCTTTGTGGGGGTTCTGTGAAAAGACTCCGTGCAACTGCACCAGGTCCGGCTCATAACATTTCAGGAGACGGCTGAGTTTTTCGATTGCCCGGGTCGCCTGCGTTTCGACGGCTTCGTGCGAGTCGACGTGCTTGTACGTGATGGAGAGTTTCATGGATGCACCTGTAGGGTCGTTTGCGGGAGGGGTGGGCCGCGCAGTTTCTTCCTTTGCGCCGCATGGAGAGGTCAGCATAGCAACCGGCGGCGTTGGCGGCAATCGGGACTTGGCTCTTTGGTTCCGGCGGCGTGGTTGGGCGAAGAGCGGAAAGGATTTAACACAGAGACCACAGAGTTAGGAGCACAGAGTTCGCGGAGGGGCGGGTTCGCTTTAGGCGCTGTCTTGGCAACCGCTGACCGGATTCGTTGACATGGCTGCGTCGCTGCCCCTACTCTGCTCGCAGCGCGGGCCGCGCAATCGGGCGGCGCCTGGCGATTTTCGCGCTTCCGCTCATGCTCGACACTGATCCACGACGATCCGATCTTGCGAACGCCTCTGGAGGCGGCGTGGAAAAACTTGCAGAGCGGGTTTCCGGAGGTTCGGCGGGCGGCAGAGCTGAGCCCACGGACCCTGATCCGGCAGCCGAGCCAGCCAGCGGCGCGCAGACCGCGTCCTGCTCGGAAATCCGGGTTGGGCCAGCGGGCTGGTCTTATCCGGATTGGGCCGGGTATGTGTATCCTTCGCCGCGGCCCAAGGGATTTCACGAAGCAACGTACCTGGCAGAATTTTTCGACACGATTGAGATCAACACTTCGTTTTACTCGCCGTTGCAGCCGGGGCACGCGCATCAGTGGCTGGAGCGCGTTGCGGCCAATCCGCGTTTTCTGTTTACCGCCAAGCTGTGGCAGAAATTTACGCACGAGACTTTCTTTGAGGCGGAGAGCGGCACTGCAGGGGTTCCGGCGCGATGGAGTTCGTCGAAGCTTAGCCGCATGGCTTCGGGCTCGACGGGAAACCCAAGCGCGGAGGATGAGCGCGTTGTGCGCGCGGGGTTTGACGTGCTGCGCAACGCGGGCAAGCTGGGGGCGGTGTTGCTGCAATTCCCTTTCTCGTTTCACCGCACGAGCGAGACGACGGCGTACCTCACTGCCGTGCTGAAGCGGTTTGCCGACTATCCGCTGGCTGTGGAGGTGCGGCACGCTTCGTGGGACGATCCGGAAATTTTCGCACTGCTGCGCGAGCATCACGCCGCGTTCTGCAACATCGATCAGCCGATCATTGGCAAGTCCCTCTTGCCGAGAGAAGGTAAGTCTCTCTTGCCGAGGGAGAGTAAGCCCCTCTTGCAGAGAGAAGACGGATCGATGGAGCCGCTCGACACTCAATCGATCTTGCCGAGCGATACCACGTCGCCCTCTCCGGTTGACAGCACGTCGCCCTTTCCGGGCGAGAGCCCTGAGGCGCCGATCGGATACATCCGACTGCACGGACGACGTTATGACACTTGGTTCAGCGAAGACCCGACGATTCCGCCGCACGAACGCTACAACTATCTTTATTCCACCGAAGAACTTACTCCGTGGGTGGAGCGAATCCAAAGTGCGGGAGAGCACGCGCGTAAGGTTTTCGCGATCACGAACAACCACTATCTTGGCAAGGGGGTGGTTAACGCACTGCAACTGATCAGCATGTTGCGCGGGGTGAGGGTGAATGTGCCGGAACCGCTGCGTGCACAATATCCGGAATTGGAGAAGATCGCGTCGAGGCCACCCGAGAAGCCAACCCTGTTTCCGATGGGGAAGGAAACCAAGGGCTGAGACTGCGCCGCGGACGGCAGGAAACGGTGGGAGGCGGACCATGTTTCTAGTTAACAGTTGTCCCCCCTCCCCCCCGCCATTTTTCGTAAGTGCGGATTCTAAAGGGTTTTAAGTGTAGTGATTTTGGAAGTGCGGATTCTAAACGAGTTACGCGCCTATTTCGCGGAAGTGCGGATTCTGAAGGAGTTAGGTGAATTCTGGCATATCTGGCGAGACTTTCTTTCGTGCGCGGAATAAGGCTTTCCAGGCTTGAGGCAGGTTGTGGAAGCAGAGAAAATGGGCGCGGAAGCATTGAGGGGGGCGGGAGACGGTTAGCTGCGGATCTGAATCGATATACACGATAAACTATAACATATGAGTATCAATTGGCTAAGTATTATGCAGTGAACAGCTAGAATTGCGGGATGAATGGCGGACCGGAGGGTTAAGCGGAGGGGATGGGTAGAGGATGTTGGCGGTACGGCTGAACAGGCTGCGGAAAAATGCCCGGGAACGGACCTGCTGGGATGTTTAGAGCGCGCCTGGGTTGACGCCGGGCGGGGCAAGCCCCGCCCCTACAAGGGATTAGGAGGCTGACGAATGAGCGTGCTGGACTGGGTGCTCGATTCCGACCCTTCCATTCGATGGCAGACTTTGCGTGATCTTGTCGACGCCCCGGCTGAGGTTGTGGAGGCGGAGCGTGCGCGGGTCGCCACCGAAGGGTGGGGCGCGCGGCTGCTAGCGTTGCAGGGTGAAGATGGCCAATGGGAGGGAGGTGCGCTATTCCCCGCGCGGAGGGGTCATCGCGAGGTAGGCGGCCAGTTCGACGGGGGCCAGCCATGGACCGCCACGGCATACAGTCTCCTGCTGCTGCGTGACCTCGGGGTCGACCCACACTGTGACCAAGCTCGCCGGGCGGTAGCGCTGGTCAAAGACCACTGTCGGTGGGAGCACGCCGGTCAGCCGTTCTTTAGCGGCGAGGTCGAGCCATGCATCAACGGTATGACCATCGTGCTCGGTGTGTACTTTGATCAAAATGTCGATGGCGTGGTCGCCCGACTACTTGGTGAGCAACTCGAGGACGGCGGGTGGAACTGCGAGGCGGAGAACGGTTCCGTTCGCTCTTCGTTCGCGACCACGATCCGCGTGCTGGAAGGGCTGTTGGCGCATGAGCGCGTGACCGGCGGATCGCCGGCATCCATCGCGGCTCGACGCCGGGGCGAGGAGTACCTCCTCGAACGAAAGCTGTTCCGGCGTAAGAGCACCGGCGAAGTGGTCGACCCGGCCTGGTTGCAATTCTCGTTTCCGACGCGCTGGCACTACGACGTGCTGCGTGGCCTGGAGTACTTCCAGGTCGCGGGGGATCTCCCAGACAGGCGGCTGGACGAAGCGATTCATTTGCTCCGATCGAAGCAGCAGCCCGACGGCGCGTGGCTGCTGGAGAACAGTCATCCCGGCAAGGTCCACTTCACGCTGGAGGAGGGTGATGGCCGGCCCAGCCGGTGGAACACACTACGTGCGCTACGAGTCCTCAACTGGGTGACGCGTTAGATGGCAGCTCTTAATGTGAGCACCGGACGCGCGGAGCCCTTGATGAAAAGCGAAGCAAATAGGCTCCTGTTTGTGGTGGATATCGCGGGGACGCTGGTGTTTGCGGTCGAGGGGGCCACGGCGGCCATGCGGGCGAACCTGGATCTGCTGGGATTGATGGTGCTGGCGTTTGCGACGGCGCTGGGCGGCGGAATTATTCGCGACGTATTGATTGGGGACGCGCCACCTGCGTCGCTGCGGGACTGGCGTTATTCGGCGGTGGCGTTTACGGGCGCCGCGGTCGTTTTCTTTTTGCATCCGTTCGTGCAGGGCGTTCCGGGGACGCTGATTCTGGTTCTGGACGCGGCGGGTTTGGCTTTGTTTGCGATTGCGGGGACGCAGAAGGCGCTGGTTTTTGGCATGCATCCTTTCGTTTCGATGTTGTTGGGTACGATTACGGGAGTCGGCGGCGGCACGGTGCGCGACGTGTTGCTGGCGCAGGTTCCGGGAGTGTTGCGGGCGGACGTGTATGCGACCGCGGCGCTGGCGGGTTCGGCGGTGATGATCGCGTGCTGCAAATTGCGGCTGCCTCAGGCCTGGGCGGCGGTGATTGGTGGCGTGGTTTGTTTCTTGTTGCGGGTAATCAGCGTGTGGCGGCATTGGAATTTGCCGCGAGTGATGGGCTAGTGAAGGCGAGTGATGGGGGAGAGAGCTGGCGTTGCCGCGGAGAGGTTTGCGGGCTTGGCATTTTGGCTGGCTTGTTGTTGGAGGTCGTTGAGTGAAAGGATTTGCACATTGTACTCGCTGAGGGCTGGCCGGGCTGAAGCCCAGCGCCTACATTCGGAGGAGCGATTTGATTTTGGTGGGACTTTCTTGTACGTAAAGATCGAAGTGCTACTTACTTCTTGAAGAGATCCTCGAAGGCTTGGCGCGCGTCACTGTGGCGAGGTGGGGCGGTGGCAGCGGCGGCGGGAGCCTTCTGGGCGTAGGAGGTTGGGGCGGTGTCCTTCTCTACCGTCGTGCGGAACTCATAGAACGTGCAATTGTTTTTCGCGTCTTTGGGAGTGATGCGCTCCGGGATGGGTTGCGTACATTCAAATTGCGCACCGGAGTCGAAGAAGCGGCATTGCTTGCAGCAGTGCAGCTCGAGCTGGCACTTGGGGCATTTTCCGTTGGGATCGAAGCCGGAGGTGAGGACGGCGCCGCAGTTGGCGCAGCGGGCGCGGGTTACGGTGCCGACCATGCGCGGGGTGCGGGGACCGAACTGATCGGCGCGGGGGCCACCCTGCGGGGGCCTGCGATCGTGATTGTGGCCATTGCTGTGCGATTTTTTCTTGTCGTCTTTTTCCGCGTCGCGATAGCCGCGGTGACTGTACTTTCGATCCACAAACGCCTCCGTCCGTCAGTCCTTGACGGACTGCAACTAAACCAACTATTTGCGCGATGAACAATTCCGCACGTTTGGCAACTTCTCTCAACAGAACAAACATTTGATGCTCGTGAGTTGCCGAATCCGCGCGGTGGCGCGAATGAGGACAGGGCGGAAGCCCGTGCCACACTGCGACATCGCTCGTAAAACCGGGCGCTAAAACTGAGCAGCGGCGCTGCTTGCTATAAGAGCGGCGGCATGCTAAAGGCCACAGAGCTGCGCTGACTGCGCTCTGCGCCACAGGATGATCCGCGTCGTTCGCTGCAGGATGATCCGCACTCCACCGTGGCTTGTACCCAATCGGATTAATACACTCGACCGGATTGCTACACTCGACCGCCCTGCGCTATCTTCCCCAGAAGGTTACGTAAAAGGATTACCGACGTTCGAGCAGGAGATGGGACATCTATGTTTTTAGTCCTCTGGGAGTTCGAAGTCAAGCCCGAGTGCGAAGAACGCTTTGAAAGAGTCTATGGCACGGGTGGGCGACTGGGACTCCCTGTTTCGTCGCTATTCTCACCATGAGCGGAGCCAATTGTTCCGCGACACGGACCGGCCTCGGATATATTTGACGGCCGACTTTTGGAAATCGCGCAAGTCGTACGAAGAATTTCTTCAGGCTCGCGGTGCCGAATCAAGAAACTCCATTCGATCGCAGGAGAAATTGACTGCGAACGAGCGGCACATGGGATCGTACGAAATCGTAGCACCTTGAGTTCTGGGGCCTCCTTCGTGTTCGCATCACCTACTATAAGTTGACTCATACACGGTCGACATAGAATGAGAAGAATTTTGCTTGTTCTAGATATCGGAGCTAAAGCTCCGATCCCCATCAAAATGCGTGTAAAGCTCGCCCCTCTGAAGAGGGGCGCCTACAGGAAGTGTTACGCCCAGAGGGTTACTAGGCCGTCCGCGCTCAGGTCTGGCTGCAGAAACTTTTGCGGCGTGCCATTGACGCGCTGCACCGCTTCGGCCGCAAGGTAGCCGCTGCGTACTGCACCTTCCATCGTTGCGGGCCAGCCGGTTGCGGTCCAATCGCCTGCTAGAAACAGCTTGCGGATGCTGGTTTCCTGTTTCGGGCGCCAGCGATCTACGCCGGGTTGGGGCGAGAACGTTGCTGCTGTTTCTTTGATGACGGTGGCCTTCACAAGGTTCGCGTTCCGGGCTGCGGGCAAGGCTTGTCGTACTTCTTTCAAGCACAGGTCGATGATCTCCTGACGCGGCCTCGGCAACAGATCATAGGATGCGCTGATGACGAGTTGAAGGTACTGCCCATTTGTCACATTTTTGCCCTTTTCGCCCTTGGCAGCCGGACCGTAGAGGGCGGTTTTGTTGAAGACCCACTGCGTGGTGGTGTCGAGAAGCGTGATGAAAGGCTCGGTGGTGACTTCGCGGTCGAACCAGAGGTGAACGCCGGTAATGGGGGAGTCTTTGAGATTCTGGAGATTGCGGAATGCCGGGTCGCTTTCGCGGATTTCTGGTGAAAGGAGGTCGGCGAAGGTGGTGTGCGGGACGGCGAAGATGCAGGCGTCGGCAGATTCTTCGCGATCGTTGTCGAATCTCACTGCGCTCAGAACACCGTTTTCGATGCGTAGGCTGCGGACTGGGGAGCGGAGTTGTACCTCCCCTCCCTTCCCTTCGATGAAGTTTTTACAGCCGTCGTACAACTCCGCCAGCGGAACTATTGGAACGCCCATGCGGTAGCCGGTGCGATTGGAGAGGAAGGCTTTCCAGAAAACGTCGATGCCGTAACGGGCGTCGGTCTTGTCCAGTTCTTCGTCGAGCGCGCTGACCAGGACAACACGCCAGAAACGCTCGATGGCGCCTTTGGTTTGGCGCTGGCCGCGGAGCCAGTCGAGCATGGAGATGCCGCCGGGTTCGGCGAGATCGCGTGTGTGTCCGCTGGTCCGCAAGATCGCGAGCATGGCACGCGCGATCGAAAGCTTGTCTTTCAGCGTGAGCGGGGCGAATTTCGCGAACGAGCCGGTCATGTGGAACGGCGCGGGTAGCATACCTGCCTGCATTTCGCCACGGCGGCCTTGCGGATCGAGGAACAAAAGCCGGTCGAAGAATCTAATTTTGTTCGCGGAGCCGACGCGGCGATAAAAATCGTCGAGATTGGTGCAGCAGGCGAGGGTTACGTGTTGGCAATTGTCAACGTGCTCGCCGTCGGGCAACACGTAGGAAGTGGCGCGGCCGCCGAGAAAGGGGCGCTGCTCAAATAAGCGGACACGCCAACCCGATTCAGCCAGCGCGACGCCGGCTGCGAGTCCCGCCAGACCGCCGCCGATCACGATCACACTTTTCAAGGATGGTCTCTTCTGTCACGCGCCCGAATCGGGCCTGGGCGATGAATAACATTTTTTCGGCGCGCGAAAGGCGCACGCGCTCCCCGAATACGGCGAAGTCCAGCGATTCTATGCGCGCGAGTAACGCGCTATAGGTGCGGGTCAGCAGCCACAGCGTGGAGCGGCTTTCAGGATCGATCAAGTTCAGCAAGGCCGCGCCTTCGTCGTAGCATTGCCAGGCGCGATCGGCCTGGAAGCGGAGGAGTTCGCGCACACCCAGCGTGGCTTCGCTGCGGCCGAAGTCTTGAGCGGAGACGCCATAGCGCTCCAGATCTTCTTCAGGCATATAAACGCGGCCGAGGGCGTAGTCGTCGTGAACGTCGCGAATGATGTTGGTGAGTTGGAATGCCAGGCCGAGTTTCTCAGCGAGGTCTAGAGCGCGCGGATCGTTGAAGCCGAAGACATGGGTACAGGTCAGACCGACGGTGCCAGCGACGCGATAGCAGTACTCGCGGAGACGATCGAACGTCTGATACGTCTGGACCGTCAGATCCATTTCGGCGCCGGAGATCAGATCGTGCAGGTAACGCGCGGGCATGTTGTAGCGGCGCATGGTGTCGACCAACGCCGGTAAAACTGAGTCGGCGCCTGTAGGTAAAGAACTGGCGGCTCGGTCGGATTCCGTGACAGCAACGTCCAGCGCTGCGCGCCAACTCGCCAAGCCGCGTTGCTTCGCGGCAAGATCATCGCCCCCGTCGGCTACATCATCGATCAGGCGCATGAAAGCGTAGAGGGCTACGATGCCGTCTCTGCGGGATTTCGGAAGTAGGAAGAAAGCGTAGTAGAAATTACTGTGGGAGGCTTTGGCTATGCCGTGGCATTCACCGTAAGAGGTGGCGACGGTCGTGCTGGCTGGGGAGTCGCTTGAGGCGATCGGCTTGGGCGTTTGAGCCGCAGCATCCTGCGCCCCTGCAATTTTGTTGGTCAGGTGCGCTAAGAGCGAGCGACTCAGCAGGCGGGCTTGTTTCGCTTTGCTGATCGACGGGCGGTGATGGAGCGTGTTGTAGCCGGATGCCTCGATGGCGTCGAGAACCGCCAAGCCACCGCGGCTGAACATTTCCAGGTCGATGCTCAGGCGAGCGTCCACCATTTTTGCAAGTGGCATGCCTTCGGCGAATAAGGCGCGGGTGCGGACGATCAAATCTTTCATGAGGCGCGGATAGCGATCGTCGAAACGGCGCTCGACGATGTCCGTCTCGCTGAGTCCATGGACGGCAGCGATGTCGAGGGGGATGTAGATGCGTCCCTTTTCGAGATCGCGTGAGACGTCCTGCCAGAAATTTGCTAACTGGAGCGCGGTGCAGGTGGCGTCGGAGAATCGCTGGCGTTGCTCATCGCGGTAGCCGCACAGATAAAGGACGAGACGCCCAACCGGATTGGCCGAATAGACGCAATATTCGACCATGGCATCCCAGGTCGGATAGCGCTTTACCGTTTGATCTTGGCGGAAGGCTTTCAGCAAATCCGCGAACGGTTGTTCGGGAATACTTTTTGCGACGATTGTTTCCCGGAGGGCTACGAAGACGGGATGCGACGGGTGTCCGTCGTAGCACGCGTTCAGCTCTTGCTCCCACCAGTCCAGGAGCTCGAGAGCGCGGGAGCTATCCGGGACTTCGTCGCCGAGATCATCGGCCCAGCGGCAGTAGGCGTAGACGTTGTAGAAATGCTGGTGGAGTTCTTTGGGGAGTAGCCAGGAAACTACGTTGAAATTTTCGTAGTGATGCGTGGCGAGCCAGCGGGTGTATTGCTGCGCGATGTCGGGCGAGCAGTTTGCGGGCGGGGCGTTTTCGGCGATTTCCAGTTCGTTGGGGCGGAGCATCACGATTTGCTGCGCACGGCCGTGGGAGTTTCGTTCGGGCTGAAGAAAGGCCGCGGGGCTCCGAGGACTCCGCCCTGCGCTACAGAGTGGATTACACAGTGGATCACGGGCGGACGGCTAGCTTGATTTCGCCGTTGCGAGTCTTCATGCGCTCGAAGGCCTGGGGTAGCTCGTTCAGGCTGATTTCTTCGGTGACAAAGTCGTGAGCCAGGATGTCGCCGCGGCGGATGGCTTCGAGAGCTTCGCGAATGAAGCGCGGGGTGTGGTGGAACGGCGAGATGATCTTGATTTCGGAGTAGTGAATTTCGGCCGGCTCGATCTCTACAAAGGTGCCGGAGGGCAAGCCGCTGAAGAAATTGACGACTCCGCCGCGACGCACCATGGTCAGCGCTTGCTTCCACGTGGCGGGATTGCCGGCTGCTTCGACCACGGAATCGGGGCCGCGCCGATCTTCGGTCAGATCCTTTACAGCAGCAACCAGATCTTTAACGCCGCTGACATCCATGGTGGCAGCCGCGCCCAAACGCCGGGCAAGTTCTAGCGAAGTGGCGCGTCTAGCGAGGGCGATTACGCGCACGCCACGGCGCGATAGCATCCGAATGTACTTCAGCCCGATGGGACCGCAGCCGATGACCACCGCAGTGTCGCCAGTGCGCACTTCCATTTCGTGAATTCCACGGAGCACGCACGCGAGCGGCTCGACCAGGGCCGCGCTGCCGTCGTCTACGGAATGCGGTACCTCCAGCATGTTTTCCATGACGATGCGGCCGGGGATGCGAAGATATTCGGCGTAGGCGCCGTTGTTGAACAGCAAATCCTCGCAGAGATTTTCCTGTCCGCGGCGGCAGTGATAGCAGCGTAGGCATGGCGCCGAGTTCGCGGCAACTACGCGCAAGCCGATGCGCCACCGGGCGTCAACACGTTTGCCGACGGCTGCAACTTCGCCCACGACTTCGTGGCCAAAGACGGCGGGTGGCTGGATCATGCGCGCATGGTAGCCACGCTGCCATACTTTCAAGTCGGTGCCGTCGGTCAGCGCGAGGCGCACGCGCAGGAGCACTTCGTCAGCTGCTATCGCCGGGACATCGATCTTCTCGATGCGCAAGTCTTCGCTGCCGTAAAGAACGGCCGCGGTCATTTTCGACGGAACGAGCGCGCGTACAACCGCGGCGGCTTCTTCGCCGAAATAATCGGGCTTTTTTGTGGTGGTTGTTCTCATGCGTGCGTGATCAGAATCTTTAAAGACTCCGCCGTGGGCCGGGCCGCGAGATCCAGCGCTTCCTGGATTCTATCTAGCGGGAACCGGTGGGTGACGATATCCATCACCGGCAGTTTCCGCAAAAGCACTAGCTCGGCGGCCGACTCCTGGATGTCGATGGCCGCGCTATAACTACCTAGGATTTCTTTCTCGTCGATCCCCACAGCCGCTGCTGGAAACTCGATCTTGGTTACCGGGTCGTTCGCGGCAAAGAGTAAGATGCGCCCACCGGGTCTTGCTGCTGCCAAGGCATCTATCACCACCGCCGGATGAGCTACCGCTACCAGAACGGCGTCGGCCCCCCGGCCTCCGGTTCTGGCCTTTATGTCTTCTATAAGCTTACCACTGGTGGGGTCGAAAGCCTCAAGTGCACCTAGCGTCAGGCTCTTTGTACGGCGCTGTACAATCGGGTCGCTGGTGTAGACGTTGGCGCCTTCGAGGTTGGCGACCATCAGGAGCTGTAGGCCGATAGGGCCGCAGCCCAGCACCAGAACGGTTTCCCCCTTTGCCACACGCGCTTTCTGCACCGCTTTAACAATGGTGTTAATCGGCTCGATGAAGGTAGCTTCCTCGAAGCTGACGTTGTTAGGCAAGGCGACGATGCCGCGCTCTGCGACCCAGGGCATAGCTTTGACGTATTCACCGAAGCCGCCACCGTTGGGCGTGAAGCCCGCGGTCAGGCCGGTGGTTTTGTATTGCTTGCATTGAGAGAAGAGGCGATTTTCGCAGTAGAAGCAGGTGCCGCACGGGGTGTGATGAAAGCTCATTACGCGGTCGCCGGGCTTCCATTTTGTTACTCCGGGACCCACCGCGACGACTGTGCCGGCGAGTTCGTGGCCGAGGATTTGGGGCGGCTCGACGTACCGTTGGTAGATTTTCTTTATGTCCGTGCCGCAGATGCCGCAGGCAGCTACTTTGATTAGGACTTCGCCGCTGGCGACCTCAGGGACGGGGACTTCTTCTACGCAAACGATTCCCTTTTCACGGAAGACGCCAGCACGCATGGTCTTGGGAATCGGACCAAGAGGTTGTGATTTCTCCAATGTGCTCTTAGCGTGGCTCATCGGCTGGCAACCTCTTGAAGTTCCGGCGGCGGCCAGCCATGCGAACTAAGCGAAAGTTTCTTCACGAACCCTTCCAGAAACTGCGCGAGAGCTTCCGCGGCGGTTCTGCTGTCCCTTCCTAGACGAATTAGAGCGGGCAACTGTAGCGGATGGCGCGCCACCTCGCGTATGGCATTGCCAGCGTTAATTTTTCCTTTCTCGTCCAACATGGCGTCAACGAAAGCAGGTATTTCACCATCACTGGTGTCTGACACGACGCGGATCGCGACAGCAGACACGCGGCGAGCTGCGGCGACAACAAGAATCGCGAAGCTCTCCATATCCACCGCGCCTGCAAAAGGAGCTAGCTGTGCTTTCTCGTCCGCAGTGCGCACTACGTGGTCACTCGAAAGGAGTTTGATCATCTTGGCGCCGTCATCGCGCGCGGCGTATACGAGATTGCGTGAGCCCATTAAGGTTTTGGATTTGCCGAGTTGCTGAACCGACTCTGCAACGAGCACGGAGCCCACAGCATACTCGGCCCTAAGAGCTCCCGCGAACCCGGATGCGATGCAGATCGTGTAGGGCTGCATCATTGCGAGGTTCGCAATCCGTGTTGCATTCTCCGCGCCCATTCCTGTAACGACGAAATCGACAAGCGCGCGCCCGATCTGCGCCTGAAATAGAGTGACCTCTCCGACGTTGATTTCCCGGAGGTCCCGTAACTTGCGCCAGGGAGCGAATTCTGCATCAACCGCAAATGTTACGAGGACTCGCATTGCCGTATCAGATGCACCTTGTTTGCTGTTCGACACAAAGCTTACGCGGCGGCGCGGATGATTCGCTTGGCTCTGCGTGGCGTGACATAGCCGTTAGCTTCATACCAGCGTACCGCGCGGTCCAACGCCGCTGCGACCGGGCCCGCTTTGAATCCAAGCTCACGCTGCGAGCGGGCGCAATCCACAAACATTTTGTGCTGCGCGATCTTTACGCCTTCGATCGGAATTCCAGGTTCCTTGCCTAGCAGCCGGGAAAAGATTGTGCTCGCGTAGGCGGCGCCCAACGCGACATTGTGCGAAATCTTCAGGCTCGGCGAAGGCAGGCCGGTGATTTTTGCTAGCGCGTCGAGCATTTGCTTCAGCGTGAGGTTTTCGCCGCCCAGGAGATAGCGCTCGCCGACTTTGCCTTTTTCGGCTACCAGCAAGTGTCCAGCGGCGCATTCTTCTACGCCAACGAAATTGAGACCGGTGTCGACGTAGCCGGGCATTTTGCCGTTCAGGAAATCGACGATGAGTTTTCCGGTGGGCGTGGGTTTCCAGTCCCACGGGCCGACCGGTGTGGTTGGCATCGCCACGACTACTGGCAAGCCTTCTTTCGCGGCGTTCAGCGCTTCGCGTTCGGCCATCCATTTCGAACGCTTGTAGTGGCCGATCATCTCTTCGAGCTTGGCGTTGGTGGATTCGTTGGGCGGGGCGGGACGATCCACCGCGATCGTTGCGACCGTGCTGGTGTAGATGAATTGCTCCACACCGGCGCGCTTGGCCGCGGCCAGAATATTTTTCGTGCCGCCGACGTTGGAATCGTAAATGTCCTGCGAATGCTTGGCCCACAGGCGATAGTCCGCGGCGGCGTGAAAGACGCGCTTGATGCCTTTCATGGCGCGGTCCAGCGATGCGGTGTCGCGCAGATCCCCGGTCACATATTCCAGCGGAAGGTCGGCGATGGCACGGTTCTGGCTTGATGGTCGAAGCAGCACGCGCACACTTTCGCCGCGCGCGACCAACTGGCGAGCGATGTGGCTACCAAGGAAGCCCGCGGCGCCTGTGACCAGCGTGGTCATGGAGCTTGCACCCTTTCTTCGCGGCTGCGTGAGCGCAACGGTGCGCTGATTACGCGCGAATGGCGTGGCGCAATTTGCGTCGCGGTGGTTTGCGCAAACGACGGCGCCACAACGGAGTCCAGCAAGCTTGAAACCAGCGCCCAACGTCGGCTGAGGAGCCGACGACGCAACGCGGCCACACTGCTTCGCAATTCTTCGCTCACAGGGGACGCGGGCGAGATCACGAAACCGTCCAAGTCAAGGTCGCGAAGTTCGCCGTGGAGTCGTTCTATTTCAGCGGACTCCGACGAGGCATGCAAAACCAACTGCGCACAGAGTAAGAAGCCGGAAAGTCTCGCCGTGCGAACACTCTCAAGAGCGTCTCGAAACGCTCCTTGATGACCAACCCGTCCATCGTGGGCCAATTCGGCGCCGTCAAAGCGGATCGTCAGATGCAGGCGCGGCGACGGCTGAAACTCGTGAATGCGACGCCGGAGCAAAATACCAGTGGTCGGCAAAAACACATGGCGTCCCGCGGCAGCGAGAGAATTCACCGTGCGTGGAGTTCCCTGGACGTCCAGAGGCTCGCGTCCGCCAATCCAAACGATCGACGAGCGAGTCTTTAGGTTTTCGTCTGGAGTGAGGATCGCAATCACCGGGCGATTGCGTTTGAACCCCAGGGAGCGTACGCCAAGCGTGAAGCCGAGGTCCGCGGTTAGCCGTAGAGGAAACCGCATTCGAGGCTCTTAGAATCCGCTGCGCAGCCGGAATTCGGCCGGCTGAAAGGTCAAGGCGCAGAATTGTTTGGTTTCTTGCGACTGGTTGCGGAATCTTGCCAGCGCGTACAGCGGGAACGAATTGCGATACAAGTGATATTTCAAATAGAAAACGCACGGGAAACCCGTGCCGGTGAATTCGTTCTCGCTCCAGGAGCCGTCGGCATTTTGCTGCTCCACAAGATAGGAGACGGCCTTTTCGATCGCCGGATCGCTGACCTCAGAGCCTGCCAGTAAACCGATCAGGCCCCATGCAGTTTGCGAGGCTGTGCTCGAACCTTCGCCCTTGGTTTGCGGCTCGGTGTAGCTCCGCAACGATTCGCCAAAGCTGCCGTCGGGCTTTTGCACCGAGCGGAGCCATCTGACCGCACGCTGGCAATATTCCTTCGCGGTCAGCGAAACCGTTTCCAGCGAGCGCAGCACGCCGCTCGTGCCATAGACGTAGTTGACGCCCCAGCGCCCGAACCATGAGCCGTCTTCGCACTGGTCCTTCAGCAGAAACTGCACAGCGCGCTGAATCGCCGGATGATTCGCGCTCCAGCCAAAGCGGCCCAGACATTCGAGCACCCGCGCGGTGACATCTGCGGTGGATGGATCGAGCATGGCGTTGTGGTCGGCAAACGGAATGTTGCAGAGGAAACCTTTGTTGTTGTCGCGATCGAACGCGGCCCAGCCGCCGTCGCGATTCTGCATGCTGAGCAGCCACTGGATGCCGCGGCGCACAGCTGCTTCCATGCGCTTGGGATCCGGAAATTTCACGCGCTGCAGAGCCATCAACACGAATGCGGTGTCGTCCACGTCGGGATAAAAATCGTTGCGAAACTCGAAGACCCAGCCGCCGGGCGCGGCGTCCTTGTTTTTAACCTGCCAGTCGCCGGCACCGAGGACCTGTTTCGACAAAATCCACTCGGCTGATTTCACCAGCGCGGGATGATCGGCGGGCACCCCAGCTTCTTCCAACGCCACCATCGCGATGCAGGTGTCCCACACCGGAGAAACGCACGGCTGCATGCGAATGGTGTTTTCTTCTTCGATCTCAAACCGCGCGAACTCGCGGATCTCGCGAGCCGTCAACGGATCGTCGGGACCATGCCCCAGCGCGATCAAAGCGAAAATGGAATTCATCATCGCGGGATAAATGGCTGCCAGCCCTTCAGTCCGTTCGAGATGGTCCAGAAGCCAGGACTTCGCTTCGCGGAGGGCGCGCTGGCGCAGCGGCTTCCATGGCAGCTTCTCGTATAGCTTCATGGCGCGATCTGCGGCGAGAAAGAAATTTCTCCACGAGATAAGCTGGTCGCTCCAGTCAAACGCAGCCGTTTTTTGCTTGGGATCCTTGAACAATTCATCGACGTGGGCAAATTCCGGCAAGCGCCAGTTCGGTCGCAGGGCGGAAAGTATGGCCATCGGGATTACAATCCCGCGCGTCCAGGAAGACATTTCGTAAATGTTGAGGTAAAACCAGTTTGGCAGGAGCATCATCTCCGGCAGGATGGACGGCACCATCTCCCAGCCGAGCGCGCCAGCCACTGCCAGATAAAACCGCACATAAGAATTGGAGCGCTCCAGGCCGCCTAGGCGCAGCACGGTTTCGCGGGCTTGCACCGTGCGTGCTGATTTGGGATTGTCGCCAGCCAGCTTTAGCGCGAAATAGGCTTTGCAGGTCGCGTTGAGTTCGGACGGGCCGCCAGGATAAATGCTCCAGCCACCGTCTGGCAGTTGCTTCCGCCGGACGTAATTCGCAAGCTTGGCAACCCGCACTGGATCGGCCTTGCCCAGGACGTGCAGGTAATAGATGTAGTCGGATTCGAGGGTGCTGTCCGCCTCCAATTCTCCATGCCAGTAGCCCGGCTCGAATTGTAGAGACAGTAGCTGCTCAGCCCCACGCTCGATGGCCTGCTCAAGGCGCCAAGTCCAATTCTGCTGCGAGGTAAGTACCGCGGCAGAAGATGAAGTGGCGTCGAGTCCGATGCGAGTACCAGCTGACAACGAAGCCTCCCAACGCGTAAAGGATGATTCGACGGCGAGCCCTAAACAACGCACTTTCAGACACTTCTGGGCGGACGCCCCACCGTCAAGCAACCCAGGTAACACGAGTACTACTGAATTATCCCTATCTCGCGACCAGTGGTCAACGATTAGATGCAGTCTAGTTTACAGTTTGATGCCCACTGCGGGGCTATCGATATAGAGCATTTGGCGCACTGTCTGGGTCAGGCCGCTGGGCAGCGGGTCGCCCTCTCGCTGCAGAAATCGCGGCTTGGCAAACAGCAGTTGAAGCGGGACGCCTGTCCAAACACGTGCATCGTGCTCTCCGGGTGCGTCGTCGGGCAGGGGTTCGCGCAGAACGAACGCTGATGCTCGATCGATTTGGAGTTGCGCGGACTGCTTAAAGTCGGCTTTGGCCGGATGGACCACCATCAGATACAGCGACGGCTTAAGAAATTGCAGTAAGGTGTTGCTCTCCAGGATGAGGTTAGCGGGCTCGCCATTTTCACTCGTTTCTGTTTGCCGCAGCGCGTCGCGCAACAGCGGCATACCTTCCGCCAGAAAACCTTGCTTCGTTCGCAGCCAAAACGACCGCCGAGCGCCTGCCGCCAGAAACCGAGCGCTATCGGTTCCCGTATCGCTGCGCTTTTCCCAACTGATAGCGCAGATGTGCTCGTCAGGTGCACAGTCGCAATCTTGCCCGTTCTGCGCGCAGACGCCGTGACCGTATTGGGTGATTTTGCCGGCGATCCAGCGCGCATCGGGGAATGCGGCGATCACATCGCACACCAGTTGCGTTTTGCCAATGCTTCGCGTGTGGCCGCCGACTACGATCACTCGCCAGTTTTGTTCGCTCGTCGCCATCTCATGACCTGAATCGCTCTAGTATAGCCGTCAAATCTCTTGTAGGGGCGCGGCTTGCCCCGCCCGGCCGTCGCGTCTTGGCGAAAACGCCGACGGATCTCGTGTGAAACGCACTTCCTTTACTTTTACTCTTTCTCCATCTTGCTCTCCAGTTCTTTGATGCGGGCCGCAAGTTCCGGGAGCCGCGTATGCCACAGATATTGTTCCTTGAACTTATCCATCGATCGTGCCGGCGTGCCCCACACGGTCTGCCCGCTTCGGACAATTTTTCCGCCGAGCACCCCCGACTGTCCGCCGATCACCGCGCCATCCTCCAGATGAACCTGTTCCCCAAAACCTGCTTGACCACCGATCACCACATTTTTCCCAAAAACACACGAACCCGAAATTCCCGTCAGCGCGGCAATCACGGTGTGAGCGCCGATGTGGCAGTTGTGGCCCACATGAACCAAATTGTCCAGCTTCACCCCGTCGCCGATGCGCGTGTCGCCGAGCGAACCGCGGTCAATCGTGGTGTTCGCGCCAATCTCTACGTCGTCGCCGATCTCCACAATACCGATCTGCGGAAATTTCCAATAGCGACCTTCGCCGCGCGCGTATCCAAATCCATCCGCGCCGATCACCGCCCCAGCGTGAATCTCCGTGCGGTCACCTACGCGCACGCCGCCATACAAAGTGACTCTCGGATGTATTCGGCAGTTTGCACCGATCCAGCATCCCGCCGCGACCACGCTATGGGGACCAATCTGCGTGCCCTCCCCCACGTGCGCGTCCTCTCCGACCACCGCGTACGGCCCGATGCTGACGCCGGGCGCAATCCGCGCCAGCGGCGCCACAATGGCGGTGGGATGAATGCCCGACGCGATCGGCGACCGCCCCAGCAACAGGGCGGCGGCCTTCGCAAACGCAACCTTCGGATGTGCATGTCGCAGTACCGTCTTTCCCGCGATGGCCACACCCTCTGCCGCAATCACACAGAGAGCTGCCGACGACGACGCGCGCGCCGCGTTTTTAGCGGCGTCTACATAGATCAAATCGTGCGGCCCAGCGCGTTCCGGCGCAGCCACCCCGCGCAGTTCGACCGCGCCGTCGCCCTCAATCCTTGCACCAATATCCGCCGCTAGTTGCTGTGCCGTCCTGCTCATCGCATTCACCCACGTCTTTGTTGAACGTACTGACTCATTCCCTGGTCAGCTTAAGAAATCATAAAGCGGCGCTTCGCCTTTCGGCCGCGTCTTCCACCGCGCATGCACCCAGACCCACTGATCTGGATGCTTTCGAATGATCTCCTCAATCACCTTTGTAAACTTCTGGGTGTTGACCAACACATCGCGCTCCGTATCGCCGCTTCGACTCAAGTCCACCGCCGGCTCGAATCGCAGCCGGTATTTTGCGATTTGCGGGTCCCAAAACGCGTACCCAGGCACGACCGCCGTATCCGTGTGCAGCGCGACGCGTGCGAGGCCCGTGGTCGTACAAGCGGGCGTTCCGAAAAAATCCATGAACACACCTTCGTCCGGCATGGTGTTCTGATCCGCAAGTATGCCGACGGTTCCCGCGTCACGCAGAATCTTCAGCAGCGCGCGAGCCGATTCGTTCTTGAAGATCGGCCGGTTTCCTGACAAACACCGATAGCGATTGACCAAGTCGTCCAGTCGAGGATTGTCCAGCGGACGCGCCATATAGTGCAGCGGAAATCCATACAGCGCGTGCGCAAAAGATGATAGTTCCCACGCGCCGATATGCCCGGTCAAATACAAAACGCCTTTGCCGCGTCGCTGGCCCTCCAGAAAATTCTCATGACCGTCGAGAATCACAACCTGTTCGATGTTCTCTTTCGTGTATCGCGGCAGGCGCGCGAACTCCGCAGCCATCCATCCCAGGTTTTGGACCATGCCACAAATGGTGGCTCGGCGTCGCGCTTCATCCCACTCAGGAAACGCCAGCCGTAGATTGAACTCCGCCGTTTTCCTCAATTTCGGCAGCAAGGTATAGACGCCGCGTGCAACGGCAGCGGCCAGCTGTCGCGACGTCCGGCGCGGCAGAGCGCCCAGCGACTTGAGCATCGCCCACACCACCGCATATTCAAGCCACTCCCTCATCGTCTCCTGTGTGTGCCGCAATTTGCGCTGCAAATCCCCGACGCGCGACAGTATGCATTCGGTCGCTTGCACGCCGCCAGTTCGAAGTTACCGCCTCGTGCTCAGGCACGAGGTTGTGTGCCTGCGTCAAGTCTGAGCAGATTGTCGTGCTAGACTCGGCCCGTGGAGACGAATCCGCCCGCGCCGCCGCCCGCGACCACAAAAAGTTTAGCCGCCCGCATCGGGTGGCTCGTCCTTATCGTCACCACTCTTTACGTTTGCTATTTCAGCCATCTCGGCGCCATCGGTTTCGTCGGCCCCGACGAACCGCGTTACGCATGGATCGCCCGCGACATGGCCGAGAGCGGTGATTGGATCACTCCCCGCCTGTACGGCCAGCCCTGGTTCGAGAAGCCGCCTCTCTATTATTGGGGTGCCGCGGTCAGCTTCAAACTCTTTGGCGTGACCGAAGCCGCTGCGCGCCTTCCCAGTGCGCTTGCCGCTCTGATGGGCACGCTGGCACTCGCGGGGCTTGCCTGGCGAGTTTACGGCGCGGAAACCGCGCGCTGGTTGCTCCTGCTACTACCGGCAACGGTCGGAATGATCGGTTTCTCGCACGCCGCTGCCACGGATATGCCTTTCAGCGGGATGCTTACATGCGCCATGGTCGCGGCCGCAGCCCTCCTCCGTCTAACTCCCGACGCGATTCCACACTCATGGCCGGAAGTCCAGGCAGTACCACGTTCTTTCTCCTCGATGATCTTCGCCAACCCCACAACCTTCTTCGCCTCCGCTCTCTTCGGTTTTTTTCTGGGACTCGCGATGCTCGCCAAAGGACCGGCGGCGATTCTCTTGTGCGGTGGAGCTGTCTTCTTTTGGGCATTGGCCACCAAACGCTGGCGCGACACTCTCTGCCTGCTTCACCCCGTCGGGATCGTTGTTTTTTGCGTGACCACACTGCCCTGGTATGCTTTGTGCGCGCTCCGCAACCAGGACTTTCTCCGCGTTTTCATCGTCGAGCACAACTTCAGACGTTTCCTGACCCCTGAATTCCAGCACATCCAGCCATGGTGGTTCTACGCGGAAATCATCCTTCTGGCGTTCCTGCCGTCGACTGCCGCGCTGATCTGGACTCTGATCGTTGGACTGAGGCGCCTAAGTCAGACCAGGCGACTCAGCGCATCTACTGTCTTTCTGTTGTGCTGGGCGGGATTTTGCGTAGTATTTTTTACGATTTCTCGATCCAAGTTGCCTGGTTATATTCTGCCCGCCGTCCCCGCGATCGGACTCCTTCTCGCTCGCTCGGCCACATCTCTGGCGTCGACGAAACATCGCTCCTTCGGACTCACATCGCTCGCTGCGGCCGTGCTATTTGCCGGCTTGGCGATGAAGGTGACCGACGAGCGATTGTTTAAGAACCTGATCGCCTTCGCCCCTGTGTTTGGATTGATTCTGATCGCGTTCGCGCTGGCAAACTGTTTGCTCGGCGTCTTTTTCCTGTTCTCTCGCCGAAGCGCGGCTCTGGTTGCGGGTATTCTGCCGATCCTTCTGGCTTTCTCTCTGGTCGACGAATTCTTGCCCTTCACCCCAGTTTCGATTTTGTCTCCACGCTATCTTGCCGACCAACTCCAGGCCAACCGTGTGCCTTTAGCTGATTTACGAGTCGCTGGGATCAGGAGAAGTACTCTTTACGGACTGAACTTTTATCTGCGGACCGATTTGCGGGAATGGGACCACGATTCATCGCGTGAATCCTACGTGCTCGCAACCGGACGCCTGCCCTGCTCAAAAATGCCCGCCGATTTGACTTGCTCCAGTTTGTGGGGAGAAGTCGGCAAAATCGATGACTTCGAACTACTGCATCTCACTCCGAAGCGCTAGTGAGCAGCGCCGCCGATAGGGGGCAACCTCAATAAAAAGAAACTCACTACGCGGTTCTCGTACGCGCGCTTGTCGTCATCGCCCATATCCGCGAAGTTTCCGTGCCCGATGTTGGCCTGGTCCTTCGGTTCGGGCGCCTTCAAATACATTTGCCGCGTAATGTCGCCAAGCTCCGGCTCATCCGCGGCATTGATGAACAATTTCTGCACTCCAGCCAGCGGTGCCATTCGCTTGGTATTGGACAGCGGAAGTTCGCCGCGATACTGGTGATTCAGCCACTGAAAGCTAAACTCGGCGGATTTGGTCATCAGTGGAAATCCGCCCAGACCCTGTTGTTCCACGCCCACTTTGACCATCTGCTCCGGCAGGTCGTACAGGGAGTCCAGCACGAGCGCACGCACGCGCTTATCGCTCTCCGCCTCGCGCAACGCGGCGTAAGCGCCCAGATTGTAGCCCCACAAACCAAAGCTATTCGGATTGACGTCGTTTCGCGTAGCCACCGCGTCGATAGCTGCACGGACCTCGTCAGCCTCGCGATAGCCGAACGACGTGATTCCGTCACTCGCGCCATGCGCCGTGAAATCAAACACGAACACGTTGTACTGGTGATCCTGCAGCGCGGAAACCAGCGTCAACAACTCGCCTTTGCTCGATCCATATCCGTGGCAAAGGACAATCGTGGAAGCCCCGCGAAATCCCGGAAAGAACCAACCCTCGCGCGTCCCAACCGCGCCCGGCACCGAGAACTGCATGGCGTCCGGTCGCCCGGGAAAACTCTGCATGTTGATTTCACTGCTGGTGCGTTGCGGTTTGATGATCCGGTACACCAGAAAACCCGCAATCGCCAGCGTCGCCAATACCGCAAAAAACGCCAGCGCCAGCACCGCCGTCAGCAGCTTGATGTACCACCGCATGGGAGAGCGGAGATCCGAAAAGTTCGCCATTAGGGTCTGCGCCATAAGCGTGCAGGTCCGACACCAGGGATATCAACGCGACAATTCGCATGCTAGCACACCATCGATTCGTCAATTCTGCAACCGCCGCTCCTTGTGCCTCATGCGTACCGTATGACTAACCTCGTGGCGCGGCGATTTATTCGGCGCGCTTCCTTCCTTTTCTCTATCCCCCTTACTTCATTTACGTCCCATTGCCAGCTATGATGGGTGTTCCGGCACGGCCCGCCGGTCTTCGCCCTTTCATGAACATCGTTGACCTTCGCCAAACCACGGTGCGCCAGCTTGAGCCGCTCCTCGAGGAAGAATCGTTGCACTGGCGTGACGAACTGCATTGGGACTACCGCGGCGCACTCGATCTCATCAAACGCTTTCTGGAGGCTCACGCGCTTTGTGGCTCCGTCGCTTTTGAAAATGGCACTGCCGCAGGCTATTCGTTTTATGTTTTAGAAGAGCAAAAAGGCTTGATCGGTGGTCTCTACGTTTCGACGCGCTACCCGCAAGCCCCTATTGGCCGCCGGTTGTTGGAAGACATGCTTTTCTCCATGCGCGCCGTGCCGCAACTTTCTCGCATCGAAGCGCAGCTCATGCCCTTCGGCGGCCCGGTCGATGCACCGCTCCTCGAACAGGGATTCCATCTGTATACCCGGCAATTCATGTCGTTCGACTTGCGCAAGCACGCGGACGCTCGACCCGGCGCCGCGACCGGCATGCGCCTGGACCGCTGGAGCGACCGTTTCTTCGATCCCTGTGCCAAGCTCATCTATCTCTGCTACGCGAATCACGTCGATGGCGAGATCAACGATCAGTATCGCAGCCGCGCCGGAGCGCTGAAATTTCTGAAGAATATTATTCTCCTGCCCGGCTGCGGACAATTCGTCCCAGGTGCATCCTTCGTCATTCGACAGCCTGGCAGCGACGATCTAATCGCCGCCGTACTCACGAGCGAGGTTTCCCCCGGTGTCGGCCACACCACGCAAATCTGTGTATTGCCCGGTTATCAAGGCCACGGTCTCGGGCGCATGCTGATGCAAACATCCTCCGACGCGCTTCGTTCCATGAAATTTCGCGAACTAACTCTAACGGTCACCACCGAAAATCGTTCCGCCGTCCAACTGTACGAAAGTCTCGGCTTCACGACGATCCGTACCTTCACCGCCGGCGTCTGGCCTCGCTAGTGGATTGCTCATCGTCCCTTTCCTGCCCCTTCTCAGTGACCATCGTTCTCCCCTTCCGGAGGATCGTCGTCCAAGCCCTACTCTGGGGATGTTCCGTTCAAAAGAGGCTGCATGAGCTACCGTGCTCTCGCGTCACGTCACCCCGTTGCGACTCGCTTCGCTTTGACATCTCAACTTCTCTTGTGTCCGCTGACGCGACAACGTTTCCCGCAATTGAACACCCCGCGTGCCTTCCATCGCCCTCGCCAATGAACAAACCCCATCCTTCCATCGTATTAGCTACAGCACCCCTGGAAGCACAGTTGCACTTGAACTTACGATCTAGGTCGCCACACAGGTCGGAGGCCACCCGTTGATAACTTTCTTCCAAGACATTCGCTACGCCGCCCGCATCCTGCTCAAGAATCCGGGCTTCACGCTGATTGCCGTGCTGTCGCTCGCCCTCGGCATCGGCGCGAATAGCGCTATCTTTGGCCTCGCCGACGCCATTCTCCTTCGGCCACTTCCCATCCTCGCTCCAAGCTCGGTCATGAACATCGGCAACACCACGCCCGACAATCCCTACGGCGGCGTCTCTTATCCCAACTACCGCGATCTCCAGGCAAAATCGCAATCCTTCGACGGCATGATCGCCTCCGAGCTTTCTACCGTGAGTGTCGCCACCTCCGCCAAGGCGCTACCCCAGGTTTATTTCGGCGTCCTCGTCAGCGACAATTTCTTCCAAGCGTTGGGCGTGCAGCCTGCTCTTGGCCGCGCCTTCCTTCCCGAAGAAGGCAAGGTCCCGGGTCGTGACGCCGTCGTCGTGATCAGCGACGATTTGTGGCAAACGCAGTTCGCCAAAGATCCGTCGGTCATCGGCCGCAGCATCCGTATCAAGGGCATCGATTTCACGGTCGTCGGCGTCGCCCCGCCAACCTTCACCGGCGTGGATCTGTACATTCACCCGGCAGTCTATGTGCCCGGGATGATGAGCCAGCGGCTCGACGCGGCTCCCATCGATCCGAACCAGGATCGCGGCGACCGCTCCTACTCCGTCAAAGCGCGCCTGAAACCTGGCGTGTCGCGGCAAACCGCGCAAGCCGAGATCGCCACGATCTGGAGCGGGCTCCAGCAGCAATATCCGGAAAATAACCAGAATCTCGGCATCGTCGTGCGGACCGAATTGCAAACTCGCATTGCCCGGGAAGGCCCCGACGCGGCGCTCGTGGGTCTCCTCATGGCGCTGGTCAGCGTGGTCCTCTTGATCGCTTGCGCCAACGTCGCCAGCTTGCTTCTCGGCCGCGCCCGCGCGCGCACCCGCGAAATCGCCTTGCGTATCTCCCTGGGAGCTTCGCGCACCCGCTTGCTCTCGCAACTCCTCACCGAAAGCTTGCTTCTCTCGCTCATCGGCGGCGCCCTTGGTCTCTGGATCGCCTACGGAGGCATTGCGTTCTTTCAAACCATTCCGCTTCCCAGCGATCCGCCGATCGTGATCAGGCCAGTGCTCGACGCCCGCGTTCTGGTCTTCAGCCTGGTCGCCGCTATTCTCAGCGCTATCGTCTTCGGGCTTGCTCCCGCTCTGAGCAGCCTGAAGACCGATCTCGTTCCCGCGCTCAAAACCAACAACAGCACGGCCTTTGGAGGCCGCACCATCGGCCGTAACATCCTCGTCGTCGGTCAGATCGCTCTGTCGATGGCCCTATTGGTTGCTGCCGGCATGCTCCTGAATGGCTTCCGCAAATCGCTCGCCGCCGACCCTGGCTTCAGCACCGACCACCGCCTCATGCTCGAGTTCGATACCTCGCTGGTCCGCTACTCCCCGCAGCAGACCACCGACTTTTATCGCAAGCTGGTGGATCAGACGCGCGCCCTTCCGGGTGTTCGCTCCGCCACCCTGGCACGCTCGATTCCCTTTCTACCTGACCAATACATGACCGACGTCATTCCCGAGGGCTACCAGTTCCCGAAGGGCCAGAATTCCGATGCCCTGTTCGCCAACATCGTCGACGAGCGCTACTTCGATACCCTGAACGTTGCCATCGATCACGGCCGGGCCTTCACGGTCGACGACAAAGACGGTTCGCCACGCGTGGCGATCGTCAACCAGCAGTTTGCCAAGACCTATTGGCCCAATCAGGACGCCATCGGTAAGCGCTTCCACTTGAATGATCCCAAAGCTCCGCTGGTGGAGATCGTGGGCGTCACACATACCAACAAGTACCTTTTCGTCGGAGAGACTCCCACGAGTTTCGTCTACTTGCCTTCGGCTCAAACGCCCAGCAAACAGATGCTGCTCCTGGTCCAAACCTCCGGAGATGCCACAGCGGCGGCAGGCGCGGTGCGCGAACTCGTTCGCGGGCTCGATGCCAACCAGCCAATTTTCAACGTACGCACCCTTTCGACTTTCTTTCAGCAGCGCGCCGTCACCGTTCCGTGGCTGATCACCGAAGTGATCATCACCATGGGTTTGCTGGGCCTCACTCTCGCGCTCGTTGGCCTTTACGGCCTGATCGCGTACTCCGTTAGCCGCCGCACCCAGGAGATCGGCATCCGCATGGCCATCGGAGCCAATAAGCGAGACGTACTCCGCATGATCATCCGCCAGGGCCTCGTGCTATCGCTTGCCGGAATCGCCTTGGGCAGCGTGGCCACCTATGGTGTCGTGCGCTTGCTGACCGCGGCCCTAGCAGGCTTCAGTTCCATGAACCCGATCACCTTTATCTTCGTCCCCATGTTGCTGATTTTCGTGACCCTGGCGGCCTGCTACATCCCAGCCCGCCGCGCCTCCCTGGTCGACCCCATGGTCGCGCTGCGCTACGAATAGCGCTTCCCCTACGACCTGAGGAACGGACGCGACGTAATGAGGTAATGAAGTAATGAGGTAACGATTCGGAGCGGGTGCGGCACGCTTCGAGTCTGCGGGTGCGGGTCTTGGAGCATTGCGCGACGCCCAGCCATAAACTAAGGATCTGGTTAACCGTTCCGACCCTCCCCCCCGCCTTATTTTGTAAGTGCGGATTCTAAAGGACTTTAAGTTCAAGCATTTGGGAAGTGCGGACTCTAAACGAGTTACGGGTGCGTTTTTCGTAAGTGCGGATTCTGAAGGACTTAGGGTTCGACCGCAGGAAATGACGAAGTAACGAAATAACGACGCAATGAGGTAAAGAAGGGCGGAACGGGGATGGAGCCGAAGTGTCACAACCCATGATAGCACGGATTGTTAACTATGTAAAACTATCTATTAATCGATACTATTCGAACGATTCAGCGATGCGGGAGCGGAGTGTAGACTTGAAAGTAGCACCCGTGCGGTCCCGCGTGCGTCGGGAGGTCTGAGTCAAGGAGGCGACTACCATCGAGACCCGCGTCCAACGAAGGGTGCGACGACGCCCGCTTCGAAAAGCAGCCGCTACAGGTATTTGCACGGGAGGCTCGCAGGGGAAAGTCAAAACCCGCACCCTTAAAAAAACCAAGGGTGCGGCACCCGCCCAATCCCAACCCGGCGCGGTGTAAAGGATGTCTAGGGACAAACTGTAAAGCATGTCCTGGGACTAGACACCTTAAAACCCAAGGGTGCGGCACCCGTAGTTTCACGCTACGAGTCGTTACCTCATTACTTCATTACCTCATTACGTCGCTTCTGAACCTCCCATCTGGGGGACCGCTATTCGTAGCGCAGGGCGGCCATGGGATCCAGCCGACTGGCCCGCAGTGCTGGCAAATAGCCCGCCAGGATAGCCACTGCGGCGAGTCCGGCGGTGGCCAGGACGAGCGTCGAGGGATCGTGCGCGCTCAGTCCGTACAGTTGGCTTTGCACTACGCGCGCGAGGCCGAGGGATGCGGGCACGCCCACGCCGACGCCAACCGCAACGAGCAGCAGCACGTCGCGCATGACCATCCACACTACATCGGTCTGCGCGGCGCCCAGCGCCATGCGAATTCCGATCTCGCGCGTGCGCTGCACCACGTTGTAGGCCATCAATCCGTACAGCCCGACGGCCGCGAGGAGCGTGGCGAGAAAGCCGAACACCGTCGAAAGGCTGGCGATCATGCGTTGCGACGACAGCGAATTGGCGATCTGCTCATCGGTGGTGCGCATATCAAAGATGGGCAGATTGGCGTCGAAGTCGCGGACCTTCGCGCGAATCGCATTCATCAGCGGGCCGGGATCGGCGGCGGTGCGCACGTAGACGGTCATTCCTCCGACGAAGCGCGCCGGCATGTAGGGGACGAAAGCCTGCGGGGGAATTTCGTCGCGCAGGTTGGTGTACTTGATGTCTTTCACCACGCCGATCACTTCCATGTCGGTCGGCGTTCCGGGATCGGTGCCGAATCCCAAGTGCAGGCCGAGGGGATTGCGGCCGGCAAAATATTTCTTGGCGAACGACTCGTTGATGATGATCACGGTCGGCGACCAATCGTCAGCTTCCGGGCCATGCTTCACTTCTTTGTTGTCGGCAAGGGTGAAGTCGCGCCCCATCAGAAAGGGCACACCCAAGGTCGCGAAATAGTTTGGGCTGATCTGGTTCATGTAGGGTTCCGCGCGGCTTTCGGGATTGTCTGGGTTGTAGCCTTCAACGGACATGCTGCTGTCCCACTCGTCATTTTCGAGGATACGCATGCTCGCCAGGCCGACGGATTGCACGCCGGGTAGCGACTTCAAGTTGTCGGCAAGATCGCGGTAGGCGAGTTTTGTGCGCTCCGGCGTATACCCGTTGAGCGGCGGATCGATGTTGAATCCGATCAGGCGCTCCGCCGGGAATCCTGGACCCAGGCGGCTGAGATTGTTGAGGCTGCGAAGAAACAAACCGGCGCCGATCAAAAGCAGGAGCGAAAGCGCGACCTGCGCTACCACCAGCGATTTGCGCAGCCCGCGATTGCCGCTGCCGACCACCGCGCTGGCTTCGTCCTTCAAGATCTTGCCGACGTTTGGCTTGGTGGTCTGCAAGGCCGGCACCAAGCCGAAGACGAGAGCGGTCAGTGCCGAGACTCCGAACGTGAATACCAGGATGCGAAAATCTGGTGTGGTGGAAATGTTCAAACGCGCGGAATCGGCCGGCAGGTACAAAGACATCAGCGCCTTGTCCGCCCAAAAGGCCAGCAGGAGTCCCAATGCTCCGCCCAGTACGCTCAACGCAAGCATCTCGATCAACAGCTGCGAGACGATTCGCCCGCGGCTGGCTCCGATGGCCAAGCGGATGGCCATTTCCTTCTGGCGGCGCGTGGCGCGCGCGAGCAACAGGTTGGCGATATTGGCGCAGGCGATCAAGAGGACCATTCCGGTGGTGGCCACTAGCACCCACAAAGGTGTGGACAATTCGCGGCGCGCGGCTTGCCGGCCCTGCGAGCCCGGGAGGACATCCATCCAGCACTTTAGAAATTGTTCGCGGTCATAGGCCGAGGCGTGGTTGAAGGCGGCTTCTTTCACTTCCATTTCGAGCATGGAATGCATGAAGGGCTGCAGCGAAGCCTTGGCCTGCGCGGGGGTGACGCCGGGCTTGAGGCGCCCGAAGGCATTGACCCATCGATTGCGGCGGTTGGTGAGCATGTCGAGATTTCCGGGCATCAACTCGACCTGCATCATCATGGGCACGAAGATCGCGGGCGGCTCGCCAAGCTCCACGCCGTGGAAGCCGGCTTGCGCTACGCCGATGACGGTCATCTTCTGGTTGTTGACCAGCATCGAGCTGCCAATGATGTCGGGATTTCCGCCGAGGCGTTGCTTCCAGAAGTTGTAGCTGAGGACGACCAGAGGATGGCCGTGCGGCGTGCGATCATCGTCGGGCGTGAAGGTGCGGCCGAGCGCGCTTCCTACCCCCAGGACGTCGAAATAGGTTCCCGAGACCAGCTCGCCTTTAACGCGCTCGGCCTGTTTGCCGATGGTCACACTGGCGTACACCGGGAAACGCGCGAACATCCCGGAGAAGACCTCGTTATGTGCCTGAATGTCTTTGTACATCGGATAGGAGGTGGCGTTGGAGCCCCAGTTGCTGCCGTAGTGGTGGCCGCGCATGGTCAGGAGCACCAGGCTCCGCGGGTCTTTGACGGGCAGGAGGCGCAGCAGAACCTGATCGAGGAGAGTGAAAATCGAGGTGTTCGCGCCAATCCCCAGCGCAAGGGTCAGCACGGCAACAATTGTAAAGCCGGGGCTGCGCCGCAACGTCCGCAGCGCGTACTTCAGGTCGCGAACTGCCGTCCGCCAAAGGCCGACGATGTCCATGAACCACTCCTAATTTTACTTGTGGCAACGACCCCGGGGTGTAGGCGCCGGGGCCGTCGCCAGCTTCCACCACGGAAATAAAGACGATGGAACCGGCAAACCGTCTTGAGAAAATTTGAACACGCCGCCGACACGCGGGAGTCTGAAAAATGAAGGAGAAACCAGGAATTTCGGATCAGCGGGCAGACGCACGAAGACACGTTTGCGAATCGAAGCCGCATGCCAACGTTACGTTCGGCGGCCGCGAAATGTTCCCTGTAGCGCCAACGTGGAGTCCGCGTGCCCTCCGATTTTGCTCGTTGCCGACCTCGTCCACGGCCCGTTTATCGCCACACATGCCGTAATATGGTCCAGCCGGTAAAGATCAGGAGACGAGCCAATGGCCAAATACGTGATTCAGAGCAAGCGAGGCGCGCCGCCCCAGGGCGCCTATTCCCAGGGATGGCGGGCTGGAGATTTCATCTTCGTGACCGGGACGGGTCCCATCGATCCGGCCACCGGAAAGCTCGCGGGCGATACCATCGAGCGGCAGACCGAGCAGACCATCGACAACATGCTTTCGATTCTGGAGGCCGACGGCGCTTCGCTGGCGGATGTGGTCAAAGTAACCGCGCACCTCAGCGACACGGGTCTGTTTGCCCGCTACAACGCGGTTTATGCGCGGCGCTTTTCGAAGCCGTATCCGGTGCGCACCACGGTGGGAAGCCACCTGGGTCATGCGCCGGGGATGCTGGTCGAGCTCGATTGCATCGCGTATGCGCCGGCAAAGACGGGCAAGACGAAGACGCGCGGGGCCAAGAAGAAGGCGGCCGGACGCAGACGCTAACTTTGCCGCGTTGTGAGATGAGAGAGGAAGCCCTCAGCGGCTAAAACCTTGTTGATTCGGCTTCGGTTACGGCACGGCTGAAGAGTCTGTGTCGCGACTTGGGCCAGCGCCGGACCTTATCGGGTCTTCGGCACCCGGAAGCGTTGGGCGCTGGTCCTTGGCCCAATTTCGGTCGCTTAGCGTTCCTGTATTCCGCGGAGTCGCGGCAAGTTGAAGGCCAAAGCCATCAACAGGAATTCCGCATTCACGCCCGCCAGTCCGCGGCGATAAAATCTCCGCATGCCGCGATGCTCTTTGAGGGTTCCGAACACAGGCTCGATCATGCCTTT
>Ga0073928_10001743_pt1 | contig 40411 bp, 35 predicted proteins | sample PaiPotPPA55metaG_FD_76969 | JGI IMG/M metagenome (GOLD analysis project Ga0073928, IMG submission 76969) | Iron sulfur acid spring bacterial and archeal communities from Banff, Canada, to study Microbial Dark Matter (Phase II) - Paint Pots PPA... ... | reverse complement strand
GGCTGTGCGGAGTGGTGGGGTTTGATGCAGGATTTCGCGCGCACGGAGCGAAGCGAGTACGTGCGAAATCCTGCATCAAACCCCACCATGGAGCACGGCCATCCCGTCTGAATCCGCCGCGCGACGAGCAGTGCCGACTCCGCGAGGGGTTTGGCTTGAAAGCGGGTGTCTGTGCTCCGCGAATCAAAATAGTGTCGCCAGCCCCCAGCGCGGCTCAGTTCACGCCGCGGCCCACGTCCAGACCTTTTCATTCACTCAAGCATCTCGCTGCGCCCCCCACCCGCCCCGACCTCAAACCTCGCCCTCGTCGCTGCGCTCCTCGAGAGCCCAACCCCGTCGCCCCCCCCAGCCACGCTCCACACCCGGCCAACCACCCACGGAAGCGACAGCAGCGCCACTTTGTGCTAAGCGGCGGAACCCGAGTTCCGCTGGGCCAGTCCGGCCAGGTAGTCGTTGTAGTCGTTGAGCTCCGAGTCGCCGTCCCGGTCGGCCTTGCGGTCCTTGCGCTTGGCCTCGCGCTGGTCCGTCTTGGCCCACTGCACGAACAGTACGAGCAGTACGACGATCGTGGGCGCCTCGCCGAAGGCCCAGGCGATCGAGCCCGCCGTGTTCTGGTCCGCGAGCGCCGTCAGGCCCCAGGAGGCCGGCGGGTTCGCGAAGGTCGTTTCGAAGACCGAGTTCGACATCATGATCGCGATGCCGAAGAAGGCGTGGAAGGGCATGACCGCGAACAGTTCGAGGATCCTGATCACGAACGGGGACCGGTGCGGGGCCGGGTCCACGCCCATCACCGGCCAGAAGAACAGCAGGCCCACCATCAGGAAGTGCACCAGCATGAAGTCGTGCCCGACCCGGCTGCGCATCAGGAAGTCGAACAGCGAGGTGAAGTAGAGCCCGTAGAGGCTCACGATGAACAGCGGCAGGGTGAACAGCGGCGAGGAGACGACCTTCGCGAACCTGCTGTGCAGCAGCGAGAGCAGCAGCTCCCGCGGTCCGGTGCGGTCCGGGCCGGCCGGTCGCAGTACCCGCAGGGTCAGCGTGAACGGCGCGCCGAGCAGCAGGAACAGCGGGTCGACCATCGAGAGCATCATGTGCTGCACCATGTGCGCGCTGAACAGGTACATGCCGTACTCGTTCAGCCCAGTGCAGGTGATGCCGAGGAAGACCAGCACACCGGCGAGGAAGCTCGCGGTACGGCCGATCGGCCACGCGTCACCGCGCCGGTGCAGCCGCAGCACGCCGTAGACGTAGAGCCCTGCCGCCAGGATGGAGCCGACCAGGAACACCGGATCGGGATGCCAGGTCAGGTACGCCGAGATCCCCGGCGGCGGAAGGGTGTCCGCGCCCGGCATCCCCGGCATTCCCGACATGCTGCTGGCCATGTCGGCTACTCTAACGCCCGCCTCCACGCTCAGCGGAAGGCGGGGGCGGGGTAGAGCGAGAAGAAGATCGTGACCACCAGGGCGAGACCGACCGCAAGGCGCGGGCCGAGCGGGATGGAGCGGGCCAGCGCCGAACGGTGCGTCGCCGCGACCTCCTTCTCCCCCATCTTCTCCCCCATCGCCTCGGCACCCGCCGGAACGGCTGCCGCAACTGCCGGAACCGCCGGAGCGAACAAAACCGCGGCCCAGCGCAGGTAGTAGAAGAGCGCGATCACCACGTTCACCGCCATGATCACGGCCAGCCAGGTCAGCCCGCCGGAGATGACCGCGCGGAACACGGCGACCTTGGCGAACAGACCCATCAGGCCCGGCGGGAGCCCGGCGAGGCAGAGCAGGAACAGGCCGAGCGGCCAGGCGGCACGCGGCTGACGGCTGCTCAGCGCGCGGTAGTCGGCCAGTTCGCCGCCGCCCGGCACGGTCCCGCCGAGGGCGCTCACCACACCGAAGGCGCCGAGGTTCATCGCGGCGTAGAAGACGAGGTAGGCGACGGACGCGGCGACCGCCGGACCGAGGTCGCTCGCCGCGATCACGGACTGGCGGCTGAGATCCGTGCCGTTCCAACTGGTGATGGCGAGCGGCACGAGTACGTAGCCGGCCTGCGCGACCGTCGACCAGGCCAGCAGGCGCACCGCCGAGCGCTGACGCAGCGCGACCAGATTGCCGAGGGTCATGGTGACGGCCGCGAGGATCGCGATCAGCGTCCCCAGGTTGTGCGTCTCGGTGCGGAAGGCGATCTCGAGGGTCAGGATCAGGCCGGCGAATCCGGCCGTCTTCGAGACCACGGAGAGATACGCGGCTACGGGCACGGGGGCACCCGCATACACCTCGGGCGTCCAGAAGTGGAAGGGCACGGCCGAGATCTTGAAGGCGAAGCCGGCGAGTGTCAGCACCATGCCGGTGGTCAGGATCGAGGCGTGGTAGCCGGTCAATCCGAGCACGGCCTCGATGCGCGCGAAGTAGACCGAGCCGGTCACGCCGTACACCAACGAGATCCCGAACAGCATGATCGCGGTGGAGGCGACCGACATGAGGAAGAACTTGAGCGCGGCCTCGGCACCGGAGATCTCGCCGCTCCTGCGCTTACCGAAGCCAACGAGCGCATAGGCGGGCAGGGAGAGGGTCTCGAGTGCGACCGTCATGGTGATGAAGTCACGTGCGGCGGCCATCACCAACGCGCCAGTGAGCGAGCAGAGGATGAGGAAGTGGTACTCGCCGAAGGGCACATTGAACCGGCGCGGCGCCATCAGGACCGTCAGCAGCGTACCCGCGAGCAGTAGCGTCTGGATCGTTAGCGTGAACGAGTCCGCCGAGTAGGAGCAGTTGAGCACCGTGCTGTGCTGCGAGCTCAGGCAGAAGGTCAGCCGCGGCTTGGTCGCGGCGCCGCCGATCCACAGGCCGAGCTCGGCGATCAGCGCAATCGTGACGACGCCGACGGTGAGCCAGGCGAGGTCGGTCTTGCGTTCCTTGCTGGTGAACAAGTCCGTCAGCAGGACGCCGAGCGCGCCGAGCCCCACGATCAGTACCGGCATGATCGCGGAGTAGTCGATGCTCTGATTCATCGGCCTGCTCCGATCGGACTGAAGGCGTGGAAGTTGCTGATGAGGCGGTGAACTGCCGGATCGGCGGCGGCGAGCACCACTGCCGGCCACAGGCCAGCGAGCAGGGTCAGCCCGGCCAGCGGCATCCAAGTGACGAGTTCACGTCGGCTCAGGTCGCGGTCCTGTGCGAGGGTCGCCTCGTTCGCCGGATCGATCACCGTGCCCATGCAGACGCGGCGGATGACGAGCAGCAGGTAGGCCGCCGTCAGCACCATGCCGACGCCGGCGATGCCCATATAGATGTGGAAGGCCGTCACCGAGATTCCTGCAGCCGGCTTGTCCGCGCCGATCAGGACGTAAAGCTCGCCCCAGAATCCGGCCAGGCCCGGCAGGCCGAGCGAGGCGATGGCGGTGAAGGCGACGAGCGCGCCGTACCTGCGTGCCCTGCCGTAGAGGCCGCGGCCAAGGGTGTACAGGTCGGTCGTGCCGTAGCGCTCCTTGAAACCGCCGACGAGGAAGAACAGCAGTCCGGTGATCAGGCCGTGCGCAACGGAGGCGTAGAGCGCGCCGTCGATGCCGACCTGGGTCATCGTCGCGATGCCGAGCAGCGTGAATCCCATGTGGCCGACCGACGAATAGGCGATCAGACGCTTGAGATCGCCACCCTTGCGGATCTGCGCCAAGCAGGCGAGCGAGCCGTAGACGATGCCGACGACGCCGAACGCGCCGAGGGCTACCGCGTACGTGTGCAGGCCCTTCGGGAGCATGCCGGCGCCGACGCGGATGAAGCCGTAGGTGCCCATCTTCAGCAGCACCCCGGCCAGCAGCACCGAGCCGACGGTCGGCGCGGAGGTGTGCGCGTCCGGGAGCCAGGTGTGCAGCGGGAACATCGGCGTCTTGATCGCGAAGCCGAGACCGACGAGGACGAACGCGAGGCCCTGCGCTCCGGCGGTCATGCCGAACCCGTGCTGGGACTGCAACTCGACCATGTCGAAGGTGCCGGTCTTGGCGTGGATCACCAGGAATCCGAGCAGCATCAGGGCCGAGCCGAGCAGCGTGTAGAGAATGAACTTCGTCGCCGACTGCTGCTTGGTCGCGCCGTTCGGATCGTCGCTGCCCCAATGCGAGATCAGGCCGTACATCGGGATGAGCACGAGCTCGAAGAAGATGAAGAACAGCAGCAGATCGAGCGAGATGAAGGTGCCGATCATCCCGATCTCGAGTGTCAGCAGTAACGCCGTGAACGCGCGTCCCCGGCCGTCCTTGGACGTGGTGCGCATCGCGTAGAGCAGGCACAGCGCCGTCAGCAGCGTGGTCAGCAGCAGCAGCGGGAGCGAGACGCCGTCGACGCCGATGTGGAAACGCAGGTCGAGGGCTTGGATCCAGCTGAAGTTCACCTGACCCTGGAACGCGGTGCCGGCCGAGAAGACCGGCAACAGGAGCAGCGAGACCAGGAAGGTGAGCACCCCGGTAGCTGCTCCGATGCGCGCGGCGAGCCCGGTGGGCGCGACGTAGAGCGCGAGCAGGCCGGCGGCCGGGATCAGCAGGAGCAGGACCAGGATCGCGGACATCAGCTCACCGTCCCGACGTACGCGTAGACGGCAGCCATGACCACTACTCCGAGGAACAGGCAGGTGAGATAGAACTGGACGCTGCCGGTCTGCAATCGCCGTAGGACGGAGCCGAGGTCCCGCGCGCCGGTGCCGGAGCCGCGGACGTACGCGTCGAAGACGTTGGCGTCCAGGTAGGCGACGAGTTTCGCGGCGGCACGGGTCGGGCGCACCACGCCCGCGTCGATCAGCCGGTCGAAGTAGAAGCCCTCAAGAAGGAGGCCGCGGGCCGGGCCGAGCAGCATCACCGCCGGATCCGCCTGCCTGTCCCTGCGCCAGGCCAGGTACGTCAGCCCGCCGAAGCCCACGACGAACAGCAGCGAGAGCAGGGTCGTGATCCCGGTCGGCCACAGGTCCGTGGCGCCGGAGCCGAGCAGCGAACCCGCCTCGCCGGACCAGCCGCCGAGTACGTGCGAGAAGCCGGTGCCGAAGAGCACGACCACACCGAGCGCGGCGGCCGGGATCGAAAGCAGCACCAAGGGGATCAGCTCGGTCTGCGGGGCCTCGACCCGCGCCTCGTGTTCGTGCGGAGCCTCGGGGAAGGGGCCGTGGAAGACGCCGAGCCACAGCCGCAGCGCGTAGGCGGCGGTGACGCCGGCCGTGATCAGACCGAAGATCAGCACGATCCGGCCGGGGGCGGCGAACTCGCCGGATGCGGAGTACGCGGCTCCGAGCACGCCCTCCTTGCCGAAGAAGCCGGAGAACGGCGGGATCCCGGCGAGCGCGAGCAGACCGACCGTCATGCTGCCGTAGGCGATGGGCATCCGGTAGCGCAGTCCGCCCATGGCGCTCAGCTCGTTCGAGCCGACGCGGTGGATGACGACGCCGGCCGCGAGGAAGAGCAGCGCCTTGAACGCGCCGTGCACCAGCAGCAGGTAGATCGCCTGCGAGCGGCCGCCCACGGCGAGACCGCCGAGCATGTAGGCGAGCTGGCTGACGGTCGAGTAGGCGAGGATCTTCTTGACGTCGGTCTGCGCCAGCGCGCACAGGGCGGAGCCGAGCATCGTGATCGCGGCGATGACCGCCATGGCCACCAAGACCGCCGGCGCCAGGACGAAGACCGGGTAGAGCAGCGCGACCAGGTAGATGCCGGCCGCGACCATCGTCGCCGCATGGATCAGGGCGCTGATCGGCGTCGGGCCGGCCATCGCGTCCGGGAGCCAGGAGTGCAGCGGGAACTGGGCGCTCTTGCCGAGCACGCCGCACAGCAGCAGCGCGGCGATCCAGGCCGGATGGTGCAGCGCGGCGTTGTCGGCGGCCACGATGACGTCGTTGATCTGGAAGGACTTCGCCTGCACGCCGAGCGCGATCAGGCCGAACAAGAACGGGACGTCACCCGTCTTGGTCATCAGGAAGGCCTTGATCGAGGCGGCGCGGGCTACCGGTTTCTCCCAGTAGTGCCCGATCAGGAAGTACGAGCAGGCGCCCATGATCTCCCAGCCGACCAGCAGCACGATCAGGTCCGCGGCGTACACGACGGTCAGCATCGCGGCGGTGAACAGGGAGATCAGCGCGGCGTACGAGGCATAGCGCGGCTCGCCGCCGAGATACGAGGTCGAATACGCCTGGACGCACAGTGCGACGCCCGCGACGAGTACCGCGGTCAGCGCGGCCAGGCCGCTCACCCGGGTGCCGATCTCGACATGGAAGGCGCCGGCGGTGCCGATCGAGTAGGTGTGGGTAGAGGTGCCGGCGGTGCCGTGCTCGAGCGCGACCAGCAACGTGGCCACGAACGCGGCGGCGATCGGGGCCGTGGACCAGAACTTCACGTGCCGCAGATCGCGGCCGCCGATGAAGGTGACGGCCGAGCCGAAGGCAGGCAGCAGCAATGCGATGAAGGCGAGGGTGTTCACCTGGCGGCTCCGAGCACGGTGGTGGAGGGCTCGGTGGTTGAGAGCTCAGTGGCGGGAACCAGTTCGTCGGCGTCGAAACGCTCGACCGGCTCGGCCAGTTCGCGCTGCTCACCGAGGTCGGCCGTGGCCCGCTGCCGGTAGAGCAGGAGCACGATCGCCAGGCCGAGGCCGGTCTCGGCGGCCGCGATCGTGATGATGAACAGGGTGAAGACCTGTCCCATGCCGTATTGGTCGCGCAGTATCGAGCCGAAGGCGACCAGGTTCAGGGTGACCGCGTTCAGCAGCAGTTCGATCGCGAGCAGCACCGCGATCGCATTGCGCCGGGCAAGAACGCCGTACAGGCCGATGGAGAAGAGCAGAGCGCCGAGAACGAGTGGGTAAACGGCGTGCATCAGGCTTCGGCCTCCTCAGAATCCCGCTGCCGCCGAGACAGCACGATCGCGCCGACCAGCGCGGCTAGCAGCAGTACGGAGAGCACTTCGAAGGGCAGCACCCAGTATTGGAAGACCTGCGTGCCCAGCGAGCGGCCGGTGCCGAGCGAGACTGAGGAACGCGGGTCGAACCACGTGTGCTGGTACGCCTGGACGACCACGGTGACCAGCGTCCCGGCCGCGCCGAGACCGACGAGCAGAGCGGGCCAGCGGTTGCGGACGTTGAGCTCCTCGGTCGGGCCGATGGGCGCCTTCGTCAGCATCAGGCCGAACAGGAACAGCACGATGACCGCGCCGGCGTAAATCAGCACCTGGACCCAGGCGAGCAGCTCGGCGCCGAGCAGCAGGTACTCCACGGCGACCGAGCCCATGCACACGACCAGCCAGAGGGCCGCGTACACCAGGTTCTTGATCGTCACCACGAGCAGGCCGGAGCCGAGTATGACCAGGCCCACCAGAACGAAGGCGATCTCGACGCCGGTCGGCGAGAGATAGCTATGCGTCACCCTTGGCCTCCTGCTCCGAGGCCGACGGGTCAGATGGATTCGAGGCCGGAGCCTCGGGTGGGGCCGAGGCCGACGGGTCAGATGGATTCGAGGCCGGAGCCTCGGGTGGGGCCGAGGCCGAGGGGTCAGATGGATTCGGGGCCGGAGGCGGAGTCTCGGTCTCGGTGGGCGCCGGGGCCTGCGCCGCCGCGTCGAGTGCGGCCTGCTTCTTCGCGGCCGCCTTCTGCGCGAGCGCGATCTCCTTGGGCTCCTCGGCCGCGTCGTCCAGGGCGACCGGCGGCGGGATCGTCTCGACCCACTGCGTCAGCCGGTCCTTCTCGTGCAGCATTTCCTTGATGTCGTACTCGGCGTACTCTAACTCGGGGCTCCACTCGAGCGCGTCGAAGGGGCAGACCTCGATGCAGATCCCGCAGTACATGCACAGCGAGTAGTCGATGGCGAAGCGGTCGAGCACGTTGCGGCTGCGCTCGCGCCCGCCCGTGGTCGGCGCCGGGATCGTCTCCTTGTGCGAGTCGATGTAGATGCACCAGTCCGGGCACTCGCGTGCGCAGAGCATGCAGGAGGTGCAGTTCTCCTCGATCAGCGCGATCACCCCGCGGGTGCGCGGCGGCAGCTCAGGCGCGACGTCCGGGTACTGGTGGGTGTGCGCCCGCGTAGTCATGTTCTTGAACGTGGTGGCCAGGCCCTGCACCAGGCCAGTGCCCGGAATCTTCTTCCGGTCCGGCGCCTCCTGCGCCTCGTGCGTCTCGTGTGTCTCCAATGCCTGCTCGGGAGTCTCGTCGGTCACAGCACCCTCACCACCCCGGTGATCGCGAGCTGGGCCAAAGACAGCGGGACCAACACCGTCCAGGCAAACTTCTGCAACTGGTCCGCCCGCAGCCGGGGATAGCTGACGCGCAGCCAGATCACCACGAAAGCGAGCACGAACGTTTTGATCGCGGTCCACAGCCAGCCGAGGTGCGCGTCACCGAAGGGACCGTGCCAGCCACCTAGGAAGAGCACCGAGGTCAGCAGGCAGAGCAGCACGATCCCCGCGTACTCGGCCAGCAGGAACAGCGCGAAGCGCAGCCCGGTGTACTCGGTGTACGCGCCGAAGATGATCTCCGAGTCGGCCACCGGCATGTCGAAGGGCGGACGCTGGAGCTCGGCGAGGCCGGCGGTGAAGAAGACGAATCCGCCGATCAGCTGCCAGGGCAGCCAGTACCAGTGCCAGGCGCCGAGGATGCCGGTCAGCGACAGCGTGCCGGCTGCCATCGCCACCGAGGCGGCGGCCAGCAGCATCGGCAGCTCGTAGGCCATCAGCTGCGCGGCCGAGCGCAGGCCGCCGAGCAGCGAGTACTTGTTGCCGCTGCTCCAGCCGGCCATGAGCGGGCCGAGCACGGCGATGCCCATGACTGCGAGCGCGAAGAACAGGCCGAGGTCAAGGTCGACGCCCACCTGCGTGCCGGGACCGACCGGAACGACGATCAGGGCCAGCAGATAGGGCACCAGGGCGACGGCCGGGGCGAGCTGGAAGACGCGCCGGTCGGCCGCGTCCGGAACCACGGCCTCCTTCTGGGCGAACTTCACGCCGTCGGCCACGAGCTGGGCCCAGCCGTGGAAACCGCCGGCCTCCATCGGCCCGAGCCGGCCCTGCATGTGCGCCATGGCCTTGTGCTCGAGCTGGCCCACGACCAGCGGGATCACCATGAACCCGAGGAAGACCACGACGATGCGCAGGGCCACCTCGAGCCACCAGGTCAGTGAACTCATTCCGCGGCCCCCGGCGACTGTGCGGTCTTAGTGTCGCTGCCGGTGTCGGCGCTGCCCGCTTCGGCCTCGGCGGCTTCGGTCTCCGGCCGGTACGGCTTGAGCCACTCCTCGCCGGGCACCCCGGGTGGCAGCATACGCCGACGTCCGGGCGACGCGGCATGGTGCTCGGACTCGCCCGGCTCCTTGGCGCCCGGCCAGGCCTTCGCGACCCGCGAGGCCAGCACGAAGTCCTTGCGCAGCGGGTGCCCTTCGAAGCCATCCGGCAGAAGTAGGGGCTTGAGGTCCGGGTGACCGGTGAATTCGATGCCGAACATCTCGAAGGTCTCGCGCTCGTGCCAGGCCGCGCCCCGGTAGACGCCCGTGGCACTGGCCAGCGTGGCGCGCTGCTCGGCGTCCTTGGCAACCCGAGTGCGCAGAATGAGGCCCTGCGCCTTGCCCAGCCGGCCGGGACCGCGGTCCGCGGTCGAGGCGACGAAGGCTGCGACGAGGTAGCCCTCGTCGAGCTCGTCCACGCCGGTCAGCCAGTCGAGGAAGTCAGCGCCGAGCTCGTCACGCGCGGCGGTCAGCGCGGAGACCCACTGCGCAGACGGGACGGTAACCAGTACGCGGCCGTACTGCGCGACGACCTCGGCGTCAGGACCGAGCGCGGCGGAGACGGCGGCGAGATCGGGCCCGGGACTGTGGGGATCAGGACCATGGGGATCAGGACTGTGCGGATCAGCGGTCATCGTCGTGCTCCCAGGCCTGGTCCTCGACTGCCTTGTCGAACAGCTCCATGCCGTGATCGCGCGCCTTGCGCAGCTCGCGGAAGTAGCGGCGGCGAGGCGGACGCTTGCGGATGGGCGGGAGTTCGGCGGTCTGCTCCACGGCGGGAATGTCGGCGTCGGTCACGACCGGAAGCTGCTGCGTCGAGTCCTTCTCGAGCGACGGCTCGGCCACCACCGGCTCCGGCGCGACCTCTTCGGGCGCGGGTGCAGGTGCAGGCGACGGAGCGGTCGGGAGCGGCTGGGTCGCAGCGGTCTCCGTGGGCGCGGTCGGCTCGATCACCGGGAGCTCAGGTGTGGGCGCAGGTGCCGGGCCGGGTGCCGACGCCGGCATGGCGATCGTCGACTCAGGCTTCGTCTCGGCCTTCGTCTCCGCAGGTACGGGTGCCGGCGGCAACGGCTTGGCCGCGACCTGGCCGCCGCCCTTGTTCTTGCCACCCTTGCCGCCGACCTGCACGCGCTCGCGCGCGATCCGCTCCTGCAGCTTCACGATCCCCTGCAGCAGCGCCTCGGGCCGCGGCGGGCAGCCGGGCACGTACACGTCCACGGGAATGAGCTGGTCCACGCCCTTGGTCACGCAGTACGAGTCCCAGTACGGTCCGCCGCAGTTCGCGCACGAGCCGAACGAGATCACGTACTTCGGCTCCGGCATCTGCTCGTAGAGCCGCTTGATCGCCGGCGCCATCTTGTCGCTGACCGTGCCGGAGACCACCATCAGGTCCGCCTGCCGCGGTCCTGGCGCGAAGGGGATCACCCCGAGCCGGATGAAGTCGTGCCGGGCCATCGACGCCGCGATGAACTCGATCGCGCAGCAGGCGAGGCCGAAGTTGAACACCCAGAGCGAGTATTTCCTGCCCCAGTTCAGGATGAGTTTCACCGGTTTGGGCGCGAGCTCGAAGGCTGATCCGAAACGCCGCGTGTCGTCGCCCGCAGCGCTGCCGCCCACCGTCGGCATCCCGAGGGCCACCGGTGCGACGCCCGTTCGGCTCACTGTTCCAGCCACGTCAGCACGCCCTTCTTATAGGCGTAGAGGATCCCCACCGCGAGGAATCCGAGGAATACGAACATCTCGAGCAGCGTGGTGCCGCGGAAACCCGGCGCGGCGAACACGGTCGCCCACGGAAACAGGTACACCGAGTCCACCGCGAAGATGACGTACAGATAGGCGTACACGTAGTAACGCACGTTGGTATGCGCCCAGCCCTCGCCCACCGGGTCCACGCCGCACTCGTAGGTCAGCTGCTTCTCCGGCGTGGGGCGGAACGGGGAGAGCAAGCGGTTCGCGGTCAGCGCGAACGCCACGAAAAGCACCCCCACCAAGGCGAGAATGCCGATGATGGAATACGCGGAGTAATACGTCGTCTCTCTCATCCGCGCTCCACTCCTCGATACCGCTCGACGCCGCCGGACCGGCCTCGTCGCACAAGCGTACCGGCCGAGCGATGACACCCTACGCAACCGCCTCTGACGAGGGCTCAGGCGTAGACTGGTACAAACACGAGGTGATGTATCCGTAACAGCCTAGGCGGGTGGCGGCAGTGACACTGCGGACGACGGAGACGGGCGCGGAAAGCAGTACGGGAAGCGAGGCGGATCCCGGTTCGGGGGGCGCCGGGGGCTCGGCCAAACCGGTCGAGCACCTGCACAAAGTCGTGATCAGGATCGCTGGGGACTCCGGCGACGGGATGCAGCTGACCGGGGACCGGTTCACCCAGGAGACCGCGATCTACGGCAACGACCTGTCCACTCTGCCCGACTTCCCGGCCGAGATCCGGGCCCCTGCCGGCACCCTGCCGGGCGTCTCGGCCTTCCAGTTGCACTTCGCCGACCACGACATCCTCACCCCGGGCGACGCGCCCGACGTGCTGGTGGCGATGAACCCGGCCGCGCTCAAGACCAACCTGAAGGCGATGCCGCGCGGCGGCACGCTCATCGTGAACACGGACGAGTTCACCGACCGGGCGCTGCGCAAGGTGGGCTACCTGAAGGACCCGTTGGAGGACGGCAGCCTCGACGGGTACCGGGTCCACCGCGTCGCGCTGACCTCGCAGACCGTGCGGGCGCTTGACGGGCATCCGCTCAGCCGCAAGGAGGCCGAGCGGGCGAAGAACATGTACGCCCTCGGCCTGCTCTCCTGGCTCTACCATCGGCCGGTCGACCAGACTTTGCGCTTTCTTGAGCAGAAATTCGCCAAGCGGCCCGAGATCATCGCGGCCAACCGGGCCGCCTTCCAGGCCGGCTGGAACTACGGCGAGACCACGGAGGAGTTCGAGGTCTCCTACGAGGTCGCCCCGGCCGCGCTGCCGCCGGGCCGCTACCGCAACATCTCCGGCAACCCGGCGCTGGCATACGGCCTGATCACCGCGGCGCAGCAGAGCGGCCTTCCGCTGTTCCTCGGCTCGTACCCGATCACCCCGGCCTCGGACATCCTGCACGAGCTGGCCAAGCACAAGGCCTTCGGCGTGCGCACCTTCCAGGCCGAGGACGAGATCGCCGCCATCGGTGCGGCGCTCGGCGCCTCGTACGGCGGGTCGCTCGGCGTGACCACGACCTCCGGGCCGGGCGTCGCGCTCAAGTCCGAGGCGATCGGCCTGGCCGTCTCGCTGGAACTGCCGCTGATCATCTGCGACATCCAGCGCGGCGGGCCGTCCACCGGCCTGCCGACCAAGACCGAGCAGGCCGACCTGCTGCAGGCGATGTTCGGGCGCAACGGCGAATCCCCCGTCCCGATCGTCGCCCCGCGCTCCCCCGCGGACTGCTTCGACGCCGCGCTCGAGGCGGCCAGGATCGCGCTGACCTACCGCACCCCGGTGTTCCTGCTCTCCGACGGGTATCTGGCCAACGGCTCGGAGCCGTGGCGGATCCCGGAGCTGGAGGACCTTCCTGACCTGCACGTACGCTTCGCCAAGCCGGAAGACTACGCCGAGGGCGAGCCCTTCCTGCCCTACCGGCGCGACCCGGAGACGCTCGGCCGGGTGTGGGCGCTGCCCGGCACGGCCGGACTCGAACACCGGATCGGCGGCCTGGAGAAGGCGGACGTGACCGGGGAGATCTCCTACGACCCGGAGAACCACGACCTCATGGTGCGCACCCGCGCGGCGAAGGTGGCCGGGATCGCGAAGAGCATCCCGCCGCTGGTGGCGGACGATCCGGGCGGCGCGGCCCGGCTGCTCGTGCTCGGCTGGGGCTCCACCTACGGTCCCGCGCAGGCGGCGTGCCGGCTGGTGCGCGAGCGCGGCGGCGCCGTGGCCCACGCCCACCTGCGGCACCTCAACCCCTTCCCGCCCAACCTGGGCGAGCTGCTCGGCCACTACGACCAGGTGCTCATCCCGGAGATGAACCTCGGCCAGCTCGCGCTGCTGGTCCGGGCCCGCTACCTGGTGGACGCGGTCGGCTACAACAAGGTCCGCGGACTGCCGTTCACCTCGACCGAACTGGCCGACGTCATCGAGGAAATGGGGAACCAGTAGATGCTCGACGTCACCGCCTCGGCGGGCGCGCTCTCGGCGAAGGACTTCAAGTCGGACCAGGAGGTTCGCTGGTGTCCCGGTTGCGGCGACTACGCCGTGCTGGCCGCCGTGCAGAGCTTCCTGCCGAGCCTGAACCTGCAGCGCGAGAAGATGGTCTTCGTCTCCGGGATCGGCTGCTCCTCCCGCTTCCCGTACTACCTGAGCACCTACGGGATGCACTCGATCCACGGCCGCGCCCCGGCCATCGCCACCGGCCTCGCCGCCTCACGCCCCGACCTTTCCGTGTGGGTGGTCACCGGCGACGGCGACGCCCTCTCGATCGGCGGAAACCACCTGATCCACGCCCTGCGGCGGAACGTGAACCTGAAGATCCTGCTGTTCAACAACCGGATCTACGGGCTGACCAAGGGCCAGTACTCGCCGACCTCCGAGCCTGGCAAGGTGACGAAGTCGACGCCCTTCGGCTCGCTCGACGCCCCGTTCAACCCGATCTCGCTCGCGCTGGGCGCCGAGGGGACCTTCGTCGCCCGCACCATCGACTCCGACCGCAAGCACCTGACCTCGGTGCTCACCGCGGCGGCCCAGCACCGCGGCAGCGCGCTGGTGGAGATCTACCAGAACTGCAACATCTTCAACGACAACGCCTTCGAGCACCTCAAGGCACCGGCCGAACGGGACCAGCACCTGCTCCGGCTCGAGCAGGACGCGCCGCTCGCCTACGCCGGCCGCAAGGTCGTGTGGGACGGCGAGCGCCGCGGCCTGGTCGTGGCGGACGAGATGGACCCGCGTCCGGCGATGGTGCACGACGTCGCCGCCGAGGATCCGGCGTACGCCTTCGCCCTCGCCCGCCTGCAGGACCCGGCAACGCTCTCGCCGACCCCGATCGGCGTGTTCCGCAGCGTGCAGCGGCCGGTGTACGACGATCTGATGCAGGACCAGCTCGCCTCCGCGGGCTACGGCACGCGCGAGCCGGACCTCGGCGCGCTGCTGGCCGGGGCGGACACCTGGACGGTGAAGGGCTGACCCGAATACGGACAAAAGACACGACTTGATAACACTTTTGGCCTAACTCGCTTCTCCGCGCACAGTTCTCACCCCGCCCATGGCCGGACAAGTGGATGAACCGACCAGCAGGATGGTAGGAACGGACGTCGGCGTGGGCATGAGTATCGCGACAGAACCATCTGCAGCTTGTTGGCATATGGTGCTGGCGATGCTCCGTGTGCGCATCACCAAGGCGGGCTGACGGCCCGAGGGCGTTTTCGAGTGAGCAGAGGCACCGGAAAAAAGACATGACCACCTCGACTACGGGCACGGCGCGCGAGGCTGCGGGCGGGTCGTCGGACCAGCCGCCCGCGCTGTCCGCCGCGGCGGTGAACATCCCGGAGAGCCTCGGCTATCGGGTCAAGCGCAAGATCCTCGGCAAGCCCCTGGTCAACGACCAGCTGTTCGGCGAGAAGCTGTCCCGGCCGATCGCCCTCGGCGTGCTCGCGCCGGACTGCATCTCCTCCTCGGCCTACGGCACCGAGCAGATGCTCGGCCAGCTGATCCCGGTCTTCGGCGTGGCGGGCTTCGCGCTGGTGATGCCGATCACCGGCATCATCCTGGTGCTGCTGGTCGTGCTGACCATGTGCTACCGCGACGTCGTCTCCGTCTACACCAAGGCGGGCGGCTCCTACGTGGTCGCCCGCGAGCAGTTCGGCGTCAAGTGGGCGCAGGTCGCGGCCGTCGCCCTGCTGATCGACTACGTCGTGACCGTGGCCGTGCAGATCTCCGCCGGCACCATCGCGGTCTCCTCCTGGCTGTCGCTGACCTTCAACATCGACATCACCGGGTGGAGCCTGTGGATCTCCATCTTCATGATCTGCCTGCTGTGCTACGGAAACCTGCGCGGGATCCGGGAGGCAGGGCGCTCCTTCGCCTTCCCCATGTACTTCTACGTCGCGGCGGCCGGGACCACGGTGGTCGCCGGACTCATCCGACTGTTCGCCGGTGACCTGCCGCACGCGACCAACCTGCACGACACGAATTACGGCGGCGTGATCAACCTCGGCTCGTCGACCCAGGGGCTGCTCGCCGCGGCCGGCATCCTCGGCCTGCTGCGCGCCTTCGCGAACGGCGGGTCCTCGCTGACCGGCCTCGAGGCGATCTCCAACGGCGTCTCCGCCTTCCGTAAGCCCAGAGCCGTGAACGCGCGCAAGTCGATGCTGTGGATGTCGAGCATGCTCGGCTGCCTGGTGCTCGGCATCTCGATCCTGGCCTGGCAGACCCACACGATGCCGTACAGCAGCGGCAGCCCGTCCGTGCTCGCCCAGCTCTCCAGCCTCACCTGGGGAAAAGGCGCTCTCGGCAACGTCATGCTGACGCTCGTCCAGCTGGCGTCCGCGCTGATCCTGTACACCGGCGGCAACACCTCGTTCAACGGCTTCCCGTTCCTGGCCTCGTTCGTCGCCGAGGACTCCTTCCTGCCGCGCCAGTTCCTGCACCGCGGCCACCGGCTCGCCTTCTCCAACGGCATCATCGTGCTGGCGATCATCTCGCTGGCGCTGCTGATCGCCACCCGCGGCGACCTGACGCACCTGGTCGACCTGTACGCGATCGGCGTGTTCACCGGCTTCACCATGGCCGCGGCGGGTCTGACGAAGTACCACTGGAACCGGCCGGGCAGGCACCGCACGGTAAAGCTGATCATCAACGCCTCGGCCTTCGCGCTCTCCCTGGCGGTCGTGCTGATCTTCGCGATCGTGAAGTTCACCGGCGGCGCGTGGCTGGTCGTGGTGGTCTTCCCGATCGGCGTGTTCGCACTGATCAAGCTGAACGAGCGGTACCGGCGCGAGGCGGCCGCGCTGGCCGAGGCCCCGGCCAGCGCCAGCGTGCCGAGGCTGACCCACAGCACCGTGCTCGTGCTGGTGGACTCGGTGGACCTGGCCGTCGTCAAGGCCCTGCGCTACGCGCGCTCGCTGCGCCCGGTCGAGCTGCGCGCCGTGCACCTGATGATCGACTCGAAGCACGCCGAGCACCTGCGCAAGCGCTGGGACGCCTCGATGGCCGCGGACGTGCCGCTCGAGATCATCGAGGTCCCGGACCGGCGGCTGCGCCGGGCGGCGGCGGAGCTGGCCTCGCGCACGGCCGACGAGACCGGGACCGAGGTCACCATCATGCTGCCGCGGCGCGCGTTCGCGTGGACCAGCAGGCTGCTGCACGACCGTACCGCTGACAAGATCGCCTCCGCGGTCTCCCGGCTGCCGCACGTGGCGGCCATGATCGTGCCCTTCGACGTGGTCGAGGCGATCGAGGAGATGCACGAGGCGGACGCCGGCGGCGCCGCGGGCAAGGTCACCCGCGGCGGGCGGGCCAAGCCCGGCGCCGGGGGCCGCCCCGGCCAGGCTCCGCCGGCGCGCCCGGCGACCCGGCGCACGAAGAAGATGCTGCTGGACGCCGAGTGCCAGGTGGACGAGGACCAGCCGGCCACCGGCGCGAACCCCGAGGTCCGCGACCCGATCTCGGTCCGCGACGTGCGCTGGCGCAACCGCGCGACCCTCGAGGGCCGGATCCGCAGCGTCTACGTCGGCCCGGTCTCCGGCTCCCCGGCGCTCGAGGCGGAACTGTACGACGAGACCGGCGGCATCACCCTGGTCTTCCTCGGCCGCAGGACCATCCCCGGCATCGAGCCGGGCGCGAAGATCCGCGTGGAGGGAATGGTCGGCGAGACCGAGGGCTACCTCGCCATGACCAATCCGTCCTACCGGCTGCTGCCCCGCGAAGGAGACGACGAAGGCGAAGGCGCGGAGTAGCAGTAATAGCTGAGCAGTTCGGCAACCGGGCAAAAGCACGTCTCAGCCCCCGGCGACAGCCTCGCCGACACCACGCAGGACGCGTTCGTAACTGTCGATCTCCGCATCGTCGAACTCGTTCATCGCGGTGAGAACGCGCCCGATCAACGGTCCGAAGAACGACCAGCCAAGAGCCTTGGCCTCGTCGCTCGCCATCAGCAGCACCCGGCGGCGGTCGGCCGGATCTCGCTCGCGCCGCGCGAAGCCGGTGCCCTCGAGCCGATCGAGCAGCGCGGTGACCGCCGGGGAATTGAGATGCAGGCGCGAGCCGAGCCGGCCCGGGGTCATCGCCTCCCCGGCCCGCTCGCCGTCAAGCAACGCGATCAGCGCTCGCAGGTCCGTGGGGTGCAAGCCGTGGGAGGCAGCGAACTCGGTAGTCTTGACATCGAAGTCCATCGCCACCGAGCGCAGCAGATGCACCAGAGGCATCCGCGGATCCGCCTCCGCCCCGGCCGCCGCAGACCCGCTCCCTGCTGTCTCTGCTTTGCGTGGCATGCGACCTTCCGGCGTTCTCTCGACGAGTGAGATACCCGCTAGTCGATGCTATCGCCGTCGAAGGGAACTCGGCCACGAGGCGAACGCCGAGCCCGCCACTCCCCCGCCAAGTAAGTTGCGGCCACGAACGGAAGCACCGTCGCCGCGATCTGCCCCCGCCACAAACCCCAGCCGTACGCACCGACCGTAGCCACCGCCGTGACCAAGAGCGCCCGGTCCATATCCCGGCGCGAGGGCACCCGCGGACCGGCGTAGACACCGGCGAACGCGCAGCCCACACCTACACCCGCTGAAGTGCACACGCTAATCCAAGACACAATGTGGCAACGATAGGCCGCGGTATGCGCCCGAAAACCCGTTGCGGCAGCGACACGCCGCAGCGTCCCACCTGCCCGCCATCCGAAATCGCCAGCACCTCACGTAATAACCACACTATACTTTTACCCATGACGGAGCAGAGGCGCGGATTGATATTCGGGATCGGCGCCTACGGGCTCTGGGGGATGTTCCCGCTCTATTGGCCGCTGCTGAAGCCCGCCGGTGCCATGGAGATCCTGGCGAGCCGGATGGTCTGGTCGTTCGTCAGCGTCTTGGCCGTGCTGATATTCACCAAGCACTGGTCCTGGTTCGCCGAGATACGCCACGAGCCGAGGCGGCTGCTCCTTCTCCTGGGAGCCGCCGCGCTGATCTCGGTGAACTGGGGGACGTACATCTGGGGCGTGAACTCGGGCCGCGTCATCGAGACGTCCCTCGGCTACTTCCTCAACCCGCTAGTCAGCGTCCTGTTCGGCGTCCTGATCCTGCACGAGCGCCTCCGCCCCGCCCAATGGGTCGCCGTCGGCATCGGCGCAGCCGCGATGGTGGAGCTCTCCCTCACCTACGGCCACCTGCCCTGGATCGCATTGGTACTGGCCTGTTCCTTCGGCACATACGGCCTCTTCAAGAAGCTGGCCAAGGTACCCGCGGTGGAGTCGATGGCGATCGAGTCGGGCTTCCAGTTCCTGCCCGCGCTCGCATTCCTCCTCTACCTCCAGTTTCACGGCACCGCCGTCTACGCCCATGCCGCCTGGCACGTCACCTTCCTACTGACGTTCGCCGGCCTCGTCACCCTCATCCCCCTCCTCATGTTCGCCGGCGCCGCAAACCGCCTGCCCCTCTCCACGATCGGGCTCCTCCAGTTCCTGGCCCCCGTCCTCCAACTCCTCTGCGGCGTCGTCGTGATGCACGAAACCGCCCCGGGAACCGAGTGGGGCGGTTTCGCAATCGTCTGGCTGGCCCTCGTCATCCTCACCTGGGACGGGCTCCGGCAGGCCCAGCTCAATCGCGCCGTCGCGCTGAGCGTCGAGGGCACTGACGTGGCTTACGCCAAAGGCTGAGGGAGCACGCCCTCGAGAACGAGCAGCGCTTCCTTGTTCTCGAGCCCGCCCGCGTAGCCGGTCAGCGAGCCGTTGGCGCCGATGACGCGATGGCAGGGGACGACGATGCCGAGCGGGTTGGAGCCGACGGCGCCGCCTACGGCGCGGGCCTGGACCAGGTCGAGACCGAGGTCTGCGGTGATCCGGCCGTAGGTGGTCGTGCTGCCGTATGGGATCTTCCGCAACTCGCCCCAGACGCGCTCCTGGAACGGCGTGCCGTGCGTGGCGAAGTCGAGGTCGAATTCCGTCAGCTCGCCTTGGAAGTAGGCGTCGAGCTGCTTGACGGCGTGGGCGAACTCCTCGGGGGCGTACTCCCACTTTTCATCGACCTGGGGGTCGCGATCCCTCCGATTCGATGCCTTCCAGACACCGAACTTCACCGAGCTCAGCGCCACACCGCCGGGTGCGGACGCGTCGCGCACGCCGCTGATGATGACGTCGCCGACGGGGCTTTCCATGGTCGTGTAGATCGTGCTCATGAATTCCTCCAGAGGTGATGGATCGCGTACGACGCCCACGGATGCCACTTCTCGGCATCCGCGTTGTTCAGGCCGGCCTTCTTGATGGCCGTTTTGATCACCACGTCCCCGGGCAGCAATACGTCCGGGTCGCTCAGGGCCCGCATACGTAGGTAGCCCGCAGTCCAGGGGCCGATGCCGCGCAGGGCGAGCAGTTCGCGCTGTGCCTGGTCGCGGTCGACGCCGGGATCCAGGCGCACGCTGCCGTCCGCCAGCGCCCGGCTGACCGTGCGCAGCGTTTCCTTGCGGGACTCGGGCATGCCCAGTTCGGCGAAGTCCGCCTCGGCCAACGCGTCGGTCTTGGGGAACACGTGCGTCAGGCCTCCGCTGGGCTCGGCGAGTGGTTCGCCGCGCAGCGCGACAAGCGTGCCCGCGAGCCTCCTCGCTGCGACTACCGTGATCTGCTGGCCGAGGACGGCGCGAATCGCCATCTCGTGCGGCTCGGCCGCGCCCACTGACCTGAGCCCGGGGGTCTTGGCGCTGAGCGGGCCGAGAACCGGGTCGGGGGCGAAGTACTCGGCGACCGTCTGCGGGTCGGCGTCGAGGTCGAAGAGCCGGCGCACTCGGCCGATTGCCGCAGTGAAGCCGCGCAGATCCGCGAGGTCCAGCCGGCAGTCCAACCAGGCGCCGCCGCTGCTGCTTTCTCGCACCTCGACGATTCCGGGGCCGTGCTCGAATCTCAGCGTTCGCCGATAAACCCGGTTGCCGGGTTCGCCGAGCATCTCCTCGATTCCAGGGATCACCCGGACGCCGAGGAAGTCGAAGACCTGGTCGCGCGCGTACGGCTCGCGGAACGCCAGCCGCAGCGGGATGCCGACGCCGTCGTGAGCGCCTACGCCGCGCTCCGCCTTGCGGGCGGTGGTACGCAGTTCGGTGGGCGTGGCGGCGTAGACCTCTCGTATGGTGTCGTTGAACTGCCGCACGCTGGCGAATCCGGCCGCGAACGCGACGTCGGCGGCGGGCAGTCGAGTGGTCTGCAGTAGCACTCGCGCAGAGTGGGCCCGCTGGGCCCGGGCCAGTGCGAGCGGTCCCGCGCCGAGTTCGGCGACGAGGTGGCGCTGCACCTGGCGCTCGCTGTAGCCGAGCTGCGAGGCCAGGCCGCTCACGCCCTCGCGGTCGATCACGCCGTCGTTGATCAGCCGCATCGCGCGGCCGATGACGTCGGCACGCAGGTTCCACTCGGCCGAGCCGGGGACGGCGTCGGGCCGGCAACGTCGGCAGGCTCGGTAGCCCGCGGCCTGCGCGGCGGCCGCGCTCGGAAAGAAGCTGACGTTCTCCCGCTTCGGCGTCGTGGCCGGGCAGCTTGGTCTGCAGTAGATGCCGGTGGTCGCTACGGCGATGAAGAAGACGCCGTCGAAGCGCGGGTCCCGGCCGCGCACGGCTTCATACCTGTGCTCGTCGGTCTGTACGGCGCTCGTCGTCATGAGTCCATGATGAACCCGCGGACGAGCCACTTCTAGCGGGTTTCGGACATGGATGCTGGACGGAGACGAGGCGGCCGGAGGTAGGTCCCGGGCCTGCGAAAACCCTGCGAGAGCTGCTACACCGTGCGGGAATGCACCTGGTCGCACAGTGCGAAGAGGGCGGCCCTTGCCGGGTTGTCCGGCAGCGCGTCGAGCAGTTCCCTGGCCTCTTCGGCGTAACGCCGGGCAGTGGCCCTCGCCTGGTCCATCGCGTCGTGCGAACGCAGCGCGTCCAGCGTCTCGGCGACCAGGTCGTCGTCGGTGATCGGGGCGGAGAGCAGCTCGCGCAGCCTGGCGGACTCCGGGTCGGTGGACTCGAGCGCGTAGAGGGTCGGCAGGGTCGGCACGCCCTCGCGCAGGTCGGTGCCGGGGACCTTGCCGGACTGCTCCATGTCGCCGGCGATGTCGAGCACGTCGTCGGCCAGCTGGAACGCGACCCCGAACACCTCGCCGAACCGGGTCAGCAGGTCCACCACCGCGGGGGACGCACCGGACAGTTCCGCGCCGAATCGCAGCGCGGTGGCGATCAGCGAACCGGTCTTGTCCGCGAGCACCCCAAGGTAGTGGTCGATCGCCGACTCGCCGGGGCCCGGCTCGAGGCACTCGTCGATCTGACCGGTCACCAGCCGTTCGAAGGTGCGCGCCTGCAGCCGCACGGCCTCGGGGCCGAGGTCGGCCAGCATCTGCGAGGCCTTGGCGAAGAGGAAGTCGCCGGTGAGGATCGCGATCGTGTTGTCCCAGCGGGCGTTCGCCGTCTGCACGCCACGGCGCAGCGGGGCCTCGTCCATGACGTCGTCGTGGTAGAGCGTGGCCATGTGGGTCAGCTCGACCACGCATGCCGCGGAGAGCACTTCTGGCGTGATCGGGTCGCCGAACTCGGCGGCGATCAGGGTCAGCAGCGGCCTGAACCGCTTGCCGCCGGCCGCGACGAGGTGCCCGGCGCTCTCTCGGATCAGCGGGTGCTCACTGTGTGCAGCCTGCTCGAGCAGGGTCTCGACCTGCTCGATGCCGGCGCTCACCCGATCGATCAGCTCGGCGTCTGTTGTGATCAGCCCCCACGGAAGGCTGCTAGCGCGTCCGGTCGCCACCTGCACGCTCACGCAATTCGCCTTCCGCCCGGTCGGGTCAACCATTGTCCACACTTGCAGTCTCCCAACCTAGTGCATGAGGCTGTCCGGACGGCACGTGCCCGGCGGGTGGCCGCGGAAACAGCAGGGCCGGTATGAGCGGCGGGAACGCGGCGGACGTCTTCGGCGACGGCGATTTCGACGCAGCGCTGTACGCGGCGATGGACGGCGGCCGGCGGGATCTCGAGCCGGCGGCCACCACTCTGCGCGAGGCAGCGGCGTCCCCGGACGCGGCCGCCGGCTACCGCGCGCGGTTCGGGGCCTGACGTAGGTCGCCGCCCACCGCCCACGGCATCGTTGACGCGGGCGGTGAACGGCCGTCTGTGCGGCGGGTCCGGCGCTATTTCGCCAGGATCCCCGCCGAGTTGTTCGCCAGGTGCAGCAGCAGGCTCGGCGCCACACCGAGGGCGACGGTCGCGAACGCGGCCACGGCGAGCGCCGTCTTCACCGCGATCGAGGGGTGCGCGATGGTCGGTCCGTCCGGCAGCGGCTCGGAGAAGAACATGACCACGACCACGCGCAGGTAGAAGAACGCGGCCAGCGCGCTGGCCAGTACGGCCACGATCACCAGGGCCGGGGAGCCGGCGTTCAGCGCGGCCTGGAAGATGGCGAACTTGCCGATGAAGATGCTGGTGAACGGGATGCCCGCGAAGGCCAGCAGGAACACGGCGAGCAGCGCCGCCGGGATCGGCGCCCGTTTGCCGAGGCCGGCCCAGCGGGACAGGTCGGTGGCCTCGCCGCCCGCGTCGCGCACCAGGGTGACGACGGCGAACGCGCCGATGATGGCCACGCCGTAGACCGGCAGGTAGAACAGCACCGCGGCCCTGGCCTGCGCGGTCGTGGACGTCACGCCGATCAGCAGGTATCCGGCGTTGAGGATGGCCGAGTAGGCGAGCATGCGCTTGATGTCCCGTTGGGTCAGCGCGAGGATGCCGCCGACCAGCATGGTGATGATCGCGATGGCCTGCATGACGGGCCGCCAGACGGTCACCGCGTTGCTTCCGCCGAGGCCCACGTCGAGCACCCGGACCAGCGCGCCGAACGCGGCGATCTTCGTGGCCGCGGCCATGAAGCCGGTCACCGGGGTCGGCGCGCCCTGGTACACGTCCGGCGTCCACATGTGGAAGGGCGCCGCGCCCACCTTGAACAGCAGGCCCATGCCGAGCAGCGCGAGGCCGGCGAACAGCAGCGCCGAGCCGGCGTCCGGCTTCGCCACGTGCTGGGCGATGACGCTCAGGTTCACCGAGCCGGCGTAGCCGTAGAGCATCGCGGTGCCGTAGAGGAAGAACGCCGAGGAGAACGCGCCGAGCATGAAGTACTTGAGCGCGGCCTCCTGGGAGAGCAGGCGGCGGTGCCGGGAGAGTCCGCAGACGATGTAGAGCGGCAGCGAGAGCACCTCGAGCGCGACGAACATCGTCAGCAGGTCGTTGGCCGCCGGGAACAGCAGCATGCCGCCGACCGAGAACATCAGCAGCGGGTAGATCTCCGTGGTCTGCCAGCCGAGCCGGGTGGTGTCCCGCTCGGCCTGCGATCCGGGCACCGAGGCGCCCTGCGCGGCGAAGGAGTCCTGGTTCTGGTCGGTCTTGCGCTCGGCCACGACGAGGAAGCCGACGAAGGCGATCACCAGGATGGTGCCCTGCAGGAAGAGCGTGGTGCCGTCGATCGCCACCGAGCCCTGCGCGACCACCTCCGTCCCGGTCTTCGCGAGCGCCAGCACGGCGCCGAAGGCGGCGGCGATCCCGATCAGCGAGAGGCCGACCTGGATCCGGTACCGGCCGCGGCGCGGGGCGAAGGCCTCGACGAGCACACCGGCGGTGGCCGTGCCGAAGGCGATGAGCATCGGCGAGAGCTTGCCGAACTCGACCGGGGGCACGGTGAAGGTGGTGGCGGCAAGGAGGCTCGTGCTCACTGCTTGCTCCCTGAAGTCTGGGCGGCGTCCGCTGCGGTGTGCGGCGGGGTCGTCACCACGTGCGTGGTCGACTGCGTGACGGCCGGGTTGATGTACTTCGTGAGGATGCCGGGCGCGAAGCCGAGCACCAGGATCAGCGCCAGCAGCGGCACCACGGCGGCCAGCTCACGCCGGCTGAGATCCTTGAAGCCGGCCACGGACTCGCTGACCGGCCCGGTCATCGTGCGCTGGTAGAGCCACAGGATGTAGACGGCGGCCAGCACGATCGAGGTGACGCCGAAGATCGCGGCCACCGGGTACTTCTCGAAGGTGCCGACAAGTACGAGGAACTCGCTCACGAAGGAGCTGAGGCCGGGCAGCGCCAGCGAGGACAGGCCGGCCAGCAGGAAGGTGCCGGCCAGTACCGGTGCCACCTTCTGCACGCCGCCGTACGCATCGATCTCCGTCGAGCCTCTGCGCCGGATCAGGAAGCCGGCCAATAGGAACAGCGCGCCGGTGGACAGGCCGTGGTTGACCATGTAGAGCGTCGCGCCGACCTGGCCGCGTGAGGTCCAGGCGAACACGCCGAGGGTGATCAGGCCGAAGTGCGAGATCGAGGTGTACGCGATCAGGCGCTTCATGTCCGTCTGGCCGATCGCGAGCAGCGCGCCGTAGATCGTGCTGATGACCGCGAGGACGAGGACGAGCGGGGTGAAGAAGTGCGAGGCGTTGGGGAACAGCTCGAGGCAGAAGCGCAGCATCCCGAAGGTGCCGATCTTGTCGAGCACGCCGACGAGCAGGACGGCGGTGCCCGGCGTGGCCTCGGACGCGGCGTCCGGCAGCCAGGTGTGGAAGGGCCACAGCGGCGCCTTGACCGCGAAGGCGATGAAGAAGCCGAGGAACAGCCAGCGTTCCACGCCGGTGGAGAAGTGCAGCGAGCCGTTGGAGACGGCCTGTGCCAACGCGGTGAAGCTGAAGGGGTCCGACACGCTTCGGTTGGCGACCACGTACAGGCCGATCACCGCGGCGAGCATCAGCAGTCCGCCGAGCAGGTTGTAGAGCAGGAACTTCACCGCGGCGTAGGAGCGGTGCTGCTCGCCGCTGTGTCCGTACGAGCCGATCAGGAAGTAGCTCGGGATCAGCAGCGCTTCGAAGAGCACGTAGAACAGGAAGACGTCGGTCGCGGCGAAGACCCCGACCATCATGACTTCCAGCACCAGCAGCAGCGAGAAGAACGCGCGTGGCGTGTCCTTGTCGTCGTGCCAGGAGGCCAGGAGTACGACGGGGACCAGGACGGCCGTCATCAGGATCAGGACCAGCGCGATCCCGTCGATGCCGACCGCGTAATTGATGTGGAACTGCGAGATCCAGGTGTACTTCTCGTTCAGCTGGAAGCGCGCTCCGCCGACGTTGAACTTGACCGCGTCGAGGATGGCAAGGGCGAGCGTGATCAGCGAGGCGCCGAACGCGATCTCCTTGGACCGCTTGGCCATCCCGCGCGGCAGCAGCGCGATCCCGGCCACGCCGACGAACGGCGACGCGATCGTGAGGGTCAGATACGGGAAGCTCGACATCGAGTTAACCCCTCACCAGGAGTAGAGCCACGATCAGCAGCGTGGCGCCGCCGAACATGGACAGCGCGTACGAGCGGACGAAGCCGGTCTGCAGCCTGCGTAGCCTGCCGGAGCTTCCGCCCAGGCCGGCCGAGATGCCGTTGACCGCGCCGTCCACGCCCTTGAGGTCGAAGTACACGAGCACCCGGGTGAGGACCTGGCCGGTGCGCATGAACACGAGCTCGTTGAACGCGTCGCCGTACAGGTCGCGGCGCGCGGCCCGGGTGGCGAAGGTGCCGGCCGGGGCCTGCACCGGAACCTCCTGGCGGCCGTAGACCATCCAGGCGTATCCGACGCCGATCACCACGGCGGCCAGCGTGATCACCTGAAGCAGGGCACTGCTGAAGGGCAGGGTGCCGTCGCTGTGTCCGGTGACCGGCTCGAGCCAGTTGAGGAACGCGCTGTGGTAGGAGAACAGGAATCCCGCGGCGACGGATCCGACGGCCAGCACGGCCATCGGGATCACCATGACCCACGGGGACTCGTGCGGGTGCGGTTCGTGTCCCTGATCGTCCTCGACCCAACGCTTGGGGCCGAAGAAGGTCATCAGCATCATGCGGGTCATGTAGAAGGCGGTGATCAGCGCGCCGAGCAGGGCGACCGTGCCGAGGATCCAGCCGGACTTGCCGCCCTGGCTGAACGCGGCCTCGATGATCTTGTCCTTCGACCAGTAGCCGGAGAACGGCGGGCAGCCGATGATCGCGAGGTAGCCGAGCCCGAAGGTCGCGTAGGTCCACGGCATGTACTTGCGCAGGGCGCCGTAGTGGCGCATGTTCACGTCGTCGTTCATGCCGTGCATGACCGAGCCCGCGCCGAGGAACAGCCCGGCCTTGAAGAAGCCGTGCGTCACCAGGTGCATGATGGCGAAGACGTAGCCGATCGGGCCGAGCCCGGCGGCCAGGATCATGTAGCCGATCTGCGACATCGTCGAGCCGGCCAGGGATTTCTTGATGTCGTCCTTCGCGCAACCGACGATCGCACCGAACATCAGCGTGATCGCGCCGACGATGGTGACCACGAGCCGGGCGTTGGGCGCGGCGTCGAAGATGGCGTTGGACCTGACGATCAGGTAGACGCCGGCCGTGACCATCGTGGCCGCGTGGATCAGGGCGCTGACCGGGGTCGGGCCCTCCATCGCGTCGCCGAGCCAGGACTGCAGCGGGAACTGCGCCGACTTGCCGCAGGCGCCGAGCAGCAGGAGCAGGCCGATCGCGGTGAGCGTGCCGGTCTTCGCGCCGGAGACGCCGTTGAACACCGGCCCGAAGGCGAAGCTGCCGAAGGTGGTGTACATCAGCATGACCGCGATGGACAGGCCGACGTCGCCGACCCGGTTGACGATGAAGGCCTTCTTCGCCGCCGCCGCCGCCGAGGGCTTGTGCTGCCAGAAGCCGATCAGCAGGTACGAGGCGAGGCCCACGCCCTCCCAGCCCGCGTAGAGCAGCAGGTAGTTGTCGGCGAGTACGAGCACGAGCATCGACGCGAGGAAGAGGTTCAGGTACGCGAAGAACTTGCGCCGGTTGTCGTCGTGCTCCATGTAGCCGACGGAGTAGATGTGGATCAGCGAGCCCACACCGGTGATCAGCAGCACGAAGATGATGGAGAGCTGGTCCAGGTGGAAGCCGGCGTCGGCGGTGAAGCCGGGCACCGGCACCCAGGTGTAGACGTGCTGGTCGTAGGAACGCTGGCCGCCCGGCTTGGCGAGCAGCGCGAAGAACAGCACGGCGCCGAGGACGAAGGAACCCACGGCCGCGGCGCACCCGACCAGGTGGCCCCACCGGTTCGTCCGCTTGCCGCCGAGCAGCAGGATCGCGGCGCCTGCCAGGGGAAGCAGGATCACCCAGGCGGTCAGCGTGAACGTACCGGTCGCCGCGACCGGCGCATAAGACGGTGGCATCGGCTACGGCCTCTCAGTACTTGAGCAGATTGGCGTCGTCGACCGAGGCCGAACGGCGGGTGCGGAAGACGGTGATGATGATCGCGAGACCGACGACCACCTCGGCCGCGGCCACCACCATCGTGAAGAAGGCGATGATCTGGCCGTCCAGGGCGCCGCGCATCCGGCTGAAGGTGACGAAGGCCAGGTTCGCCGCGTTCAGCATCAGCTCGATGCACATGAACACGACGATGGCGTTGCGCCGGATCAGCACGCCGAGCGCGCCGAGGGTGAACAGGATCGCGGACAGGTACAGGTAGTTGTCCGGGTTCACTTCGACACCTCCTCGTTCTTGCCGTTCTTGCCGTTGCCGTTCTTGGCTTCGATCGCGGCGCCCCGCTGCTGGCCGGGCAGCGGCAGCGGACGGAAGCCGCGCACCGTGTCGCGGCCGCGCAGGGTGGCGTTGACGCTGATCTCGCTCGGCGTGCCGTCGGGCAGCAGCGCCGGGGTGTCGACCGCGTTGTGCTGCGCGTAGACGCCCGGGTTCGGCAGGCCGGTGAGCTGGATCCGCTCGCCCTTGCCCCAGCGCTCGAAGCGCTCGATCGACAGCTCGCGCTGCGACTTGCGCGGGTGGATGCGCTCACGGTGGGTGAGCACCATCGCGCCGATGGCGGAGGTGATCAGCACGGCCGAGGAGACTTCGAAGGCCCAGTAGTAACGGGAGAAGAGCAGCTGCGCGAGGGACGGGACGTTGCCGCCGCCCTTGGCGTTCGCCGCGTCCGTACCGATGAACGCGGGCAGGTCCGCGTGCGCGTAGACGCCGAGCAGCACGGCGCCGAACGCGAGCACGAAGGGCACCGCGAGCCAGCGCTGGCCGCGGATCGACTCGGTCAGCGAGTCCTCCGACTCAATGCCGATCAGCATGAGCACGAACAGGAAGAGCATCATCACGGCGCCGGTGTAGACGACGATCTGCACCACACCGAGGAAGATCGCGCCCTGGGCCATGTAGAAGAAGGCCAGGCACAGCATCACGGTGCACAGGCACAGCGCCGCGTGCACGATCTTCTTGGAGAAGATCAGCCCGAGCGCCCCGAGCACGGAGACGGCGGAACAGACCCAGAACAGGAAGGTCTCGCCGTGGCCGGTGTTGCCCATCAGGACACTCCTTCCTTCGCCGCGGCGACCTCGTCGTCCGCCGCCAGCTGGTCCGAGGCCTTCGCCACCGCGAGCAGCTGCCCGAGCAGGTTGTCGTCGGCGCGCGGGACCTCGCCGCGGTAGTACTCCTTCTCGGTCACCTCGTGGCCCGAGGCGTCCTCGTACATCCGGTGCGGCGGCGGGACCATGCCCTCGGCCAGCGGGGCGAGCAGCCGATCCTTCGTGTAGATCAGCGATTCCCGGCTGGTGTCGGCGAGCTCGTACTCGTTCGTCATGGTGAGCGCGCGAGTCGGGCAGGCCTCGATGCACAGTCCGCAGAGAATGCAGCGCAGATAGTTGATCTGGTAGACGGAGCCGTACCGCTCGCCCGGGGAGAAGCGCTCCTCCTCGGTGTTGTCCGCGCCCTCGACGTAGATCGCGTCCGCCGGGCAGGCCCAGGCGCACAGCTCGCAGCCGATGCACTTCTCCAGGCCGTCCGGGTGCCGGTTGAGCTGGTGGCGGCCGTGGAAGCGCAGCTGGGTCGGGACCTTCTCCTCCGGGTACTGCTCGGTGTTCGCCTTCTTGAACATCGTTCCGAAGGTGACACCGAACCCGGCCACGGAGGCGAGCGGTCCCGGCTTGTCGGCCGGACTCCCGCCGCTGTTCTTACGGCTCTTCTTACTATTGCTGGCCATCAGAGGTCTCCTCCTCGATGGAGCTGGCGTGGCCGTTGGCGGTGACGAGCGCCAGGCCCGGCAGACGCTGGGGGCGGCGAGCGATGACGGGACGCGCCTGACCGGGCATCGGCGGAATCGGGAAGCCGCCGCCGAATCCGTCCGAGTCCTCCTCCTGCGCCAACTCGGCGGCCGCTCGCTGACGAAGGGCGCGGGCGAGCTGGTTGCGCTCCCGTGCCTCGAGCAACGCGAGCACGACGAGGAACAGCACTCCTGCTCCGACGCAGATCCAGATCAGATGCGATTCGGTCATGTCGCCGGCGTTCTTGAGCTGCCGGATCACCGCGACCACCAACAGCCAGACCAGCGAGACCGGGATCAGCACCTTCCAGCCGAGCCGCATGAACTGGTCGTAGCGCAGCCGGGGCAGCGTGCCGCGGAGCCAGATGAAGACGAACACGAAGATCATCAGCTTCACCAGGAACCAGATCATCGGGTACCAGCCCTGGTTCGCGCCGTGCCACTCCGAGATCGGCCACGGCGCCCGCCAGCCGCCGAAGAACATGGTGATCGCCAGGCAGGAGACGGTGACCAGGTTGATGTACTCGGCGAGGAAGAACAGCGCGAACTTCAGCGAGCTGTACTCGGTGTGGAAGCCGCCGACCAGCTCGCCCTCGGCCTCAGGGAGGTCGAAGGGGGCCCGGTTGGTCTCGCCGACCATCGAGATGATGTAGATGATCCCGGAGACGCAGAGCGGCAGGATGTACCAGGTCTGCGCCTGCGCGGCGACGATCCCGCTGGTGGACATCGTGCCCGCGTACAGGAACACGCCGGCGAAGCTCAGGCCCATCGCGATCTCGTAGGAGATCATCTGGGCGGACGAGCGGATGCCGCCGAGCAGCGGGTAGGTCGAGCCCGAGCTCCAGCCGGCCAGTACGATCCCGTAGATACCGATCGAGGAGACGGCCAGCACGTAGAGCACGCCGATCGGCAGGTCGACGAGCTGCAGCGTGGTCTGATGCCCGAAGATCGAGACCTGCCCGCCCCAGGGGATCACGGCGAAGGCGAGGAACGCCGGGACGACGGAGAGGACCGGAGCCGCCCAGAACACCGGCTTGTCGGCGTTCGTCGGGACGATGTCCTCCTTGAGCGCCAGCTTCACGCCGTCGGCCAGGGACTGCAGCAGACCCTGCGGACCGACCCGGTTGGGCCCGATGCGCATCTGCATCCAGGACACCACGCGGCGCTCGAACCAGATGTTGAACAGGGTCAGCACGACCAGGATCGCGAAGGCGCCGACGCCCTTGATCAGCGCGAGCAGGAACCACCACGGGATGTGGGTGTCGAAGCCGTTGATGACCCAGTGGTCCATGTTCATGAGCGCTCCTCCCCTTCGGCTCGGACCGCCGCGCCTTCGGCGGAGACCGTCAAGGCCACGATGGCTCCCGTATCAGCGCTCAGTGACGCTCGGACATGGGAGCCCGGCGAGTTGGTCGGCAGCCACACCACGCGGTCCGGCAGCTCCGCGAGCTCGAGCGGCAGGCTGACGGAGCCCGCATCGGTGGATACGGTCACGCGCACCCCTTCCGAGGCGCCGATCTCCGCCGCGGTGGACCGGGACAGCCGCACCACCGGCCTGCGCGCGGTCCCGGCCAGGTACTTCTCGCCGTCCTGCAGCCGTCCGTCGTCGAGCAGCTGGTGCCAGGTGGCGAGGATGGCCTGACCCGCGGCGGGGGCGGGCAGCTGGAGCAACTCGGTGCGCGGGGCGAGCGCCCGCGGGCCGTCCCAGGTGCCGAGTTCGCGCAGTTCACGTCGGGCGGCGGCGACATCGGGCAGGCCGAGGTGCACGTCCATGGCGTCGGCGAGCCGGTCGAGCACGCGCAGGTCGGATACCTGGCCGCCCTGCGTCTGGGTGACCTCGGGGCTCAGCGCCGCCGAGAACGTACGCGCCCTGCCTTCCCAGTCCAGGAACGTGCCCGCCTTCTCCGCCGCGGCCGCCACCGGGAAGACCACGTCGGCCAGTTCCGTGACGGCGCTGCGGCGCAGTTCGAGCGAGACGAGGAAGCCGACCGCGGCCAGCGCGTCGCGCGCTCCGGTCGGGTCCGGCAGGTCGGCCGGGTCCACGCCGCCGACCAGCAGGGCGCTGATCTGCCCGCCGCGCGCCGCGGTGAGGATCGCGTCGCCGTCCCGGCCCTCGATCGTCGGCAGCGCCCTGACTCCCCAGGCGGCGGCCACCTGCCCGCGGGCGAGCGGGTCGCCGATGGGCCGGGCGCCGGGCAGCAGGTTGGCCACCGCGCCGGCCTCGACCGCGCCGCGCTCGCCGGCCCGGCGTGGCACCCAGCCGAGCTTTGCGCCGGTGGCCTTGGCCAGTCGGATCGCGGCGCTCAGCGCCCCGGGCACGCAGGCCAGCCGCTCGCCGACGAGGATGACCGCGCCTTCCGCGCGCAGCTGCTGCGCCGCCTCGAGCCCCGCGTGGTCGAGCCCTGCTTCGTAGCTCCCGGCCGCGAGGGCGGTGAGGAACTCGGGCTCGGTGTGCGGCGCCGCCTTGAGCAGCGTGCCGCCGCACTTGCGCAGGCCGCGGGTGGCGAGCGGCGCTATGGCGATGACGTGGGTCTTGCTGACGCGCGACGCCTTGCGCAGCCGCAGGAAGACGATCGGCGACTCGTCCTCGGGTTCGAAGCCGACGAGCAGCACCGCGGGCGCCTTCTCGAGATCCGCGTACGTGACGGAGCCACGGTTCTGGTCGGCGCTGCCGGGGGCGCGTCCCGCGACGTGGGCCGCGAGGAACTCGGCCTCCTCGTGGCTGTGCGGGCGGGCCCGGAAGTCGATGTCGTTGGTGTCCAGGGCCAGCCGCGCGAACTTCGCGTAGCCGTACGCGTCCTCGACGGTCGACCGTCCGCCGACGAGAACGCCGGCTTGACCACGGCCGGCGCGCAGACCCTCGGCCGCGATGCGCAGCGCCTCGGGCCAGGACGCCGGCACGAGTTCGCCGCCCTTCTCGGCCCGGACCAGCGGCGTCGTGATCCGGTCGCCGAGCGTGGCGTACTGGAAGGCCCAGCGGCCCTTGTCGCAGTTCCACTCCTCGTTGACCTCGGGGTCCTCGCCCGCGAGGCGTCGCAGCACCTTGCCGCGTCGGTGGTCGGTGCGCAGCTCGCAGCCGGAGGCGCAGTGCTCGCAGGCACTCGGCGAGGAGACCAGGTCGAACGGCCGGGAGCGGAAGCGGTAGGCGGCGCCGGTGAGCGCGCCGACCGGGCAGATCTGCACCGTGTTGCCGGAGAAGTAGGACTCGAAGTCCTGGTCCCCGGCGACCGAGATGCCGACCTGCTGCTGCGCCCCGCGGTCGAGCAGCGCGAGGAAGGGGTCGCCCGCGATCTGCTCGGAGAAGCGGGTGCAGCGGGCGCAGTTGACGCAGCGCTCGCGGTCGAGCAGCACCTGCGTCGAGACGTTGATCGGCTTGGCGAAGGTGCGCTTCATCCCCTCGAAGCGGGTCTCGCCGCGGCCGTTGCTCAGCGCCTGGTTCTGCAGCGGGCACTCGCCGCCCTTGTCGCAGACCGGGCAGTCCAGCGGGTGGTTGATCAGCAGCAGCTCCATCACGCCGCGCTGCGCCTTGTCCGCCACCGCCGAGGTGAGCTGGGTCTTGACCACCATGCCGTCCGAGACGGTGGTGGTGCACGAGGCCAGCGGCTTGCGCTGGCCCTCGACCTCGACCAGGCACTGCCGGCAGGCGCCGACCGGGTCGAGCAGCGGGTGGTCGCAGAAGCGCGGGATGGCGATGCCGAGCCGCTCGGCGACCCGGATGACCAGCTCGCCCTTCCTGGCGACGACCTCGATGCCGTCCACGGTCAGCTTGACGTGGCCGGGGGGCACCTCGAGCGCGGCTCCGCCGCCGCCCTGCGCGGGAATGTTCGTAGTCGCGACAGTCATCTGGATCAGTACGCTCCCGTCAAGGCCGGGGCCCAAACCGTGGTGCGGGCCGGGTCGAAGGGACAGCCGCCGTGCCGCAGGTGGTCCAGGTACTCGTCCCTGAAGTACTTGATGGACGAGGTGATCGGGGCCACTGCGCCGTCGCCGAGGGCGCAGAACGCACGGCCGTTGATGTTGTCGCAGATGTCGAGCAGCTTCTCCAGGTCGGCCTCGTTGCCCTGGCCGGCCTCGAGCCGCCGGTACGCCTGGACGAGCCAGTACGTGCCCTCGCGGCAGGGGGTGCACTTGCCGCAGGACTCGTGCGCGTAGAACTCGGTCCAGCGCAGCGCGGCCCGCACGACGCAGGTGGTCTCGTCGAAGACCTGCAGGGCGCGGGTGCCGAGGATGGACCCGGCCGCCGCCACGTTCTCGAAGTCCAGCGGGACGTCGAGGTGCTCCTCGGTGAACAGGGGCGTGGAGGAGCCGCCGGGGGTCCAGAACTTGAGCCGGTGCCCGTGTCGGATGCCGCCGGCCAGATCGAGCAGCTCCCTGAGGGTGACCCCGAGTCCGACCTCGTACTGCCCGGGCCGGGTGATGTGGCCGGAGAGGGAGAAGAACCCGAACCCGGCGCTCTTCTCCGAGCCGAAGGTGCGGAACCAGTCCTTGCCGCGGCGGATGATCGAGGGCACGGAGGCCACCGACTCGACGTTGTTGACGACGGTCGGGCTGGCGTAGAGGCCTTCGACCGCGGGGAACGGCGGCCGGTTGCGCGGCTGGCCGCGGCGCCCCTCGAGCGAGTCGAGCAGCGCCGTCTCCTCGCCGCAGATGTAGGCGCCCGCGCCCACGTGCACGACGAGTTCGAGGTCGAAGCCGGAGCCGAGGATGTCCTTGCCGAGGAACCCGGCCGCGTAGGCCTCGCGTACCGCCGCGAGCAGCCGCCGCACGACGTGGGTGACCTCGCCGCGCACGTAGATGAACGCGTGGTTGGAGCGGATCGCGTAGCTGCCGATGACGATGCCCTCGATCAGCTCGTGCGGGTTGGCGAGCATGAACGGGATGTCCTTGCAGGTGCCGGGCTCCGACTCGTCCGCGTTGACCACGAAGTAGTGCGGCTTGCCGTCGCCCTGCGGGATGAAGCTCCACTTGACGCCGGTGGCGAAGCCGCCGCCGCCGCGCCCGCGCAGACCGGAGTCCTTGACCTCGCCGATCACGGCGTCCGGGGTCATCTCGGTGAGCGCCTTGCGGAGCGCGGTGTAGCCGTCGTTGCGCCGGTAGCCGTCGATGGTGTACGAGTCCTGCTGATCCCAGGTGCGGGACAGGACCGGAGCCAGTTTGAGGGTCACGCGTATTCACCCCGTTGCTGCGCGATCTTCAGGCCGACGAGCGATTCGGGCGCGGCCGAGCCGCCGCCGTGTACCGCGTCCTCGCGCCGGTCCTCGAACCCGGCGAGGATGCGCTCGGTCTCCCGGAAGGAGCAGACCGCCGGTCCCCGGCTGGCCACCACGGGCCGACCGGCAAGCAGGTCGTCGACCAGCGCCTTGGCCTTCTCCGGGGTCATGTTGTCGAAGAACTCCCAGTTGACCATCACCACCGGGGCCAGGTCGCAGGCCGCGTTGCACTCGATGTGCTCGAGGGTCAGGCTCCGGTCCGCCGGGCTGACCTCGGTGCGCTGGTCGTTCTCGACGCCGAGGTGCTCCTTGAGGGTGGCGAAGATCTCGTCCCCGCCGAGCACCGCGCACAGCGTGTTGGTGCACACGCCGACGTGGAAGTCGCCCACCTGCCGCCGCTTGTACATCGAATAGAAGGTGGCGACGCCGCTGACCTCGGCCGTCGTCAGGTCGAGCTTCTCGGCGCAGTACTTGATGCCGTCGCCCGAGACGTGGCCCTCTTCCGCCTGCACCAGGTGCAGCAGCGGCAGCAGGGCGGAACGGGCGACCGGGTAGCGGGCGATCACCGCGTCCGCGTCCGGATCGAGCCGGTCCCGCACATCCTGTGGATAACCTTTGGCCGGAACCATTGGCAGGCCAAGCTCCGCGGTGCTCATCGGTCCACGCCTCCCATCACCGGGTCCAGTGAGGCGACCGCGACGATGAGGTCGGCGATCATGCCGCCCTCCGACATCACGGAGACCGCCTGCAGGTTGTTGAACGAGGGGTCGCGGAAGTGCACCCGGTACGGCCGGGTGCCGCCGTCGGAGACCGCGTGGCAGCCGAGCTCTCCCTTGGGCGACTCGATGCCGACGTAGACCTGGCCCGGCGGGACCTTGAAGCCCTCGGTCACCAGCTTGAAGTGGTGGATCAGGGCCTCCATGGACTCGCCCATGATGTGCCGGATGTGGTCCAGCGAGTTGCCCATGCCGTCACCGCCGAGGGCCAGCTGCGCGGGCCAGGCGATCTTCTTGTCCTCGATCATCACCGGGCCGGGCTTGAGCTTGTCCAGGCACTGCTCGATGATCTTGAGCGACTGGCGGATCTCGTCCATCCGGATCCGGTAGCGGCCGTAGCTGTCGCTGGTGTCCCAGGTGATGACGTCGAAGTCGTAGTTCTCGTAACCGCAGTACGGCTGCGACTTGCGCAGGTCGTGCGGAAGGCCGGTGGCCCGCAGCGGCGGCCCGGTGACGCCGAGGGCCATGCAGCCGGTCAGGTCGAGGAAGCCGACCCCCTCGGTGCGCCCCTTGAAGATCGGGTTCTCGTTGCACAGCGCCTCGATGTCCCGCATCCGGACCGGCATCAGGGCCAGGAACTCGCGGATCTTGTCCACCGCGCCGGGCGGCAGGTCCTGCGAGACGCCGCCGGGCCGGATGAACGCGTGGTTCATCCGCAGGCCGGTGATCATCTCGAAGATGTCCAGGACCAGCTCGCGCTCGCGGAAGCCGAAGATCATGGCGCTGAGCGCGCCCATCTCCATGCCGCCGGTGGCGATGCACACCATGTGCGAGGCGATCCGGTTGAGCTCCATCAGCAGGACCCGGATGACGCTGGCCCGCTCCGGCACCTGGTCTTCGACGCCGAGCAGCTTCTCCACCGCGAGGCAGTAGGCGACCTCCTGGTAGAAGGGGGTCGTGTAGTCCATCCGGGTGACGAAGGTGACGCCCTGGGTCCAGTTGCGGAACTCGAGGTTCTTCTCGATCCCGGTGTGCAGGAAGCCGATCCCGCAGCGCACCTCGGTGACGGTCTCGCCCTCGGTCTCCACGACCAGTCGCAGCACCCCGTGCGTGGACGGGTGCTGCGGCCCCATGTTGACCACGATGCGTTCTTCCGGGGACTCCCCCGCGCCGCTGGAGATCTCCCGGGCGATCTCGTCCCAGTCGCCGCCGGCCAGGGTGAACACCTGCTCGGTGCCCTGTTCCTCGCCGACCGCGCCGGCTGCCGCGTACGGGTCGCCGCCGGAGTCCGGTTCCTGTGGTTGCTCGGCCATGTCGTCACCTACCGCCTGTGCCACGTCGACGCTCATCGGTAGCTCCTTCGCTGATCCGGTGCGGGGATCTGCGCGCCCTTGAACTCGACGGGGATTCCGCCGAGCGGGTAGTCCTTGCGCTGCGGGTGGCCCGGCCAGTCGTCCGGCATCAGGATCCTGGTCAGCGCCGGGTGGCCGTCGAAGACGATCCCGAACATGTCCCAGGTCTCCCGCTCGTGCCAGTCGGTGGCCGGGTAGACGCCGGTCAGCGAGGGCATGTGCGGGTCGGTGTCGGGGCAGCTGGTCGCCAGGTGCACCCGGCGGTTGTGGGTGATCGAGAGCAGCGGCACCAGGATCTGCAGCTCGCGTCCGGCGTCTTCCGGGAAATGCACGCCGGAGACGCCGAGGCAGAGCTCGAACCGCAGGGCCGGGTCGTCCCGCAGCGTCTTGGCCACCTCGACCAGGTGCTCGCGGCGGACGTGGAAGGTGAGCTGGTCGCGGTGCACGACCACCTTCTCGATCGCCCGCTCCGGCGCAAGGTCACCCTCGTCGAGCGCGCCGAACAGCTCGTTCTCCACCTCGTCGAAGTAGCCGCCGTAGGGTCGCGGCGACTGTCCGGGCAACTCGACGGTCCGCACCAGGCGGCCGTAGCCGGAGGTGTCCCCGCCGGTGCCGTTGCCGCCGAACATGCCGTGGCGCACGGCGACCACCTCGGCGGCCTGGGCGGCGAGCGGCTGCGGTAGCTGCTCCGCCGCGGGCGCCGGCAGGTTCTGGCTCTCGCTCATGCGCGCAGCAGCCCCTTCATCTCGATGGTGGGGATCGCCTTGAGCGCGGCCTCTTCCGCCGCGCGCGCGGCCTGCTCGCGGTCCACGCCGAGGGGCATCTTCTGGATCTCCTCGTGCAGCTTGATGATCGCGTCCATCAGCATCTCCGGCCGCGGCGGGCAGCCGGGCAGGTAGATGTCCACCGGCACGATGTGGTCCACGCCTTGGACGATCGCGTAGTTGTTGAACATGCCGCCCGAGGAGGCGCAGACCCCCATGGAGAGCACCCACTTGGGGTTCGGCATCTGGTCGTAGATCTGCCGCAGCACCGGCGCCATCTTCTGGCTGACCCGGCCCGCGACGATCATCAGGTCGGCCTGCCTGGGCGAGGCGCGGAAGACCTCCATGCCGAAGCGGGCCAGGTCGTAGCGGCCGGCGCCGGTGGCCATCATCTCGATGGCGCAGCAGGCCAGGCCGAAGGTGGCGGGCCACAGCGAGCCCTTGCGCATGTAGCCGGCGAGTCCCTCGACGGTGGTCAGCGCGAAGCCGCTCGGGACCTTCTCCTCGATACCCATGGAAAACTCCGCTCCTTAGCCCGTGTCCCTAGTCCCGCAGTCCTCGGTTGCCGCAGTTCCCTAGTCCCACTCGAGCCCGCCGCGCCGCCACACATACGCGTAGGCGACGAAGACGGTGAGGATGAACAGGACCATCTCGGTCAGCCCGAACCAGCCGAGCGAGTCGAAGGCAACGGCCCAGGGGTAGAGGAAGACGATCTCGATGTCGAAGACGATGAAGAGCATCGCGGTCAGGTAGTACTTGACCGGGAACCGGCCGCCGCCGACGGGTTGCGGCGTGGGCTCGATGCCGCACTCGTAGCTGTCGTATTTGGCCCGGTTGTACCGTTTAGGCCCGGTCATCGCGCCCATGACGACCGAGAAGACCGCGAAGCCGCCCGCGATCAGGCCCAGGATGAGCACTGGGACGTAGGTCTCCATCCGCGCCGTCACCTCCCTCTATTCGTGAAGGAATTCACAAGCCCAACGCGGATGGTGCCCTCCGCGTCACGCCATTGCGCCTCCCGGGACGGATTACCGCTCGAGCCGGGGGACTGCCTCGTAGTGCCAGGGACCGCTTTTCGCCGACATCCTACGCCGCGTCAGGTGTGATGTCCGCCACGGCCCGATGCTGCGCAGTCTGCCTGATCCGTAACGTAGTCCTCACGTGGTGCGTTGCGCTCCGTGATCTGCGTCACGCCCAGGTCAGCAGTAATCGGATAGATCCGAAATGATCGACGATCATGAACGGGACATTTTGTGATGATCTACGCTTGTGATCGCCGTCACAATCGTCCGAGTGACGGCCCCGAGCGTGATCCACTTCGTGAGATAGCTTTGACTGACCGCCTCTACTTGTTGTAGAAGCCGATCACTGCGGGCAAGGGCCGAACGAGTGCCCGGCTGGGGCCGGGCGAGCGCAGAACGGCGGCAGCGCGAGGGCATAGCGAATGCGAGGGCATAGCGAAACGGCGGCGGGCGCCACCGCGCCCACCGCCGCTACTGCCCGTTATCGCCCGTCGCTATGCGCTCGGGGTCACCTTCGTGAGGCCGTTGATGATGCGGTCCATGGTGTCGCCGCCGCGCGGGTCGGTCAGGTTCGCCAGCAACTTGAGCGTGAACTTCATCAGCATCGGGTGCGACAGACCGCGCTGCGTGGCGAGCTGCATGACCTTCGGATTGCTGATCAGCTTCACGAAGTAGCGGCCCAGCGTGTAGTACCCGCCGTACGTCTCCGACAGGATCCGCGGGTAGTCGGCGAGCGCGAGCTCCCGGTCGTAGGTTCCCTTACGGGCCTTGGCCTGGGCGATCACCCGGGCCGCGAGTTCGCCGGACTCCATCGCGTACGCGATGCCCTCGCCGTTGAACGGGTTGACCATGCCGCCCGCGTCGCCGACCAGCAGCAGGCCGCGGGTGTAGTGCGGCTTGCGGTTGAAGCCCATGGGCAGCGCGGCGCCGCGGATCGGGCAGGTGCGGTTCTCCTCGGTCAGCTCCCACTCCGGCGGGGTGCTGGCCAGCCACCGGCGCATCATGTCCCGGTAGTCGACCTTGCCGAAGGCCGTCGACGTGTTGAGGATGCCGAGTCCGATGTTCGAGGTGCCGTCGCCCATGCCGAAGATCCAGCCGTAGCCGGGCAGCAGCCGGCCCGGCTGCTTGGCGTCCGTCAGCTCCAGCCAGGACTCGAGGTAGTCGTCGTTGTGCCGCGGGTTCTTGTAGTACGCGCGATAGGCCACGCCCATCGGCCGGTCCTCGCGCTTGTGCAGCCCCATCGCGATCGAGAGCCTGGTCGAGTTGCCGTCGGCCGCGACCACCAGCGGGGCGCGGAACTCGACCTCGCCGTCCTGCGCGCGGTCGCCGGAGAGCTTGGCGGTGACGCCGATGATGCGCGAGGTGCGCGGGTCCAGGATCGGCCCGGTGACGTTGCAGTTCTCCAGCAGGCGCGCGCCGGCCTCCTTGGCCTGCCGGGCGAGCAGGTCGTCGAAGTCGGACCGCGGCCGCACCAGGCCGTAGTTCGGGTGCGCGGCCAACTCCGGCCAGTCCAGCTCGAGCCGCATGCCGCCGCCCAGGATGCGCAGGCCCTTATTGTGCAGCCAGCCGTTGTCCGTGGAGGTGTCGATACCCATCCGGACCAGCTGCGTCACGGCGCGCGGAGTGAGTCCGTCGCCGCAGATCTTCTCGCGCGGGAACGCGGTCTTCTCCAACAACAGGACGTCGAGGCCCGCCTTGGCCAGGTGGTAGGCGGTGGCCGACCCAGACGGCCCGGCGCCGACGACGATGACGTCGGCCTGGTTCTCGCTCAAGCTCTGCACATCGGAAGTCTATCCGGACCGATTGTCGGCTCTTCGCGCGCGGCGCCGCTCAGTCGTCGCCCAGTCCTGGCTCAGTCCTCGCC